>Ga0163144_10000612_pt1 | contig 83420 bp, 71 predicted proteins | sample OliLak19BULKMAT1_FD_123175 | JGI IMG/M metagenome (GOLD analysis project Ga0163144, IMG submission 123175) | Freshwater microbial mat bacterial communities from Lake Vanda, McMurdo Dry Valleys, Antarctica - Oligotrophic Lake LV.19.BULKMAT1 | ecosystem: Environmental > Aquatic > Freshwater >... | reverse complement strand
TCTTGCGACATCGAAAGCGGGAGTTCCATTTTTTTGCGTTTCCATTTTTCAGTTCCTTCCGTGGGCCAGGCCTGAGCCTACCCACTTATGAAAGGCCGGTTACACAAAATTTAGGACACTCCCCATTTTCGTTCTCGCGCTACTCGCGGTCCTTTCGGGTTGTACGCTTAAACAACAGGATCACGCGCGGCTTCGCATCAGCTTGCCGCAGTCGCAAAACGCCCCGGCTTTCGCGCTGGTCGCGCCTACGCAGGGAGGTTCTTCGAGCCTCGTTGGAATCGCGGATGCGCTCGTGCCTACGGACTTCAATTGCTTCGGCCTCAACGTGACGGGCGCCGGGATCCCCACGGATCCGACGATCGCCGCTTGCTCCGCCCCGGACAGTCCAGCCGCCGGCATTATCTCGGGCCTCACACCCCTCACCGGCGGCGTAGTTGACGTCACGGTGCCTATCGGCACCGGACGAACCATTCAACTCTTTGTCTTGCAGAGTCGAATCGGCTGCCCCGCGGACGCGGCCACCATCGGTCGGATGCTCTCCGGGCTTGACCTCGGTGTGCCTTACGAAGTCGCGAGAAAGATCAACGTCGACGTCGCGGGCGACATGACGATCAATCTCGATGCGCGTTGGAATCCCTTGAGCCCGAAAAAAGTATTCTGCTCCAACGGGGTCGGAACGCCGACGAGCCTCGCCTTCACCGGGCCTTCTTCTGCAATCACTACTGCGTGCAGCGCCGTCAGCGTCAGCGTCCTTGACGGCCAAGGCAGCTTGGTTTCTTTACGCGACGATTTATCGGTCACCCTGGGTGGCGCGGGAGGGGGCGCTTATTTCAGTGACGCCTCTTGTAGCGTCGCACAGTCGGCGAATCTAACGATCGCCGCCGGCACGAATTCAAAGACAGTCTATTACCGAGGCAATACGGCCGGCTCGAAGAGTCTCACCGTCGCCGGACTCGGCGTCGGCAACCAGACACTCACGGTTTCGATCGGGGTACCGCCACCGGTTTCACTCGCGCTCACGGGCAGCGGCACGGTTTCGGCCGGCGGATGCCAAGCCTATACAGTCACCGCGCTTGACCCGGTCAGCGTGGCGTCCAACGTATTGAGCGCCACGACCGCGGTCGTGACCTCGAGCTCGGGTAACCTGACGCTTTATCCCTCCGCGGGCTGCGCCTCGGGCGGCGCGACGAGTTTGAATCTCAGCATCGCGGTCGCGTCGAATTCTACGACCTTTTACGCCGGCGGGAGCGCCGTCGGATCCTACAGCATCAGCGTCGTCGACTCGGCTTCGGTCCTGACCGGGGGTAGCCTCTCCGTCTCGATCGCCACCGGCACCGCGACCCAGCTTGCCTTCACGACCCAGCCTTCTTCAACGGGCGTTGCAGGCGTTAGCTTCGCGAGCCAACCAGTCGTGCAGGTACGCGACGCCTTCGGAAACGCAGTGATGTCGGCTAGCAACAGCATTCAACTTCTCGCGTTCACCGACGCCTCTTGCATCAGCGGCGCATCAGGCTCAGTGGGAGCGGCTTCGAATCCACTTTCCGCGACGTCAGGGGTCGCGGCTTTCGCCAGTAACTCTTATACGAAGTCAGAAGTCGTATACCTCCAGGCTTCGTCCGCTGGCCTCGCCTCCGCTTGCTCGACGGCGATCACGGTTTCGGCTGGCGCGCCAAACGTATCGAATTCGACTCTCGTCGCGAGCCCGTCTTCCGGAATCAATTCCGATGGCGTGAGCGTCGCCACGATTACCGTCACGCTTTTTGACACCTACAATAACGCGGTTCCGGGCCAAAGCGTTACGCTCTCCTCGACCGGATCTGGGAATTCCCTGACCCAGCCAGCCTCCGTAACCGACGCCGCCGGACAGACGACCGGCACTTTGGCTTCGACGGTAGCGGAAGCGAAAACGATTTCGATCACCGCACCCGCTGGATTCGGCGCACTTTCCGCCACTACGGGCTTCGTTTCGGGAACCGTCGTCGCGACGTTTTCATCGATCACCGGGACTGGCCCGGTCATCGCCAACGGTTCGGCGACTTCGACGATCACGATCACGCTGAAAGACGCGAGCAATAATCCGGTCAGCGGCGTCGTCCCGACCTTCACCGCGACGGACACCGGCTCGACCAATAGTTACAGTGGCTGCTCGGCCAGTAACGGTTCCGGTATCTCGACGTGTGCTTTTACTTCGACGCGCGCCGAAGCCAAGACTCTGAGCATTTCGACCCCGATCTCGCTCACAGGCACGAGCGTGACTTTCGATGCTGGCCCGGCGACAACCTTCGCGGTTGGCGCGTTCAGCGGCGGATCGCTTACGGCGGGAGTCGCGGATACCTTCAACGTCACTGCCATGGACGCATTCGGGAACACCGTCACCGGTTATACCGGTAACGTGACCTTTACCTCGAACGACGGACAAGCAGTCTTGCCTGCCAATTATACTTTCACGGGCGGCGATCTCGGAGTGAAATCCTTCGCGGCAACTCTCAAGACTAGTGGCACGCGTTCCGTCACCGCGACGGACACTGGAACAAGCATCACCGGCACACTTTCCGGCGTGAGTGTAGTGCCCGGTCCCGCGAATAATGTCGTTTACTTCACCGCACCTTCGACTTCCGGGACGACGGGCGTTCCGTTTGCGATCCAGCCGGTTGTGCAAGTACGCGACGCCTATGGAAACCTTCCGAGCGTAGCCGTGCCGATCACCCTCGGGGCCTTTGTCGATTCCGGATGTACCTCGGCTTCAGGCAGCACTCTCAGCGCGACAACGAATCCGCTTACGAGCACGTCAGGACTTTCGTCCTTCGGCGGAGTCACCTTCAATGGCGTCGGCACGATTTACCTCAAGGCGTCGTCCTCGGGTCTCACACCGGATTGCTCGACGGCGATCGCCGTGACTTCTGGTGCGGCGACTCAACTGGCGTTTGCTGCGAGCCCGGGTAGCGGTACGGCGGGGTCCACCTTGGCCTCGGCTGTGATTGAACTTCGAGACGGCGGCGGAAACGTCGATACTTCCTCGACCGATGTCGTCACGCTTGCCGCTTACATGGACTCTGGATGCACCACTCCAGGGGGCGGAACCCTGAGTGGCACGATCACGCAGGCGGCGGTTGCAGGATCGACTTCCTTCTCAGGCCTCAGTTATACGTCGACCGGAAATCTGTATCTCAAAGCAACGTCTGGTGCCCTCATCAGCGCTTGCACAACCGCGATCCCGATCAGCGCGGGAGCTCCTACATCCCTCGTCCTCACAGGAAGCGGTTCGGTCGGAGTCGGGTTCTGTGAAACGTATACTGCGACTCAATACGACGCTTTCGGTAATTTTGGCATCGGCACCGCAACACCGATCACACTATCTGGCGCGGGCAGTGGGGCCTTCTATAGTGACGCGGGCTGCACGAGCGCGACTTCGACCGCGACCATCACTTCTGGAAGTGGAACTGGGACGTTCTATTTTAGAAGTCTCGTAGCACAAAGCCTTTCGCTTACAGTCGCCGAGCTCGGAGGCTTTAGCCTCCCGGTCACCGTCAACGCGGGCGCGCCTGATCACATGATTCTCGTCAGCGGTGATGGTCAAACTGGAATCGTCAATAGTTTACTGGCTTCTCCTCTCATTGCCCGAGTCACAGATTTTGCCGGCAACGGGATCGCAGGCGAGAACATCCAGTATGCGGTGACCACCGGAATCGGCACGGTCGGATCAGGAATTCTCGTTTCGGATGTGAATGGTGAATCCGTAAACAGCTACACACTTGGCACTAGCTCGGGCGCGGCCGAGGTCATTACTGTCGGGCGTAACACAACTCCCCTTCCGGGATCTCCCGCAACCGTAGCCTTTACCGAGACGCCGACACCGGACACTGCGGACGTGCCATTTTCAACCATTACCGCAACCGGTCCGGTCGTAGCTGATGGCACGACGACTTCGGCGGTGACCATCACCCTACGCGATCAATTCAATAATCCGGTTTCTTCGATCATTCCTACATTTAGTGCTACGGGCACTGGAAATGCGTACGGAGCATGCTCGCCTTCGGACACTTCAGGCGTCTCGAACTGCACGCTGTCGTCGACGGTAGCTGAGGCCAAGACGCTTCAGATCGTTTCTCCGGTCGCGGTAGGTGGTGGATCCGTCACCTTTACAAGCGCAGGAGGTACGGCCACCCAGCTCAGCTTCGTAACACAGCCGTCCGCTTCGGGAACGGCGGCAACGCCACTCGCAGTCCAACCGGTCGTCGCCGCAGTAGACGGAGCCTTTGCTGTCGACACGGGTTTTACGGGAGCCATTCACCTCAGCATTTCGCCAAACTCGACCTGCGATGTCCATGCGATGGAAATAGACCCACTCTACGCGACCCAATCTGCGGTCTCGGGACAAGCGACGTTCACGAACATCGGCGCCCGAGTGCCCATGACGGTTTATCTTCTCGCCACGGCACCGGGTCTGGCGCCGGCTTGCTCAAACGGAATCGTTATCTCGTCAAGCGGACCTTACACGTTTGATTTCTGGATAAATGACTTTGCCGCGGTCGGCGATTGTACCCAGGCCGGAATCAAAGTGGTCGACTCGGTCAATAACGACGTCACCGTTGCCTCGGCAGTGACTGCAGGCTTTACAGGCCTCGGGGGTGGACAGTTTTATAGTGATTCAGCCTGTACCAGCGCGATCAGCACGGTTGTACTTCCGGCTGGCCCAAGCACCTCAGTTCAGGCCTACTTTAAGAACACGACTGCCGGCACGCTTACTCTGCAGGCTTTCGATACCGGGGCCGTGCTTCAATCCGTAAATAGGCAACATACCGTACTTAATTCCGCGGCCGACCCCGCCAAGCTTGACGTGAGTACCACTCAGGCTGCATTTGCGGCAAACGCTTGCGGCGGTCCATTTACCGCGGATCTGAAAAAATACGATAACTCCACAGTCACCGCGGCTTCCTCGATCTCGATCGACCTATCGGGTAGCGGAACCCCGACTTTCTTCACGGACCCGGGCTGTACAGCGGCGGTCACATCGGTTTCGATTGGTGCTGCTCAAAGCTCGGTCCAGTTCTATTTGAAGCAGACTCAACTTGGTTTACACAAGCTACAGCTGACGAACCCTATCGGTGAGATCGCGCCGAACGTCTCCGAATACATTATCGACACCACCTCGCCGGCCCCCGTGATGCTCACCTTCATCAGTGCAGAGAATAAGTCCGCACAAATCAATCAATGTAAGTCGGTCCCGCTTGTCGCTCGAAACGCGAATTATCAACCGGCACTCGTCTCGGCACCGATCTCTCTCACCCTCAGCGTCGTTATGGGAACGGGCGTAACCTTCTATACCGATAGTACCTGCACGACGCCAACGACGACCTCCAATTTTGCTCCAGGCTCAAGCTTCAGTGAGATCTTTTTCAAGGGGACGACCCAAGGAGAGATCATTTTGCAGGCGACGGATGTCGCTGCCACTATCATCGGGGCGGAGCTGCATTCTTGGATTGATAGCGGCAGCTCCTCGTCCTACCCCTATTACATGGTGATCGAGCGCACGCAGTATGGTCCGATTGCACTGAATACCTGTCATCAGTGGACGTTGAAAACCTATCAGGGTTCTGCTTCACCTTATTCCGTTCCTTCTCCGGTCAACTTCAATGTGAGCGTGTCGCCTACGATCAGCGGGCGTTTCTATAGCGATCCAGGTTGCACTGCGGGCGCTGTCGACAGTTTCTCGACATCAGTCCCCGTGAGTTCTAACCAAGCCCCGGCGATCTATTTCAAGAGCACTGCCAACGAAGACGTCCAAGTGACTGTGACTACGACCGAGCCAAGCTTCAAACCGACTCATTACGAGTACATTCTCGCCGGCACCGGATTAGGTACAGCTCTCGCCCCGACAAGACTCAAGGTCACCGGCGCTGATCTCAGCGGCCTCATGCCAAGCACCGACTGCCGCGCGTTTCAAGTCGAGACCACGGACAATTACGAGCGTCCCTCAGCGACTGGCTCGGGCGTCACCGGTATCACTGTCAATAAACCCGGAAGTAGCGGCTCCGCCGATTTCTATCTACTCTCGGGTTGCACGGATACCCCACAGAGCAGTCTCTCGGGCCTCTCGATCGCACCGTCAACAACTTCTTCAGGAACATTCTATCTACGTGCAAGCTCCCCAGGCGGCACAATTTATATGGGCACCAGTGGTTCAGGCGGATTGAACTCCTACAATTCGACCAGTATTTGCGTGAAGAACAGTGACGGCTCCGGTTGCTCGGGCGGCGGTGGCTCGCCGTACTACACCCAGCTTGACATGGCCATGCCGGCGACTGTCAGTTCGTGCCAGCAAGTGCGGCTTAAGTCCTACAACTCCTCCGGTGGCAGCCCAGCAAACATTCCTACTACCACTAATTTTAATCTGACCGTGCCAGGTGGCTTAAGCGGCCGCTTCTTTACCGATGCAGGATGCACCACGGGCAGCTCGACTCTTGCCACTGTGACGATCAATTCGGGAACCAACAACTCGAACTACGTTTACTTTAGGGCGACTGTCCCTGAAGACCAGACGGTGACGACGACCACCTCGGCAACTACAGATTTCCCTGCGAGTCTTACCAGTTACTTCCTCGTCGGCAGCGGGAGTGGTTCACCTCAGGCCGCCGTAAAAATCTCTACTCAGAATAACGGCAATATCATTCCAAATACCGGATGTGAGGCGGTCCAGATCGTCTCCGTTGACAACTGGAATCGTGCTTCTAACGTAGGTACTGCGGTCACCGGCATCAACGTGGTCTTCTCCGGCAGCAGCGTGGGCGGTGAGTTCCATCTGTCGCCTGGTTGCGGTGACGCTGCGACCTCCATTACCGGATATTCAATAGCGGCAAGCACTTCGAACGGTGGAACGTTCTATGTCAAAGCAACGACTCCGAGTGTTCAACTCAATCTGAACGTAAGCTTGTCCGGCGGCAGCGGCATGAATCCTGGCGGCTCCGGATTCTGCGTCACCGCAACCGATGGAAGCGGCTGTGGGGGTTCCTCCTACCCGAATTACGCGAACCTGCAAGGTCCATCAAACCCGATCGCACTCTCCACGTGTCACCAGTACAATCTTGAAATCCGAAATAACAGCGGACCCCTCACCTTGGGGGCGAACGCTAACTTCACACTGACGATCCCAGGCGGCACGAGTGGCAAACTCTTCACGGACGCGGCATGCGGGACGGCTCCGCAGACAAGTATCGTAGCGACGGTCACGAGTGGCTCAAGTAACTCAGGCAACTTCTGGCTCTCGGGCACGGCGAACGAAGACATTCCGGTGACCATCACAAACTCCGAATCAGGTTTCGCACCTACGTCGAACGTCTACTGGCTCATGGGCACGGGCAGCGGATCAACAGGCCCGGCGACTAAACTCAGGGTCAACGGCACCAACAGTGCTGCACAAAACATGTGTTATGCGTACACGGTCGAATCGACCGACAACTACGGTCGTGTCTCAAACATCGGAGGCTCGCCGGCCAATATTGATTGGACGATGACCGCTGGCGGTGGTGCCAGCGGTGCATTCCACACCGATCCGGGCTGCACGGCCAACGTCGGGTCAGCCTACGCCAACACGATTGCGGCATCCACGAGCCAGACCAGCACCGTCTACGTCAAGGCCACGACCACGTCGGGAAATTTAAACGTCAACGTCAATAATAGCGGTGGCGGCAGCCTGGGCGGCACCGGCGTGATGATTAGCGTCACCCCTTAGGTTCGAAAGGACCAGGTACTGCCTTCGAGTTGAACGCGGCCGTCGATCGGAAAAATCCATTGAGGTGCGGCGCATAGACGCTTTATCAGCCGTGCCCACCCATGAGAAACGGCTGTTGCAGAAACTTCATGTCGCGGTCCTTGGTCGAATTCTCGAAGAATCGCTTCGCCTCTCCCCAAAGCTGATCGGGATCGTGTTCCGCGAAGAGCTTGCTGCGAAAAGCATGGCAGCCGGGGAACCCCGACGAATACCAGGCGAGAAACTTCCGGCCGTGCAGCATCGCGCTGCGGGCCGGAAAACTTTCGAGCAGCATTGCCCGCTGCTGATCGAGCAGACTCAGATAACGTTCGGGGGTCACGACCGGAACCGTTTCGCCGAACCAAAGCGCACGCGCGTGCTCAAAAAGAAACGGGTTGCGAAGCGCGCCCCGACCGATCAAGACCGCATCCACGCCGTAGTCCTTCATACGTGCCATCGCCTGTTCGGCGTTAATGATGTCCCCGTTGCCCAGAATCGGCAGCGAGGACTTCGCTTTGACGTCTCCGATGAAGTCCCAATCCGCATCGCCACTGTAGCCCTGTGCGCGCGTGCGGCCGTGAATCGCAACCCAGGTCACGCCCGCATCGGCCGCAACTTTCACAATTTCGGATGCGTTTCGGGTCGTCGAATCCCAACCGGTTCGAATCTTGATCGTGACCGGGATCTTGACTGATTTCACCATACCCGTAAGCGTCTTGCCGAGCTCGACGGGATTCCGGCACATCGCGGAGCCCGCGCCTTTACTCACCACTTTCGGCACCGGGCAACCCATATTCAGGTCGACGAAATCCGCGCCGAGCTTCTCGACGAGTTGACAGGCCCGGTTGAGGCGTTCCGGATCTTCGCCGAAGATCTGCAGGCCCACCGTGCGCTCTTCCTCATGGAACTTTAGAAGATCCAGCGTCTTCTCGCCCATATATTCGATGCCGTTCGCCGACACGAGCTCGCTGACGACGACGGCGCTCTTCATCCGTCGCATCAGGCGGCGAAACGGCGAATTAGTGATCCCGGCCATCGGTGCCAAGATGAACGGATGCTCGATCTCAAACGGACCGAGCTTGATAGGCGAATGCATAAAAATCTACTTCAAGGCCTCAATGTCGGCACGAAGCTTCGGCGCATCTTTTGATAGAACATCGCAGCCCGTCGCGGTGATGACGACGTCGTCTTCGATGCGAATCCCGATCTTGCGGTATTTCTCCGGAATTTCTTGGTCGCCCGGCTGTATGTAAAGCCCCGGCTCAATCGTGAACGACATGCCCGCTTCGAGCGGACGCGGTTCGCCGTTCTTCTGATAAAGACCGACGTCGTGCACGTCGATGCCGAGCCAATGACTCGTATTGTGCGGGTAGAATCGCTTCAATGCGCCGGTCGAAATCACTTCGTCCACTTTGCCTTTAAGGAGGCCGAGCGAGAGCAAGCCGTCCGCGAGTACTTCGCTGACCTGCTTGTGAATTCCGGGCAGCGTCGCACCGGGCTTCGCCATCGCGATCCCGGCGAGCTGCGCCTTCAAAGTCAGGTCATAGAGCTGCGCCTGCGGCTCCGTGAAGCCCTTGCCAATCGGAAACGTGCGCGTGATGTCGGACGTATAATACTCGTATTCGCCCGCGGCGTCGATTAGGAGGAGCTCTTTGTCGTTCAACGGCGCGTTGTTGTCGCGGTAGTGCAGGCAGGCCGCATTCTGGCCGCCGGCCACGATCGAGCCGTATCCGAGGCGCTTGCAGCCGTTTTTTCGAAATACGTAATCGACCAACGCTTCGATTTCGAATTCGTTCATGCCCGGGCGAACTTCCTTCATAGCGGCTTTGTGACCGAGCGCCGTGATCTCGCAGGCCTTGCGCAGGAGCTTGATTTCTTCCGGAGATTTGAACATCCGCATCTCGCCGATGACTTCGTTCGGATCCGCGACCGGAGGTAGGGCTTTGCCGCTACGACCAAGCGAACGGCGCCAAGTTTCAAGCGCGCCGAAAACCGTGTTGTCCCAATGCGCGTTGCCGATCCGATAAAATACTTTTTCGCAGCCGCGCAGCAGCTCCGGCAGTTTCGTTGCAAAGTCGGCGATCAGATAGGCTTCATCGGCGCCGAATATCGACATCGCCCGATCGAGACCGTACCGTTCGCCTTCCCACATTTCTTTTTCCACGTTGCGGTCGCGGACGAAAAGAATCGTGCGATGGGTGCCCGGCTTTGCGCCCCTTGGAACGAGCACGAGCGCCGAATCCGGCTCTTCGAATCCCCCCAGGTAATGGAAGTTACTCTCTTGCCGAAACGGAAATCCGACGTCGGGATTGCGGTTCGCTTCTTCGGCAGACGGGAAAATAAACGCCGCGCCGGAGTTCGCCTTCATGAGAGCGTCGCGCCTTGCCTTGAAATAGCCGGGTACGTGTGAGAGCAGCATAGTGACCGACTATTATCGTAGGAAATGGTGAATGCTCAAGGGAATCCTCTTCGACCTCGACGGAACACTCGTAGACTCGCATTCGATGACTTTTGACGGGTTCAATGCGGCCATTGTCGCTCATGGCGGGAAGACCCTGACGCCACAGGAAATCATGCGGTTTTTTGGTCCTGGCGAGGGCGAAATCTTCGCGAGAATCGTAGGCCAGGAGAATGCGGTCAGCGCCTATGCCCATTACCGGCGTTTTGCGGAGGAGAATCTCGCTTCGATGCCGCTCCATGCCGGAATCATCGAACTCCTGGATCTGGTTCGGTCCCTGAAGATTCCTACCTCGATCGTCACGGGCCGAAGCTGGACGACGACCGAAATGATCCTGAAGCACCATGGGCTGCTCGATCGATTCGTCGCGGTGATCGCGAATGATCATGTTCCGTCTCCTAAACCCTCGCCCGCCGGCCTTAAGCTTGCGCTTTCGCGGATGGGAGTCCAAGCGGAGACCACCGCTTACGTCGGCGACTCTTGGGTGGACATGCGCGCCGCCAAACTGGCCGGTATGCCGGCAGTCGCCGCGCTCTGGGATCTTACGGCTAGACACGAAGATTTAGAAACCCACGCTCCCGTTCTTTGCGCCGCGCATCCGCGGGACATCGCGGCATTCATCGAACTGAAAACTCAATCGGACCCGACTAAGCTTTGAGAACGCCGCGCTTGATCTGATCGCGCTCAATCGCCTGGAACAGCGCTTTGAAATTTCCTTCGCCAAAGCCTTTGTTCCCTTTGCGCTGGATGTATTCAAAAAAGAACGGCCCGAGGACTTCTTCCGAGAAAACCTGAAGTAGGTAGCCGGTATCGTCGCCGTCGAGCAGAATACCAAGCGACTCGAGCTCGGCCAGATTCTCCGTCACATTCGGAACGCGAGTCGGCACGGCTTCGTAATACGAATGCGGCACGGTCAAAAATTTGAAATCCTGCTTTCGAAGCAGCTTCAAAGTATCCATGATCCCTGTCGTATAGAGCGCGAGATGCTGAACGCCCGAACCCTTCATGCGCTTAACGAATTCCTGGACCTGGCTTTCTGGCTCGGTGGCTTCATTGATCGGAACTTTGATCTTTCCGCAAACCGACTCGACGACGTCCGACGTGAGCCCCGTGCGACCGGTCGAGATGTCGAAGTGCCGGGTCACGACGAAGCCGAAAATCTCCTTATACCACTTCACCCAAATCTTCATCTCGCCCATGTCGACGTTGTTCGTCAGATGGTCGATCAGACGCAGCCCCAGCGGTGACGGTGACTCGAGGCGCGCGGCGACAAGTCCTTCCAAAAATAAAACCGGCGCGTGCGGACCGCGCGGACCTTGTCGACTCACGAAGCGATAGCGAACCTGTCCCGGGGTATAAATTTCCGAAACCGTCACGACTCCATCCGGAGATTCGTAATGCTGCGGGGTCAGCGCGGGCCTCGCGCCTTTCGCGATCGTTTCGCGGAACGCCTGCGCGGCGTCGTCGACGTCGACGGCGAGGACGCAAATGCCCTCGTCTTGGGTGCGTAAAAACTTGACCGCCAAATCCTCTTCAGATCCGGGTCCGTCCGGCTGCGTGAGAAGCGCGCGAATCAGACCCTGGCCGTAGAGCACGCTTCGCGTTCCGCGAAGCTTTCGCTCGCCGAGCTTCTCGAACCCCATCCGCTCAAAGATCCGCGACTGAGTCGTGATGTCTTTCAGGATGTATTCGACGTGATCGAAGCCCTGGTTCTGAATCTTCATATTCAGTTCAGGGCTTGCGACGCCGCTTCACTCGTAGTGAGCTTTGCGGCGGCATCGGCCGCGGCCTGCAGCTCTTTAGCCTTCTGCTCGACATCCACGTAGGTGTACCCGTGTAGAACACGCTCGTAGAAGTTTTGCAGATCAACGCCTTCTTTCGGCTTAATGACGCCTTCTCGAACTTTGGAGTCGATTTGCTCCTTCACGCGCTTTTCCATATCGGTGGCCGACCACTGGATCCACGAAAGAACGTCCGCGATGCGGTTGCCGCGAATGACTTCCTCGATGTAATACCCACCCGGCTCCGTCTCATCGAGGAAAACGTGAACTTCGTTCACGCGTCCGAAGAGATTGTGCAGGTCGCCCATGATGTCCTGATAAGCACCCATCAGGAAGAAACCGAGATAATAGGGTTCGTCCTTTTTGAGCTGGTGCAGAGACAGGGTATCTTTGATGTCCCGAAGATCGATGAACTTGTTCACCTTGCCGTCGGAGTCACAGGTGATGTCGACGAGCGTCGCCTGGCGGCTTGGCTCTTCGTCCAACCGATGCACAGGGACGATCGGGAACAGATGTTGAATCGCCCAATGATCGGGCATTGATTGAAAAATAGAGAAGTTGCAGAGGTACTGATCCGCGAGCACCTTGTTCAAAGCTTCGACTTCGTCCGGAACGTACTTGAGACCCTGCGCGTTTTTATGGAGCACGCGACAGATGTGCCAGAAGATGTGCTCGACCTTGGCGCGGTCCTCGAGCGAAAGGAAACCGAGCTTGAACATGCTCAAGGCTTCTTCCTTGCGCGAAAGTGCGTCGTGGAAGTTCTCGAGCAAGTTCTTCGAAGTCAGATTCTGCGAAAGGTACCGCATCTCCTTGACGACGTCTTCTTCGTCGGAAGTTTCCTCAAGCTGGATCGGCGTCGTCCCGACTTCAATCGACCCGAAGACGTTGACGATAAGTACGGAATGGTGCGCGACGATGGCACGGCCCGACTCGGTCACGATCGTCGGCTCCGGCACTTCTTCGGACTGACAAATCTCCTGAATCGAGTAAACGACGTCGCTTACGTATTCCTGAAGCGTATAGTTCACGGAGCTTTCGAAGCTCGTGTGTGAACCGTCGTAGTCGACGCCCAAGCCGCCCCCGACGTCGAGGAACTCGACGTTGAGACCCATCTTGCGAAGCTTCGCGTAAACGCGGGAGGCTTCTTTGACCGCGTCCTTCACGGTGCGGATGTTCGTAATCTGCGAACCCACGTGGAAGTGCACGAGCTTCAGGCTGTCGGCGAGATTCTCCTGCCGCAGAACCTGAATGGCGTGAAGGATTTCCGGCGTGGTCAGGCCGAACTTCGCGCTGTCGCCGCCGGACGATTCCCACTTGCCGCTGCCCTTGGAGGAAAGCTTCACGCGGAAGCCGAGTTGCGGCGTAACGGACATTTCGCGCGCGACCGCGATGACTTGATAGAGCTCGGAGAGTTTTTCAATCGTGATGATCACGCGCTTGCCGAGCTTCTGCCCAGTCAACGCGGTCTTAATGAAGGCGTAATCTTTGTAGCCGTTGCAAAGAAGCAAAGCTCCCGGCGACATCGTCATGGAAAGGCAAGCGGCGAGCTCGGCCTTGGAGCCGGCTTCCATCCCGTAATTATACGGACGACCCGCGTCGACGATCTCCTCGACGACTTCGCGCATCTGATTCACTTTGATCGGATAGACACCCTGATAGCTGCCTTTGTAACCGAACTCGGCGATCGACTTCTGGAACGCTTCGTTGAGGGTGACCACTCGGTGACGAATGATGTCTTGGAATCGAATGAGCACGGGCATCTCAACGCCCTGGGAACGAATCTCTTCAATGACCTGCGTGATGTCGATACCGGGACCTTCGCCGCGCTTGGGATGAACCGTGAGATTGCCTGAGGGATTGATGCTGAAGTACTGATCCCCCCAGTTTTCAATGTTGTAGAGCTTGATCGAGTCCGAAACTCCCCAAGTTTTCATCACTACGAAGTTCCTTTACGTGCGCGTACGTTTTGAGTGCGGGCAATTGGAGTCATTATGTGTGGGCCTGTATCATGGCTCGGACACGTGCCGCAAACCGAAAGACTCGGGCTCCGGGACCCTATTCGTCGTGACGATCTAAAGCCTTGAGCGCGGTATCGCACTTACCGGTGAAGCCGTGACGATCGGCCCGGGAGGTCGGCGCCACTTCAAACATCCGGCGCATGCCCGGCACGTTGACCGCGACCATTTGATCCACTTGCGCCTGGGTCGGAGAATGGGTGGTTCCTAGTTCAAACAACATCGACCAGGTTCCATGTTTCCAGAAGGAGTAGTCCTCAAAAGTGCCGTCGGCCGGATAGAGCAAGTCCGTGGAGTTCCCCACTGTATAACCGCTCTCACGCGCCGCGGCCTGTCCAAGTTGAATGAAGAGATCGTTGTATTCCGTTTTCGTGTCGTGCGTGCTCAAGCCCCACGGATAAAGCACCATCGGGCCATGGGTATGCAGGGTCTCGCTGGCTACAATGTTCTCGCGATCAATGAATGCCGCGAGAGCCGACGTCGATTTCAAGCGGAAAGGACCGGAGGTGCCACAGGGACCCGGATAGTCACGGTTCGGATCAATTGAAGTCTCATATCGATTCCGGCTGTTGTAGCCGGGAATGTTCAGGACCGGGATGACGAAAACCGTCTGACCTTGAATAGGGACGGCGGCCGTGGCCCGCATGAAACCCTTTGCGACTTCGGTCGAGCCGTACTCGTTACCATGGTGCGTGGCGACCAGCAGATTGTGAATGGTACCGTTACCGATCTTGAGCCCCTCGATCGTGACGCCCTGATTGTTGGTGCCGATGGAGATGAGCGATACGCGCCCGGCATTTTGCGAAACGATGTCGCGCATGATTCGCTGAATAGCCGCGTAGTCCTGGCTGATGGGATCGCCCGCTTGAGCCATTGCCGTCCAAGCGAAGAGAAAAACCCACGCTGTTCTCATCATCCAAGCACCTCTTTAGGCGCGAAACGTACACTGGGGTGCGGAGAGTTGAAAGCAGCGCGAAAAAAAAATGGCGCAGGACTGTAAGCCGGGTTCTGTCTTCGAAAGCTTCGAAAAGCCTTCGGAGGTGACCATTCCTCTACGACGGGGATTACTCCCCGCCTTTAGCGGTCTTACCCGGAGGCGGGCCAAGCGTGCCCATTGCCCCCCTATTTGACCTTGCTCCAGATAGGGTTTGCCGTGCCACCTGCGTCACCGCAGGCGCGGTGGGCTCTTACCCCACCCTTTCACCCTTACCGAGGCTTTGCAGCTCCGGCGGTTTACTTTCTGTTGCACTATCCGTCAGCCGGCTCTCGCGACCCGGCCGCCTGGCCATTAACCAGTATCCTGCTTGTGGAGCCCGGACTTTCCTCCCGCGTGGAGCGAACCCCACGCCAGCGATCACCCGTCCTGCGCCGAGTGGATCTATAGCACATGACCGAAGTGGCTCAAGAGCGCCGATTTCGGGTGGACACGAGGAAGCCTTCGCGAATGGGCCGGAGCGTACTTAAATGTACGCGAGGACCCATTCGAGCAGGATGACGAAGTATTCCAGCCGAAAGCGGTGCTCTTTTAAGCGGAGGCGGAAGCGGACTCGGTTTGGGTCGGCACGTATAGAAGGCGATAGCAGCTCGGACACTGGTGCAACTGCGTGCTTCGTTGAATCTCGTTATACATCTGCGGCGGAATCATCATATTGCAGCCTTTGCAACGGCCGCCCACCGCAGGCACGATTCCCAGGCCGTTTTTTGCCAGGCGCACGCGATTGTACTGCGCGTAGAGGCGCGGCTCGATCTTTGACGAGTGCTTCTTTTTCTCAATCTCGAGTGCCGTGATGTCGGTATCAAATTTACCGTTCTCGCCCGAAAGCGCAGCGGCTTCCGCATCACGCGTCTGTTCGACCGCAGCGAGGGCGTCTTGAAGCTTCAACACGTCTTTCTGGGCGTTCTCGATATCCAAACCGGCCTTTTTGATCTGATCTTCCAGAGTCAAATTCAGCTTACGTAGCTGCTCGAGCTCGCGATTGGCGGCGGCATACTCGGTGGTGTTTCCGACGGCTTCGAACTTCGAAGTGGCACGCGCCAGACGATCATTGTTCAAGTCGATGGCGGCTCGAGTTTGTTTCTGGATTTTTTCGTATTCGGTGATCGCGGCGAGTCGCTGATCCATGGCCGTTTTCGCTTTCCCACAGGCGTCTTCGCTCGCCTTCAAGGCTGCCGGTATGGCGGCTTTATTGCCTTTGACGGAATCGATTTTGGAGTCGAGCTCCTGAACAGTCTCGAGTAACTTCATCTGGTCTTTGAGAGGAATCTGAGGAGAGGCTTGCGTCACTTATTAGCTCCGTAAAATTTCTGCGTCGGTCGATCAAACTTAGTCACGGACAAGGGCTTGAGCCAATCAGAAATCGTGGAAAGAAAGAACCTCTCACTTTCACGATGCCCGAGTTCAACCACGACCATCCCCTTTCGAGAACCTTCGAGCGCCGTGTGATATCCAGCCTCTCCGGTAATGAAGATGTCGCAGCCTGCTCTTGCCGCCGCCCCGACAAAGGATGAACCCTTGCCGGCGACGAACCCGATTCGACGGACCTTTCCCGAACGTCGTGCCGAAACCGGCACTTCACTCGCTAAAAAACCGTCTACGCGGAAGAGACCCTTAACATTTTGCATCACTTCTGTGAAGGACTTGGGTTTGGAATACTCCCCCCAGAACCCGTAGCCCAGCCCCGAAACCAGCCCTACTGCACTGGGAGGCTGCTCCACGGGGTAAAGATCGTAGGCGATTTCCTCGTATGGGTGAATGCGGCGAAGCGCCTGTAAAATCGGCTTTTCCATTCCTCGGGGGAAAACGGTCTCGAGCCGCACTTCATCGGCTCGCTCCCGGGTGCCGGCCTGGCCGATATAAGGCTGCGTCCCTTCAAGGCCCCGAAAAGAGCCTTCTCCAGAGACGCTGAACGCGCACGAGTCATAAAGCCCGACTTGGCCCGCCCCTGCACTGAACAACGCATCACGAACCGCTTCGTGGTGGGAGCTGGGAACGAAAACTACCAATTTTACCAGCGGACCGGGTCCGGCGGCCGTTGCGTCATGGAGCCTTCCCTGGGCTACGCATCCCAAACCCTTCGAAATCGCATGCGCCACTTCGAGAGCGCAGCGGTCAAAATTCGTATGAAAAGCCGCAACCGCTATTCCCGCGCGAATCGCCCGATGCACGAGCGCCGCGGCCCCCCCCGCGTCCGCGGTCACGCGACTCGGACCGCGGCCGCGCGGAAAGATGCATGGATGATGATTCACGATGAGCCGCGCCCCGCGTTTGATCGCGAGCTCGATTGCCTCATCGGTCAGGTCGATTGCAACCACCACGCCGGATGTTTTCCAGCTCGGGTCGCCGACCAATAGACCAACGTTGTCCCATGACTCCGCGGCACCGAGGGGACAATGGACCTCCAGAGCCGAGATGATTTTACCGACTTCGACCCCCTTACGGCGGGAGCGTGGCGTGGAGGAAACGGACACGTTTCGAGTTTAGTTCGCCCGACACGCATCCGCAACGACATTGGCGCTGTACGTCAGTTTCCGTACGGGCTCATGAACAAACGAAAGAACTTTTCACGCAGCTTACATGGATCCTTGGGCGGCTTGACCGAGCGAAAACCCGTCAGGCCGGCCGCCTCGGCGGCATCGGAGCGGGCCAGATGCATCGCCTCAACGAATGCTCTTTGGTAGCTGCGTAGATTTGAAGACTTGATTTGAATGCCTGACTTCTTGAAGAACGATGCCCAGGCGAACTCTTGAAACGGCTCATTCGCATCTTCGAACCCGCGCGCCACTTTGACCATCCAAGCAAGACTTCGGTACGGATCATCCTGAAGGCCGATGACGGTCCGGGGGAGCTGGGAGAATCGAATTCGGCGGCCCTCCTGATCTTTGAGATAGACGAAATCGTGGGATTCCATCTTCTCCCAAAATTGCGCCGGCGAGGTGAGATGGGACCAGTCTTTGATGATCTCAACCTTCATGTTTTCGATTCCGGCCTCGGCAAGTGAGCGGGCGAAGTGATGACCGTCGATCAAATAGATCTCTCCCTCGGGACCGATAACGCCTTTGCCAATATTTTCCTTCTTCAGCGCACTCAGTGCGCCGTCCCCTTCGACTCTCGCCTGGCGAATTTCTCCCATGCGGAAGGCGACCTCCTTCATACCCACCCTCTGTTGCGTCGGCCGCAGCTGCTTGACCCGGACTTTGCAGGTCTCACCCTGGGTGCATTCTCCGGCGGAGCCGGTCCACGCCAGTAAGAATGTGACGAATATTAAACAAGCGGGCATTCCGCGCGTTAGGCGAAGTCTCACGCTGAACGTTTCGGTTAAACGGCGGCACGATTCAACCGATAGGGCTTTGACGCCTGAGTCAGTGCCCATTTTTGCGTGCCACTAAGCTTTCAAACGAGATGAGGCTCTTGTCTGCAAAAACGCAGCAGCTCCGTTCAACGAACGAGCGAACCGATCGTCGCCTGAATGGCCTTAACGTAGTCGCGGAATCCGCCTTCGAAGTCCGCCTGAGTCAACGTGTAAGGCACATCCGGCTTCACGCCGAGGTTCTCGATCGGATTGTCGTCAATCCGGCTCGCGATGGAACCCGTGTAGCGGAAGCTCCTGATGCCGAGCGAGTTTGGATAGCTCACGTCGCTTACGTAGCCACCTGCCCCAGCCGTCCGAGTTCCGAAAATCACGACTCGCTTGTTGTCCTGCAAAATGGCGGGGAAAAAATCCCCACCCGAAAAATCAAGCGCGTTGACCAGCACCACGATCGGTTTCGTGTAGACGGTCGGCGCCGGATTGATGTGGTTCACACCCGCGATCCAATAAGGCGTGCTCAAGGTGCGACCGGCGTTCCATTCCGAAACCAGCATTCGGAAATAGCTCAGCAAGAACTGAGCGACTTCGTACGAAACCGGATACCCGTCGAGACCGTCATCGCCGATGATTTTTTTGGCCGATGCATCATCGGTGACTTTGGCCAGCGCATCGATATTCTTGAGCGCGTCGACGATGTCCGACTGCATGATCGTCATGCGATGGAGAGGCGTGTAGAGCGGCTGATCACTCAACATTGAAGCAAGAGTATAAAGGTAGAAGACTGATCCGCCCGGATTGTTGACCTGGTCGATAACCATGCCGTCCGTCGTCGATTCAAACAGAGCGATGATTTTGGCGAACGCTTCGAGCGATTTGGCGGAATCCACCGGTACGTAGTCACTGATGCGAACGTACCCGATCAGCTTCCTGGCCGGGTCCTGATAGATGTAGGCATCAAACAGGTCGGTTTCCGAGGTCTGCCAGATCTTACGGCCGAGCGCCGGGGTAAACGCCTTGCGGGCCCCGAGATCAAACGGATTGGCGGCGGTGTCCGCGTCCAGGTTCATCATCGGATAAACCAGGCGGGGGGCCGGGAGTGTGGACGACGAGGCTTTCGCGACGGCCTTCGGATGCGAAACTCCTTCCGCAGTGTAATCCCAGATCATCTCAAAATTACGAACGGCGCTTGCACCTTGCGGGCGAACACCGATCATGACGGCTCCCTTGGGGACTCGATATCCGCGAGCAGCGGCTCGGCGGGTCAGCCGCATTTCCGCCAACTCGTGATCGGTCTCCGCGACATTGGCCGTGATTTCCGCTTGAACGGCGGCGACTGCGACGTCCGTCGGCCGACCGCTGAACGTCACCAGCTCGTCACCGACGCTGAATGGAAACGAATCCTCGGGAAGCTTCGCCCGATCAATGTAAGCCAGAAAATACTTCCCGCCCGCGCTTTTCACCATGAATGGCAGGCTGGCCTTCTCAGTCGCAAGAAACGAAATGCTCGTATGATAGTCTTTCATCGAATAAATGAAGGTCTTCAAGATTTCTCGAGCGCCCGCCAGATCGAGATCGGCGCGGGTGTGAGTCGCCTGAAGCGCACGGTCGATTTCGGCGTTTAAATTCCATCCGGCGAAACGCTCCTTCCAAAGAGCAGGGGCGTAGCCGGATTTGTACACGCTCTTCATGAATCCCAGATTTTGGGTCAGATTCTCACGAAGCGCCGCCGAGTCGGCGTGAGTTGCCGAAAACGCAAAAAGGACCCACGAAACCGACAGTACTTTCCGCATGACCTACCCCGATTGTTTTGAAGTGATTGCTAGCGGCATAACGCGAGCATCTGGGCGAGTCAAAACCCTTGTTCAGGCCGCGTGCTCAAGCCCGGCGCACTCCGCGAGTTATTTTCCGACATGGAGATTTTGGTTTCCCGCGCGCGGATACCAAAAAGGCGCGTTAATGTTGGTGGGCCCACCTGGACTCGAACCAGGGACCAATCCGTTATGAGCGGACCGCTCTAACCAGCTGAGCTATGGGCCCACGGGGCCAGTATTCTTTTTGGTGGACCTCAAAGCAATTCAAAAAAAAGGACCCGAGCCGTCAGGCTGGGGTCCTTTTGATGTTTGTTAGCCGCTCTGACTAGAACGCGACTTTGAATCCGACCGTGTGATCGAAGCCGTACTTGTAACGATAATTGAGGTTGAACGCCTTGGAGATCCAAAACGACGCGCCTGCGCTGACGTCGCCGCCCCCGAGATCATTTCCGTCCGCTCGGTAACCCCCGACGATCGTGAACTTGTCGCCGACTTCGAGTCCCACTCCTGCGGAAATATCGAGATCCTTGGTTTCCATTCCGTAAGTGGTGTTGCCTTCGATGCGAAAGCTTCCCGCCTTGCGATATCCGACGCCCGCGCCGGCTATGATTTCTGCGCCTGTCAGGTCAGATGCGGTGACCCCGATGGACATCCCATCTTTTCCGCCGAGGCGAAGGCCCGCGTCGATGGTTTCCGTCGTCGTATCCAGGTTGTAGGCGCCTCCGGCGCCGATTGACCACTTGCTGCCGCCCGTGGCCAGTCCGGCGATGATGGAGCTCATGGTGCCCAAACTGAAATCGACATAATCAAAGCCCACACCGAAACCGGCGCTCTTGCCGCTACCGACGACGCTCGCGTTCGCGTGCTTGATTCCATTCTCCGAGGATCCGAACACGTCCAAGGTCTTCATCGAGCTGGCCAAGGCGGCCGGATTGATGAATCGGCTATTGAGGTCGGTACCGTTGTCCGAAGGAAACACGAGGCCGGTGGAAAGGTCGATGCGTCCGCTTTTCGCGGCCCAAGCGGCGCCCGGAATGAGCGCGAGGATGAGGACCAGCGTTACATTATGAATAGTTCTAACCATGTTATCTCCCTAAAGTTTCACGAAGCTAACGCCCCGCGTACCTCTCAAACCGTTCTCTTAGTCTGGGGGCGGTCATGATGACGAACAAGGACAAAATCACCCGTCGCGCGGACGTTTCGTCAACAAATTGACTTTTCACTGCGCGGAGTTGCAGCCGCGCAAGCGACATGGATGTGACCGATTGATCGGAGATTTAATCGACGAAGGCTTTAAGGAGCTTCGCGCGCGAAGGATGCCGCAGTTTGCGAAGCGCTTTGGCTTCGATCTGCCGGATCCGTTCCCGCGTCACGAAAAAGTCTTGGCCGACTTCTTCGAGGGTATGGTCGGATTTTTCGCCGATCCCGAAACGCATGCGGAGCACTTTTTCTTCGCGCGGCGTGAGCGTCGCGAGCACTTTGCGAGTCTGCTCGGACAAGTTGATGTTCATCACGGCCTCGGCCGGATTGATGATCTTCTTGTCTTCGATGAAATCGCCCAGATAAGAATCTTCCTCTTCGCCGATCGGCGTCTCGAGGGAGATCGGCTCTTTCGCGATCTTGAGGACCTTACGGACCTTGTCGACCGGAAGTTCCATTTTCTGCGCGATCTCTTCCGGCGTCGCTTCGCGGCCGAGTTGCTGCATGAGCAGACGCGAAGTGCGAATGAGCTTGTTGATCGTCTCGATCATGTGCACCGGGATACGAATAGTGCGGGCCTGATCGGCGATCGCGCGCGTGATCGCCTGACGAATCCACCACGTCGCGTACGTCGAGAACTTGTAACCGCGGCGATACTCGAACTTATCAACGGCCTTCATGAGGCCGATGTTTCCTTCCTGGATCAGATCCAGGAACTGGAGACCGCGGTTCGTGTATTTTTTCGCGATCGAAACGACGAGACGAAGGTTGGCTTCGACGAGCTCACTCTTCGCTTGGTCGGCTTTGCGTTCGCCGATCGTGAGCGAATCATGAATGCGGCGGATCTCCGCCACTTCGATTCCGGCTTCTTCTTCTAGACGGTCCGATTTCTTTTCCGTCTCTTCTTCCTGCTGCACGAGACTCGCGAGCTTAGGCTCCGTGACGTCATAAAGCTTGCAGAGACCGGGAACCGCTTCCGGACCTTTTTTGAAGTCGCGGATGAGATCCCGCATCTGCTTAGGATCTTTGACCCCCAGAAAGTCGTAAATTTTCTTGCGTTCAATCAACAGTTCTTTGCTGCGGCCCCAATAATCTTTGATCTTGGAAGCGAGCACGTTGATCGTTTTACGATTGAAGGCGATGTTTGAGAACGCGGCTTCGACCTGACGCTCACGGCGTTTGATCTCCGCGTGAATTCGTTCTTTTTCTTTGGCTGGAGTCTTCTTCGCCTCAGGGCCGACGAGTTTGACTTCCATCTTTTCCTGGTAACCGACGTGCGACTTCACCTTCGCGATCGCAGTCAGAACCTTTTCCATATAGGCTTTTTCGTCGTCGGCCGAAACCTCTTCGTCGACGCCGCGAATGACATCTTTCACTTTCGTGCGGCCGGTCTCGAGGCGCTCGCCGAGCTCCACGATCGCCAGCGTTCCGAGTTTCGACGCGAGCAGCGCACGCAGCACTTCGATTTCGCCCGCTTCGATTCGCTTCGCGATTTCCACTTCGCCTTCGCGAGTGAGAAGCGAAACGCTGCCCATTTTTTTCAAATAAAGTTTTACGGGATCCGCGCCGCGCGCGAATTCAGCGGCGCCTTCGGCCTCTTCTTTTTCTTCGACCGGCGCGCCAAGCGGTGGCTCGCTGCCGTCATCGTCTTCGCCGTCTTCCGCGTCTTTCGGTTTTTTAGTCGTTTCGAGAACTTCGACTTCGTTCTCGCCGAGCAAACCCATCACGGCGTCGATCGCTTCGGGCGAAACGATATCGGGCGGAAGAAGTTCGTTCACTTCTTCAAAAGTAAGGAAGCCGCGTTGAAGCCCCATATCGAGGAGCTTGCGCATTTCCTTATCTTTGCCTTTGAGTAAATTGGAGGACGCACCGTTACCGGTGCCTGTGCTGGCGCTGGATTGCAGCGCCGACATGGCGGGTTCTTTAGGCTTCGTCATAGAAGACGGTAAACTCCTTCATCTTGCGCTGGACGTCAAGGTAATCCTTCATGAGTTTGGCTTGTAACCCTGCGTCCTTCTTGGCTTCTGCAGCCGCGAGTGCTGACTTAAGAGAATGCGAAAAGCGTGCCCAAGCTCGACCCAATCCACGACTGAGGGCCATGCGAATTTCGGGATCGGGGTACGGCGGTTCGCTACTCACCCAGGCTTCCGTAAGTATTGACCTGACTTGGGGGTCCACTTCCCCGGCCATGAAGGTCTCCGGCGCGCTTTTAAATCGCTCCCAGCCGGAGGGATCCATGAAGACTTCCTTCACGAATGCTTGGGCGCCGGGGTGCTCAAAAAGGTCGGCAAAAGCGCCCTCCAGAGGCAGATTGCGCCTGGTTTGTGCCAAAATGTCGGCGTTTTCATTACTTCTGGCCATCGCCATCAAGATCACTCGATCCGACGGAGGCATGGGCTTGGCCCGAATGGGCGCCTTGGGCGCAGGGGGCCTTTGAAGCTGAACCGGAATCGAAGACGCGCGAGTCGGAACGGCCGCTACGATGCCCAGCGCCTTCTCAAGGAGTGCCCGGGGTACCCGAAGCTGGCTGGCTGCGGCTTCGATCCGAACGTCTCGCCCCACCGGATCTTTGAAACGCTTGAGCCACCCCGCGACCTGCTTGACGGCCTGTGCCTGCGGTTCCGCTCCCAAAGCGGCTTCCAAACCGGCCTGCCGAATCCGCGCGTCAAGAAGGGGTTCGGCCGCCGCAAAAACGGCGTTCATGGTTTCGCGGCCGCCAGGCAGCGCTTCGCCGGTTTCCTGGCTGAATAAAACTTCGTCCGCGTCGCGCTTGTCGGGCAGTTGGGCGCCATAAAGCACGAGACCGTGGTCAAGGCCGAGCTCCATCGCTCTTTCGGTAGCTTCAATGCCGGCCCGGTCATTATCGAAAAGCACCGTCACGCGGTCGCAGAGGCGGATGAAAATCTGGAGGTGCTCGGTCGTGAGCGCGGTACCGCAAGTGGCGACGACGTTCTCGTAGCCCGCGGCGTGAAGCCCGAGCACGTCGAAGTACCCTTCGACGACGATCACCTCGTTCTTTTCGCGAATGTGCTTTTGGGCCTGGTAGAGCCCGTAAACGACTCGGCTCTTTTGAAACAAAAAAGACTCGGACGAGTTCAGGTATTTAGGAGTTCCGTCGCCGACCTCCGGCGCCCCCACCGGCAGCGGAAGGCCTCGGCCACCGAAGGCGACGACTTTGCCGCGCATATCGACGATCGGAAACATGGCGCGGTTCCGGAAAAGATCGAAGTATCCCGGTCCGCCCGGGCGTCCTTGTTTTTGCGAGGGCTTGATCAAGCCGAGTTCGGCTGCGAGTGCGACAGGCGCTTGCTTGGTGACGAAATGGCTCGCAAGGGCGTCCCAGCTCGCGGGGGCGGCGCCGACGTAAAATGATCGGGCGAGCTCGCCGAGCACGCCGCGCTTTCGGAAATATTCCTCAATGTGCGGACTCTTCGAAAGTCCTTGATGGAAAAACGCGGCGGCGAACCGGTTCAGTTTCCATGCGAGCGCCTGTTTTTCACGCGCGGCTGTACGACGCGCGGCGACTTCGGGATCTTCGTTCGCGTTGCCGCCCGTGAAGTCTTTGGGCAGCGGGAGATTGCCGCGGGCGGCGAGTTCTTCGATCGCCTCCGGAAAACTCAGCCCGTGAATTTCCATGACGAACGACACGATGTCGCCGCCTTTTTTACAGCCGTAACAATAATAAAATTGCTTGGTCTCGCTCACGCTGAACGACGGCGTGCGCTCCGAATGGAACGGACAGAGACCGGAATGATTGGAGCCCGACTTTTTCAGGACGACGTGTTCGCCGACGACTTCGATGAGGTTGACCACGCCCTTGAGCTTGGTCAGAAACTCCGGTGAAATCTTCGGCAGCCCCTTCATGATATCCGCCGCGCGGGGCGGGCGAGCCCGTTTTGCTTCGTGCGACTCACGTCCGGGTGGCCCTTGACGAAGAAGCGCCAGCAGCGGTCCTGAGCCTTCGTGATGCCGACTCGCGGGGAGCACGCGATGCGTTCGTAGGTAAAATCGTCGTCAAAAACCGCGATCGCCGGACCTTGAAGGGACGCTCGGTTATGGGACATGCGTATGCCGAGGGCGTTGCATAGCCGCCCCGGTCCGTTCGATATTTGTTGGCGCGCGCCCGGGCGTCGCCGCCTGCGCATCGTTTCGACGCCGATGACCGGTTCGAGCCCGCGGATCAAAACCGCTCCCGGTTTCTCTTCGCCTTCAGTGACGAAGTTCAACATCTCGTGATTGCCGTAAATGAAATAAACGTAAGCGACCCCCGGTCGGCCGTACATCACCTCGGATCGCTCCGTCCGACGCGTGGAGTGCGAAGCAGGATCGCCGGCGAAGTAGGCTTCGGTTTCGACAATGCGGCCGCCGGTCACGACACCTCGAGAACGCGTGATGAGGAGTTTGCCGAGTAGATCGCGCGCGACGGTCAGCGTGGGTCTCGCGTAAAAGGATTCCGGCAGAATGCGGCCTCCCTTTGCAGTCGCGAGCCCCGGCCGCTCAACCGCCGAGACGAGCTTTGACGAGCTGGTTGACGAGCTTGCCATCCGCCTTGCCTTGCACTTTGGGCATGAGAAGTTTCATGACGTTGCCGATGTCTTTCTGACTTGCGGCTTTAGATTCGGTGACCGCCCAATCCACGAGCTTCGTGACTTCTTCCTCGCCCATTTGCGTCGGCATGAAACTCATCAAAAACTTGAACTCCGCTTCCTCTTTTGCGACCAGATCTTCACGACCGCCTTTTTTGAATTGCTCGATCGAGTCCTGGCGCTGCTTGGCGATCGAGGTGATCAGCTTCTGCACGCCGGCGTCGTCGAGGTCGACCTTGTCGTCGATCTCCTTCTTGCGGACGACTGCGTGAAGATTGCGGACGAATCCGAGCGTATCTTTGTCGCCCGACTTCATCGACGCCTTCATCAACTCTGAGAGTTTTTCTTTGATCGTTGCCATGAGGTACTCCAGATCGTCGAGGCGGCTGACAGAGTCAGCGGCCTCGCCAAAAAACAAGGCGGGCGCGTCAAGTCAATGGACCGGACGCGCCCGCAAGAATGAGAACCGTGGACCGAGCTTAGTAAGCGGGAGGACGCGGAGCGCGTGTCTTCTTCACTGCGCGCTTACGGGCGGCGATCGCTTTCTTCTTACGTTTAACGGAAGGCTTCTCGTAAGCTTCGCGCTTGCGTACTTCGGAAAGGATGCCGGCTTTTTCACACTGCTTTTTGAACTTCTTGAGAGCGGCCTCAAATGAGTCGCCATCACGGATTGTTATACCGGGCATATAGTCACCTCCCCTCGGATAAGATTGTAGAGCAGCCGTTATAGAGTTCTCGGTCGGGGGATGCAACTGTTGAACGCGGGAACGCCGGATCCTTGACTACTCGATCAGCGCAACGAGGAAGCCGCCGCCGCCTGCGCCGGTGAGCTTCACGGCCAAGGCGCCTTGGGCGTAAAGGTCTTCTTCGAGGCGTTTGGCGGCGCCTGGCACTAGACCCCACGAATAGAAGCATTCCTGCGCCTTCTTCATGCCTGCGGCCAGCTTGACCAGGCCACCCGTCTTGTCTCCTGCGTCGTAGCAGGCCAGGCCGTCGATGCAGGCTCGTGAGGCAGCGCTCATGGATTCGTCAATCTTCATCGCTTCGAAGCGGTTCTCTTCGCCGAATCGCTCCACTCGGAACACGCACTCGTTGGTACGTGATCGTAGACCCGAGTCGTGGAAGGTGAATTTGGGGAGCTTGCTGACCGCGAGCGGACGAGGACCGTTTTCCATGGAGAACGCGATCGGCCCACTCGATGATACTGCCGAGATGTCCATTCCACTCGAGCGGCCATGAAAACGGTGCTCGAGCTGTTTGGCGAATTCAAAAAGTTCGCGCTCCGCGAGCCCGAGCGGTTCCGCAAGCCACCGGGCCAGAGCCACGCACAAAGCGGCCGATGAACCCAGGCCGGCTCCAACGGGAATGGAACTTTGAATCGTGATTTTTCCGCTCGGTCGACTGAAGCGCCGCCCTTCGTCGCCGACGGACTCGGCTACCGAGTCGACCATCTCCCGAATCACTGTCGCGTATTCTGCCGGCTCGACCGCGAGTCCGTCCGCGGCGCCGGGTTCGAACTTAAGCTCAAGCTTGAACTCAGGATGCGGGAGCGCGACCGCGGTCGCGGCGCGCAACACGGCGTGTTCGCCCGCGAGGACCCATTTTCCGGGAACGGCCGCGGTGAAGCGGCTCCATCGCGTCACACTCAGGTCGCTTGGGCTTCGGCGCTGAACTCGAGCAGTGAAGCGCCCTCGCCCTGCTCATCACGAAGAATCGGAAGGCCCGGCGCGATGGTTTGAAGTCTTGAGATCCAGGCATCGGCTTCCGCGGTCGGAACTAATATGTGCGGATTGGGACCTGCATCGAGCGTGACGATCGGAGGCCGTTCGCTCACGATTTCCGGCTCGAGTGCGTTCAGAATCGCGATCGTCCCGGGCAACCAGTAGCTGAATCGCTCCTGCGCGGTGTGAAAGAGGGAGTGCATTTCCCACATCTCCTCCCAAGCGATTTTCGCGACGGCCCTACGATCGCCGGTGACGAGCGCGCTCTTCAAGGCCAGGTAACGTTTTTCCACGCGCTCCGGGCGTCCGTGCCACAGCGGGGACGAAACCACGCGCGCATGCGCTTCGCTCGATGAAATGTCTTTGGACTCCGCCGAGACAACCACCACGAGATTCGTCAGTTTCGGGAGATGAGTGCCGTAAACGCGGGAAGCTTTTTCGCCTTCCCAACCGACCCAGGGCCCTTCGAATGACCGGCACGAACTTCCGGACCCCTGACGCGAAAGCATTGCAAGTTCGCGGCGGAGCGACGGGTTGGATTCGTAAGTGCGGGCGAACGCGCGCGGGTCTTGGGAAAACGCGGTCGCCCCCGCGAGCGTGAACGCCGCGAAGCTCGAGGCGCTCGACGCGATTCCCGCCGAAGCCGGGAACGAATTGGCGGAGCGAAATTCATAGACTCCCGCGACGTCGGATTTCAGCGCGTGCCGCTCAAGTACCCCGGGAGCGGCCGCGCGCACGCGTTCAAAATGCCGCATGAGTCGGCCGTGAGCGGAGTCGGTCAAAATCGGCGTCTCCCATCCGGTCGAAAGCGCCTTCGGAAGCGCGGGCAAACCCGGCATGAAGCGGAGTTTGGTGCCGGAGGATTCAGGCTCATGCGTTCGTCGCAATTCCACGACGGTGGCCAGACGATCGAGCGTCAACGAAAGGCTCGGATTCGCCGGCAGATTCAACGAGGAATCCGTCTTACCCATATATTTGATCAGGGCGATGTTGGAAGGAGCGCGAGCGATGACGTGTTTAGTGGGATTCATTTAGGATTCCTTCCTCTCTTGGAATGCCTTTGGATACAAGCCTGAGCCCGAGTGAGGCGGCTACGGCGATGAAGGCGTCGTGGCGTGCGGGGTCGACCGCCGCGACCAGCGCGTCAGAAAGCATTCCCCCGGCCCCTTTGAGACCGTGGACGCCCGCAAGCAACGACAATCGCGCCCGCTCGCCGCGCGCGCCATCCGCTTCAAGCCCTTCCGCGGCCAGAGTCTCCGCGAAACGCGTCAGCACTTTTCCGAACGCCGGAATATCGTCTTTGCGCCAAGCACCGATTCCTTCGGCCACGCATTCGGAAAGCGCGGAGATCCATTCAGATCGCGGATCCAGGGACTTGAGACGATCGGACTTGAGATGCTCGTGCGTTGCGACTTTGCGTCCAGGAAGGCCCGCCGCGGAAAAGACCAAAAGAGCCTGACTGACCCCGCCCGTTGCGAGCGCTTGCACGGCCGGCACGACCGGATCAAAAATCCCGGTGCCTCCGGTCATCTGAACGGCGAGATCCGCACCGCTCGGCGGAACTCCGTCCGCGGCATAAAGCTCCTGGTATTTTTTCCAGCAAGAAATCCAGTCGAGCCCCCAGCCCAGGGACGGCGCAAGCAGCTGATAGGTCATCGCGAATTCGGCGGTCGAAGCACCGAAACCGCCTTTCCCGCCATGAGGATCGTCGAAAGTGCCCGGAAAATGTTCACCGAAGAACTCCGAAGCCACGGTGCCCGCGGACATTCGCGCGGCCGCAATCAGGCGACCGGCCGGGCTTTTAGGGTGAGCCGCCGCGCGACCTCGGATGACGGCCCCGGGTTCGCCCCGATTCCAGCTGAAGCGCGGGCCCACCGCCGCAACAAGGGCCGGCTGACCGGCGAGCACGGCGTATTCTCCGAGAAGAAACACTTTCCCGGGCACGCTGAGCGAACGGGCCTCAAGAATGGAGCGTGGGGCGTTCGGCGACACGAATGGCCTCAAGAATTTCTTTGGCGAGGGTGAGATTGATGTTCTTCTCGGTTTTGAGAATTTCCGTCAACCGCTCCCGGACTTTATGGATCTCGTGCTCTTCGGCGCCGGCCGCGATCGCTAGGTTGGCCGCATGAAGCTGCATATGGCCTTTGACGATACCCACTGTCGAGAGCGCTTTTAATGCGCCCAAATTCTGCACGAGCCCGACCGCCGCGCAGATTCGGGCCAGTTCCTCGGCCGATGAAATATCGAGCATCTTGAGTGCGACCCGCGCCGTGGGGTGCAGCCTCGTCACGCCACCGACAATTCCGACGGCGAGGGGAATTTCGATGCGACCGACGAGATCCGAGCCCTCGAGCTTCCAATCCGTGATCGGTTGATAACGGCCGCTTCGGGCCGCGTAAGCATGCACGCCCGCTTCGACCGCGCGCCAATCATTGCCCGTCGCGATCAGGATCGGGTCGATTCCGTTCAAGACGCCTTTGTTATGGGTGGCCGCCCGATAGGGGTCGAGTTTCGCAAAGCGAGTGGCGGCTTCGATGCCTTCGCCGAGTTCGGCGGAAATATTTCGGATCACGACTTCCGCGACCGCGAGCTTCGTATCGACCAAGTTGGAAAGAATGCAAAGCCCGACCCGCTCGCCCGTCAGCTGCTCGACCCGCGGCTTGATCGCCTCGCAGACCTGATTAATCAGATTCGCGCCCATTGCATCGCGCGGGTCGCAAAGCACGTGGAGGACCAGCATGGTCTCGGTCTCGCCCGTCGAGTCGTTTGCGGTGATTTCTCGAATGGCGATGTCGCGAATCCCGCCGCCACGCTTCACGAGACCGGGGACGCAGGCGTTCGCGATCTGCATCAGGAAGTCGCGATTTTGGTGCAGGATCTTCCGAGCGCGCGCGACGTCTTTCACGGAAGGAATCTGCACCTGCCCGATGATGAGATTGCCTTTGGCGAAAGTACGGATGCTGCCGTCCTTGCGGATCCACTTCGCGGTCGCGCTGGCGGCGGCGATAATCGACGTTTCCTCGACCGCCATCGGAATCAGCAGATCCCGGCCGTCGATATTGAAACAGGTCGCGACTCCGAGCGGGATCGGAAAATAGCCGATGACGTTTTCGATGAAGTGCTCGGCGATGGCCGGTGGAAGCGCTACTTCACCGGAAAGGATTCGGATTTCGTCGTTCGACAGACCGCAGATCAGGCGGACGCGATCGAGCCGCTCCGATTGCGTTAGCTTGTGAAAGCCTTCCATCAAGGAACGTTTGGTCGATCCGTCGAGATTCGCCATCAGACGCTCCCGCCCGCGTATTTTGCACGAAGATCGTCAAGACTTCGGCTGCCCGTGCAGAAGAGCGCGGTCTTGAGTTCAAATTCCTGAAGTTCCATCCAACGTTCGACTGAGTCTCGACCTTCAAGCGCCGCTTCCATTGCCGGCTTCGCGTATCCGACCTGGCGCGCGCCGAGAGCCAGAAGTTTCGCCGCGTCGAGACCGCTGCGAACGCCGCCGGAGGCCCAGATTTCCGTGATCGCGCGATTCGCGCCCTGCGGGGGAAACATTTGAACTCCGGTGATGACGGAGCTCAAAGTCGACTCACCCCAGTTTTCAAACGTGGTTGCCACTTGAGCGCGAAGCGTGGGATCCGAGGCGCCATCGGTTTTGGCGAGGGCGCGAGCACGTGCGCCTTCGATCCGGCCCCAGTGGGTACCGCCGAGTCCGCTGACGTCGATGGCCGCAAGACCGATTTCACTCAGGCGTTCGAGGGTCGGAGCCGAAATTCCGCAGCCGGTTTCCTTCAAGACCACGGGACGGCCGAGTTCTTCACAAACGCGCCGGAGGGCGTCGAAAGTGCCGCGAAACCGCGGAGTGCCCTCCGTCTGAATGCATTCTTGTAGCGGATTGGCGTGAACCGCGAGCGCCTGGGCGTTGATCGTCTCGACCAGTTCACGAAGACGATCGATGGCGAGCCCGGGAAGCTGGCTGATGCCGATATTCGCAAAAAGCGTGAGGCTCGGAGCCTCTTCGCGCAGCTTGACCCATTGATCGAGAGCGGCGGCGCCGGAATCTTCGAGCTGACGCCGCTGCGATCCCACCCCCATCGCCCAACCTCGTTTGGCGCAACTGAGGGCCAGGGTTCGGTTGATTTCGAACGCATCGGAATGGCCGGCGGTCATGCCGGAAACGTAGAACGGAGTCGGCGAATAGCGGCCGAGACAGACGGAACGAAGCACGATTTCGTCAAAGTCGAGATCGGGTAAAGCCTCATGGGACAGGTGAAACTGGTCGAGTCCGCTTTGGCCGATCGCCTGATGCGACGGGTCCAGCGAAAGGCGGATATGGTCCCGCTTGCGACCCTCGAATTGGCTGAAATCCATGGTCGGCCGAACCTACAACATTTCCGGCCCTCTGGCGAGGGAAGTGGGTTAGCTTTTGAGGGTGACCGTGCTCGCAAGCCGAATCCGCAGCCAAATCAGGCCCATCCTGATCGCGGCCTTCGCCGTCTTCGTACTGGCTCAGATCGTGGCGCTATCCCCCTCTTCGGTGGAACAGAACGACCCCGATGCCGAGGTGGATCCTCAGACACTTTTGGACGATGGAACCAGCCTCGCGGAGGGAATTCCCAAGGAAAAAATCCCGGACTATTCGGTGGATCGATTCAACTACGTATCGACTCTGAACGGCCGCAAGAACTGGAAACTCGTGGCGGCCAAGGCTTTCCTTTATAATGGCGAACGGATCGTCCATTCGCGGCAGGTCACCGCCTACCTCTATGACTCGAATGATCAGGTCACGCTGGTCAAAGGCAAGGAGGCGAAATACTTCATGGACGGCCGTGACCTTGAGATTTACGGGCAGGTCGAAACGCTCTTCCCCGACGGCTTCCTGATGAAAAGCGATTACATGCGTTACCACCCGGATGAACGCCGGATCGTGATTCCGGTTCGCTGGCCGGTCTCCGGAACGAGCGGTGAAGCGAAGACGTCTCAACGAATCGATTTCACCAGTCACGGGCTCGAATCCTTCATGGAGCGGTCTGAGGTGATTCTCTCCGAAAACGTCGAGGTCAACTTCGTCCCCGCCACCAGCGGTTCGGCAACGCCGAACACCACGAAAATCCGCTCCGATCGCGCCGTGATCGACCGAACCCAGCAGATTTCGCACTTCACGATGGGTCGCACAAAACCGCTCGATAAGAGATTCGTCGAAGTCATGCAGCCGACGCTCTATGCACGGGGCCGACGCGCGGATCTTTCGTACGGCGACTTCGCGAAGCTGCTCGATTACATGACCTTGTTCGAAGACGTCTTCGTCAAAGAGCTGCCTCTTGCGACGGATTCAAAAAAACAAACGCGTTACGGCACCGGGGGCCGCGCGGAGTTCAATGCGCAAAAAAACATCATTCTCCTCAAGGAATTCCCGCAAGTGTATCAAGACAAGGATACGGTGGCGGGCGACGTGATCATTCTTCATCGGGACAGCGATGTAGTCGAAGTCGAAAACAGTAACGCGTTCAGCGAAGGAAAGGCGGGCGATGAAAACTGAAAGTAGCGCTAAATCCCGCATTCTTCGCGCGGTGGATCTGTTCAAAGCTTACAAAGGACGCAAAGTCGTCAAAGGCGTGAGCTTTGAGGTCCATGCAGGCCAGGTCGTCGGACTGCTCGGACCCAACGGCGCAGGGAAGACGACTTCTTTCTACATGGTGATCGGGCTCGTGAAGTCCGACGCCGGCCAGGTCCTTCTCGACCAGACGGACATTTCAGAACTTCCGATGCACGATCGGGCACGGCGCGGCATCGCCTACCTGCCTCAGGAGGCATCGGTCTTTCGACGCATGACGGTCGCAGAGAACATCATGACCGTGCTTGAGACCATGCCCCTGTCCGACGCAGATCGGCGTGTAAAGCTCGATTACCTGTTGCAAGAGTTCAGCATTCGTCACCTCGCCCATCAAAAGGCATTTACGCTCTCTGGAGGCGAGCGGCGCCGCGTTGAAGTGGCCCGCGCGTTAGCCCTCAATCCGGCATTCTTGTTGCTAGATGAACCGTTTGCAGGGATTGATCCAATCGCCGTAGCCGACATTCAAAAAATGATCCAGGTGCTCAAGAAGCGAGGTATCGGAATCCTCATTACCGACCATAACGTTCGAGAAACATTGCAGATTTGCGATTTGGGGTATTTACTTAGCGATGGTACCATTGTAGAGCAAGGAACGCCTGAGCACATCGCGAGCAGCAAAATCGCTCGTGAATTGTACCTGGGTGAGAACTTTCAATTCTAGGATGAAGCACACGCAAAACTCATGGGTTTAGAGATCAAACAGAGCCTCAGGCTCAGCCAGTCCTTGGTGATGACGCCGCAACTCCAGCAGGCGATCAAACTCCTTCAGCTGAACCGAATGGAGCTCGCCGAGGTCATCAACCAGGAGTTGATGGAAAACCCAATATTAGAAGAGCTCTCCGAAACTGCGGACGGCGAAGACACCCCGAACGTCGAAAACGAACTGGCCGGCAAAGACGTCGGAAATGACCCGGAAGCCGAGCAACGCCGGGACGAGGAAGCCTTCGTCAAGGAAGCCCCGAAGGAAGAGCAGGTCGTGGCCGGCAAGGAAGACAACTTCGACTGGGAAACCTATGTCGAAGAATACAACTCGACCTCGAGTTCCGCCCCGTCCATGCGGGAAGTGAATGAGGATCTACCCTCTTTCGAAAACATCCTGACCAAGACCACGTCGCTTGAAGACCACCTCATGTGGCAGCTTTCGATGGCAGCGCTCGGCGAAGACGAGCAGAAGCTCGGGCAGCTCATCATCGGGAACCTTCTGGATAGCGGTTATCTCAACGCCGACCTCGCCGATCTCGCCAAAGAAGCGAAGATGGAGTTTGAGGACGCGGAAGAAATTCTCAAGATCATCAAAAACTTCGACCCAGTCGGAGTGGGCTCGCGCAATCTTCAGGAGTGCCTCGCGACTCAGGCCCTTTTCATGAGTCCGCGTCAGCCGCTCGTTGAGAAAATAATCGAGAATCACTTGCCCGACCTCGAACGCAAGAACTACGCGGCGATCGCGAAAACTTTGGCGTTACCGCTCGATAAAATAATCGAAGCGACCAAACTCATCATGGAACTCGAGCCAAAGCCCGGCCGCTCGTTCCAGAGCAACGACACGCACTACATCACGCCGGACATCTACGTTTACAAACTCGAGAACGAGTTCGTGATCGTCTTGAACGAAGACGGGATGCCGAAGCTTCGCATTTCGCCGTACTATAAAAACATTCTGGCCAACGCCCAGAAGGACGGCAAGGACGGCAAGATCACCAAGGACTACGTCCAGGACAAGCTTCGTTCCGCGGTCTGGCTGATTCGCTCGATCCACAATCGCCAGAAGACGATCTACAAGGTCACGGACGCGATCGTGAAACGTCAACGCGAGTTTTTCGAAATTGGCGTTCAGGCCTTGAAGCCGATGATCTTGAAAGATGTCGCGAACGACATCGGAATGCACGAGTCCACGATCTCACGCGTGACCACGAACAAATACGTGCACACGCCGGTCGGGATCTTTGAGCTCAAATACTTCTTCAACTCATCCATCAACGCGGCCGACGGTTCGGACGCGCTGGCGAGCGAAGCGGTCAAAGAGAAGATTCGCCAGATGGTTTCGAAAGAAGATCAAAAGAATCCGCTCTCCGATCAGAAAATCGTCGAGCTGCTTCGAGGCGAGAACATCGACATCGCCCGCCGGACCGTCGCCAAATATCGCGACATGCTCGGGATCCTTTCGTCCGGTAAGCGCAAGAAGACGATCTAGTTCGTTCGGAAATAAGCGCTGAGCACGTAGTTTTCAAAGTAGTCGGCGTACATATGATAGTACCCCTCCTCCCCGGCGTCCCGGCCCCAACTGTTCTTGATGAGATATTTGATCACGCGACCGTCGGAGCCGAGATCGACGCCGACCACCTCCACGGCGTGACTCCCTCCTGACGTCCCAGCTCCTTGCCGATAGAACTGCGGCAGCGGGTAGTACCCTTCGGGCAGATGATAGGCGCCAATCGAGATGATTCCGCTCTGGCTGTCGAAAAATGCGTGATCCACTTCGAACTCCACGGGTACCGATTGGCCTTTTTGAATCGACTCCGCGATTCTTTGCTCGACGGCTCTCGCGGTTTCTTCGACTTCCTCCACTGAGAGATCGTACGGCAGCGACTGGGTCCGAGGCGGCCCGCGGTACTTCAGTTTTGCATTTGCGATTTCCGAGAGGCGGTTAGGAATCGGATCATGCAGAATGGAAGCCCGCAGTACCTTCAGATTTTCGAGCGGCAACACGGCCCGGGCATAGGTCACGGGGTCGACCATCTGTCCTTCGTGCAAGACGGCGGTCGGCAGCGGGCCCGTGTAGCCCTCGATCAAGCGGATGATGCGAGCTTCCGCTTTTTTTCTAAGTGCATCCCGCGCGGCTGGGTCCGTTACTTTGGCGGCCTCCATGTGATAGCGACCGACTTCGTCGTTCAAGTAGCGCATCATCATCGGCCGGACTTCCCGATCCGTCAGTTTGATTCGCGGAGTCCAGGCGCTCTCGGGGACGATTCCATGATGCTGGACGAGCCAATACGCGTTGTTCGTCCAGCCGCCTTCGGGGATCTCCTGCATCGGCGTCCGCAAAGCGTCGAACGCGCGCGTGCGCAGACTGATGACGTCCAAATGGGACTCGGACAAGTTGAGGGCCGTCCCCGTTCGGTGGAACACCGATGTTTGGAGCTCGCCTAAAGTCGCGTAGATCCAACAAATTCCGGCCGCCTCTTGATCGCAAACCGGCGTGGTCCTGACCCGGTGGCTGTAAGTATTGGTGTGGGTGAATTCGGGACGCGGACTGGTCAGTTCTTTGAGCGTGTATTGTGTGATGCCGTCGCACGGATCCCCGTTCGCGGCGTGAACGAGGCCCGCCGCAACCAATCCAAATAAGACCCAAATACTGGCAAACGCCTGAACCATCCCTGGCTTATCGGCGAAGTCGCAGATCTGAATGACCCACTTAGCCGCGCAATTACCCATCGACGTTAGCGCGTAGCGTAAACTCGTTGATAGTGCCGCGTAAGTAAGAGCGTCTCGTCAGAAATGATCTCTGAAAATAACGCAAAAATGACGGGCCGAGCTGTCGCGTCTCTGACGCTCGACATTTGCGGTCGTTGCCCTCTGTGTTACGGAATCCGGGTCGGAGGAAATAGCATGAGGCTACAAACTCTTTTGATCGCGGCTTTCCAAAGTCTCGCTATCGGATGCGTCTCGCCGGATGCACCCAACGAATCGTCGCGATCCACACCGCGGAGCCGTCAGACGCAAACGAGGCGAATCGAGCTCGATCGTGAACTATTCGCCATCACGATGTTGCGAAGCCGGCCTATGGATCTCGAGCGCGTGAAGGCGCTGCTTGCCGAAGGCGCGGACGTTCAAGCCCGAAACGAAAGCGAATCCACGCCATTGATCTTCGCGGCCGAAACCTTCGCCTACGTCAGTGCGGGCAAGGACGAAAGCGACCGCGCCGGCCGTCTGAAGGCCGCGCAAGCGGTCATCGAATATTTGATCGCGCAGGGCGCGGATGCCTCCTCCCGCGACGGGCGAGGCATGAACGCGTTCGAATATCTTCTGACTTACGCCGATCCCGTGCTCGCGCGGCCGATCACCGAAATGATTCTGGACCAGCCGCTCGATTTGAGCAGTGCCGGTCACGACGACGGATATACGACGGCTCATCATATTGCCCGGGGACGCGCATTTTTTTCGTGGGCGATCGATCGCCTGGTCAGAGAACGCGACCGATACAAATTGAATTTCGAGGCGAAAACCCTTCGTGGGCACAACATCCTTCACCTTGCCGCGACTCGCATGCCGCTCGCGGATGGACGGCTACGGCTGAAGGAATTCGCCGAGCTCCTTCCGGCGCCTTTGCGCGCGCTCTACGCCGACATGCCGGACGAGACGCAGTCCGCGCCCCTCGTCTGGGCGATCTCGACCGGAAACGCCAAAGCGGTTCGTTATCTGCTCGACACCTATCCGATCGACGTGAACCGCGCGACGACCGAAGGTGAAACTCCGCTCGATATCGCGGTCCGCCTAAACTCCGCCGAGATCGTCGAGTTGTTGAAATCCAGCGGCGGCCGAGCCGCGGAACGCCCCGCTGGCATCGTCTGTGACCGCGCCAACGCAAGTCCGCTCGACATTGGCAAACTGAAAGCCATCGTCGCGACCTGTCGGGACCGGATCCGTTCACTCGATGACGTCCTCCCCTTGCTGCCGCTCACGTTCCGCTCCAACTACTCGCTCGTCTACAAAAGCCGCTCCTTGCAAGGTGCGACGTTCGCCAATCCGCGCGCGATTCTCTTTGAACGAAACGCCCGACTCATCGGGGCGTTCAACGGAGATCCGGCGGCCGGCCACTATCAAAGCCTCGAAGTCATGGCGTACGACCCGCAGGAAAAAATAATTGAACTTTTCGAGTTCGATTTTTCGCGCGCCAAAGAGGGACTGATCAAGGTCTCGGGCCCGAACCCGAGCAGCTGCGTCGGCTGTCACTCCCGGTCTCCCCGTCCGAATTGGGAAGCCTGGTCCAGCTGGGCCGGGGTTTATCACGGCGACATGTTGAATCAATATCCGCGCGAAAAAGCTTGGTTCGACACCTACGAAAAAAATCGCCTCCACCACGGGCGTTATCGCCACTTGATGCCCGAGTCCCTGCAGCCCATGGATCTGGCGCACGGGATTCCCGCTTTCAACATACCCGGCGCAAGCAACGGTTTCGGAAATCTGAAAATGGATTCCGTCGTGGACACGATGATGGGCTACAAGCTCGCCGCGGAACTCAAAGCCGAGCCCCTCCGACCGTATCGGTACGCGATTTTGGGCGCGTTGACTTGCGAGGAGCCCGTCGCGGGATTCATGCCGACGGGCCGGACCCTGCCTCATATGCGAACGCTCGAGGCGATCGTGTACGACGTCGAGGCACGCGCCGCCGCCCAACAGAGCTCCAAATTCCGATTTCAGGCTTCCGCAATCGACGGGGGGTTCGTCGGGCGTTACGCAGTCGAGAGCCTTTTGAGCGGCTCGCCTTACGGATTGGAAATCGTCGGCGACAACTACGAAATCAAGCGCATTGCGAATCTGCGATATCTGCTTGAAGGACTTCTGGGCGACGGCGCGATCGCTCACTGGGGCACGCAGTTCGGTATCGGAAATAATTACGTCTTCGCGAGCTTGAGTCACGTGGAAGCCCAGGCTTGGAAAGAACTGCTCGATCCCGCCGCGGACCGCGCGATCTACCGGGTATACGAAGACCAGGCTAGACGCCTGGCCGGCTCCGCCCGCGTATTCAACTGGATCTACCGCGGCGGTGTGGACTCGGTCGCGAAGCCGCTCTGCGACCAATTGCGCGCGGCCAGCCTTCGCGAGCTGAAGTCAGCGGCCGGCCGCTGAGTCGATTCGGTAGCCGACCAGCATCGAGTCGTCGGTGCCGACGCCCAAGAGCGACCGGGCCGGAGAAAACGTTTGTGCGTACAGGTAAGCGCCTTCGTCGGTCTTGAGCGGTACGCTCCACCGAACTTTGCCCTCCGGCGTGAATGCCAGGAGGCGCGAGCGCCGCGTACCGGTGGAGAAATCCTCAAACCCGATCAAAGCAAGTTCGCCGGTGACCGACATGGGCGTCGCGTAGTCGGCGAAGCGCGCATCCCCGCGCCGCCATTTCTCGACGAGACCGGTGTCCGAGGCTTCGAATAAAACCAGATACTGTCCCTTCGGACTGTTCCCGTAGCCGTACAACGAATGGCCGTCCGCCGCGACTTCCACTTGCGTGAGATGAACGCTCGGCTTCACTTCCGCCAAAATCTTCCCATTTTCATCAAGCCACGCGATTTTCTGACCGATCCGGGGGGTGCCGTGAAGTACGGCCACTCGAGGCGTCATTCCGTCGGTCACGGCAAGGTCCGCGATCTCGCCGGAAACTTTCTTCTGCCATACCGGCTTTTCGGCGCCGACCGTGAATCGCATGATTTGGCCGCGAGTTAGCCCGAGCGTGAGATTTTTTTCGTCCGCCGAAATCTTCATCGAGAGCGCGTCGTTTTTGATCGGAAACGAACTCAGCTTGGTGCCATTCCAATCAAAGACGTCAAAGGCCGTTTCCGGTTGCGCGTCGTCGTCGTGAAAACAGACGACCTTGCGCTGCGAAGCAAGGACGTGAGGACGGCAAACGCTCGCGGCCATCCAAACTTTCTTTCCGGCCGCGTCCCACGCGGTCAGTTCGTTGTTGTAAGTGACGATGACCGAAAGCGAAGCGTCGCGGGCGATGTCCTGAGACTTCACTTGATACGGAACGGCGTTGGACCAGAGTTTTCCGCCTTCGCCACTGTAGAGCGAAACCAGGTAGTCGCGAGGCGCGCCTTCCACGTCGAAGTCGGGCCGAGTGGTTACCAGAAACGAACCGGCATCGCGAGCCAGGTTGAGATCCGTGATGATCCCCGGAGTTTTTTTGGCCCACGCGGCTTCGACCGAGGCCTGCTTCGGATCTCGTTCAAACGGAATGACATCGTCCTGGATTTTTTTACCGGCGCAACTGACCAGCCCGGTGATCAGCGCGAATGAAATACAGGTGATTCTTGCGGCGGGAGTCATGGCGGTTCGACCATGCTACAAGGCCATGCTACAGTTTTGCAATCGATGCCCGTCCAAAAACCCAAACGTAAAGCAGTGCAGAAAAAGCGTTACGCCATTCTTTCCCGGGGACGCGGGCTTCACAGCATCCGCCGATTGCTCCAGGAGGCGAAGAAGGCCCGCATCCAGTGCGACGTAATCCATCCCCTGGAGTGCCAGCTGATTATCGACGGCCCGCACTCCCGCATCCTCGTGGGTTCGGAACCGATTCCGCGTTACGACGCCATTCTCCCAAGAATCGGAACATCGATCACTGACTACGGGCTCGCGGTAGTCAAGCAGTTCGAGACGCTCGGCACCCGCGCCGTCAATACTTCCCAGGCGATCGCGGAATCACGCGACAAGCTGCGATCGCTTCAGATCCTCACCGAAGCCGGGCTCAGCGTACCCACTACCGTTTTGACCCGCTCTCAACGCGGAACCCGAGCCGCGCTCCTGGCGGTCAAATCAATGCCCGTGGTGCTGAAACTCTTGCGTGGCACTCAAGGGGTAGGCGTCATGATCGTCCACTCGCCCCTGTCGATGATTTCCGTGCTCGATACGCTTCGTGACCTCGGTCAAGACACGCTCATACAAAGATTCGTTGCCGAGGGCGCGGGCCAAGACTATCGCGCGTTGGTGGTAGGAGGCCGCGTCATTGGTGCGATGCGGCGAACCGCGCCCCCTGGGGAGTTTCGGTCCAATATTCACCGCGGTGGTGAAGGCACTCCAATCAAACTGCCGCGAGCTTACGAGCAGGCGGCCGTCAAAGCGGCGAAAGTCCTCGGCTTGGAGATCGCGGGCGTCGATTTGATGGAAAGCACCACCGGTCCCCAGATCATCGAGGTGAACAGCTCGCCGGGCTTTGAAGGAATCGAAAAAGCGACGGGACTCAATATCGCTCGCGAGATGATTCGGCAGCTGATTCGCAAGCGTTAATCGGAAGCCCCTGGCGCGCGTTTTGCTCCTTCAGTTGCGTCGGAGCGTGCGTATGCGCAAAACATCCAAGTCGCCGCAATCCATCGTTTGGGCCGTCGATCCCTTTGAAAACTCGGCGTTTTCGATGCGGTCCGCCGTGCGCGCGATCCGCCTGATCGTCGGCAATCAAGCAACGAACGTCTTCCCGATTTACGTTTGGGGCAGCACGTTGCCGGAGGTGGAGGTCTCGCCGCGGGAGTGGAGCTATCAAGGGATTCGCGAGGCCGCTCATCGACGCCTCCTCTCGGTTCTAAAGTCCGTCGCGCCCCAGGGGCTGAACCCGCTGCATGTCCCCGCCCAACCCGCGATCGGGCTACGCGACGGGACCAAGCTCGTAATTGATTACGCCAAGGCGAAACGGGCCGAACTGATCGTGGTCTCGACTCGTGGGGGCGGCGGACTCAAGCGCTTGGCGCTCGGAAGCTTCACAGAAACGCTGGTGCTTCGTTCGGACGTTCCAGTGCTTTCGGTACATCCGGACTGGAATGCCAAGCCGATTAAGTCCGTTTTCTTTGCGACTGATTTTTCTCTGCAATCCAAAGTCGCTTATCTGCAGGCGATCGAGTTCTGCAAAAGACGATCGCTGAAGATCGTGCTGTTTCATAAAGTTCAAGTGCCGCAGTATCCGGCCTTCGATTTCGCCTATGCGACGCTTTCCGCTTATTCCGGCGCGCTGGAAGCCGAAATTCACGCGAGCCGGACGATCGCCCGGGACTGGGCGGCACTTGCGCGGACCCACGATGTTCTCGTCGAGATTTCGCTCGACGAATCGCGGTTAGGGAGCCCCGCGGAAGCCATCTTGAAGAGATCGGGTCGCGGGGGGTTCATGATCGCCCTCGCTTCCCAAAGCGGTGCGATCTCGGCGCTATTGGTCGGGAGCACTGCCCGCCAAATAGTGCGAAAGAGCAAGCAGCCCGTGTGGATCATTCATACGGAGGCCAAGTCGGGTCGCAAGAAAAAGGCGTCCCGCTTCATGTCGAAACGAAATTCGGAAAACCGGCCGCGGCTGACTCATTGAATGAGGGCGACGGTTGCGAACGGAGACTTTCCAAACCGCGGTTCGAAAGGTTCTGAGGCAAAGCCTGAAGGCAACGGATCCGCACTGCATCCGAGTGAACACGAAAGTCGTGCGTGCTCTCGTGCGATTGCTCGTACCCGATCGCAGAAGCCGGGAACTCTGGATCGACACCCAGTGGCGCATCGCCCAAGCGCTTGCCCCGTTTCGTGACCTCGACGTTCTCTCCATTCAGTTGCAAGAATTGCCGCCGCGCTCAGTCGGTGCGAAAAGGCTTCGCAAAACCACGGCGAGCCAAAAGCGCCGACTGGATCCAAAACGAAATCGAGCGCTTCAACTCGTCCGCGTGGAAATCGACCTTCTCCTTCAGCGGCCCGAATTCGACGGACGCAGCCAGGCGATCCCCCGAAAGAAAATTCTGAAGCGACTGCGAAGCAGCTACCGCAAGGTTCGCGACTGGCGGAAAAAATGCGAACAGAGCGGACTGACTGAGGACTGTCACCGCTGGCGGCGACGGGTCAAAGATCTCCAGTATCAACTCGAATGGGCGCTCGGGATGAAGGAGGCGGCCGGTCTCAAGCGCCTTGCGGGTGTCCTCGGAGATGCGCGGGATTTAAAGCAACTCGAACGCTCGCTGCCGCTTTCGTCCGCCTTGCGGAAACGGAAGCGCTCACTCGATCGAAAAGCGTTTCGAATCGCTGACCGCACGCTTCGACTGACTCCCCGAAAATGGGCGCGCGCATTGGAAGCGCTTGCCTGAGTGGGCGTCAAAGAACTGACTGGCGAATTTATTTCGTGCCGGTCTTTTGACTATTCGGAGCGGCCACGGCCGCCAAACGCTGATAGCGGTCCTGCGCCCGGCGCTTGACCGGGGTGGCGAGCTTGTTGCGGTACTCACCGACGGTGAGGCAACCGTAAATCTTTTTCACGAGCATCGTGTTCACCTGCGTATAGAGCTCTTCCACAATTGGCTGTTCCAGGCTCTTGGGCACGACGATATTCATTCGACGCAAATGGGTTAGATATTCGTGAATGATATTGCAGATAAAGGTCTTGCGATCCTGGTCGGAATCCTGAAAGTTATAGAGATGCTGCTCGAAAATTACGTAGAGGGGGTCGTCCGCACGGATAACTTCGTCCCGACCTTTGCCCGGCGCCGGATCGGCTGCAGGACTCGCGTTACGTCGCTTAGAAGCAGTGCGCATTCAGGTAGTTCCCTCTACTCCAGTTTTCGGTATCCGAGGGGGCTGGCTTGAGCGTTAAACCCAAGCCTCTCGAGTTGTCCAAGAGCAAGGAATTTCAGAAGTTCAAACTGTGGCTCGATCAGGCCAAGAGAGTGTTGATTTCGACCCACCAACTGCCCGATGGCGACGGCCTCGGCGCGGAGGCGGCACTTTTTCACTATCTGAAGCGCGCGCGCAAAGCGTGCCGGGTCTACAACCCCGATCCGCTCCCGAAGCGTTACCGTTTTCTCGACACCAAAGCGCAGATCCTGCTCGGGCCGGGCGAAGTCGAACTTTGGGATACGTGCGATCTATGGATCATCGTCGATACGAACGACCCGCGGCGCCTGGGCAAGCTTTGGGGCGAGCTTTCGCTTCGCTCAAAAAAAATCGTTTTTTTGGATCACCATCCCGAGATTTCGGGCGTGCCGATGCCGCCGGAAGTCAGCTATCCGCCGCACGCGCTCCTCGTCTCAGATACCGAGTCGAGTTCCATCGGCGAGATGCTGCATCACCTCTTCGGCGAACTCAGTCTCGCGAAAATCAACAAAGACGTCGCGCTCGGACTTTATGTTTCGGTGATGACGGACACCAACAGTTTTCGTTATGCGCGGACGACGCCCAAGGCCCATGAGATCGCGGCCGAAATGATCGCCCTCGGAGTGAACCCGGAAGAAGTTTATCAGGCGATTTATTCGTCCAAAGAGCTTTCCCATCTCCAGCTCCTCGGCACCATGCTTCAGAACGTGAAAGTCACGGCCGGCGGAAAAATCGCGTGGCTCGAGATGGGCCTGGATCTCCGCAAAAAGCATCAGGCGACCGCGGACGACACGCAGTCGTTCATGAATCTGCTGCTGCTCCTCAAAGACGCCGAAGTCGTCGCGTTCTTTCGTGAGGAAGACGACGGCCAGGTGCGCGTGTCGATCCGCTCCAAAGGAAGGATCGTCATCAACCGCGTCGCGATGGAACTCGGCGGCGGCGGTCATGAGTACGCGGCCGGGCTCGCGATTTCGTCCCCGCTCGACAAGACGGTGGACGCGGTGATCAAGCGCATCGAGACGCTAGTCACGAGTTACGAAAAATTCGGCAAGTAAGCCGGGGTTCAATCATGGTCCGTCCTGAGACGAAGTTCGCGGTCATCGGCTTTCTGATGCTGCTTTTCGCACCATCGGCCTCCGCACTCTCCGTGAACGGACTAACCAATCTCGGCCTACGCGTTGATGACAAGAACTACGAATCCATCACGCCCGGCTTCGGGCTTGAGCTCACTACGAAGCTCGGGCCCTTGGAATTCGGCGGATTGTTCGAAAAGACCTATTTCAATCACGAGGCCACGAGCGGCGCGGACGTCCCGTCGTTTTTCGGCGTCCTGGCCCGGATCGCTTTTGAATCCGAATCGAATTATTACTTCGATCTACGCGCGGGGGTCACCCGGTGGTCTTCCGCTTCAGCCTATGGGTATGGATTTGGTGCCGGATATGCGGTGCCGCTTACCCCGCTGATTACGTTCATGCCGCGGCTGGGATTCAAAAACGTCATGCTCGAGGAAAGCGGGAAGCATTCCAATCTCATCGTGGATATCGGATTCCTGATCTCAGCCACCATTTATTGATCCGAAGTTGACCCCTTACTCTGGAATGGGATTAAAAGGTTCTAACCTGTTGCTTTTCTGGAGGAAGCGCCTTTAAATGAGGGTCGATTCCCATCCCTATCAACGAGGTCCGCTCATGATTCAGGTTTCGCAACTGACGAAGCTCTACGGAGCCCGCACTGCGGTCAACGAACTTAGCTTCCACGTGAACAAAGGCGAAGTCGTCGGATTTCTGGGACCCAACGGGGCCGGCAAGAGCACGACGATGAAGATTCTGACTGGCTTCATGCCGGCGACCAGCGGATCGGCGAAAATCGCCGGTCACGATGTTTTCGAAAACCCGGTCGAGGTCAAACGCAACGTCGGCTACCTACCCGAGACACCCCCGCTTTATTTCGAGATGACGGTTGAAGACTACGTCGAATATGCGGCCCGGCTGCATGGCGTCGAAAAAACAAAAGTACGCGCGGCCGTTTCAACGGCGATCGGACGCGTCGGCTTGGGGGATGTTAGGGGCCGTTTGATCGGAAATCTTTCCAAAGGCTACAAGCAACGGGTGGGCCTCGCCCAAGCGCTCGTGCACAATCCCGCCGTCCTGATTCTCGACGAGCCGACCGTCGGCTTTGATCCTAAACAAATCATTGAGATCCGCGATCTCATCAAGAGTCTCGCCGGCGATCACACGATCATCCTCAGTTCGCATATTCTTCAAGAAGTCACGGCGACCTGTCAGCGCATCATCATCATTCACAAAGGCAAGATCGTCGCCGAAGACTCGATCGAGGCGCTTACGAGCCGCCTGAACAAGGGCCTCATTTACACGATGGAAGTGAAGTCCGCGACGACCGCGGGCGTCCAGGCGATCAAGGCCGTGAACGGGGTTGCGACGGTTTCCTCGGTGGGCGGAAGGCTCGTCGTCGAAGTCAAACCGGGGGGCGCGGAGATCCGGGACCTCGTCGTGGCCGCCGCGGTTTCGAGCGGAATGGGCGTCCTCGAGTTCAGCTCCGAAAAAGCCAGCCTCGAAGAAGTTTTCCTGCAATTGACGACCGAAGAAGGAAAAACCAGTCATGCGTAATATCTGGACGATCGCCAAGCGCGATTACCGCGCCTACTTCACCACGCCGATCGGCTACATCGTGATCGCGGTGTTCCTGGCCGTGATGGGCCTGATGTTCTTCGCGAATCTCGACAATTTCGCCCGCCAGAACATGATGCAAGCCGTGAACGCCGGCCGCGGACAGAGCATTACGGACGGGATCATCCGACCGCTGTACGGAAACATGAACGTGATCTTTCTGTTCATGTTTCCGATCGTGACGATGCGACTCTTCGCCGAGGAGCGCCGTCAGCAGACGCTGCAACTCCTCATGACTTCCCCGATCACGCTTTGGGAAATCATTCTCGGTAAATTTTTTTCCGCACTGTTCTTCTGTCTGACCATCGTCGTGATCACGCTCGTTTATCCAGCCGTGCTATTTGCGACCGGGAACCCTGATTGGGGCCCGATCGCCGCGAGCGTCATCGGTACCGTGCTCCTCATGTCCAGTTATCTGGCGATCGGGATTTTCTGTTCCGCTTTGACGGAGCATCAGATCATCGCCTTCATTCTCGCGTTCGGAATCAGCCTGATCTTCTGGCTCATCAGCTGGGCTACGCAGTTCTCGGGACCGGTGCTCGGCGATATTTTCATGTATTTGTCGCTCATCAGTCACTTTTACGGAAACTTCAGTCAGGGCGTGATCAACACGGCGGACGTCGCCTTTTATCTCGCCTTCACTTTCGTTGGACTCTTCCTCACTCACCGAGTCCTCGACTCTTATCGGTGGAGATAACGTCATGACAAACGGTATGAAAAAAACGTTTTCAGCTCCGGTGCTTTGGACCGCGGTCGTGGTGGCCGGACTGGGCGCGCTCTTCGCTAACGCGGGCTTACCCGAGTACAAGTGGGTGTCGATCACGCTCCTGGCGGTTTTCGTTGCCGCAATCATCGGGCTCCTGATTCACAATAAGAAGGCGCTGGCAGGCCGAACCGCTGCTTACGGGCTTTATTCCGGCGTCACTACCTTGCTCGTGATTTCACTGGTCGGAGTTTTCTGCTTCGTGACGAATCGCTATCCGAAAAAATTCGACTGGACCAAGAACCGGGTTCACTCACTTTCCGACCAGACCAAGAAACTGGTGCGCGAGCTCAAGCTGCCGGTCAAAGCCGTATTTTACGGTAGTCTCGGCCAACGGGAGGAATCTCGCGGCCTCATCGACAATCTTCGCGGACTGAACACGAAGTTCGAAGTCGAATACGTCGACCCTTCTCGCGAAATCGGGCGCATGAAGCAGGTCGGAATTAAACGAGTGCCGACGCTCCAACTTCTCATCGGCACTCGCGAAACGAAGCTCGAGGAGATCAACGAAGAGAAGATCACCAACGCCCTGATCAAGCTCTCCAAGGAAAAGCCGCAAACCCTTTGTGCGATCGTCGGCCACGGGGAGCGACCGATGTCCAACAAGGATCAGACCGAGGGTGCCGGTGCATTTAAAGAGGCTCTTGAAAGTCAGGCCTACACCGTACGCGACGTGAATCTGCTTCAAGACCTCGAAGTCGCGAAGGAAGGAAAAGTTCCGGCTTCTTGCGACGCGATCGCGATCTTGGGGGCCAACCGCGCGTATCTGCCCCAGGAAGCGAAGCTGATTCAGGATTATCTCGCCGACGGCGGCCGCGCGTTGATCATGATCGATTTCAATCTCAAGGGGGCGGAATACGTGCCGGAGATCGTCCAGGTACTGGCAAAGTGGCACTTGAAGCCCGAAAACGCGCTGGTCGTGGATCCAACCTCGAAGCTTCTGAATGTCGATCCGATCATGCCGCTCGTCGTGGATTTTTCGAAAGACAACCCCATCACGAAGGCGCTCGTCTCGGCGCAGATGGGCGTCCAAGTTCAGTGTCTTTTTCCGGTGGTTCGCCCGCTTTCGCTCATCCCCGGCGCGCCGCCGAGCATGAACGTTCAGTGGCTCGCCAAAAGCACGCCCAATGCCTGGGGCGAAACCGATATTAAATCGCTGGGCGCGGGGCGCGTGACCAAAGACGCGAACGACATCGCATTGCCCATGATTCTGGCGGCTGCGGTTGAAGGAAAACTGAAAGATTCGAAAGCGGTCCGCAATACTCGCATCGCCGCGTTCGGAACCTCCACGATCGCCACCAACCAAGGCGTACGCCTCGGATTCAACCTGGATCTCGTCATGAATGCCGCGAGCTGGGTACTCGAAGACGAGAGCCTGATTTCGATCCGCACCAAAGATGAGGACAAAGGGAAGATTGAGCTGACCGAAAAAGCGGGCAGCGTGATCAAGCTTCTCACGGTCATCGTCATGCCGCTCCTGATCCTGATCGCGGGCATCGTGATTTGGGTCCGGCGCCGAAAGTTATAATCATGGCCGGTCGTCCGAACTGGAAGCTTCCCCTCGCTCTCTCCGCCGCGCTGTTCGTCATCGGATCCTTCGTTTACTGGAACGAGTTCACGCGAAAGCCGAAGGTCGAAGAACGGGAAGAGAATCAAAAGAAGGTCTTCCCGATTCAGGGCAAAACTATTTCCACGTTGAAACTCGTCGATGAACGATTTCCCGGACTTCACCGGGTTTTCGAGTTCAAGTGCCTCGACGTCGATAAAAAGCTCTGTAAAGTGGGCGACAACTCGCGCTGGGAACTGATCGCGCCGCTCAAATTCAAAGCCGATGACTCGAGCGTAAACGGATTCCTGTCTTCGCTCAATAATGTGCAGCCGGTCGAAACCGTCGACCTCATTGAGGACCCGGCCGAGAAACGCCCTGCGCTGCTCGCGCAATACAAACTCGACGAAGCTTCACGCAAGTCGGGGCGCCGCGTGGAGATGACGATCGACGGCCAGGTGAAGTCCGCCTGGTTCGGAGACACGCATCCGATTCACGAGGGGCTTTTCGTCGTGCTTTCCGACAACCTCGATAAGGTTTTCGTCACGCCTTCTTACTTCACGATGAATCTCGAAAAGGACCTCGCCTATTGGCGCGACAAGAAGGTTTTTCCGATCAACGCCTCCGAAGTCGTCGGCTTTCGACTCACCGGAACCAAAGGAACCGCTCGCCTCGTTCGAAAGGACGGAGAGTGGACGCTCGACGGCGGCCTCGCCGGAGACATCGAGAACGTCGACGCGTTCGTAACCTCGATCACGTATCTGACCGCGAAAAGTTTTCCGGACCGCAAAGTCCTGCAAGGTTCCAAGGCCGGCCTGACCGTCGACCTGGAAATCGCGGACAATAAAACAGTGAAGGTTACGTTTCACCGTAAAGGTTACAAAGGACCGGCCGATCTCGGCACGCTTTACGTCACCGCGTCGAATCTCGACCTGGTTTACGAAGTCGATCCGTCCACTTTGGGGCGCCTCGACAAGGCTCCCGGGGACTTCAGATTATCCAAGCTCATCACGTCCCTCGACCGTTATGGCGCTAAGCGCATCGAAGTCTCGGCCCCTACCCTGGGACAGAACCCGGTAGTACTCGAACAGAAACAAGCCAAGTGGCTTGACTCAAGCGGGAAGGACGCCAATAACGAGCGGGTGCAGGCCTTCCTCGATAAACTTTCCGGCAATCGAATCCAGGAGTTTCTCTCCGGCGCGAAAATTCCAACCGGGGAAAAACAAGGCATGACCGTCAAGCTTGCGACCGAAGGCGGCGAACATAAACGTGAAATAGTTTTCTGGCGCGCGTCAAATCTCTTGTATGCGCGCGACCTCCTTTCAAAACGTCCGGACGAAGCCTTCCGCGTCGATTCGTCCATCGCGGATACGCTTCCATGGGAACGTGATTGGTTTTTCTCGGCACCCGCACCCGCGCCTTCCCCGCAAGTAGATGCGCATGGGCACTGAAGAGAACTGCCCCTCCTGCGGAGTTGCTTTGGCATCGCTCGAAATCGCGGGCTGCCCTGGCTGCGGAAAAAACTTCGGAACGGGCCCGGCCCTTTCTCCAGCCGGTCCATCGCGTACGTTCGTAGGACGTTACCTGGCGGATTTGGCACTCATCCTGACTCACCCTTCCCGTTTCTTCGCGCGGCTGCGCGAAAAGGAAAGGTTCGGAACCGCGGACGGGCTCGCAGCGGCTTTGGCTTTCGCGATCGTGACTCATTGGATCGGGCAATCGCTCAAGTTCTTTTGGCAAGCCGCCCTGAGCGGTACCATTAACGAGCGCTTCAAGCCGGCGTTCCGAGTTTTCAGCGATCTCGCGGAAGTCGACCATCCCGGGCAGAGCGAGATGCTGAATCAAGCGCGCGACCGCCTGGTCCACTGGATGTGGGGCGCGGGCTCAGTCATCGCGGATCCGTTCATCACGCTCGTGCAGATCCTTTTCACGTCCTTCCTCGTTTTCATCGGCGCTCGCATTCTGATTTCGCCGGGCCGCGGCGGCGCCCCCGAAGAAATTCGATACGAGACCGCCCTTAAAATCGTTTGCTATGGAATGACACCGGCGATTTTGGCCGCGATCCCATTCGCGGGTCCCTTCATCGCGACGATTTGCGTTTGGATCGTGACGACCATCGGCGTTCACGAGACTTATCGATCAGGTTGGGGTCGCTCCATCGTGGTTGCGCTTTTCCCCAAAGTCCTCTTCGTGGGGATCGTCGGATTCGGATTATTCTTCGTGGGGATCATGTTTTTCAAGCTCGTCGCCTCCGTGCTCTGAAGCGAATCCCATGAGCCGCACCCATCAACTCTTCGCGGTTCTTTTCGCATTTGCGGGCCTTATTTACGCGGCTCTTCACTTCGGCTTCAAAGATCCCGCGCCGATCGAATCGGTACCCCCGCCCCGAGGCCCCGTCCAGTGCGGGGCGATGTACGAACGAATCTGCTCGGACACGGGCTTTGATCTCGATCCCACGGGCGTCGTTTTATCGGATCGCGAAGCGGAGCTCGAAGTCAAAGAGCTGATCGCGGATATCGTTTCGGAGCACGAAGACTGGGAACAGGAACAGCTCGATGAAGAACTGGTCGCCCGAATCTTCATACCCGCTCGCGTCGAACGGCTGGATCAAATTTATCTCTGGGTGATTCGCGCCATGGAAAAGTTCATTGAAGCCCAATCCGACTCCGTCCTGACGCTCGCGGAGAAACGTTTGCTCAAGCGCCGCATTCGCAAAACGCCGCTCGAGATGCCGCCTCCCGCCTCCCGCTACGCGGACGCGCCCCAGTTGCTGACCAAGACCGATGTTTTTTACGAACGTTTCGCCGACGGTCGCACGCGACTTCGAGTCGGCGGGGGCTATGTGCTCGGCACGCAAAGCCGCTACAATCTGACGTTCACGATCGCCCACGAACTCGCGCATTCGATCGATCCCTGCGAACTCCGCGCCCGACGGATCGCGATCCCGGCTTATGATCGCCTGAGCGCCTGTTTTGTCCAGACCGGCTTGGTCGCAACCCGCAAGACGCGACTGGAGTGCGGTCACGATGACCAGCTGGCCGAAGCCTTCGCCGATTGGTTTGCGGCGCAGGTCACGACCGAAGCCCTGATGCAGTCCAGCTCCGGATATTCGAACGATCAGCTTTTTCACAGCGTCGCCAATTCCGTCCGCGATCTTTGCGAGGTCAGCGGGGCCCAGTTGGACGACGAGTTCCATCCCGCCGCAAAACTCCGCATTGAACGCATCTTTGGCGACCATCCCCAAATGCGCAAGCTCCTCCATTGCCAGGAGCCGCCAGTTGCTCCGCGATATTGCGGATTTAACTAGCCGCATCATCCTGATTCAAAGCCAGATAAAAACTCGCGACTCCTTTCAATCGCTGGTAAGAATTTTACATGTTCCACAAGGTCTTGCCCGGGTTCATCGAAGTCATTTGCGGAAGCATGTTTAGCGGTAAAACCGAAGAATTGGTGCGTCGCCTTAAACGAGCTCAGATCGCGCGCCAAAAGATTCAGGTATTCAAACCGGTGCTCGACAATCGCTTCAGCCCGGACCATGTGCAGAGCCACGATGCGAACAAGATTTTGTCCCGCCCGGTGGAGAAGGCCCGCGATATTCTCAAGTACGTGGAAGACAACACGCGCGTGGTTGGAATCGACGAAGCGCAGTTCTTTGACGACTCCGTAGTCGACGTCGCGCAAAAGCTCGCTTACCGCGGCATCCGCGTCATCGTTGCCGGACTGGATATGGATTTCCGCGGACAACCTTTCGGACCGATGCCGAAGCTCTTGGCCGTTGCGGAAAGCGTCACCAAACTGTCCGCGGTCTGCATGGTTTGCGGAAACCCGGCCTCCCGATCGCAACGATTGGGCGACGCATTGGGCGCGGACGCGCCGAAGATCGCGGTCGGAGCTAAAGAGTTGTATGAAGCCCGCTGTCGTTTCTGTCATGAGCCCGGTACAGGCGAGAATTTCGCCGAAGAGGAGACGGTCGGCCTGAAGCAGGAAACCAAGTCATCGCCTAAAAAGCGCGGCACCGAAAGCCGACTGGCCTAGACGAATGCCGAATTCGCTACCGCATCCGGACAGTCAGTTCAACCGGGTCGAGTATCGACTGTCCGAGATCGAGCATCGTTACGGTTCGAACGTACATATTCTATCGGATCCGTTTCTGCTTTCGCACCTCGCGCAGCTCTGCTCCGAAGGCACCCACCAGCCGGTCATCAACGAGCTCATCACGACCATTTATTCGTCACTACTCAAGATCGTCGTGAACAAGGAATTTCCGACCGGACGATCCGCGGTCAAGACGCGAATGGCGGCGACACATGCGGAGGCGGTTTACCAAGGCCCCATGATCACGCCGACGACCCCGGTCGTATCGGTCAATCTGGCGCGCGCCGGCACCTTGCCGTCGCATATCTGCTACACGTCGTTGAACTACTTCATGGACCCGAAGCGCGTTCGGCAGGATCACATCTCCATCGGACGCACGACGGACGAGCAGGAGAAAGTCACGGGCAGCCGGGTCTCCGGCCACAAAATCGGCGGCGCCGTCGAGGGCGCGATCGTACTTTTTCCGGATCCGATGGGAGCCACGGGCGGCACGATCGTCGAAGCGATTGATCTCTTCAAAACGCAAGGTGGCCGCGCCTTGAAATACATCGCCCTTCATTGCATCGTGACGCCCGAGTATCTGAAGAGGCTCGCGACCAAGCACCCCGATTGCCAGATCTACGCGGTCCGCCTGGACCGGGGACTTTCACCCAAAGACGTCCTGGATTCCGTTCCGGGCACGCACTGGGACCGCGAACGCGGCTTGAACGCAAAACATTACATCGTCCCCGGCGGCGGTGGATTCGGCGAGGTATTGAACAACGCTTATGTCTAACGAAATCGTTTCCAAGGCTCCGAAGATCCTCATTCCCGAAGTCAAACTTCAGGCTCGCGTCGTGGAGCTTGCGCACGAAATCGCGCACGACTATCAGGGGCGCGAAATCACCGCGATCTGCGTACTCAAGGGCAGCTTCATCTTCTTTTCCGATCTGATTCGGCACATCGATCTTCCGATCTGTTGTGAGTTTCTCGGCGTTTCCAGTTACGGAAACAAGATGGTTTCGTCGGGCGAAGTGAAGATCACGCTCGACATTCATGAGCCGCTCGAGGGCAAACATGTTCTCATCATCGAAGACATCGTCGATTCCGGCCTCACACTTTCGTACATCATAAACATGCTTAAAGGCCGTAAGCCCGCATCCATAAAGAGCTGTGCGCTCCTGACCAAACCCGATTCCTTTAAAGTGCCGGTTGATGTCGATTATACGGGCTTCAAGATCGGAAAAGAATTCGTCGTCGGCTATGGTGTTGACCTCGCCGGAAAGTTCCGCGGATTGCCTTATATCGGCTACGTGGAGCATGACCACTGAGCTGAACCGGATTTCGTCTCAAGCGCCGACTCGCATCGACCTCGCGGGAGGCACGGTGGATCTTTGGCCGCTCTATCTATTTTTGCGGGACGCCCGCACGGTCAATTTAGGCATCGATCTTTACGCAGAGACCCGACTGCTCGTCACCGAGGGTGCGCCGGGCGTCGAACTTAGCTCCGATGATCAGGGAGCAAAACAGGAACTTTCCTGGGACGAAGTTTTGGGCCAGACCGAAGCTCCACCGAACTTGGCGCTTCATCTCAAGCTGCTTCGCCACTTCGCGCGAGAGAAACGCGGCTTCGACAAACTGGATATCTCCCAGCGGATTTCACTTTCCACTCTGGCCCGTAGCCCGGCCGGCGCCGGCCTCGGCGGCTCGTCAACCCTAAGCATTTCCATGGTCGGCGCGATCGCGACTTGGGCGCGCGGTACGGTGGTTTCGCCAGAGTTCGATGGCGAAGGATTCATTGAGATCGTGCGCGATACCGAGACCACGGTGATTCAAGTTCCGGCCGGACTGCAAGATTACTACGGCGCGATGTACGGCGGGTTGCAAAGCCTGCGCTGGGGCGCTGGGACCCACGGGCGCGCGCGGCTCGGACGAGAAGCGATGTTCACCGAGCTCGAACGAAGGTTGCTGCTGTTTTATTCAGGGTCATCGCGAAACTCCGGAATTAACAACTGGGCGCTGTTCAAAGCGTTCATCGACAAGCAGGAGCAGGTTCGCGAACGCTTCCAATCGATCGTCGATTCGGCGATCGCGCTCGAGACGGCCCTGTCTAAATCGGATTGGTCGGCGGCTTCGCGCGCGATTGCGTCGGAATGGGCGGTCCGCCGCACATTGGCCAAAGGCATATCGACCCCGGAGATTGAGCGGGCTTTCGAGATCGCGACTGCGGTGGACCCGGAGAACTCCGGGAAGATTTGCGGCGCGGGTGGAGGCGGCTGTTTTTTCGTGTTCGTGCCTTCCGGAAAAATTGAAATTCGCGAGCGCCTCACGCGCGAGATCTGCGCGATTCCCGGCGTCCGTCAACTCCCGTTCCGGATCGCGCCTTTGGGACTTGAGGTCCGTACCGACCATGCTTGATCCTGTCGGCTATCTCGGAATCGATCTCGCCGGCGCGAAAAATCAGAAAACGGCGCTGGCCGCGATTCAGCACTACCCGAAGGAACGCAAAACCTTCCTGATCGACATTTACGAACGCGTGGCGCAGGCCGAAGGCCAGACGTCGGACGAAGCGCTTCTCGAGTTGATTCATGAAATGCGTCCGGGGGTTTCCAAACTCGGGGTCAACGTCCCTGTGGAACTCCCGCCCTGCGTCACCTGCGTGCGAAAGGTCTGTCCGATGCCGTCGCACTGCACGGTGCCCTCCGTGAAGTGGATGCGCGAGTCCGCCAAGCGCGCCGCACGCACTCCGCGCATTGCGGACCGCGTGCGGGACTTCACGCCCTACACCCAACGTCCGGTCGAACTTTACGTGCGTTACCAGATCTTGCCGGAGCTCGATCCGCATCTGAGTTTTGAGATCGACGAAACTCTGGGCGGCAACAAAGCACCCCTCACCGCCCGCATGCATTTTCTTCGGCGGCATCTCAAAGATCTGCCGATTTGCGAGGTTTCACCCAAGCTCACGGTCGCCCTCCTCGGGACGGAACTCGGCGTGCCGAAGCTGACGCTCACCAATTACCGCAAGCTTGAAGAGGGTGTGCACGCCCGCCAGGAAATCCTCGACGCGATGTCGGAACGTCAAAGCATCTTCATCTACGAGCGCGACCAACGAAAGCTCGCCGGTTCGCTTTCGGCTTTTGACGCCTTCATTTGCGCCTACACCGCCATGCTCGCGGATCAGGGACTCGCGGCCAAAGTGCCGCCCGGATTTCCCGAGCAGACAGGCTGGATCGCGCATCCCCTTCGCGGAGGCGTACGCCGGAAAGGCACGCCTCCATGATCACCTATCTGACGAGACGGGTTTTAGGCGCGATCCCCACGCTTTTCCTGCTCGCCACGCTGACCTTCTTCGCCGTGCGCCTCGCACCAGGCGGGCCGTTTGACGGCGAAAAGGCCTTTCCGCCTGAAGTAATGGCCAATATCCAGGCGAAGTACGGCTTGGATCGGTCCATTCCGGTTCAGTATTTTCAGTGGCTCAAGGATGTCGCACGCGGAGATTTACGCGAGTCGTTTCAGTACATCGGGCAGCCGGTGACGGAAATCATCATGGACGCGCTTCCGACTTCGGTCATGTTGGGCGGACTCGCCCTCGCTTTTTGCATGATCATCGGCATTCCGCTCGGTTGTCTCGCGGCTTGGAAACAGAACACGGCTTGGGATTTCGGCGCCATGTTTTTTGCCATCGCCGGAGTCTCGTTGCCGCCCTATCTGGTCGCGAGTCTGCTGGTTTTGGTTTTCGCCCTGGGTCTGGGATGGTTTCCACCCGCGCTCTGGGAAGGCGGCGCTTCGATGGTGTTGCCGGTCGTCACCCTGGGCCTCCGACCGATGGCGATCGTCGCGCGGCTCACGCGAGCCTCCATGATCGAAGCGATGCAATCGGATTACATTCGCACGGCTTTCGGAAAAGGCCTTCCGGAATCTCGCGTGGTCTTCAAGCATGCGCTGAAAAACTCCCTGATCCCGGTACTCACGTTTCTCGGGCCGATCGCGGCGAGCCTCGTGACCGGCAGCTTTCTCGTCGAGATCGTCTTTCAAATTCCGGGGCTCGGTAAACATTTCGTGGGCGCGGTAATCAACCGGGACTATCCGCTCGTGATGGGTGTCACGCTCGTTTACGGCGCCGTGCTCGTGGCTGCCAATCTGATCGTCGAGCTGATCTACACTTGGGCCGATCCGCGGATTCGGCTGTCATGAAGGGCTGGAAACGGTTCCTGCGAAATCGGTTCGCAGCCCTCAGCCTCGTGCTCCTCGTTTTCGTATCGTTCATGGCGATCTTCGCGCCGCTCGTCACAAGTTTCTCGTACGAAGAACAGAACATCGAAGCCCGCCTTCAGGGTCCATCCACGACCCATTGGCTCGGGACGGACACGCTCGGCCGCGATCTCTACAGTCGTATTGTGTATGGCGCGCGGATGTCACTCGCGGCAGGAATGATTACGGCGCTTTCCGCGTTGTTTCTCGGCACGATCACGGGCGCGATTGCCGGCTATCGAGGCGGCTTCAGCGATCATCTCCTCATGCGGGTGGTTGACCTGTTTAATATTTTTCCGTCCATCTTGCTTGCGATTCTCATGATGCTGATGTTTGAGAACGGACTCGTGGGGATTCTCGTCGCCCTGAGTACGACCGCCTGGGTAATTCAGGCGCGCCTGGTTCGCGCCCAGGTGCTGCAGGCCCGTGAACTTCCCTATGTGGAATCCGCCCGAGCCCTCGGCGTGCGAGGACCTGCGATCGTTTTTCGTCACATTCTGCCGAACATCATCGGGCCGATCATCGTTTCGTTGACGTTTCAAATTCCGACAAACATCATGGCCGAAAGCTTCCTGTCCTTCATCGGCCTCGGCCTCCAGCCGCCGTATTCCAGCTGGGGCACGCTCGCGAGCGAAGGCTTCCGCGCGATGCGAAGTTTCCCGCACCTGATCATTTACCCAGGACTCGTCCTCTTCCTCACGATGCTCGCGTTCAACTATCTGGGCGACGGACTCCGCGATCTCCTGGATCCAAAATCCCGGCAAGGGACTGTCTGATGGCGAATATTCGGAAAGACTGGTGGAAGACTTTTTTCGGGAACAACGCTGCCGAAATCATGTTCGACCTGCAGGGACGTCCCACGGAGCGCGAGGTCGACACGATCATTCGGCGCACGAGGATTCGCAAGGGCGCGCGAATCCTGGATCTTGGCTGCGGCCTCGGACGCCATAGCATTGAGTTCGCGAAGCGCGGCATGTTCGTCACTGGGCTCGATTATTCCAAAACCTACCTGCGGGAGGCGCAAAAGGCGGCTCGCAATGCGCGAGTCGTAAATCGAGTGACCTTCGTGCGGGGGGATATGCGGGACGCGGTCGACCGCGTTGGGAGCGGCAAGTTCGACCTCGTCGTGTCGCTCTTCAACACTTTCGGTTACTTCGATAAAAAATCAGATGACCAGAAGGTGCTCCGCGAAATTTCGCGAACTCTCGTGCCCGGCGGACTGCTGGTTCTCAATACGTTGAATCGGCCGGGCGTCGAACAAGAGCTGCCCTACAACGGGTGGCGCCGGCCCCAGGAGCGGTATTTCGTGCTCGACACGGCTCGCTTTGATGACAAGACCAGCCGCACTCACTGCGAATGGATCGTGATCGACTTCCGTTCCGGGAAACCCAAGATGACGGAGCTGCCGTTCTCGCAAAACGTTTATTCACCGGATGAATTGCGGGACCGCCTGACCAAGGTCGGGATGCGGGTCGAGAGTCTCTGGGGTCGTTTGCACGGCGAGATCTACAAGCGGACTTCCTGGCACCAGACTATACTTGCCCGCAAGGCCCGCTAGAACTCTCCGCCGATGCCGGCCCGCCCATGGCGTCAGCCCGAAATAATGCGAGTGATGGTCGACCGCAGGCCTTCGACCGCTTCCCGACGCTCGAGTAAGTTCAAGCCTTCGCCTTCGGTCGGAGTCGTCTGCTCAACTTTGCTCCAGTCGATGTTCTTGAAGATTCTTAAGATCGATTGGTCGGTCTTGGGATCATAGCCATTGGCTTTGAGCGCATCGCGAGTCGCCAGGGCATACTGAAGAACCGCCGCGAAGTACTCGAGCTGAACCGTGTTGCGATCATCGAAAACCGGAGTCCAATCGATGCCGAGTCTTCCGTGGCCGATCAGGAACCAACCTTTTTGCAGGAGACTCAGCTCGTTCCCGTTTTCCGGCGACGCTGACAACGCGAAGCCGTAAGCGGTCAAGAAGTTCTGACGAATGCGGAGGATGTAAACCGCGTCCTGTTCGTTGCGAATGACCTCTTTCACATATTCCGGTAATGCGCGGGCATTGCCCCGGCCTTCGCGGAGTGCACGGGCCGTATCGAGACCCTGGTTGATCAGGTCAAGCAGCGAGAGCACGGGATACCGGGTTCCTGCCTGCTCGAGCTCTTGGCGCGCGTTCACCGAATGCAGCGCCGCGGAGATCGCGTAAAGGTTTTGCATTTTTCCGTCGGTGCTCTTCGGGCTCACGTTTCCGCGATTGCCCGCGTATTCCTGGATCAGCTTGAAGAACTCGGCAACCGCTTCGTTGAAGAGAATTTCGCGCTCCGCCTGATTTTCGAGCTCGGGTTTGAAAATTTGGAACTCAAGCGCGCGCATGAACGAAGAGGCATGCTTGAGCTTCGGGGCGACTTCTTCGGATTCTTCCATCATCTTCAGCGAGTGATTTCGTTCGTCGACCGCTTCTTTTTTGCGGCCGTCCAAGTAGCTCAGCTTCACGAGGAGGTTTGTCCGGTCCATGCCACCGTTCGTGTGGTTCATCTTCTCATTCATCGCGACCGTGCTGTCGTGCATCTCTTTCATGTCCGTCAGGAGACAGGCCGAAAGCCCGAGAGTCGATGCCGCACAGAGAGCAGAAACTTTGAGAAGGAATTGAATTCGAACCATGTGAACCTCCGCTTGATTGTCGTTCCGAGCGGAGCGGACGATGCCATTAGTGGAGCTATTTAATCAATTAAAATATATGCTGTGCGTTATGTTAATTTTAAGCTAATATTTCAATGACTTAAGCCCGCACCCAACAGTGTCGACACGGGTACGGGTGGACTAGCGGGACAGACGGGCGGTCGCGGTCGCCACCATTTCGCCGCGTTGATTGCGGGCGCTCAGTTCGAGCTCCAGTTCGCTATCGGAGACCGACTTCACTTGCGATCCGAGGGACAACACATCCCCCAGGAAAGTCATCGCCCGAAACCGGATTTGCCAGTGGGCAAGCTTCCAATCCGGTCGTTCGCGGTCCCGGAGCTCCAACGCCCGTTCCGCCAGAAATCCCGAGATCAGCATTCCATGGGCAATCGGTCCCGGCAATCCCATCGATTTGGCTACGGCATCGTCGAGATGGATGAGATTGGGATCGCCCGATCCCTGCGAGAACAACTGCAAATCGGGAAGCATCACCGGCTCGAGTGTTTTTTCCGGCAGCCGGTCCGCGGCTTTCATGACGGTCATGTTTGAGCCGGTACCTCGCGATGAATGAAAACCGTTTTTGCGCGCGCGATCGGTCGCCCGGCGGTCACGACGGTCTCGAATGTAAGAATTCTCATGGGATGAGCACCCTGCTTTTCCATGACGTTCGTCAGACGCGTGGTGAAGACCGCGACGTCCCCTGACTTGAGATCGTCGTGAAACTCGTATTCCTGTTCGCCATGCAATATTCTTGACAGCGGAAGCGCAAGCTTTTGCAACAGCTCGAACTCCGCCTGACGAAAAATAGTGAGAAACATCGGATGCGCCACGGACCGCACCGGAGCGCGTACCGCGCGGGCGAAGAGATCCATTCGCTCCTGCGTGACCGCGAACTCGATCGGCCCGACGGTCGTTCCGATTTGACTCTTAAGATCCAACGTTCAAATCCTTGATGTAGAAATAATTGATCGGACTGAGTTTGAAGTTCATCACCCGCGGTTTAACCAGAGCCAGGTTGGACTCGTAGTACAGCGGCGCGATCGCAACTCCGTCCTCAAGCAAAACCTTCTGCGCCTTCGCATACAAGCGGTCGCGGTCCGGGGGCTTCAGGCCGAAGCGCCCCGCCATCACGAATTCGTCGTATTTGCCGTCTTTCCAGCCCGTCTGATTGATCCCCGACTCGGACGTGAAGATCGACATGAAGTTGTCTGGATCCGGATAATCCGCGCTCCAGGTCAGGAGAAATAGCGCGTTCTTGTGCAAGGGCAGCGTGGCCCGAAACGTCTTATGATCATACGCCTGCACGTTCACCTCGAGACCCAGATTCTTCTTCAGTTCGGACTGGAGATATTGAGCGACCGTGGACGGTCGTTCTCCGCTACCGGTCAAAATGGTGAGCGCCGGCACAGGTCCGGCCTTCTTGAGTTCCGCGCGAGCCTTGACCGGATCAAACTGCAGGCCGATCGAAGGCGAGTGCCCCATCATGCCCGGAGGGATGAAGGAGGTGGCCCCCTTTTGACTGCCGTGTAAAATATCCGCGAACTTGCTCTTGTCGATCGCCATCGCGATCGCGCGACGAACGACGTCCGACTGCACGCCCGGGACATTGACCGAGAAACCGAGATAGGCCGTTTTGAGATACGGAAAAGATTTCAAATCCGGGCTCGTCTTGAGACGGGGAAGATCCAGTGACGGCAGATCCGTCATGTAATCGATCTTTCCCGATTCATAGAGCGTCAGCGCCGTGGAGTCGTCCTTCACAATCTGCGCGATCACCTCGCTGACATTGCCGCGTTTTCCGTAATAATGCGGGTTCGCGGCGAATACGAGCTGCGACTCCGGTTCGTGCCGCGAGAGCACATAGGGACCCACTGTGACCATTTTACCGGGACGCGGCCACTGCGGTCCGTACTTCTCCACGAGATCCTGCCGGAGTGGGAACGTCACCCAGAAGCTGGGGATGTATACCCAATGCGCGACCGGTTTCGTCAGTTTGACTTCGAAAGTGGCATCATCTACCGCGCGAATCCCGACTTTGTTGAAGTCTTTTTCTTCGCCCTTGAAGTAGGCCTCCGCACCCACGACGTCAAAGAGGAGGTAGGCGTAACTCGCGGCGGTCGAGGCCGTGATCAGGCGCTTCCAGCTGTAAACGAAGTCCTGCGCCTTGAGCGCGACTCCGTCGGACCACTTCGCGTTCTTGCGGATCTTGAACGTGTAGATTTTTCCGTCCGCGCTTTTCTTCCAGCTTTCTGCAAGAGCGTTCTGAACTTTAAGATCCGCATCGAGCGTCAAAAGTCCTTCCATCAAATTGATGAGAAGATAGTTCTCCACAACCGTGTGCGCCCGGTTCCAGTCGAGCGTCTCGGGCTCGGCGTTGATTCGGAAAGTGAACGTGGCCGCGTCAGCCGAAGCGGCGGACAAAGTGAGACCGATGAGTAGCGAAAGTGCTTTCATATGATGCGCGTTTCCTATTCGAGATTCATGATCTCGACGGTGACGTCGAGCGTTCCGAGCTTGGCCTGGCATCCCAGCCGTGACTGAGGCGTAAATCGATCGACCCGGTCCAGGCGATCCTGCTCTTCTTCTTCCATGACGCTCAACCCTTCGGCGTTCGCCTTTACATGGACATGGCAGGTCGTACACGCGCAAAAACCGCCGCACGCGTGCTGAAGCGGAATGTCGTGGGTGATGGCGATGTCCAGGATGCTTTCGCCGGATCGGCCGTCTACGGTGCGGTTCACAGGGAGAAATGTCACTTTCGGCATAAGATGGGTCTACTTCGGTTGGCTGCGATTTTCGATGGCTTCTTTTACGATCAGATCCGCCAGGCGCTGCGTCGCACGGTCCACATGGAAAGCCGCCACGTCGATCGCGTCGACGTCCGTGCCGGCCAAGGCGGCCTGGAGTCCGGCAATCTGGAGCTCGAGCTGACGGGCGTCAGCCACGGAAAGTAGCCGCTTCGCGTCGGGTAAGCGCCGTTCGGAGACCGCGAGAAGCGACGCCATCTTGTTGCGGATTTCGACCAGCCGCTTGAAGGCCAGGTCGCCGACGACCTCCGCTTCCCGTTCCCGTAGCATGCGTTCGACTTGCTCGTCCGTCAGGCCGTAGCTCGGCTTCACTTCGACGGTCTGGACCGTACCACTCTTCTGGTCGCGCGCCGAAACTTGGAGGATGCCGTCAGCATCGACGAGGAAACTGACTTCCACCCTTGCATTGCCCGCGGGCGCCGGCGTGAGGCCGGTTAGTTTGAAGCGCGCGAGGCTTCGATTTTCCGAAGCCCTTTCACGCTCTCCCTGCAACACATGAATGTCGACGCCCGTTTGATTGTCGACGAAGGTCGTGAAGCCTTCGCGAGCGACAGTCGGGATTCTCGAATTCCGTTTGATGAGCGGTTCCATCAACCCGCCGTAAGTTTCGATGCCGAGCGAGAGCGGCACGACGTCGAGCAAAAGTAGATCCGTGTTACCGCCGGCCAAAATATCGCCCTGAATGGCGGCGCCGACCGCGACCACCTCGTCCGGATGCATCGAGGTATCCGGCACGCGCTTGAAGATGGAGCGGGCGATTTCCTGAACGACTTTGAGCCGAGTCGGTCCGCCCACCATCACGACGTTTGAAAGATCCTCAAGCTTAACCCCGGCATCGCGAATGGCTTGCAGGCAAGGTTCCCGCGTTCGTTCAAGTACCGGCTTCGCCCATTCCTCGAATTCGTGCAAAGTGACCTGGCGCGAGAAAGTCCGATCGTCGCGCTTGATGGTCAGAACCGCGTCGCGGCCTTCGGCGAAAGCAAATTTCAGAGCTTCGGCTTTTTCGGTGAAATCCGCGCGGAGGTCCGCGTCCCCGGCTGTTTCGATTTTCCAGGCCCGATTCAGCTCGGGCTCCAGGTGGTCCATGACGGCACGGTCCAAGTCGTCGCCGCCGAGTGCCGTATCACCGTTAGTCGCGAGGACCTCAAAAATCCCGTCGTGAAGTTTAAGAATCGAAACGTCGAAGGTGCCGCCGCCCAGGTCGAAAACCGCGATCAATCCCTCGCGTTTGCGATCCAGTCCGTAGGCCAGAGCCGCCGCGGTCGGCTCATTGACGATTCTAAGCACGTCGAGTCCCGCCAAGCGGGCTGCCGCGCGCGTCGCCTGACGCTGCGAATCGTTGAAGTAAGCGGGGACGGTCACCACCGCGCGCGTGACGGATTTCCCGAGCGCGGCTTCCGCCGACGCCTTGACCTCGCGTAGAATCATCGCGCTGATTTCGATCGCCGTATATTTGCAGACTCCGAGCTCCACGCGCGCGAGTGAGTCGCTGTCGACCCCGCTCACGCGGAAGGGGAGTCGAGCCGCCGACTCCTTGACGTCTTCAAAGCTGCGTCCGAGCAGCCGCTTCACCGAAAAAATCGTCCCGGCGGCGTCTTTGGCTTTGCGCTTTTTCGCCGCGTCCCCAACGACGAGCTTGCCGTCGATCACGGAGACCACTGATGGAATCAGCTTTCGCCCGTCCCGGGAGGTCAGAACTTCGGGCTGGCCGCCGCGGACAACGGCAACGAGGCTGTTCGTCGTGCCGAGATCAATTCCGACGACGGGACCGGCCGCGGGCGCCTCGCTCATAGCCGAGCCTTCGCCAGCGCGACGTCGCGGCGCAAAGCATCGACCGTATTTCGCGCGTGCACTGAGAGCGCGATCGTATCAAGCGAGAGGCGTGAACCCTGGGCATCCCAGCGGGCTTCAAATTGAAGCAAGCCTTCGTTCAGTTCCGCCGAACGGCGCTCCAGGACCGCTTCGAATTCGACGAGCGGTTTCTTCGCTTCGGCCGGGTTTTCCATCAGCGAATCCTGAAGCTCGAACCACTCCCCTGCAAGATCCAGCGGCATGGAGGTCTTCGGCGCTTGCACGCCCTCGAGAGATAAAAGATGTTCGCGTCGCATGTCCGGATTTTTCAAGGTTTGCCAGGCATCGTTGAGCAAGCTCATGCGCGCGAGCGAACGTTCACGCAAATCCGCCGCGCGCGTGGCGAAACGATCCGGATGGAGAGCGCGAGACCAGCGGTAGAAACGTTTTTCCAAGACGGCAAGATCCTGGGTGAATTTGCGTGGAGTCTCAAAGACATCAAAATAATCCGGGGCGCCGGCGGGCGGAGGCTGAGGATCGCCGCAGGCCGCGCAAACGTGCGGAGAGAGCTCGCCTTCGAGCCCCTGACCGCAAGAAGCACAGCGGATTGCCGGGTTATGCCGAGAAGCTGGAACCGCAGCCACAGGTGCGCTTGGCATTCGGGTTAGTGAAAACGAAACCCGTGCCGTTCAGCCCGTCGGTGAAATCGAGAACCGTTCCACTCAAATACAGGAATGATTTCGGATCCACGACGACTTGGACCCCTTCTTTTTCGAATATCTTGTCCGTGGCCGCCGTCGGCTGACTGTCGAAGCCGAGCTTGTAGCTCATGCCCGAACACCCGCCGCCGACCACCATGACCCGAAGATAGGCGTTCGTCGCCGTTGGATCGCTCGTCTTGATCCGTTTGATCTCGGTCACGGCTTTGTCCGTCACTTCGATCACTCGGGGGCCGCCGGCTTCCGGAAGACTGACTTGCGCGTTCGAATTTTCCATTAGGTCACCACTTGAGTCGCGGCCAACGCCGCGGCCTTTTTCAGCTCGTGTTTTTTGAGATAATCACCGATCGCGGCCTTGATTGCATCTTCGGCGAGCACGGAGCAATGGATCTTGATTGGAGGGAGCGAAAGCTCTTGAACAATGACCGTATTCTTGATCTGCAACGCCTCGTCGAGCGTCATGCCTTTGATCATTTCGGTTGCGAGCGACGAACTGGCGATTGCGCTGCCGCAACCGAAGGTCTTGAACTTCGCGTCCTTGATCGTGTTCGTCACGGGATCGACTTCGATCTGAAGCTTCATGACGTCGCCGCATTCCGGCGCGCCGACAAGCCCGGTGCCCACGTCGGTCCGAGTTTTATCCAGCGAGCCGACGTTTTTCGGGCTCTCGAAGTGATCAACGACTTTTTGAGTGTATGCCATTATGTAATCCTCATCTTTTTAGGGCGTTGCTGCGCGTCCATGACCGCGCTCAATGCCCGGTCCAGCTGACCGTCTTCAAGTCTACTCCCTCTTTCACCATCTCGTAGAGCGGAGAAAGATCCCGGAGCTTCTTTACCGTTTCAACGACGCGGCGGATCGCGAAATCGATCTCCTCCTCCGTCGTAAACCGACCCAAACCGAAACGAATGCTCGTATGCGCGAGATCTTCGCCCACTCCGATGCTCTTCAAGACATAAGACGGCTCGAGGCTCGCCGAAGTGCAAGCCGATCCGCTCGAAACCGCAAGTTCCTTCATTCCCATCATGAGGGATTCCCCTTCGACATAGGCGAAGCTCACGTTGAGGTTGTTCGGTAGGCGCTCGACCGCATGCCCGTTGAGGAAAACCTCGTCGAGCTCGGCTTGAATGCCGGCCCAAAGCTTGTCACGGAGTCGCTTGATGCGAGCGGTCTCCTCCGTCATCAAATGTTTGGCCATCTCGCAAGCTTTTCCGAAACCGACGATCCCGGGAACGTTCAAAGTGCCCGAACGCATTCCGCGCTCGTGTCCGCCGCCGTGAATGATCGGGGAAAGGCGAACGCGCGGGTTTTTTCGACGTACATAGAGTGCGGCGACGCCTTTCGGTCCGTAGATTTTATGGGCCGTGATCGAAAGCAGATCAACATTCTGCGCGATCACGTCGATCGGAATTTTTCCGGCGCCTTGGACTGCGTCGGTATGGAAGAGCACGCCCTTGTCTTTGCAAACTTTGCCGATGGCGCCGATCGGATTGACGGTGCCAATTTCGTTATTGGCGAACATCACCGAAACGAGAATCGTATCCGGGCGAATCGCCGCCGCGACCTTTTCCGCGCTCACCTGGCCGAACTGATCGACCTCGAGATAAGTGATCTGGTAACCGCGCGTCTCGAGATCCTGGCAGGTATCGAGCACCGCTTTGTGTTCGATCGGCGTCGTGATGATGTGCTTGCCCTTGTCTTTGTACATCTCGGCAACGCCGTGGATCGCGAGGTTATTGCTCTCCGTCGCACCGCTCGTGAAGATGATTTCCTTGTCCGTCGCGCCGATCAGCGCCGCGATCTGGCCGCGCGCTTTTTCGACCGCCGACTCAGCCGTCCAGCCATATTCGTGGTTGCGGCTCGCCGCGTTCCCGAAAACGTCCGTGAAGAACGGAAGCATGGTCTTCAGCACTTCCGGATCGACCGGGCAGGTTGCGTGATAATCGAGATAAATGGGGAGTTTCATAATTCTGGTCATCTTTACGGCTCTTCTCCCACCGCCATGGCGGTGGCTTGAGGTAATTCGCGGAAGTTCGCGCCGAGGAAGCTGCCTTCGGTGATCTCCGAAAGGCGAATCCCGGAGAGAAACTTCACGACCTTCTTGTTCAGATCCGACATGAAATCCTGCATGTCGCATTTGCTGGAGTATTCACACGAGCAGTCCTGAGCGGCATCGCTCGGGCGGGCGGGCTCATCCGAAACACAATGGACGACGGCTTGAGGGCCTTCCATCGATCGTAAAAAATCCGCGAGCGTCACGTCGTGGAGCGAACGCTGCAGCGTGTAGCCGCCGCGCGCGCCTTGAGCGCTTTGAATGAATCCGTAATCCCGTAGACGCTGTAGGGTCTTGGCGGTGATCTCAAAGGGCAGTCCGTAACAGTCCGCAATTTCTCGAGCGCTCGTGACTTCGGCCAACGCACCTGCGCCTTTTCGACTGATATGTCGAAGCGCTAAAAGCCCGTATTCTGTGGTTCGGTTCAATCTGATCATATATTTGACGTGACTCCGTTGATCTACGATTTCCTGAGTCGGATTTCAAACCTTAAATCGGACGTAATACAATGATTAGCCACCGAAAACTGCCGATGCATCAATCAACTACGACTCATAGTATCGCACTTAACTTGATCAGTAGCAACGGATTCTAACTTATTTGATTTTATCAGGAATTTTACCCCCTGAAACGCCCCAAGAGCCGTTTAGGCTCGACACTGTACGCAGTCGCGTCGGCGATCGCGCCGATCAACATCGCGCCGCAGGCCAGGGCAACTACGAGAGGGTCTCCTTACGCGCGGGCCGCAAAGGCGCTAACTTTTCGAATCGAGTCCGCAACTTCCCGCACTGCGCCCCAGCCACCAGGCGAAACCGTCACGTAGTCGACTACCGCTTTCACTTCATCAACCGCGTGCGGAACCGTGGCGCTGAAGCCCACGCGCTCGAGCACCGGCATATCGAACAGGTCGTCGCCCATATAAGCGATCTGATCGGCCGCGATGCCGGTATCGGCGATGATCTTGTCGAGGGCCTTGATCTTATCTTCGTCGCCGAAGTAGGCGTGCTTGATCTTGAGAAATTCCATGCGAGTCCGGACGTCCTTGGAGTCGCCGCCGCTGATCACCGCGACCTGAATGCCGGCTTTCATCAGAATCTTGAGACCGTATCCGTCCTTGATGTGAAAATGCCGGGTCCAGCCCTGGCCGCCTTCGAGCCAGAAGATCCGGCCGTCAGTCATCACCCCGTCGATATCGAGCACCAGAATGCGGATCTTCTTGAGACGGGACTGAATCGCTTTGTCAGAAAGCTTCGCGGATTTTTTCTTGGCGGGGGGACGCTTGGGCATGCCGCTAATCATGCAGACGATCCCGATCAATGTCGAGCGCCGAGCCGGGCCACGCAGTTGTCACTCGACCGTCAACGCCTCCCGGATTTCGAACGACGCCGCTCGCCGCGCCGGCAGGAAGCCGGCCAGGACGGCGACCCCCGCGCCCGCGATCACCGCTTTAGAAATCACGCCCATGGGGTAGTGAAACTCGACGATCCATCCCAGCACATCCGTCAGACTGAACTCCGTCCAGACCCAGCCGATCAATGTACCGAGCGCCACCGACGCGATTCCGCCTGCGACTCCTTGAATGACCGACTCCAGCATGACCATCGAAAACACCTGCTTCCGGGACATTCCCACCGCGCGAAGCATTCCGATTTCACGAAACCGTTCCATCACGCTCACCATCACCGTGTTCAGAATTCCGAGCAATCCGACGATCAGGGCAAGCCACTCCACGGTGCCGACGAATGCGAACGACCTTTCGATGTGCTCGACAATCTGCGTTCTCAGAGTTTGATTCAAAGTGATCATGAAGTTCCGGCCCGCGCCGATCTTATGATCGATCGCGTCCCGGACTTTTTCAACGGACTCCCCGGGCGCGAGGGTGACGAAAAATCCTGCGACCAACGAGTCTTTCCAGTTTCGTTTGTAAAGCTCCCGGCTGATGTGCACGGTGCCGAGCGGCGACGCGAAGTCCGTGACGACCTTCCGGATTTTTACGATCACGGGTCCGGACGGACTGTCGAGCCGGAGTTCGTCACCCACTTTCTTGCGAAAGCGGTTCGCGAACACGTCGGAAACTCGTGCCTCATTTGATTCAAACAGGTCAAAAGCCTTGAGCAGGAACGGCTTCCCTTCGAAGCGCTCGGAGACGCTTCGGATACCGTCGATTTTCGCCGATTTCATTCCCGGGACCTGGTCAAGTTCCAACCGGAGAGAATCCGCGATTGGAGTCACGTTCATCCCGACAAGCCGCCCCGTGCCGGAGACGATCAAATCAGCCGACATCGTGTTGCCGACCCAATTGAGAAGGGTTTGCGACAGGCTGACTCGCGCGATCGATACGATGATGACGAAAATGAGTCCCACCATCAGCACGGCGATATTGCTCGCCGTGCGCCGCGGATTGCGCAGGAGATTATCGAACGCGAGCCGCACGGCGGGTTTGGAGTCGATGGTGACGAAAGCCCGCCGCCATAAGCGAATGAGTTGAATGGCAACCCAGGGACCGAGGAGAACGCAGCCTCCCAGACTCAGAATATTGAAGGCCGCCTGAACGGGCCCGCCTACCCGGCCCTTAAAGTAAAAGCAGGCGAAACACGAAGCCGCGAGGAGTACCGCTCCGAACAACGGAACTCGCGGCGCGCATCGGCCCTTCGCCTCATCCGCTTCCGCGTCGGCCCCGATATCGGCGCGCGTGATCGCCTCGAGCGGACCGATTCGCATGGATTTAAGCGCGGGCCAAAGTCCGGCCAGAAGCGACGCAGCCACGCCAAAGCCGAGACTCCTCAAAGCGTCGACGACATTGAAGCTGATCCGCGGGATTTCCGCCTGCATCACGAACTGACCCTTGAGCGAATCCGTCACCATCCCGACGAGCGCTTCGGACAGCACTCGCCCGAGTGCCACCCCCAGTAAAGCGCCCAGGAGCCCAACGATGGCCGCATCACCGAGGAAAAGCGTGAGCACCTGGCTCCGGGTCGCGCCGATCGCCCGCACGAGTCCGATCTCTTTTCGACGTTCCGCGACCGAGATGCTGATCGCGTTTGCCACCATAAAGAGTCCGACCGCGAGCGCGAGCGTGCTGAAGAAGCTCAGCATCGTTTGAAACGACGAAACCAATCGTTCCTTTTCTTCGGACTGCGTTTCCGGCCGCTGCACTAAAAAACCTGGACCGAGCGCTTGAGTGATTCGATCGCCGAGCTTGATCGCGTCCACGTCGCTGGTTGCGATCACGTCAATCCGATCGAGCTTTCCCACTTTTCCGAATGAAACTCGCGCGCCATCGATGTCCATGATCGCGATCGCGCCGCCGTAAGCTTTGGCCGGGCCTTCCGGAGTCAGCAAGCCTCGAACCGTGAACGTCCGCTGGCCGTCCTGCGTCGCAAGCGCGATTTTGGATTCCATCTTGAGTCCGTGCGTGCGCGCGAACTCTCGCGTCAGGATGATGCTGTCCGGCTGGTTGAGCAGCACGAGCGGATCTTCCATGATCTCTTCGTTTTCGGTCTGGTAAGTGCGGACGGCGGATTCTTTGAGCAGGTCGACGCCCAAAATATAGATCGTGCGATTGGAATCCTTGCCCGCGAATCGCCCGGTGCTCGTGATCATCGGGACCGCGCGCGCGACTCCCGGCACCGCTTCGACCCGGGTCAGCGTCTCCTCGGGAAATCCTGCCTGCCCCGAAGTCACGGACAAGGTCGCTTTCCCCGCGACCGAATCGATGCTTTCGCGGAACCCGATCAGCGTCGATCGATTAATCGCGCCAATCGCGACATACAAGGACATTCCGAGTGCGACCGCGGAGACCGTCAGAGCCGTGCGGAGTGAGCGGCTCTTCCACGAGCGCAGTCCAACGGTCCGGGCGAGTGCGAACTGATTCATCTCGATCGACTCAGGCTCGGCTCTGCGCCACGTCGGTCTCCACGCGTCCGTCTTTAAGCGTGATGAGCCGAGTTCCATAGCTCGCGGCTTTGACGTCGTGAGTGACCATCACCACCGATTGCCCACGTTCGCGCACCATGCGACTTAAAAGCTCGAGCACGATGAGTCCCGTCTTGCTGTCGAGATTGCCAGTCGGCTCGTCTGCGAGCACGAGCGCGGGCTCATTGACGAAGGCGCGCGCGATCGCCACCCGCTGCATCTCGCCGCCGGAGAGCTGGCCCGGCTTGTGATTCGCACGCGCGCCCAAGCCCACGAGGTCGAGCAGGTCTTTCGCTTTGGATTGAATTTCGCGCGCCGGACGTCCATCGAGCAGCGCGGGCAGCATGACGTTCTCGATCGCGCTCAAGGTCGGTACCAGGTTGAAAAACTGAAAAACGAATCCCAGACGCCTGCGGCGAAACGCCGAGAGTGCGTCGTCACCGAACGTCTCGATGGCTTGTCCGTCGATCACGATTTTGCCCGTGCTCGGACGATCCAAGGCTCCCAAGCAATGCAAAAGCGTGCTTTTGCCCGAACCGCTCGAGCCGACGATCGCGATCAGCTGGCCCGGGTCTATGGTCAGCGACACTCCGCGAAGCGCTTCAACCTTGAGTTCGTCACCCCGAGCGTAGGTTTTGGTGACGTTTTCGGCCTGAACCAGCATTCATCGATTAAAACAGAAGCTTCGCCTCGAAGAATACCGAATTGTACGTTTTTGCGGCGCCGAATGGACTCAGCGGCGGGCCGGCGTAACGATCCATTCCGAGCGACGTTTTAATGGCATCCGTCCAGCGATACGTCAGCTTTGGCCTGAACAGACTATCACGCTCGGCGAGACCGACCGCCAGCGCGAACTCCGCCGCCCAAGGCTGATCGTCGTTGTCGTAACCGACTCGGAAGAGCACGGTGGACTGAAACCGTTTTGAATACCCCAAGAGCAGCGCGTCGGCGGTCGCCAGCGGGCCGGACGACGGCGTATAACGCGGATGATATTTCCATGCGACTTGGGTCAAAACTCGAAAGTTGGAGTTGAGCGGCCAAGGACGCTCCGCGCCCAGCACTCCCTGCCAGTAGCTCGGCAATGCGCCCGCAATCGACCCCGTATTGTTTTCAGTGAGCACATAGGCCGTCTCGCCCCGGAATACATAAGACGATGTCGAGAGCGAAAAATCCCCGCCCAAGGCCTGGATCGCGCGGAAGACCGGAGCGAGCTCGACGCTCGTCGGAGTGATGAGCGCGAGTTCATACTCCGGCGTATGCAGCTTCCCACGAAACGTCATGGCGGACGCGTCCCAGCCTTCTCCGCTGTAAGCAATCTTGATCGCCGCTTCGGCGTCTCCCCAAAAGGGCCGATTGAACGAAGGTGCCTGGCGGATCACCGCGCCGGCCGGTAGGACACCGGGCGGGATCAGGGGTTTGGAACGAGGCGCGACCGGCGTGTAAACTGCCGTAAACGTGAACGGTGAAATCCCCTCCTTCGGCGTCAGCACCGCGCGAATGGAGTTGGATCCCGTTCGCCGGACTTCCTCATCCTGATTGAAGAGCGTGAAATCCTTCGCGGTCAAAAGATCCGTGGGATTGATGCCGTCCGTTTTCCCCCACGGAATGATTTGGCGCCCGACACGAACGTCCCAGCTCGGATTGGAGAAAGCCACGGACGCCTCACGGACACGAACGCGGACACCGTGAACTTCAACCGTCAACTTTTGAGACAACTGATCGTTGAAATCCAAGTCGTCCGTCAACCAGGCGGAGCCAACCGCCTGCTGGACCCGGTCCGACTTGAGATAAAGGTTGGTGAAGAGGCGTCCTGAAAAAATCGGCTTCAATCGCGGCGGCGCCGCGATCGTCGCGGGAGCCGCCACCGAGGCCCAGATGAGAAGTGAAAAACTAAAACGCTTCAACGAACCTTCGAAAGATTCTGCTGGGTGAAAATACCGTCGGCGATTCCGCGATTCACCCGAAGATTCGTCAATTCAAGCGCGGTGGATTTTCGATTCTGAACGTTTTCGACCTGAATTAATTTGTGAATCCACTTATGCTTGGCCGGATCGACTTCCTCGAGCTTTGACTTGCGGATCTTCTTGAGTAGCTTTCCATCGAGCCCGAAATATTCACCGTAGGGCGATAGGAACCGATCCTTCGACACCCAGACGAGGCTCTTCGAATATCCCGTCCGCTCCCGGACGGAGTCGCTCGCGGGGGTCGCTTCGAGCACGAAACATTGCGTTGAACCGAGCGCCTGGCCGTCATCGCCGGGGCAAGCTTCTTCGCGAACGACTTTGCTTTGATAGTCGTCGACGTGCGGAGTAGCGATATCGGCGTAACTGAACGCGGACCCCATGAAGCTTCCGCTTTGCTGCTGAACTTCGACGCGCCTGACTTTTTGGTAAGCCGGCAGATAGATCAGCACTTCGTTTTGATCCTTCTCGCGCTCGAGAAAAAGGATTCCCTCACCTTTGATCTCCGCCGGAGCGTGAAACCGCGTCAGAGTTTTAAAGCGCGTCCCGTCTTCCTGCAGTTTTCGTTGCCATGTGAATTTCTTCACTTTGGTCGCACCACCTTCCCCGACCACCGTGAGTACGGCATCGGCGGTCGTGTCGTTGAGGCTCTGGGCCTCTTCGAGCTTGAGAAGAACTTCGCGCCCGCTGGTTACGGCGTGCGCCGCGAACGCTGCAAAAACGACGCTGACGACGAAGGCCCGTTTCACTAGCGCCCTTCGCCGAAGTTTTTCGCCTCGGGCAGGAGCTTCGGCAGGCGAGCGCTGAGTGCGCGAATTTCGAGGAGCTGCTTCACGAACTCTCCGGCATGTTCGAGATAAAAAGCGTTGGGTCCGTCGGACTTGGCCTTCTCGGGCCGGGGATGCGTCTCCATGAAGATTCCGTCCGCCCCCGCCGCCATCGCCGCGCGCGCGAGCGTTTCGAGATACTCGCGCTTGCCGCCCGTCGACTTGCCGCCCGACCCCGCGCCCGGCGACTGAATCGAATGAGTCGCGTCGTAGATGACCGGCACGCCGTAAGCCTGCATCACCTGAAACCCGATCATGTCGACGATCAGCGTATTGTAGCCGTGGGTGACGCCGCGTTCAGTGAGCGTGAACCCGTCGGCCGCGAATTTTTTTCCCACCTTCGCCTCGACCGCCCGGATTTTTTCGACAATATTCTTCGCGTCCCAGGGTGCGAGAAACTGCCCCTTCTTGACGTTCAGACGACGTCCGCGCCGGAGCGCTGCTTCCGCACCGGCGACGATCATGTCGGTTTGCCGGCAAAGAAAGGCGGGGATTTGAAGAAAGTCGACGATCGTTGCGAGCGCTTCCGCCTGCTCCGGCGTGTGGAAGTCCGTAAGCAGCCGTAAGCCCGTCTTGGCGCGAACGTTCTCGAGCATCTTGAGCCCGCTCGCCATCCCGGGTCCCCGAAAACCGTCGATCGACGTTCGGTTCGCTTTGTCGAAAGACGCTTTGAAATAAAAGTCGACGGGAAGTCCCGTGAGCTGCCGCTTGAGCTCAGTCGCGACTTCGAGAATCAAGCCTTCGTCCTCGATCACGCAAGGTCCTGAGATCAGAAGCATGGGCGAGAGCGCACTCATGAAATGCCCTTCAGCGAACGCTGCCCCTTGCCGGATTCCTTGGACGCCTTGATGAACGCACTGAAGAGCGGGTGCGGCGCAAGCGGCCGGGAAAGAAGTTCCGGATGGAACTGACAACCCAGGAACCACGGGTGATTGGGCAACTCGATCATTTCAACCAGCTCGACGTTCGTTTCCTTGTGCAGGTATTTGCCCGTGACGAGCAGCCCTTTTTCTTCGAGCCGATCCCGAAACTCATTATTCACTTCAAACCGGTGGCGGTGCCGCTCGGAGACCGATTCTTTGCCGTAGGCCGTGAAAGCCTTGGTGGGTTTACCGCCTGCCTTGGCGGAAATCTGGCAAGGGTAGGCGCCGAGGCGCATGGTTCCACCCTTGTCCTTCACTTCGCGTTGGGCTTCCATGAGCGCGATCACGCTTGCTTCCCCCTCCGGCTTGAATTCCGACGAATTGGCCTCTTTGAGTCCGCAGACGTTTCGCGCGTACTCGATCACCGCAAGCTGCATGCCGAGACAAATCCCGAAATACGGAACGCCTTCGGTGCGCGCGAATTCCGCGGCTTTGATCTTGCCTTCGATGCCGCGCTCGCCGAAGCCGCCCGGCACCAGAATGCCGTCGACCGAGCGAAGCAGCTCGAGATTTTTCCCGGATTCGATTTCTTCCGAGTCGATGTAAATCATGTTCACGCGCGCTTCATTGGCGACCCCGCCGTGAATGAGCGCTTCGGAGAGCGACTTGTAGCTGTCGCGCCAGTCAGTGTACTTGCCGACGATTCCGATCGAAACTTCCGATTTCGGATTTTTGATCTTCTCCACCATCTTCCGCCACTTGGAGAGGTCGGGCTTCGCGCTCCAGATCCCGAGTCTTTCGATGATCTTTTCGTCGAGGCCTTCTTCATGGAAATAGAGCGGCACTTCGTAAATGCTTTGCACGTCGATCGCGCTAAAGACCTGTTTGCCGGGCAAATTGCAAAACAAGCCGATTTTTTCCTTCACTTCCTCCGGAAGCTTGCGGTCCGAACGACAAAGCAGAATGTCGGGCTGAATGCCGATTTCGCGAAGCTCTTTGACCGAGTGCTGAGTGGGCTTGGTCTTCAGTTCGCCGGCGGCCGCGATGTAAGGCACCAGCGTCAAGTGCACGAAGACCACGTTCTCCGCGCCGTCGTCATTGCGAATCTGACGAATGGCTTCGAGAAACGGCAATCCCTCGATATCGCCGACCGTGCCGCCGACCTCGATGATCGCGATATCCGCGCCTTCGGCGGCGTCCCGAATGTGTCGTTTGATCTCGTCCGTGATGTGCGGAATCACCTGCACGGTTTTGCCGAGGTAACCGCCCGCGCGTTCGCGGCGGATCACGGTGTCGTAAATCCGGCCCGTGGTGAAGCTGTTCTTGCGGGTGAACTTCGCGCCCTGCACGAAGCGAGAATAATGACCGAGGTCGAGATCGGTTTCCGCGCCGTCGTCCAATACGAAAACTTCGCCGTGCTGAAGCGGGCTCATGGTGCCCGGATCGACATTCAGATACGGATCCATTTTGATCATCGTCACGGCCAGGCCCCGTTGCTCCAGCAACATCCCCATCGACGCGGCCGATATCCCCTTGCCGATGCTCGAGAGCACGCCACCGGTGACGAAGATATATTTACGATTTTTTGCCATGGAGTGCCTGCCTTACCTTTTCGAGTTCTTCGGGCGTGTTGACTTCTGTCGACGTGAAGTCGACCTCGGCCAAGCCGATCGCGATGCCGTCTTCCACCGCCCGAAGCTGTTCCAGACTTTCCGCGCGTTCGAGCGCGGTCTGGGGCAGGCGATGAATTCGAAGGAGCGTTTCGCGGTCGTAAACATAGAGTCCAAGATGCCGGCGACAAAGAAACGGATCGCCTGAACTCGGGCCGGCCAATCGACTGTAAGGAACCGGCAAGCGGGTGAAGAACATCGCCCGCCCCGTCCGATCGGCCATCGTCTTAACGATGCCGAGATTGGCGAGGTCGCGGGGGTCTCGGAGTGGCGCCATCGCGGACGCCATTCGAAAACGTTTGGAGGTCACGAGTTCAACCGCGGCGTCGATCGCCCGCGGATCCATCATCGGTTCGTCACCCTGAAGATTGACGTAAACGTCACCGACGATTTTTTCGGCGACCGCAGCCACGCGATCGGTTCCGCTCTGCAAGTCCGGCGAGGTCATCATGGCTTCCCCGCCAAAGCTCTTCACGGCCTTCGAAACGCGCTCATCGTCGGTCGCCACGATGATTTGGGTGAGCGAGCGCGCGAGCTTTGCACGTTCGTAAACCCACTGAATCATGGGTTTTCCATGAATATCGACAAGCGGTTTTCCGGGGAGGCGGGTCGACGCGAAGCGCGCCGGAATCACTGCAATTACCCGCATGAGAGGAGCCCCATGGGAGTTCAAGCTACGAGACCGCGCGGCGCGTCGTCAAGGGCTAACCTCAGAACGCATGGCCCAGCCGAATGTAATAGGCCGACCCTTCGTCGGAAAATCCAATATCGGCATTCGCGATGAAATCATCCGTCCAGAAACTCGCGAAAAACGTGAACCCCCACGCCCAATGCGTCTCGCTCGAACTGAGGCGCGAAAGCGTGTCCCCCACCCGCCCGGTATCGAGAAAGACCCCGTTCCCCGCCTTGAGGGTCCGTCCGAACGCTGGCGCTCGGAACCATAGGGATCGGAGTTCCGTGCGAAGGGTCAGGTAATGATCGGACGCATACCGATAGAGCGGAAGCCCGCGCAAAGTCCCGATGCTCCCGAGGCGCACCTTTTCCTCGAGCGGCGCCCCTTCCGAACTCGATGAATATCGAAACTGAGAAGCGAGCCAAAGCCAGCGATCATCGGCGAACGAATCATAACGCCGAAGGTCCAGGTCCATTCTCCGCCATTCGGGCTGACTGCTTAAAGTGGCCGGCGCAAGCTGCGCCCCGAGAAATCCGTAGACTCCGCGACTCGCGATGAATTCCGAGTTGCGACGATCATAAACCAGCCCGAGGCTCAGTTTGGCATAGAGCTGATGAATCGGTGCCGCTCCGAAATCCTGGCCAAAAAGACTGGTCCCTACGGCCGGCCGGGACCGGCGCGACACCGCGGACGCGCCGAGCTGTAAGTCGATCGGCATCGACGCCGGAACGGAAATCGGCAGTGGCCAGCGAACCGTCCCGCTCACCAGAGCCGCGCGGTGTTCGTAAAAATAATACGCCTGGTCCGCCAGCGCGGGATCCCGCGCGGTTGAGTCCCCGAATCCGTAGTAGCGCTCATACTTGCTCTGCAACCCGACTGCCTCGAGCTTCCATCGAAGGGCGTCCTCAACGGCTTCCCACGATAGCAGAACGTCATCCGGTCCACGAGACTGGTGCCGGATCTGAAGAATCAGCAGGCTGCGAAAAGGAAGCAAATCGCCGGCTCCATAATCAAAGCGCTGAGTCACCACGCCCAGCGTGGTGCCTCGATCCGACGAGACACTGACCATCGGCAACACGCCCCAGCGAGTTCCGACGCGATCAGGAGTCACCTGCGGCAATGCGCGCGCAGCCGTAAACTCCAAAAGAACGCATATCAGGCTGAAACGCCGAGCGAACCTCACTGATGTTAATTATACGCGTCGGCGTGGGAATCCAACCCCAATAAGTCGCTGCCAAGCGGCCTGAACGTCAGCGCGTTTCTTCGAAACGCAGGTCCCGGATTCCGCCGGAAGTCGCTTTACGATAACCGACTACCACCATTTTTTCGATTTTCATTCCAGTGAGCGGGTTGATCACCTGCCACTCGCCGTTTTCCTGCCGAACAAAGCGAACACTGACCCGTTTGTAGTCGAGGCCGGCCATGCTGCCTTTTTTCAGATAAATGATCTCAATGTTTCCGCCGTGCGCGGCATCGAAATCCACCGCGGTTTTGACTTTGATGACGTCGAGCCGATACCTGAGGAAACCCACCTTCACGAGTGATCGATGAAGCGTGACTTCCTTCCCGATCACGGCATCCAGCGGAAGCGCATCCGTCAGCGCGCCGTTTTTGCGGACCTGAATGCCCACCATTCGACCGTCTTGAAAAGTCGGGACCAGCTCCACTAGCGAAATACCCTCGTTGTGACCTTCCACCTGGACCGGAAACACGAGGGGATCGATGGCCGCCTGGAGCGAGCGAATATCCACCAGGGGTCGATCCGCGCATGCGTTCACGCCGTAGGCGAGATTCGGCAGAAAGCCGGCGATCAGCTGGAAGGCGAGGATGATCCGATGAACCCGTATAGTTCCGAGTGAATGAGCAATGTGGATGCCAGGTCGGGAATAGCGCAGGGTTCTTATGTGGTTTCAATCCTTCGCCCGCCGTCTAAACTTTAGACAGGGGCAGGCGAAATCGTTCGATTAGACTTGAACGTCGAGTTCCGGGCGCCAAACTCCGCGCCACTCTTTGAGCCGCACTTTCGGCCGCATGGCCGCCGGGTCACTGGCGGCGTCGGCTGATGACGGCATGGGATATTCGACGAAGGCATACGTGAGCCGGGTGCGGGTCCCATATTCCGCGAGATCAAGGTTCGTGACTTCGTTCCAAGTCCCCTCGTTGAAGTACTGCTGACCTTCGCGCCATAGACGGTGACGAAGGATATGCGTGTGACCGAAAACGACGGTGTGAATTTCGTCGCTCGCGTCGAGGATCTTGAACGCGATCTTATCGTAGTTCGGATAGAGCGTGATCTCTTTCAAAAGTCCGAGCGTGGTCTTCACGTCCTGCGCGATCTGATAACGCCGCTGAAACAGAATCGTGTCGATCACAAAACCCGCGATGTCGAGGCCCGTCTTGAGGCCCCACCAGAGATCGTGAATCAACGTCCAGATGAGAAAAGTCTGAAACGGCCGCACCTTGTCGACATGCGGACGCTCCTGCTTGATTTTCGGCATCATGACCGCGACGAAAAGCGAACCCCACGGCAGATTCAGCACGGGCTCCGGAAGTCCGCGCGTGATGAAGGGCCGCTTCATGTCGATCGCGGCGAAGCGCTCGTACTGCTGGCCGTGCTCGATGTAAACACCGTCGAACATGTACGATACGTCGAAGAACCGCACTTCGCTCCCACATGCCCCCGAAAACAGGCGGCGCGGGCCCTGCCAAAGCATTCCCACGTCGTGATTGCCGACGACATAAGCAATCGAATGATTGGGGGCCGCGGAGAATCTCCGCAGCGCCTCGAAAAACTCCGGATGGCCGGCCACGATCCGCTCGACTGCTCGCTCCACGGATCGTTCGGTGATCAGATGCGTATGCACACCCCAGGTGTCGATCTGAAGCAGATTAAGAATGTCGCCGTTCAGAATCAGCTCGACCTCGGCTTCGGCATAGGGACCCGATCGATAAAAATTCAAAAACTCGGCGAACTCCCGGTCATAAATGAAGTCCTCAAGAATGTTCTGAGTGCCGTCCTTGAAGTAACGACCCTTGCCCAGATGAAAGTCGCTGACGACTACCTTGTAGCGTGGGCGCGACCCATCAACCACGACCCGCCCCTTTTTTGGAGTCCGGGACGGTGCCGATCGGAGGAGCGGTGGCCAGCCCCGCCGGCACGGGAGAGCCGGAACCGCGCGGAGCGTTGCGCATGGCCGCGATGTCGGCCAAAAAGACGCTGTTCCGGGTTTTTCGTTTGGCCGCGTACATGGCGTGATCGGCCGCTTCGATGACTTCTTTCTTGGAAGAGGCATGATCCGGGAACAGCGCGACGCCGATCGAAACCGTGAACTGAATATTGAGCCCCTCATCTGCCAGAAACTTCAACTCCTCGATGGAGCGCCGGATCCGCTCGGCCACGATCTGCGCGGTCGCAAGATCGCAGGGCGAAAGGACGGCCACGAATTCGTCACCGCCGTAACGAAATACGGTATCCACGTCACGAACGTATTTTTTGAGCTGCGCGCCCATTTCATTCAAGAGCTTCGTCCCCACCATGTGACCGTGCTGATCGTTGATAGCTTTGAAGCGGTCGGCATCGATGAATAATATCGCGAAGGACTTCCCGGTGGCCGTCGCTTGCGCGATTTCTTTGTCGAGAATCGTATTCATGTAGCGGGTGTTGTAAAGTCCGGTCGCGTCGTCGAGATAGGCGAGCGTCTGGACGCCCATGAACTGTTCAATATTTTTTCCCGTAAGTTCGATTTGAATTTTCAGCATGCGCAGCCGGCCTTCGAACGTGTCGATGGACGTCGGCTTTGCAGGCGAGAGGCAGACGCAAAAATAATCCGTCTCGGCGACGCAGCGAAACCGAAAAATGAAAAGCCCCGGCGTGACGTGACCGCGTTCAATGAAACGATAAAACTCACCGCTTTCGATCATCGAAGGCATCGGATTGGACGCGTGCAGCGCGATTCCGATGATCTCCTCCATCGCGCGATCCGGCCCGTTCTCCATCTGTTCGGCCTTGCCGTCCTTGACGCTGTAAATGGCCGAATGATCGGAGTGCAGCTCGCGGGAAATGTAGCTCTGAATGATCCCGAAAATTTTCCCCTGCTCCAGGGTCGCTGAAACCAGCTGACAGCTGTGCAGGAGATTGAGGTAACTCGAGGCGCCCGAGTCGCCGCCGAAGATCGCCTTGCGATCAAGGCCCCGTTTCACGGCCAACTTGAAGCCGTCCAGGTTGAAAGGTTTTTTAAGATAGTCCTCGGCTCCAAGCCTCACGGCGGCGACGGCTTCCTCGACGTTCGCCTCTTCAGACACGAGAATCACGCTGGTCACCGGACTGATGCGTTTGAAGCGCTCGAGCAGTCCGAGCAGATCCGCGCGCCCACCGTCGATCACGACTAGGTGATAATTCGAGCGCCCGACCCAGTCGAAGGACCTTTCCAACCGGCTCACGACATCGACCTGACAATCCGAAACTTCGCGGACCAGTTCCGAATAAAGTTCAGTCTGCTTCGAATCCTCGCCAATCAGGAGCACGTGATAAGGTTGGCGGCCGGGAGTGTTGCTCAATCGCAAAGACATGGTGATCCGCTTAAGAAGCGGCCCTCCGGTCGGAAGTGGTCGCGACGACGGCCGCAGTTTCGCCTTCCTTCAGCTCACCGGTCACGGACGGATCCAGAACGCCACCCGCCACGCGTACTGCTTGGGCGGCTTTGGTGAGGCGATCCCGAAGTCTGCTGGCATTGTCTTTTTCGCGAGTGTATTTGTCCTGCAACAGATCCATGTTGAACTCCATCAGATCGAGCTTTCTCTTCAGTTCGATGATCTTGTTCTCGCGTGCGGCGATCAGCGCCTCCGCGTCTTTTTTCATGATCTCGAGTTTGCTCTCGAGTTCTTTTTCGCGAACCCGGATCTTGCGAATATCCGTCCGGACGCGATCCTTGAGGCGTTCCATTTCATCCGCGGCTTCTTTGACGTGCGCCTCCAGAATGCGGGCGCGATCGCCTTTGGCCTTCATCTGAAACCGCATCTCGGCGATCTCAACTTGCATGCCCTCGAGGGTGAAGGATTTATCCCGCTCGAAGTCGCCGATCCGGCGCTTTTGCTCGTCGATCGTATGGGTGAGCTCGATGCCTCGCGCCTTTTCGAACTTCATGCTTTCTTGCACGGTATTGAGCTGTTCTCGCGTGCTGCGAAGTTGTGACGAAAGTGCGGCGACGTCCTGCTCGCGCAGCATGAGATACTTTTTAAGCGTGTCGAGATCGGGTGTATGGGCCGCGCCGCCGGGGACCACCGCGTCGCCGACGGGCTGGGAAAATCCAATGCCGGCATGATGTCCGGGCTCGCTCTCATCGGAACGCGGAAACAGATAGGGAAGGTCGTGCGCAAGCGCCTCTTCGTCTACGGCCGGAGCCCGCAACATCGAACTGCGAGGTGCGGCAGGGGTAAACGCCGGTTCCGGTTGCATTTCAAATGCGGAAGGCGCGCTCGAACTGATTGCGGGTTCGAAATGTTGCTCGACCGAGGCCTTGGGCGGCGCCATGGACACCCCGTCCGGTTCATTGCCGATGCCGATCATGGATATTTCGATCGACGACGGGGCCTCCGGGTTCATCTGGAATTGAATCGGGTTTGGGTCGCTCAAATGCGAATGCATCGGAGGAGCCTCGAGAATGAAGCTACCGGTGTCTTGCGCCGCCGCACTCGGCGGTTCTGAAAGTTCGATTTTGATGGCTTCCGGATTCTGAGGCGCGCCCGGCGGATGCATCGCGGTCGCCACGCCCTGACGCGTGAAGGTCGCGGTCGGAACCTTGGCGTCCTCCTGCATGGGCGGGATACTGCCGGAAGCGACGGTGGGAATCGTCCCGGAAATCGTTCCCGAGTGGATCTCGTCGAGCCCCGTGCTTTCTGAAAGCTCGATGATGCCGGAAAGCTCGATCACACCGGAAAGCTCGGAGGCATGGGAAATCGGGGCGCAGGGCGCCTCGGTTTTTTTCGGGTTCGCCGGCATGACGACGCCCGGAGGCGCGCCTCCCAGGGTCGCCGAGGTATTAGTGACGGTGGTGCCGATCTTCTGACCGGTGACCGCCTCGATCATGACGATCACTGAGCTCTCGGTGAACGGATAGCGGAGATAGGCGTTGGCGCCTTCGGATGTTTTTTGGTGTTGCGCGCACTCCGCATCGGTCCAACGCTCGGTCGTGAGAATGTAGGGGAGATCCGCCTGTGAAGGATCCGATTTGATTTTTTTGATCAGAGCAATGCCGGTCGCTTCGTAGGTCGGAAGCGCCTCGCGATGAATGATCGCGAGATCGACCGAGCTGCCGTGCAACTGCAACATCTGAAACGCCTCGGCGGCGCTCGATGGGTACAATACGGCGACGCCCCGGCGCTCGATACCTTGAGCCACTGGATGCTGCGCGTCGACGTGAGGATTCAGAAAGAGAATCTTCATCCGTCTACCTCTCGGTAAAACGGCGGGTAAAGTTGACGACCTGTTTTTTCCCCGCGATTTTGTCCCCTAGTTATTTCCTGGCGAAAATGTCCCCTTAACGGGTCTTCTGGTTCTCTGATTTCATGATTGAAATTAGAGAGATGGAGATTCATGGAAGGGATCG
>Ga0163144_10000611_pt1 | contig 83566 bp, 77 predicted proteins | sample OliLak19BULKMAT1_FD_123175 | JGI IMG/M metagenome (GOLD analysis project Ga0163144, IMG submission 123175) | Freshwater microbial mat bacterial communities from Lake Vanda, McMurdo Dry Valleys, Antarctica - Oligotrophic Lake LV.19.BULKMAT1 | ecosystem: Environmental > Aquatic > Freshwater >... | reverse complement strand
TGACTCTCACGGAGTGAAGTTAATGTGTGTGATGTTCGCATGCTGCAAGGCGAGTGGCAGTGAGCATGCTGCGCGGCGAATGTCTTAGCCGTTTGAGCAAGCGGGGCATGCGCACTGCCACGCGCCGCAACGGAGACTCTAATCGTGCTTTATCGAAGGATAGATCAGGTGCAATGGGTTGTAATGAAACGCCCCCTTCAGGGGGCTCAAGGCGCGCTGTAAGGCGCCGTGATCGCCGCTTTGAGCGGCTCACACACTAAAGCCCCCGGCTTTGCCTTGGCATATTTACTCAGCATATCTGCTGTTTGGATTGCTGCTATATGCGCTAGCCGATTTCGAGTGGCGCGCTCGGAGTAGTTACCTGTCAGAAAAATTCCGTTGAGTTAAAATCCGTAGAGCGCTTTCAATTCAGGGTCTTTGTCAGCGATCAAACGCGCCAGATCCACCATGACCTTGCACTGCTTCCACGAGGCATCGTCCTGCATTTTGCCCTCGACCATAACGGCGCCACTGCCATCGGGCAGCGCTGCCAGCACACGCCTGGCCCAGGCGACTTCATCAGCCGGGGGGCTGAATACCCGTTTGGCAATGTCGATCTGGCTGGGGTGCAGTGACCAGGCGCCGACACAGCCCATAAGAAAGGCGTTGCGGAATTGGTCTTCACAGGCCAGCGGATCGTCGATGGCGCCAAAGGGGCCGTAGAAAGGCAGTGCGCCGACGCTGACACAGGCGTCTACCATGCGCGCCAGAGTGTAGTGCCACAGGTCCTGCTGGTGGGTAGCGCGTTCCCCTGCAGGGTTGCCTGGATCGGGATCGTTGCGCACCAGGTAGCCGGGATGACCGCCGCCGATGCGGGTGGTCTTCATACGGCGCGAGGCCGCCAGATCAGCAGGACCCAGGCTCATACCCTGGATGCGCGGGCTGGCATTGGCGATCTCTTCCACATTGGCTACACCGAGCGCTGTCTCCAGCAAACAGTGGAGCTGGATGGGCTTTTTAAGTCCGGCTCTGGCTTCCAGTTGGGCCAGGAGTTGGTCCGCGAAATGAATATCCCAGGCGCCCTGGATTTTGGGCAGCATGATGACATCGACCTTGTCTCCCACCTCGGTCACGATGCGCGTGATGTCGTCGAGGAACCACGGGCTGTCGAGACTGTTGATCCTGGTCCACAGCTGCGTGTCGCCAAAGTCATTGTCCCGGGCGACTTGTATAAAACCTTCGCGCGCTGCCTGTTTGTTATCTATGGCGATGGCGTCTTCCAGGTTGCCCAACAGGATATCAACCTGTTTGGCGATACCCGGGGCCTTCTCCACCATCCTGGAGTTACTGGGATCGAAGAAATGAATCATGCGCGACGGCCGCACGGGAATGTCGCGCAGGGGTGATGGAGCGCCCAGCGCCAGTGGTCGGAAAAAATCACGGGGACTTCGCATGCTTACCTCCTAAGGTGATTCTGATGCACTGCTGCCGAGACAGCGCGTGTACAAACCCTGTCGCAGCACTTCATAATGGTCTAACAGGTTCAGGTCCTGCGTTTCCAGTTGCGCCAGCAGGGCTTGTTCTCCGCCGAGTTGTTCAATGCCAAAACTGCCGAATTCCTCCTGCAGTCGCTTGTGTATCCAGTAGGCCTGGTAGCTGCGTCGCCTGGGTGCCAACTGGCCTTGCGACTGGAGCTCCGCATAGTGTTGTTCCATAACGTCGGCCAGCGCTTCTATTCCTGAGTGGTGGGTGGCGCTAGTGGCGAGCACCGGTACCTGCCAGTGGCCATCCGGGTGTTCCCGGTGCAGCGCCGCGTCGAGTTCGGCCAAAGTACGGTGTGCCACAGCACCCATATCCGCCTTGTTCACTACCAGGATGTGCGGTACTTCCAGAATGCCCGCTTTCAGGAACTGCACGCTGTCGCCGGAACCGGGTTGGGCCACATAACAGGTGGTGTCGCACAGTCGGGACACATCAACTTCCCGTTGGCCGACACCGACTGTCTCTATGAGCACGACATCGAAGCCGGCCAACATGACCAGACTCATGGGCCAGACCTCCGCGCTGAGTCCGCCGAACTGACCGCGGGTGGCCAGGGAGCGCACGAACACGCCATCGTCGTCCGCGCTGGTTTGCATGCGCAGTCGGTCACCCAGCACGGCACCGCCGCTGAGGGGGCTGGAGGGGTCCACCGCCAACACACCGACACGCTGGCCGCGCTGCCGCCACACGGTAATCAACGCAGCGCACAGTGTGGACTTCCCGGCGCCTGGCGGCCCAGTGATACCGATGAGTTGACTCCTGGTGTTATCCTGAGCGTGTTGCAGCAGCCTAAGAAGTTCGGCAGCCTGGCCGCGGGCGGCAGGACGCCGGTCATCCAGCAGGTTGAGCGCCTCGGCCAGCGCCGCTCGTTCACCCCGGCCAATGGCAGTGGCGAGTGCGGTGATAGCGAAAGTCTCAGGCGGATGCATGCCAGTTAGCAGCCTACAGACCGTTGGCCTGACGGATGATCGTCACCATCGAGTCCATGATGGCGTTCATGTCCACGTCCTTGGGCGTAAATACCGCCTTTACACCGCGCTCCTGCAGGCGCCGCGCATCCTCCTCGGGAATGATGCCGCCAATGACCAGTGGAATGCCGGAAGCACCAATAGTTTCCAGTTCCTGGCAAATGTCTTCCACCAATTCCAGGTGGCTGCCGGAGAGGACGGAGAGACCGATCAGGTGTACGCCTTCCTCCTGTGCGGCGCGGGCGATCCGCGCCGGGGTAAGGCGAATGCCCTCGTACACAATCTCAAAGCCGGCGTCGCGGCCCTTGACGGCGATCTGTTCGGCGCCGTTGCTGTGGCCGTCCAGCCCCGGTTTGCCGATCAGCAGGCGCAGCGGGCGTCCCAGTTCCTCACCGGTGCGCCGCACGCGCTCGCGCACGGCCAGCAGTGCTGCCGAATCACCGAGGCCGGATGGGTAAACATCGACACCGGTGGGCGCCCGGTATTCGCCGAACACCTGTCGCAATACCTCACTCCACTCTCCGGTAGTGACCCCGGCCCTGGCACACACGATAGAGGAGGGCATGATATTGCTGCCGCTGGCGGCTGCATCGTGCAATTGGGCCAGGGCCGCGTCGACTCCGTCCTGCTGCCGGTTGGCACGAAAGGCCTGCAGCAGCGCGATCTGCTCGCGCTCCGCCTGTGCGTCGACCTTCAGGATGCCGGATTCGCCGCCGGCGGTCAGGGGCGACTCTGCAGTGTCCTGGTAGCAGTTGACGCCGACAATTTGCAGCGCGCCACTTTCGATATTGCGCAGGCGCCGGGTGTGGCTCTGCACCAGTTCCCGTTTGACATAACCACTTTCAATACACGCTACCATGCCGCCGTGGGTGGCGACGCGCGCCATTTCCTCTTCGGCCCCGGCGATCAACTCCTGCACCTTGGCTTCTATCACGGGCGAGCCGTCCAGCAGATCACCGTATTCCAGCAGATCGGTTTCCAGTGCCAGCACCTGTTGCATGCGCAGGGCCCATTGCTGGTCCCAGGGGCGCGGTAGACCCAGTGCCTCGTTCCAGGCGGGCAACTGTATGGCCCTGGCCCTGGCATTTTTCGACAGGGTGACCGCCAGCATTTCCAGCACGATGCGCTGCACATTATTTTCCGGCTGTGATTCCGTGAGCCCCAGCGAATTCACCTGTACGCCGTAGCGGAAGAGGCGCTGCTTCGGGTTCTGCACAGCGTAGCGCTGCTGTACCAGCGTGTCCCACAGGCGGCCGAAAGCACGCAATTTGCAAGTCTCTTCAACAAAGCGAATGCCAGCATTCACAAAAAATGAAATGCGCCCCACCACGTCCTGGAAGCGTTCCTGGGGTATCTGCCCGCAGGCCTGCACTGCGTCCAGAATGGCCATCGCCGTGCACAGGGCGTAGGCCAGTTCCTGGGTGGGTGTGGCACCGGCTTCCTGCAGATGGTAGCTGCAGATGTTGGTCGGGTTCCACCTGGGAATATGCTGGACCGTGTACGCAATCAGGTCGGTGGTCAGGCGCACCGACGGAGCGGGGGGGAAGATGTAGGTGCCCCGCGACAGGTACTCCTTGAGTACGTCATTCTGGGTGGTGCCCTGCAGTTGCGCGAGATCCACACCCTGGCGCTCGGCCACCGCTATGTACAGGGCGAGTAGCCAGGGCGCGGTAGCGTTTATGGTCATGGAGGTATTCATTTGCGCCAGGGGTATTTGATCGAACAGGGCTTCCATGTCGCCGATGTGGTTGATCGGTACACCCACCTTGCCGACTTCGCCCCGGGCCAGCGGATGGTCCGAGTCATAGCCGGTCTGCGTGGGCAGGTCGAAGGCCACGGACAGTCCGGTCTGTCCCCGGCTTAGATTGGTGCGATACAGTGCATTGGAGGCGCGCGCCGATGAATGTCCTGAATAAGTGCGCATCAACCAGGGCGGATCACGTTTTACAGTTTCCTGGCTCACCAGACAGTCCTCAGCGGGGGCGACGCTTGATCAGCAGGCGCCGCTCAATTTCAAAAATTTTGGCGGTGATCTTGTCTTTCCCGAGGTCGCGTTTGCCGTCCTCTTTTATAAACAGGTCAGCGCCGTATTTTTCCAGGGCGGCAGCGGCGCTGATGTTCTTCACTCCCAGCAGTTGCATGCTGACCAGGCCGTAAGCATCCATCCCCGGCACATCTTCCACTGCCAGTATGCGCGAGAGCGCGCCAACCGTATCCCCGGCAAAGGCGGGCTGTGTATGGTAACCCTCGGTAAAGCCCAGCTCCCACACTGCATGTTCGCTGACATCGCGGCTGGCCAGGCCTTCCAGCCAGGCAAATACCAGTCCGCCGTACACGATGGGCTCGCCGCTCATCTTGCCGGATTGGGCGCTGGAGAACAGGCGATCAAAATGCAGGGGATGACTGTTGCCGACCAGATAGGTGAGTGCCATGTGTTCTTCAGTAATGGTGCGTCCATTGGCGTGCACAATAATGTCCCCGGGCGCAAAGTCTTCAACATAGGTATTGGGGCCAGTAAGGCCGACGCTGACAGGATGTCCCGTCAGCGGTAGCTGTACCAGCGGTGTGTCCTCGCCGGGAAAGGGCACACAGACCTGCGGCGCGGGTGTAGTAGGTGGCCGTGTACCGCGCCGGGCGACCATAATTTTGCGCTCGTACTGCACGACCACGCCATCATTCTGGTTTACACCCACCGTGCGGATGCGGACGATGCCCGGTTTGTCCGGCCCCCGGTCCTTGCGCTCCAACACTCTGGTGAACGCACGCAGGGTATCGCCCGGATACACCGGCCGCAGGAATTGCACCTGGTAGTAACCGAGGTTGGCAAGCGCCTTCTCGGAATCATTTTGCACGCCCAGCGACAGGGTAACATTGAACACCATCTGGGGACTGGCAAGCAGGTCGGCAAAACCGTGGGCGTGTGCGTACTGGCTGTTCAGGTACAGGGGATTAGCCTGCATGAAGGTGCGGGCAAAATACAGCATATTGCTGGTGGTGAAGGTAAAGCCGCGCGGGTGCTCGAAGACCTGTCCGGGCTCCAGTTCATCCAGGTAGCGGCCATACTGGGGCTGGCGTGTTTTGTCCAGCACAATGGGAATAGCGGCGGACAGTTCAGCCTGCGGCGTCAGTTGAATGGTGACACTCATGCGCAATTCCTCATTCGGCGTTTTCTACCAGTGCGCGCGCAATCACCTTCAGGGCCAGCGTTTCCTCGGCGCCCTCGAAGATGGACAAGACACGGGCATCGACAAAATAGCGGCTGACGGGAGACTCTTCGGCATAGCCCATACCGCCGTGAATTTGCAGCGCCTCCCGCGTCAGCCATTCGGCGGTCTTGCTGGCGAACAGCTTGGCTGCGCTGGCCTCCATGTCACCGGAGCCCGCATCCATCAGCTGTGCCACATCGTAGGTGATCTGGCGACAGGCCAGCAACAGGGCGGCCATGCGCGCCAGCTTGACCTGAGTGAGTTGGTAGTGGGCGATCGGCTGGCCGAACACGATGCGCTGCTTGGCGTAGGAAATGGCTTTCTCGAAGGCGGCGCGCATCACGCCGACTGCCCGGGCCGCGGTCTGGATGCGCCCGCCGGCGAAACCGGCCATGGCGTAATAGAAGCCATTGCCCTCGCCGCCACTGCCGCCCAGCATATTGGCCGCTGGCACAAAGAAGTCATCGAAAAAGAGCTCGAAGGAGTGCATACCGCGGTAGCCAATGGTGGCAATGGCACGTCCGGTAAGTTTACCACCTGAGTCCGGCGACACTTCAAAGTGGTGCCCATCGCTGGAGGGCTTCTCCACCAGGAACATGGACAGGCCGCGGTGTCCCAGGCCCATGTCGGAATTGGTGCGGGCCAGCACCAGCAGTAAACCGGCCTTGCCACCGAAGGTACACCAGGTCTTGGCGCCGTTGAGCAGCCAGCCACCTTCGGTGGCGGTGGCCTTGAGTCGTACACCGGCAACATCAGAGCCGTAGTTGGGTTCGGTGACGGCGACCGCGCACAGTGGTTCTCCCACCGCCAGTTGCGGTAGCCAGTAGTGTTTCTGTTCTTCGGTGCCGCCCTTGAGCAGTGCGCGGGCGAGAATTTCCGGTCGGGTGATCAGACTCCCGGCGGCGCCCAGTGAGCCGCGTGACAATTCTTCGGTGACTACGATCATTCCGAGTGTGTCTTCTTTGTCGTCTTCCTGCAGGCCGCCGTAGCTGGCCGGGATAGACAGGCCGAACATCCCCATCTCCCTGAGTGGCTGTAGAATCGCAGCCGGGATGATGCGGTCCTCGCGGTGGATTTCTTCTGCCAGCGGCGCGACGACATCGTCAGCAAAACGACGAAAAGTATCGCGCATCAGGGTGTGATGTTCACTGAGCAGATCGGGCCCCAGATGGCCATCCCGGTCCAGCACCGCCTGGCCGAGGGCGGCGACATTTTGCGCCGCAAGTTGTTGCGACAGAAAATTCGCAGCTACGTCATTTGCTTCAATGTTACTTATGTCGAGATGGGAAAGCCCGAAATCGGCCGGCCGGGTGCGCAGGCGGTGCAGGGTGTTGGTCACGGCCTCAGCGCAAAAGTAGGTGGCGAGCCCCGTGGTGATTGCATTGGTTGCGGCTGACTCTGCGGCCAGACGTGTGGCGTGTGCCAGCAGGAAGCGCGCGGCGGTGCATTCAGACCAGCTGAGGGACAAGTCGTAGGAGGCTAACTGGTGCTCGTCAAGTCGTGCCGGAGCAACCCGCTCGCCCTCCATCGTCATGGCCTTCAGCGCCGACAGCGCCCGGTCGATTAACTGCGTCGTGGCAGCCAATACGGCGCCCGCGTGTTCGAGGTGTTGCCCGTCATGGTGTGGCACATCAGACATGATTGATCCTGCTCATCGACAATACAGGTTACGTCCCCGGACCCCGCGGGTGTCAGGACGAACCAAAATGGTTTAATCATTCAAACCGGGAATTTTAGAGCCTTGACTTGATTTAGACAACCGTCATGGGAGTCCCACAGGGTATACGCACGCCGTGCCCGTAAGATCAGGATTCGCCTGCTTGCCCCGTCACCACTGCCTTCTGTATCCTTGGCGGCCGTCTTGAAACTCTCCGGCAACTCCACCGAGGAATCGCACCATGAATATCAGGCCACGTCGCTCATTGCTGTATATGCCCGGTTCCAACCTCCGGGCCCTGGACAAGGCGCGCTCGCTGCCCGCCGACGGTTTGATACTGGATATGGAAGATTCCGTGGCCCCGGACGCCAAGCAACTGGCGCGCGAGCAGATCGGTGCGGCGCTGGCCGCGGGCGGCTATGGCCATCGGGAATTGATTGTGCGCATTAACGCATTATCGACGGAGTGGGGTGCCCGGGACATCGTGGCGATCAGCCGCTTGCACACCGCACCGGACGCCGTGCTCATTCCCAAGATTGATACCGCCAGGGATGTTGTCGAGGCTATTTCTGCCTTTGAAAACGCCGGCTGTCCGGACAGTGTTGCGATGTGGATTATGGCAGAGACTCCCCTATGCATTTTAAATATCGCCGAGGTTGCCGCCGCGCACCCGCGCCTCAAGGGTATGGTGATGGGAACATCGGACCTGTCAAAAGATACGCGGGTGCGACATACGCCGGACCGCCTCGGCTTCATCACCGCGCTCAATCTCTGTGTCTATGCCGCCAGGGCCCACGGCCTCACGATCATTGACGGGGTACAACTGGACCTGCAGAACGAGGAACTGTTGCGCGCGTCCTGTGCGCAGGGCAGGGACCTGGGTTTTGATGGCAAGAGCCTTATTCACCCCAACCAGGTCGCCGCCGCCAATGCCGCCTTTGCACCTGATGCGGACGAGGTCGGCGCCGCTCGCGATATTATCGCCGCCTTTGAACAGGCCAGGGCGCAGGGTAAAGGGGTGGTGGTGGTCAACGGCCGCCTGGTGGAGAATTTGCACGTGGAAGAGGCCCAGCGGCAGCTGGCGCTGGCGGCGGCGATCGCGCGGGTCAGTTAATGTTTGATGCCGGCGCGCTACCCCGCGCTGCTACAGGTGCAGCGCGCGCAGCTCTGCATCCTCCACGGCGAACCCCCACAGTTCGTCAAACAGCTCCAGGTGCCGCAGTGTTGAGGCGCGTGAGTTGGGCTCGTAAAATGCGTCGTGATCGCTGCCACCTGGTTTGTACAGCACACCGTCGCGATCCCTGATCACCACGGTTTCATTGTTCCAGTTGGGATGTTCTTCGAGCTTGCGAATGTGTACGGTGCTGGGTAAGCGCCGGGACAGCTGCAGTAGCTGGTGTCCGCGCCCCACTACCGGACGGGCATCGCTGATCAGGATGCGCACCTGGGTCTGTCGACTACGGCGGGCCAGGGCGCTGAGTGCATCCATCAACGCGCTGCTGTCAAAGACTGCGTGGTCCAGTTGCGGGCTCAGGATGCAGATGTAGCGCGAGGCGCTGGCGCAGAGTGCCACAGCGTAGGTAGCGAAAGGTTGGGGATATTCAATACCGCTGGCAAATTCGTTACTCGACATAAATGCATCCGCTTTGCGCAAGGCTACCAAGCATACTGGCAGTATCCGGATCCGCCATAGCCTTGTCCAGACTCGCATCGGCCAGTGCCTCACTGCGACACAAAATCAACAGGCTCGGCAACACGGATGCGGCGCACGTAAGGCACTCGCCGTTGGCGAATACGGCGATACCGGTCGCGTCCTGCTGCCAAGCCACTTTTGCTGCGGGGGAGAGGGTGACACTGCGGGCGCATCCCTTGAGCAGGGCGTGTGCGCGGGCGGCTTCGTCATCGTCCACTTCAATGTGGTAACGGGGCTCAGTGACCAACTCACCAAACCAGTGGGCACCAACGGCTTGACCCAGTACGTCGTGCAGTTGGGTCATGGCCTGTTCCAGATCGCGCGGATGCAGCTCGCCGGGGCGTACTACCGGCGCTCGCCCTGGGTCGCGATAAAATTGCTCCGGCGGCAACTGCTGCAACAGTTGATCGGCCCAGCGCGACACCATGTCGCTGATACGCGGAGCTCGAAAGCCGATAGAAAATGTCGTGCACTCGCCCTGGGCGATACCCCAGTGGGCGACCCCTGGCGGCACGTAAAGTATATCGCCGGGACCTAGCAGGTACTCTGCACTGGGCTCGAAGGCACTCAGGATACGCAGGTCGTCATGGGGAATAAGCGGGGACGTGTGGTCGCACCTCTGGCCCAGTTGCCACCGCCTGTGACCTTCTCCCTGCAGCAGGAATACGTCGTAGTTGTCGTAGTGCGGCCCCACGCTGGCGCCGTCTACGGCATAACTGACCATGATGTCATCCGTGCGCCACTGTGGAATAAAATCGATAAGACGGTGTAATTCGGCTACCGCGGGAATGTAGTGATCGACGGCCTGCACCAACAGCGTCCAGGGACGGTCGCGCAGAAAATCGGATTCGCTGAAGGGGCCGTCATACTGTCGCCAGGTCTTGCCGCGCTGCTCGATCAGCCGCGATTCGACCTCGTCTTCCAACGCCAGCCCCGCCAGTTGATGGCTGTCCAGCGGTGGCCTGAAGTTGCTAATGGCATTCCTGATCAGCAGCGGCTGACGCTGCCAATGTTGGGCCAGGAACTCGGCGCGATCCAGGTTCAGTTCCCAGCCGCCGCTCATGGCGATAACTACTCTATGGCCCTGGCTTGGGCGACGGCGTTACCGATATAGTTCGCCGGCGTCAGCGCCAGTAGTTCCTTGCGGACGTGCTCCGGCAAGTCCAGTGTTGCCACGAACGCATGCAGCACGGCCCTGTTCATTGTTTGCCCGCGGGCCAGTTCCTTGAGTTTTTCGTAGGGCTGTTTGATGCCGCAACGGCGCATCACGGTTTGGATCGGTTCTGCCAGCACCTCCCAACTGTCATCGAGATCCTGGGCCATGCGGTTCTCGTTGAGTTGCAACTTACCGATGCCCTTGAGGCTGGACTGATAGGCAATCAGGCTGTAGCCGAAACCGACGCCCATATTGCGCAGCACCGTACTGTCGGTCAGATCGCGCTGCCAGCGACTGAGCGGCAATTTGGCAGCCAGGTGACCCAGCACAGCATTGGCCAGGCCCAGGTTGCCCTCCGCATTTTCGAAATCAATGGGATTGACCTTGTGCGGCATGGTGGAGGAACCCACTTCACCTGCCACCGCTTGCTGCTTGAAATAGCCGAGTGAAATATAGCCCCAGACATCGCGGTTAAAATCGATCAGAATGGTGTTGCAGCGGGCGATGATATCGAACAATTCCGCCATGTAGTCGTGGGGCTCAATCTGGGTAGTGTAGGCATTCCAGTGCAGGCCCAGGCTGTCGACAAAGTGTTGTGCGTGTGTCTGCCAGTCCACCTGCGGATAGGCGACCAAATGCGCATTATAGTTGCCGACAGCGCCATTCATTTTTCCCAGGTATTGCACGTGCTCAAGCTGGCTGAGCTGGCGCTGCAGGCGCGCGACGACGTTGGCGAATTCTTTGCCCATGGTGGTGGGACTCGCGGTCTGGCCGTGGGTGCGCGACAGCATAGGCGCGGCGGCCGCGCTGTGTGCCAGTGCGCCAAGGGCCGACGTGATCTGCAGCATGGTCGGTAGCAGTACCTGCTCGACGCCGTCGCGCAGCATCAGGGCATGCGCCAGGTTGTTGATGTCTTCCGAGGTGCAGGCGAAGTGCACAAACTCCGCAATGGACTTAAGCTCCGTATTGCCGACGAACCGTTCCTTGATAAAATACTCGACCGCTTTGACGTCGTGGTTAGTGGTTCTCTCAATATCCTTGATACGGCGTGCGTCAGCCTCGTTAAACCCCTCGAGGATAGTTTCAAGTTGGCGGTTTGCTGCGACCGACAGAGGAGGTACTTCGACAATGCTGTCGTGGGCAGCCAGGCTCTGCAGCCAGCGTATCTCCACCAGAATTCGGCGCTTGATCAGCCCAAATTCACTAAATACCGCACGCAGGTCAGCTGTTTTGTTCCCGTAGCGTCCGTCGATAGGCGAGACCGCGGTGAGTGCTGACAGGTCCATGCATTGCTCCCTCTGTGAAAGCAGTAATCTTACACCACCCCCAGTCCACGGGACAGGTTCTGGGAGGCTTGTAATAACTTCTTGCGCTGCAGCAACAATCGCCAGCGGTGACCACCGAGTTGGCGCCACAGGAAGGCAGCACGCACACCCGCCAGTAGCAAAGCGCGGATGATGTCAGCGTTTTTGGTATTTTGCAGATGTTGCGCGCTGCCGGTGACCTTGATCCGAAACCGTTGCTGGCTCAGAGTATCCTGGTAGATGCCGGAAATACTGTGGCACAGCTCGCCGACATTACTGGAAAAGTGCTCGGCGCGAAAACTGGTGTGTTCAAGGCGAGTGCGCACCACCGCCATCATGTCCGCGTTGGCGGCGAATTTGCGCTCCAGGTAGATTAAACTGAAAACATAACGTACCAGATCGTGGTTCTCCCGCGCATTTTTATCTGCCAGCAGGTTACTCAGATTGTGCAGGCCCAGCTTGACGCCGGGAACGCCGCCGAAAATATCCGCGGCGCTTGCGGGGTTGAACACGAACAGGCTGTGTATTGACGTCTCGAGAAAGTCCAGTGGGTAACTGCCGGTCTTGGATATCTGGTCGACCAGGCGAGCGGCCTGGGCTACTCCGGCCAAGGCAACAGCCTGTTGCTCCAGATTCGAGAGAGGCGTATCGCTCATCTAGGTTCCAGTGCTCACAATGACCCCGCCCCCGAGACAGCGTTCACTCTGGTAAAACACGACGGATTGCCCGGGCGTTATCGCCCGTTGCGGCGTTTCAAAGTCCACGCGATAATCCTGCCCGGTGGTGTGGGTGAGGATACAGGCCTGGTCTGGCTGGCGGTAACGCACCTTGGCGGTACACTGCAGTGGCAGTGGCGCCGCCGCGCCCGACACCCAGTGGATCTCCCCGGCGCACAGACTGTATGTGAACAGGGCGGGATGATCATTGCCCTGGGCCACCAGCAATACATTGTGCGTCAGATCCTTTTCCACTACGTACCAGGGCGCTTCCTGGCGCTGCGCCAAACCGCCAATGCCCAGGCCCTGGCGCTGCCCGATGGTGTGGTACATCAAGCCCTGGTGCGTGCCAAGGATCGCGCCGTCAAGGCTGTGGATTGCGCCGGGCTGGGCCGGCAGGTACTGTTGCAGAAAGTCCTTGAAACGGCGTTCACCGATAAAGCAGATACCGGTGGAGTCCTTTTTCCTGGCCGTGGCCAGCCCATGTTGCAGCGCCAACCGACGTACCTCAGGTTTCGCCATTGCACCGAGGGGAAACAACGATTTCGCAAGCTCTGCATAACCCACCGCGTGCAGGAAATAGCTCTGGTCCTTGTTGGCATCCAGGCCCTTTAACAACGTGGTCTTGCCATCCGCCTCGCCACGGCGTGTGTAATGCCCGGTGGCGATATAGTCGGCTTCCAGCAGCATTGCGTATTCAAGAAACGCCTTGAATTTGATTTCCCGGTTGCACAGGATGTCAGGATTGGGTGTGCGCCCGGCTTGGTATTCCGCCAGAAAATGTTCGAAGACACGGTCCCAGTACTCGGCGGCAAAGTTAGCGCCATGCAGGGTGATACCTAGCGTGTCAGCCACCAACTGGGCATCGGCAAAGTCTTCCTTGGCTGTGCAGTATTGAGTACCGTCGTCCTCGTCCCAGTTCTTCATAAACAGGCCTTCTACCCTGTAGCCCTGTTCCTGCAACAGCAGGGCAGCTACCGAGGAGTCGACACCACCGGACATGCCGACGATGACTTTGCTGGCGCGGTTCAGGCTCATAGCGTGAGTATAAGGTCCAGTGGATAACAAATGCCCAGGCGATGTCGCTCGATCACGGCCAGGGCCAGAGGGCTGCGCATTCTAGCAGACCGGGCGAGGATTGCCTCGTAATCGAGCCAGTGTACCGCATGAATGTCCGGGTCGATGGTAGCGTTTTGTACGCGCTGTAGTGGCCTGGCCAAAAATGTGGTGCGGTAATAGGTGATGCCATTTTTTTGTGCACCGTGCAGAGCGATGCCAATGACACCTGTTATCTCAATACGCCAACCGGTCTCCTCCAGCGTTTCACGCAGGGCGGCATCGAAGATCGACTCGCCTTGCTCAAGGTGGCCTGCGGGTTGATTGAATACCAGTTCACCACTGGTTTTATCCCGCTCTTCCACCATCAGGTAATTGCCGTCTTTTTCGATGACACAGGCAACGGTGACGTGGGGTGCCCACTGGCTCATCTAGCGTCTCCTTCGGGGTGTTGTGCGCTGCGCTGTCGCGGCAGGCAGCTGCACGATTAGTTCACGGTACTGCCCCGGCTGCAGATCTTCAAGGGACCATGCGCCAATTGTCGTGCGCACCAGTCGCAGGGTGGGGAAGCCCACCAATGCTGTCATGCGACGAATCTGGCGATTGCGCCCCTCCCGTATAGACAGTTCCAGCCAGCTGTCGGGTACGGCCTTGCGTTTTCGAACGGGCGGATTTCTGTCCCAGAGATGGGGTGTGGGCACGCGCCGGGCGCGTGCGGGCAGGGTGGGTCCGTCGTTCAAGTGAATACCCGCTGTGAGTTTTGTTACTGCGTCCTCGTCCACAGTGCCTTCCAGCTGCACCAGGTAGGTTTTCCACTGTTTGTGTGCGGGGTTGGCGATGTGTTGTTGCAGGTGACCGTCATCAGTCAGTAACAACAGGCCTTCAGAGTCGTAATCGAGGCGTCCCGCGACCCGACAGGCCGGTGCGTTCAGGTAATCGGCCAGTGTAGCTCGTCCCTGGTGGTCAGTGAATTGACTCAGCACGTTAAATGGCTTGTTAAACAGGATGAGTCTGGCCATCTGAAAAGTTGTCAGTAGTTTAAAAAAATTGCGCGGTGGCACGGCAGCAGGAGTAAGCAACCATGTTACAATTTCCACCGTTTTCTCTGGAGGCTTAGCATAGCATCCTCCTGGTTTCCAAAAACCCCGCAGCATCGGAGTACATTATGGGCTACAAGCATATCCAGGTTCCTTCACAGGGCGACAAAATTACGGTCAATGAAGATTACAGCCTGAACGTTCCCAACAATCCTATCATTCCCTACATCGAGGGCGACGGTATTGGTGTCGATATTACTCCGGTCATGATTGACGTGGTCAATGCCGCCGTCAACAAAGCCTATGGTGGCAGCAAGAAGATTTCCTGGATGGAAATATACACCGGTGAGAAAGCTGCGGAAATGTACGACGGTGACTGGTTCCCCGAGGAGACGCTGGACGCGATCAAGGAATACATGGTCGGTATCAAAGGCCCACTGACCACGCCGGTGGGCGGGGGTTTCCGCTCGCTGAATGTGGCGCTACGCCAGGAGTTGGATCTGTATACCTGTTTGCGACCCGTGCGCTGGTTTGAGGGCGTGCCCTCGCCAGTCAAACACCCGGGTGACTGCAACATGGTCATTTTTCGTGAGAATTCCGAAGACATCTACGCTGGTATTGAGTACCAGGCCGGTACGCCTGAAGCCCAAAAGGTGGTCGATTTTCTTATCAATGAGATGGGCGCTACCAAGATCCGTTTCCCGCAAAACGTGGGCATCGGTATCAAGCCTGTCTCCAAAGAGGGAACCCAGCGTCTGGTGCGCAAGGCGATCCAGTATGCCATTGACCAGGATTTGCCCTCCGTCACCCTGGTGCACAAGGGCAACATTATGAAATTTACCGAGGGCGCTTTCCGCGACTGGGGCTACGAACTGGCGCAACAGGAGTTTGGTGGAAAATTGATCGATGGCGGGCCCTGGGTGTCCCTCAAGAATCCCAATAACGGCAAGGAAATTATCATCAAGGATGTGATTGCCGACGCTATGCTGCAGCAGATTCTGACCCGTCCGAAGGACTATAGCGTGGTTGCCACCCTGAACCTGAACGGCGACTACCTGTCGGATGCATTGGCGGCGCAGGTAGGTGGTATTGGTATCGCGCCGGGTGCCAACCTGTCCGACACCATCGCCCTGTTTGAGGCGACCCATGGTACTGCACCCAAATACGCGGGGCAGGATAAGGTAAATCCGGGCTCTATCATTCTTTCTGCAGAAATGATGTTGCGCCACATGGGCTGGAACGAGGCGGCCGACCTGATAATCGATGGCATGAATGGCGCTATCCAGAAACGCACGGTGACTTATGACTTTGAGCGCCTGATGGAAGGGGCGACATTACTGAGCTGTTCAGAATTTGGCCAGGCGATTATAGACTCTATGTAACACTGCATGGAGGTCTGAGAAGGGCTCGTGGTGACACGGGCTTTTTTTGTTTAATTTTCTATAGAGTCCGCGCAGACTTTTACCATGACTTTCCCCACCCTTGAAAACTCGTATAATAGGAACCATAGAGGGTATTCAGTTGAAACACTCGCAGCGAGGGTATTTGTGATCCACCAGGCCGGTCAGTGGCGTATGAGCAAGGAGAAGGAGGATTCTTCAGGTGGCCTCGCGCTGGAGGAGTCCAGGCCGGAACTCAAACGTCCGCCGCTGTTCAAAGTGGTATTGATCAATGATGACTATACACCCATGGAATTTGTTGTGGAGGTACTTGAGGTCTTTTTCCGCATGAACCGGGAGCAGGCCACCCATGTTATGCTGACGGTGCACACACAGGGAAAGGGCGTTTGCGGCATTTTTACGCGGGACATTGCCGAAACAAAAGCGGCCCAAGTCAATCAGTATGCGCGTGAAAACGAACACCCCTTGTTATGCGAAATCGAGGCCTTAGAGGGGTAGGCCCCCGGAGCGTCAACTATGCTGAGCAAAGATCTGGAACACACGCTGAACGATGCCTTCAGGGGCGCTCGGGCGAAACGCCACGAGTTTATGACAGTAGAGCACTTGCTGCTGGCGCTCCTGGATAACAACGACGCTATTCGTGTTCTAAAAGCCTGTGGTGCAGATATCGGTAGTTTGCGCGGCGATTTGGTGGAATTCGTCGATGCCACAACACCCCTTATACCTGAGGAGGAAGAGCAGCGCGACACCCAGCCAACGTTGGGCTTTCAACGCGTGCTGCAGCGCGCCGTGTTTCATGTGCAGTCCGCCGGTAAAAGTGAGGTTACCGGGGCGAACGTGCTGGTTGCTATTTTTAGTGAGCAGGAAAGTCAGGCGGTCTTCTTTCTCAAAACCCAGAGCATAGCGCGGCTGGACGTGGTGAATTATATGACCCACGGTATCTCCAAGGTTGCAAATGACGGCGATGCCGCTGACCCAGGACAGATCGGTAGTGACGACAGCCGGGGAGCGGAGGGCGAATCCAATCCGCTGGATAGTTTCGCCACCAATCTGAACCTCGAGGCACTGGCGGGGCATATTGATCCGCTAATCGGGCGCATCGATGAAGTAGAACGGGTCGCGCAAATTCTGGCTCGCCGGCGCAAGAACAATCCGCTGCTGGTGGGCGAGTCGGGTGTGGGCAAGACGGCGATTGTGGAGGGACTGGCCAAGAAGATTGTGGATGGTGAAGTGCCCGATATTCTCAAGGACAGTGTGGTCTACTCGCTGGATCTTGGCGCACTGCTCGCAGGCACTAAATACCGGGGTGATTTTGAGAAGCGGTTCAAGGGCCTCCTGTCGGAATTGAAGAAGCGCAAAAACGCTATTTTGTTTATCGATGAGGTGCATACTATCATTGGCGCCGGCGCTGCGTCGGGTGGTGTCATGGACGCCAGCAACCTGCTCAAGCCACTGCTCAGTTCGGGGAAACTGCGCTGTATCGGTTCCACGACCTTCCAGGAATACCGCGGCATCTTCGACAAGGATAAGGCCCTGAGCCGTCGCTTCCAAAAAATCGATGTGATGGAGCCCAGCCCGGATGATGCCTACAAAATACTCAAGGGCCTGAAGTCACGCTTTGAGGAACACCATGGTTTGCGCTACACCGATAGGGCCCTGCGTGTTGCAACGGATCTCTCTGATCGCTATATCACGGACCGGTTCCTGCCCGACAAAGCCATTGACGTGATCGACGAGGCGGGGGCCTATCAACAACTGCTGCCCGCGTCGAAACGCAAAAAGGTGATCGGCGTGAGTGACATTGAGGCGGTCATCGCCAAAATTGCCCGAATACCGCCCAAATCCGTCAGTAGCGACGACAAGGCAACCTTGCAGAAGCTCGAGAGCAATCTGCAAATGGTCGTGTTCGGACAGGACCAGGCTATTAGCAGCCTGGCGACCTCGATCAAACTGGCGCGCGCGGGTCTCAGGGCCGGCGAGAAACCGATTGGGTCCTTTCTGCTAGCGGGTCCGACCGGCGTGGGTAAGACGGAAGTCACCCGGCAATTGGCGCGTTTGCTGGGAGTGGAACTCATCCGCTTCGATATGTCAGAGTATATGGAACGGCACACAGTCTCCCGCCTGATAGGCGCACCCCCCGGTTACGTGGGTTTTGATCAGGGCGGTCTGTTGACTGATGCTGTCACGCAGCACCCACACGCGGTGGTGTTACTCGACGAGATCGAGAAAGCGCACCCCGATGTGTTTAATCTGCTGCTGCAGGTGATGGACCACGGCACCCTCACGGATAACAATGGACGCAAGGCCGATTTTCGCCATGTCATTCTGGTGATGACCACCAATGCGGGGGCTGAGAGTATCAGTCGCCGCACTATCGGCTTTACCAGCCAGGATCACAGCTCTGACGGCATGGAAGCCATCAACCGCATGTTTACCCCGGAATTCCGCAACCGACTAGACAGTGTTGTGCAATTCCTGCCGCTGGCTGAAGATGTGATCCTGACCGTGGTGGATAAATTCCTCACGGAACTGCAGTGCCAGTTGGATGAGAAGCGTGTGACTCTGGATGTGGATGAAGACGCCCGCTTGTGGCTGGTGGAAAAGGGCTACGACATTCATATGGGCGCGCGCCCCATGGAGCGAGTCATTCAGGAGCACATCAAGAAGCCGCTGGCGGAACTGGTGTTGTTCGGTTCGCTGTCACAGTCCGGCGGTACGGCGTTGGTCCGCCTCAATGTGGCACAGAACAAACTGGAAGTGACAGTAGAAGAGGAGGAGGCTGAGCTCCAGAAGAGCTAGCCGGGGCTTACCTTTCGCGGTAGGTGATGCGTCCTTTGGACAGGTCGTAGGGGGTTAGCTCCACACGTACCTTGTCGCCGGTCAGAATGCGGATATAGTTCTTGCGCATTTTCCCTGAGATGTGGGCGGTCACCACGTGACCGTTCTCCAGCTGTACCTTGAAGGTGGTGTTGGGCAGGGTGTCAATCACCTCGCCTTCCATTTCAATTTGGTCTTCTTTTGCCATCAGGCAGCAATCCTCGGTTAAAAAGAGGGCGCAGTTTGCCTGAATCTCGGCGTCAGCGCTAGCGCAATATATGGCAAGCCCCGCCCTGATGCCGAGGCGTAACGGCTGCAAGGTGGTGTTTAAATCAGCGTTGTCCAGCGGCTGTTGACGTAAACCTGCAGCGGGCGATAGTCCGCTTTATAGGACATTTTCTGGCAGTCGCGGATCCAGTAGCCCAGGTAGAGATAGTCGAGGCCCATTTCGCGCGCCTGCTCAACTTCCCAGAGAATGGCATAGACGCCGAGGCTGCGCTTGTCCGCCTGAGGATCGAAAAAAGTGTAAATGGCCGAGAGTCCATCCTCAAGTTTATCCACCACTGCCACGGCGATCAGCCGACCCTTGTCGTAGAAGCGGAAGTACCGGGTACAGTCCCACACACTGTTCAGAAAGGCCTGGTACTGTTCACGCTCGGGTGGATACATATCCCCGTCCGAGTGGCGCAGGCTTATGTAGCGGTGGTAGAGGTCAAACGCCGCGTCGTCATCAATATCATCGGTGTTTATCACCCTGAGATCCTGATTGCGCTGCCATATGCGCTTTTGTCCCCGCCTGGGCTCAAACCCGTCTATCGGTATGCGGGCGGGCGTACAGGCATTGCAGTGGGTGCAGTGCGGTCGATAGATGTGATTCCCGCTGCGGCGAAATCCCATGACTGAAAGCTTGCTGTACAGTTTCTGGTCCACCGGCTGACGCGGGTCGACAAACAAAGTGGTCGCTTCCTGGTCGCGCAGGTAGCTGCAGCTGTGGGGGTAGGTAGTGTATACCTTGAGATCCCGAAGGGATGAAGTCACAGCAAGTCTCCACAAGTGGTGGGTAGGTGCCAAATAGCGTCATCAGTTTCAACATCCACAGTTTGCGCAAGACGCCGCTCGAAGTCCAGCCTGCTGATATTGCGCGCCCCCAGTGAGTTCAGGTGTTCGTTCTCCACCTGACAATCTATCAGTTGGAAGTGGCCCCGCTGCAGAATATCGACCAGCGCTACCAGCGCCACTTTGGAAGCATCGGATACCCGGCTGAACATGGATTCACCAAAGAAAGCTCGCCCCAGTGACACGCCGTACAGTCCGCCCAGCAGCGTCCCCGCTAAGTCCATCACCTCCACTGAGTGCGCCAGGCCTAGCCCGTGCAGGCGCCCGTAGGCGGCCACCAGGTCCTCGTCTATCCATGTTCCGACCCCCTCGCGACGTACTCCCGCGCACTCGCGCATGACCTGTGTGAACTGCTGGTCTACCGCCAGATGAAAGACGTCCGACCGGAGGGTTTTGCGCAGGGAGCGCGAGATATGCAGATCGTCGGGAAACAGCACTGAGCGCGGATCCGGGGTCCACCACAATACCGGTTGCGGGGCTTGATACCAGGGAAAGATACCCCGCCGATAGGCCGCCAGCAGTCGCTGTACAGAGAGGCCTCCGCCCACAGCCAACAGGCCGTTGGGATAATCCAGTGCCTCGGCGGAAGATGGAAAAGCGGTAGCGCTGTGCAGGTGCGGGATTTGTCGCATGGCCATGACGACTCAGAGCGCGTCGAGGTATTTCTCCGCATCTAGTGCAGCCATGCAGCCAAACCCTGCGGAGGTAACTGCCTGGCGATAGATATGGTCCGCCACATCACCCGCAGCGAATACGCCCGGCACACTGGTCGCAGTGGCGTTGCCATGGGTGCCGCTGTGTATCGTAAGGTAGCCGTCCTTCATCTGTAGTTGTCCCGCGAAAATATCGGTATTGGGTTTGTGGCCGATAGCGATGAAGACACCTGCTAGGTCCACCGTGCTGACGCTATTGTCCTGCACGGCTTTTACCCGCATGCCGGTGACACCGCTCGAGTCCCCCACGATTTCCTCCAGCGTGTGGTTCCAAAGGATCTTAACCTTGCCCGCTTTTTCCCGGGCGAAGAGTCGGTCCTGCAGCACTTTCTCTGAGCGCAACTTGTCGCGCCGATGGACCAAAACCACCTCGGAAGCGATATTGGCAAGGTAGAGGGCCTCTTCAACTGCGGTATTGCCGCCACCGATGACAGCGACCTTCTGGTTGCGGTAGAAAAAGCCGTCACAGGTGGCGCACGCGCTAACGCCCTTGCCTGCAAACGCCTCTTCGCTGGGCAGGCCAAGGTATTGGGCGGAGGCGCCAGTGGCAATGATGAGGGCATCGCAGCTGTATGTGGATGAGCCTGTCAGCAGGAAGGGGCGCACACTGAGGTCCACCTTCTCGATATGGTCGAACACCACCTGTGCATCAAAGCGCTCTACATGCTCCTGCATCTGTTGCATCAACTGCGGGCCCTGCAGGTCGTGGGCACCGCCCGGCCAGTTTTCCACCTCGGTAGTGGTAGTCAGTTGTCCCCCCTGCTGCATTCCGGTGATGACCACCGGTTTGAGGTTGGCCCGTGCGGCGTACACGGCGGCGGTATAGCCGGCGGGGCCGCTGCCCAGGATAATCAGGTGGTGGTGCTTAATATCACTCATAGAGGCGCTTCCTGCTCATTTTTGTCGATATATAGTGGGTCGGGGACGTGCCAATTCGTTCTGTATTGGGGCGGACTATGGTACTTTAAACGCCGGCTCCCCACAAAGAGCAAGGTCACATTAAATAAATCCCATAAGCCTTTGAAATAAAACATAAATGAGTTCACAATTACTTCTTGCTATGAACCCGATAGTGGCGCCCCGTCTGGACTGTTCCCCGCAGCGCGCCACACGCAAGGATGACCAATACCGTGCCCGATAGTACTAACGCTGACCGTTTTCTCGGCTCGCGACTGCGCGAGGGCGCTTTTATTGGTGTGACGGCGGCGTGCCTGTACCTGTTGATGGCATTGTTTACCTACAGCGTACGTGATCCTGGCTGGTCGGCGACCGGCAGTGGTGCCCCCATCCACAATCTGGGCGGCCCCACAGGAGCCTGGCTGGCGGATGTGTTTTTCTCGCTGGTGGGTTATGCCGCCTATCTGTTTCCCTTGTTACTGGCCTACCGGGCGCTCGTGCTGTTACTGCAGCGGCACCAGAATAAGGGCTTTGACTGGACCACATTCGGTATCCGCGCCCTGGGCCTGGTGTTGGTGATGATCGCGGGCACCGCGCTGGCGGCTATGAATGATTCGGGTGGGTCTGCGCTGCCCCAGGGTACCGGGGGCATCCTTGGGCAGGCGATCAGCAGCGGGTTCACTGTAGCATTCAGCGCAGTAGGCGGTCGGTTGATTCTGCTCGCCATTTTCCTGTTCGGGATGACGATATTCACCGATCTCAGCTGGCTGACCCTGTTGGAAAAGGTCGGCGCGTGGAGTATCGCGACGTTTCACACCAGCCGGGAGCGACTGGCGCGGGGCATTGCGGAATTTCGCGACACGCGCCGACGCGAAAAGGCCGTAGAGGCGCGCAAGCAGGTCATTACCGAGCACGTGGAAAAGGCCAGGAAGCGCCAGCCGCCTAAGATCAAATCCTTGCACACGCCGATCGAGAAAAGCGACCGGATCGAACGGGAAAGGCAACAGACTTTGTTTGAGGCGCCCGCTACCAGTGATCTGCCGCGTCTCGAACTGCTTGATGAGTTGGTGAAGGATCCTTCCAGAGGGTACTCCACGGAGGCACTGAATGTTCTCTCGAAATTACTGGAACTGAAGCTGCTGGATTTTGGTGTTACGGCGGAAGTGGTGGCAGTCTACCCGGGCCCGGTAGTTACGCGCTTTGAAATCCAGCCCGCGGCGGGCGTCAAGGTGTCGCGCATCTCCAACCTGGCCAAGGATCTGGCGCGCTCCCTGGCCGTAATCAGTGTACGGGTGGTGGAGGTTATTCCGGGTAAATCGGTAGTCGGTATCGAAATCCCCAATGAAGATAGAGAAATCGTCAACTTCAGGGAAGTCCTGTCATCCAAGGCCTTTGAACAATCCAAATCTCCCCTAACCCTGGCCCTGGGTCACGATATTTCGGGCCAGCCGGTGGTGGCTGACCTGGCCAAGATGCCGCACCTGTTGGTGGCCGGTACGACGGGTTCCGGTAAATCTGTCGGGGTCAACTCCATGCTGTTGAGCCTGTTGTTCAAGTCCGGGCCGGCCGATGTGCGCTTGATCCTGGTGGATCCCAAAATGCTGGAACTGTCGGTCTACGACGGCATCCCGCATTTGCTGACCCCGGTGATTACCGATATGAAAGACGCCGCCAACGGCCTGCGCTGGTGCGTGGCAGAGATGGAGCGACGCTACAAACTGATGGCCGCCCTGGGGGTGCGCAATCTTGCTGGCTACAATCGCAAAATCGACGATGCACTAAAGACTGGAACACCGCTCATTGACCCTGTGTGGAAGCCCGATCCCAGATTCGCGGTAACCGATGGGGAGCAGACCGCCCCGCACCTGGAGAAACTGCCCAGCATCGTAGTGGTGATTGACGAGTTTGCCGATATGATCATGGTCGTCGGTAAAAAGGTGGAGCAACTGATCGCCCGTATTGCGCAGAAGGCACGGGCCGCGGGTATCCACCTGATACTCGCGACCCAGCGTCCCTCGGTGGATGTGATCACTGGCCTGATCAAGGCCAACGTGCCTACCCGCATCGCCTTCCAGGTGTCTTCCAAGATTGATTCGCGCACCATCCTGGACCAGGGCGGGGCCGAGCAACTGCTGGGCCATGGGGATATGCTTTACCTGCCCCCGGGCAGTGGTGTGCCAAACCGCGTGCACGGCGCTTTTTGCAGTGATGAGGAAGTGCATCGCGTCGTCGCAGATTGGAAGCGCCGCGGTGCCCCTCTGTATATTGATGGTCTGCTGGACGAGGGTAGCAATACACCGGTGACCCCCGGTGAGCTGCAGTCCGATACAGCGGAGCAGGATGACGAGAGTGACACCTTGTACGACGAGGCCGTGTACTACGTAACACAGAGTCGCCGCGCCTCAATCTCTTCGGTACAGCGCAAGCTGCGCATTGGCTACAATCGCGCAGCGCGTTTGATTGAAGCGATGGAAATGGCGGGCGTTGTCTCCGATATGGGCACCAATGGCCAGCGCGAAGTTCTAGCCCCGCCCCCGCGCGAAGCCTAAGCTGACAACTGGAAACCCTATGACAAAATATTTGCTTACCCTGTGGCTTGGTCTTGCCCCGCTGTTATCATTTGCGCAGGCCGCGAGCGATGTCGATGATTTGCTGGCAGCCCTGGCCCCAATCAAGCATCTGCAGGGTAGCTTTTCACAGCAACAGTACGGGCAGGACAATCTGCTGCTGGCGGAGTCCAGTGGCGTGTTTCGACTGCTCAGGCCTGGCTATTTCTCCTGGGAAATACTCAGCCCGGATGAGCAATTGATTATCGCCGGACCGGAGTTCATCTGGCATTACGATCGTGATCTTGAAACGGTCACCCGCCGCCCCGTCACCAGCGATGCCGAGATGACACCGTTACAAATTCTCGGCGGGGATGAATCGGCTCTGCGCAAAAAATTCCAGGTTGTACGCAAGGATGAGGGCACCTTTCTGCTCACACCGTTGTCGCCCGACGTGGGATTTAAACAGCTCACCCTGTACCTGAACAAGACGCAGCTTACGGGGATGGAAATCCAGGACAACCTGGACCAGAGTGTGGTGATCAAGTTTGCTGATCTGGACAGCCAGACTGCGCTGAGTAGCGCTGACTTTGCGTTTACGCCACCCCCGGGAGCCGACCTTTTCTACTATGACGAGTGACCTGTTTACGGCGCCCGATACGCAATCCTCACACGGGGCCGAGCCTACCGACCGAGGCTATCAGCCGCTGGCGGCACGCTTGCGTCCTCGTACCCTTGCAGATTTTTCCGGACAGGATCATCTACTTGCTTTGGGTAAACCGCTGCGGCAGGCCATCGATAGCGGCCAACTGCACTCGATGATTTTCTGGGGTCCCCCGGGTGTTGGTAAAACAACGCTGGCCAGAATCGCTGCAGGTCATGCCAACGCGCATTTCCTGCAATTATCCGCTGTGCTCAGCGGCGTCAAGGACATACGCGAGGCCGTTGCCCAAGCCCGGCAGCACAAGGTCCAGGGTCGCGATACGGTACTGTTTGTCGATGAAGTACACCGCTTCAACAAATCCCAGCAGGACGCTTTCCTGCCTTATGTGGAAGATGGCACTGTTATCTTTATTGGCGCCACCACTGAAAATCCCTCCTTTGAATTGAACAACGCACTGTTATCACGCGCGCGCGTCTATAAGTTGCGTCCACTTGGCGTTGGCGAGATTGAGTCGGTGTTGGTTCGTGGCATGGTGGGACTGGGCGCAGTCGTGGCGGCAGACGAGGGGTGTCTGGCACTGCTTGCGGCACAGGCCGATGGAGACGCGCGCCGGGCATTGAATCTGTTGGAGCTGGCAGCGGACCTGGCGGAGGACGGCAGGATCACACTCCATACCCTGGAGGAAGTGCTGCAAGCGTCTCTGCGCCGCTTCGACAAGGGTGGTGATCTGTTCTACGACCAGATCAGTGCGTTGCACAAGGCCGTCCGGGGCAGTTCACCGGATGCGGCGTTGTACTGGTTATGCCGCATGCTGGATGGCGGTTGTGATCCACTGTACATTGCGCGTCGCGTTGTGCGCATGGCCAGCGAGGACATCGGTAATGCTGATCCACGGGCGCTTACCCTGTCCCTGGAGGCCTGGCAGGTGCAGGAGCGCCTCGGCAGCCCCGAGGGTGAACTGGCTATTGCCCAGGCGATTGTCTACCTGGCCTGTGCCGCCAAGAGTAATGCGGTCTACAGCGCTTACAAGGCCGCGCGCGTCGACGTGGAACAAGGCGGTACTGACGAGGTGCCGCTACACTTGCGCAATGCGCCGACCGCGTTAATGAAAGCCATGGAGCACGGTGCTGAGTACCGCTACGCTCACGACGAAATAGAGGCTTTCGCGGCCGGCGAAAATTACTTTCCGGAAGCGCTGCGGGATCGCCAGTACTACTACCCGGTGGACCGCGGGCTGGAGCAGAAGATCCAGGAAAAGCTCAAATACCTGCGTGAAAGGGACAAAACCAGTACACTACGTCGCTACGATTGAGCCGGTCTCGCAACCATGAAATACATTCTGTTCATCGCTCTGGGAGGCGCCTTCGGAACGGTATCACGTTATTTATTCGCGAACTGGGTACAGGGTTTGTGGGAAGGAAAATTACCCATGGGAACCCTGCTGGTGAACATGCTGGGTTCCTTCGCGATAGGTATCCTCTACGTGATTTTGGTGGAGCGACAGTCTTTCCATCCCGATTGGCGTGGTGTATTGATGGTGGGTTTCCTGGGTGCGTTTACGACCTTCTCGACCTTCTCGCTCGAGACGATTACCCTGTTCGAGGCCGGACACTTAGTTCACGCTATGGCGTATATGCTTGGTAGTGCCATCCTCTGTGTAGTGGTGGCCGGTCTTGCCGTGCAGCTGACCCGGATACTGGTATAAGTGGGCGAGCGGCCTTAAGCCCGCATTTTTTGCAAATCGAGTCACAGGAACTAGCAGGATGTTGGATATCAAGGTGGTCAGGCAGGACCCCCAGGGCATCGCCACGGCACTCGCTGCCCGAGGTTTCTCCTTCGATGTGGCGCACTTCACTGCATTGGACGCACGGCGCAAGCAGGCCGACATAGACAGTCAAAGCCTGTTGGCGGAGCGCAAGAGTGCTTCCAAGCGGATTGGTATACTGGTCGGCCAGGGCTTAAGCGTGGACGATGCCAAAGCCGAGGTGAACGAATCCCTTGAAAAAATGGTGGCGCAACTGGATGCACTGACCGAGCAGGCCAGGCAGGTTCAGGTTGAGTTGGAAGAACTGCTGCTGGGTACACCCAACATTCCCGCCGCGGATGTACCAGCGGGGCACAGTGAAGCAGATAACCTGGAACTGCTGCGCTGGGGCGAGCCTGCGACGTTTGCTTTCCAGGTGAAAGACCACGTGGCATTGGGTGAAGCTCTACAACTTCTGGACGGCGCGACAGCGGTGAAGATAACCGGGTCTCGCTTTTCCGTAATGTACGGTAATCTGGCCAGACTGCACCGCGCGCTTATTCAGTTCATGCTCAATGTACATATCCAGGAACACGGGTACCTGGAGGTTTATGTACCTTACATTGTCAACCGGGAGTCACTGCGAGGCACCGGGCAACTGCCCAAATTCGAGGAGGACTTGTTCAAGCTGCGCGCCGAACAGGAGCTGTACCTGATTCCCACGGCCGAAGTGCCGGTGACCAATATTGCCAGGGACAGAATATTTGAAGATGTCGAACTGGGCGAGGAAGGCCTCAGGTTTGTCTGTCATACGCCCTGCTTTCGCAGTGAAGCCGGCAGTTATGGCCGCGACACGCGCGGTTTGATACGCCAGCATCAGTTCGAGAAAGTCGAGCTGGTGCAACTGGTGCGTGCGCAGCAGTCCGCTGCGGCACTGGAACAACTGACCGGGCACGCGGAGCAGATTCTGCAACTGCTGGAGCTGCCCTACCGCAAGGTCGTGCTGTGTGCCGGCGACCTTGGCGCTAGTGCCAGAAAAACGTACGACCTGGAGGTATGGCTCCCGGCCCAGGATACCTACCGCGAGATTTCCTCCTGTAGTAGCTTTGGCGACTACCAGGCGCGCCGCATGCAGGCGCGCTGGCGCAATCCGGCGACCGGTAAGCCGGAGCTGTTGCACACCTTGAACGGATCTGGTTTGGCCGTGGGGCGCACACTGGTCGCCATCATGGAAAACTATCAGCGCGCCGATGGGAATATCGGTGTGCCCTCGATACTACAGCCCTATATGGGTGGTGTGAGCGAACTCGGGGTATAGAATTTTGGAATTTCTCCCTGTCTGCCTGAAACTCATCGACGCCCCGGTGGTGTTGGTAGGCGGTGGCACGGTGGCGACACGCAAGGCGCGGCTGCTGGTGCGTGCCGGGGCTGTGCTGACCGTGGTGTCGCCGACTATCAGCAACGAGTTGGAAGCGCTGCTGGCGGAACAGGGCGGCGGGTGGCAACAGTCGCGCTACCGCGAGACTGACTTGCACGGCAAGAAACTCGTGGTGGCGGCAACCCCCGACCGGGTGGTTAATGAGCAGATCTTTCGCGACGCTACCAGGCTATCGATTCTGGTAAATGTGGTCGATACACCGGAGCTTTGCACCTTCATTTTTCCTTCCATCGTTGATCGCAACCCGTTGCTAATAGCGATCAGCAGCAGTGGCCGCAGTCCGGTGTTGGCGAGAATCCTACGCCGCCAAATCGAAGCCCTGGTGCCCGCTGCGTACGGCCGACTGGCGGCATTCGCCGGACGTTTTCGCCAATTGGTGAAAGACCACATTCCGCAGGACAACGTGCGTCGCCTGTTCTGGGAGCAGGTGCTGGAAGGTACAATCGCCGAACAGGTGCTGGCCGGCCGGGACACGCATGCGGAGCAACAGCTGCGTGGGCGCCTGCAGGACACCAGTGCATTGTGCACGGGAGAGGTCTACCTCGTTGGCGCCGGACCGGGTGATCCGGACTTGCTGACCTTCAAGGCGGCGCGGTTGCTGCAAAGTGCTGATGTTGTTTTATACGACCGGCTGGTGTCTCCCGCCATTGTTGATCTGGCCCGGCGTGATGCACAGCGCATCTACGTCGGCAAGCGCCGCTCAGACCACACTCTGCCACAGACTGAAATCAATCAATTGCTACTGGATCTGGCCCTGCAGGGTAAGCGCGTGGTCCGCCTCAAGGGCGGCGATCCATTTATCTTCGGACGGGGTGGGGAGGAGATTGAACTGCTGGCCAAACACCGTATTCCATTCCAGGTGGTGCCCGGCATTACCGCCGCCAATGGTGCGGCCTGCTATGCCGGGATTCCGCTCACCCATCGCGACTATGCCCAATCGGTTCGCTTTGTGGCTGGATATCTCAAAGGGGATTCCGTAGAGCACGACTGGAGTACGTTCCAGTCGACCAGTGAGACGCTGGTATTCTACATGGGGCTGCTGGGATTGCCCGTGATCTGTGAGCAGCTACAGGCACATGGACGGTCACCCGATACGCCGGTGGCAATGGTGGAGCGGGGCACTCAATTAGAGCAGCGAGTACTTTTGGGCACGCTGGCGACCATGGTTGATGTAGTGGCCCGCGCGCAGCCCAGAGGGCCTACGCTGATCATTGTCGGTGATGTCGTACGCCTGCATGAGAGCCTGTCCTGGTTTGGGAAGGCCGACGGTTAATGCACCAGCGCCTCGTCATTTTGCACGGCATAACTCTGCTGTTTTAGCAGCAGGACATCCACCAGCACGCGTCCAGCCTCCATCAGGAGGACGTCGTCTGCATCTTTCTCATCGGTTTTTTCAGCGTTGATGTCGCCTTCGTCATCGACAGCAGTGTCAGTGCTCAGTCCATCGATGTCGTCTGCATCGTGCTCCAGCGAGGTCAACAACTCCTCGCCAAGGGCCTTGCGCCGCTTGTTCTCAATGTTCAGGGCTTTTTGCTCCTGGCTGTCGCGCAGCGCGACACGCGCCTTTTCATTCAGGGGCAGGTCAGTAATTTTGCGGGTTTCCTCAGCCAGTTCAACCTGGTCTTCCAGAAAAACGAAATCGGGGTTGTGCGAGCTGCGCTCCCGGAAGTGCGACTGAACAGACGGCAGCACAGACGACAATTCACCGTAATTGCTGTGGCGGATAGGACTGATCTGGTCCCAGCTAAGGGCGTGGTCCAGAGCGCTTTCGCCTATCTCTTGCGTGTCATAGATTGAGGGGAACTCGACATCCGGTACCACGCCCCGGTGCTGAGTGCTTTCTCCGGAAATGCGATAAAATTTGCTTTCGGTGATTTTCAACTGCCCCTCAGTGAGGGGAATGAGTGTTTGCACCGTCCCTTTTCCAAATGAGCGGTCACCGACGATAAGGCCGCGCTGGTAGTCCTGTATCGCCCCGGCAAATATTTCCGAGGCAGAGGCGCTCAGGCGATTGACCAGCACTACCAGCGGGCCTTCGTAGTATGGACTTTTCAGGCGCTTGCCGTCGCGCCACACACGGCGTGAGGAGTGGCGGATCTGCACGGTGGGGCCGTATTCGATAAACAGCCCAGTGAGTTCATTGGCTTCCTGCAGGGAACCGCCGCCATTGTTACGCAGGTCGACAATCACACCGTCAACCCCTTCACTCTGTAATTCCTGCAGCAGATTTTTCACGTCGCGGGTCGTGCTTTTGTAATCTTTATCGCCTCGGCGCATCGCGTCGAAGTCGATATAGAACGCGGGGATATTGATAACTCCGACCTTGATGGTCTTATCGCCGTTGGGTATTTCCAGCACTTTCTTTTGCGCGGACTGTTCTTCCAGTTTCACCGTGCTTCTGACGATGGTGATAGTCTTTCGCTGATCGGGCGATTTTGACTTGGCCGGCATCACTTCCAGGCGTACCGTGGTGTCCTTGGGCCCACGGATCAGTTCCACGACCTCGTCCAGGCGCCAGCCGATGATGTCTTCCAGTTGGCCATCCACGCCCTGGCCCACCGCCACAATGCGATCGGACGGTTGCAGTTCGCCCTGCTTGTCGGCCGGCCCCTTGGCGACCAGGCTGGATACCTTGGTATATTCATCATCCATCTGCAGCACCGCGCCGATACCCTCCAGCGACAAGCTCATATTGATGTTGAAGTTTTCGGAGCCGCGTGGCGACATATAGTTGGTATGCGGATCGTACAGTTCGGTCAGGGCGTTGGCGTATATCTGGAACACGTCCTGACTGTTGTATTGTTTCACGCTATTGAGTTGGCTGGCGTAGCGCTTTTCAAGGGTGGGGACGATCTCTTCCTTACCCTTCTCAGCCAGCTTCAGGCTCAGTACCTGGTTCTTCAGTTGCATGCGCCAGCGGTCATCCAGTTCCGCATCGTTTTTGGCCCAGTGGCGGTCTTTCATATCCAGCGGGAGGTTCTCATCCACGCTGAAGTCTATGGTCGCCACGGCTTCCGGCAAGGTCTTGATCACCTGGCCCAAGCGGTCCTGCAGTCGCTGGTGATACCGATTAAAGATAGTGAAGCCCGCATCCAGTTTCCCCTGCTGCAGCTGGTCATCCATCACTGAGCGATACTGGTCGAAATCCGCGATATCGGCAGCCGTGAAGAACATTTTGCCGCTGTCCAGGCTGTTGATATAGTTGTCCAGGTGCTGCGATGACAGTTCATCACCGTACGCCAGTCCGGCGTAATGGCGCTCCTGGAGTTGTTCGATCATCTCTATGATGGTATCCCGCTCAGCTTCAGTGTATTCAATGAGGCTCCAGGCGGGTAATGACAGGAGGCACAACAGAGCCGCGGCAAAGCCGACGGCCTTGGCAGCCAAGTTGTGACGTAGAGGATGCAAAATAAACTTACCTGCCTGGATCGCCATAAATTTAACGTAGCTTGGTACGCAGTGGGTTCAAACACGGATGTATGGAGTGTACGTATAGCATAAAGTTCAGTGGGCCTTGGGCCAGAGTTCTATTTTTGTGAATCGTGCACATCTAACATTGATATAACAAGAACTTAGCCATTATAGGTTATAGCGCGGATCAAAACTATGCTCGACGCAAGCAGCCGCTGGCGCAGGGCAAGCCGCCGGGCGTGGTTTGATTAATGCGCCCCTTAGTGACACACTGTATGTCAATAGGTGCCGTTAGAGTCATAGGGAATACAATCTGGGGTAGGGATAGGCGTGACCATGGCAGCTGACTATATTTTATACGGTGGCGATCACTCGCTGTTTACGGGTAAAGCGCGAGCCTACATGCGCTACAAAGGCTTGCATTGGGAGGAGCGCCCGGCCACCCGTGATGTCTACCTGAATATTATCCTGCCCAACATCGGCGCGCCCATTATTCCGGTGCTGGCAACCGCTGTGGGGGAGTATGTCCAGGACACCACGGATATCATCGACTTTCTTGAAGCGCGCCACCCCCGGGTATCGGTCTATCCCACATCACCGGTGCAACGTCTCGTTGCATTGTTGTTGGAACTGTACGGCGATGAATGGCTGATCATACCGGCCATGCACTACCGCTGGAGCGTCATAGACCAGCAACGTGATTTCATTATGTCCGAGTTTGGCAAGTTGAGTTCACCCGAAGCTAGTTTCGAGGAGCAGGTCGCGATTGGCGAGCGCACCTCCAGGGGTTTTAGTGCTGTGGTCCCGGCGCTGGGGATTACTGCAGAGACCATTCCCGGCATCGAGGCGACGTACCTTAAGTTCCTGGAACAGCTGGATCAACACTTTGAGCGTTTCGACTTTCTGCTCGGCTCTCGGCCCAGCATCGGGGACTTCGGCTTCATGGGCCCACTCTACGCCCACTTGGGAAGGGATCCTGTCCCCAGGGCGCTGATGCAGGAGCGGGCGCCTAATGTGTACGCCTGGGTCGAGCGCATGAACAATCCCCAGCCCCTGTCGGGGGAGTTCCTGGCGGACGATCTCATTCCTGCTACCCTGCTGCCGATTCTGGCGACGCTGTGCAAGGATCAACTACCCGATGTGCTGGATGCCATTGAGCACAACAGCGCCTGGCTGGAGGCGAACCCGGGCGGCAGTATTCCGCGCTTTCTCGGGATGCATCGTTTCACCAGCGGGCCTGCCACTGGCGAGCGCTGTATCAGTAGCTACGCCCAATGGCTGTTTCAACGGCCCTGGTTGCATTACCAGTTGCTCGGCGCTGCCGACAAGGCCGCGGTGGACACTCTGCTGGACAGCGTGGGCGGACGCGCTGCGCTGAACGTCAAGATCCGGCACTGGGTGGAGCGCCGGGCAGGGCAACTGGAATTGGTCGAGGGGCAGGCGCCCACTGTTTAACATCGCGGATTAAGCGGCGCAGCACCGGTTTGCTCAAGAGGCCTGAGCCATCATCGTTTTGAGCCCCTCGGTCATCGCTTCCAACGGCTTTTTGCGCGCAAACAATTTGTTGGCCGCATACTGCTTTTGCGGTAATTGTGCCAACTTCTGTGCCACGGCGAAAGCCCGGGCATCAAGCGCCTGTGCTTCGACGACCTCGTCCAGGAATCCGGCTGCCACCGCCTGGTCCGGGTCAAACACCTCTGCCTGAATGGCCACGCGCGTGATGTATTGCGGCGGAATCCGCGCCAGTGTCAGTTCCAGCAGAGGGGACGGCAGTTCCATGCCAATGGCCGTTTCGGGCAACGTGATCTTGTAGCTGCCCCGGGTTCCTATGCGGGTATCACAGGCCATGACGATAAATGCTCCCATGGCAATCGCGTGTCCGGTACAGGCAACGACGAGAGGCAGGGGAAAACCGTACAGGCGAATGAGCAGTTGCATGCCTTTGGTCACCATCGCCATGCCCGCTGCAGGTCCCTTCTTGAATTCTCCGAGATCAAAGCCGGCGGAAAATATGCCCTCGCGGCCGCGCAATATGATGGCGCCGACATTATCCGTCCGGGCGCGATCGAGCGCGCTATTCACACTGTCCAGAAAATCGTGTCCGACCACATTGGCTTTACCATCGTCGAGCGACACGATGGCGATATTATTGTTCAGTTGATAATTCATGCTGTCATGGTCCTTGCAAACAAATGGCATATATGCTGTCATTAAAGCAGGAGATACGCAAGTCGCAAACGACGCGCGGAACACGAGAGCAACGCGACAATTATGGCAAAACAGGAGTCCGACACAGCACCCGATGGGCGGCGATTGCGCAGTGAGCGCAGCCGGCAGGCCATCATTGACGCTATGCTGGGTCTGGTCGAAGAGGGTGTACTCGTGCCCACCGCGCAGCAGGTTTCGGAGCGCGCTGGTGTCGGTATCCGGTCGGTCTTCAGGCATTTCGCCGACATGGAGAGTTTGTTTGCCACTGCTGATACAAAAATCAGGGAGCAGTACCAGGGGCTATTTGCCGGTGGTGATCGTGCCGGCTCTCTGGAAGAACGCCTGCTGCACGCGGTAGAACAGCGCGCCCTCGCTTACGAAGCGGTAGGAAATCACCTACTCACCACCAGAGCACAGTTGTGGCGCTACCCGGTGCTCAGGGAGCAGTACACTCGCCTGCAGCGCCAGTTGCGCAAAGACCTCGATGACTGGTTGCCGGAACTCAAAGCGCTGGGCGCCGACGAGCGTGAACTGGTCGATGCAGCAGCGTCTTTTGAATACTGGAGCAGACTGCGCGAGCAGCAGGGATTGAATAAGAAAACCAGTGTCCGACTCACAACCCAGCTCCTGTATCGTATTATTTCCAACGCCTGAGCAGCACCAATAGAGGAGTAATCTGTGATAGAACTCTATACCGCCTCCACGCCCAACGGGCACAAAGCCTCCTGCACGCTGGAAGAGCTGGGCCTGCCCTATGCAGTCCATGCAGTCGACCTGTCCACTGGGGAACAGCGCAGCGAGAGTTATCTCGCCATCAATCCCAATGGCAGAATTCCGGCTATTGTGGACCGTGCTGAGAATAATCTCGCAGTGTTTGAATCCGGCGCGATCATGATCTACCTGGCCGAAAAAACGGGTCGGCTGCTGCCCACTGACATCGCGGGGCGAGCGCGAGTCATGCAGTGGCTGATGTTCCAGATGGGCGGCATCGGACCTATGATGGGGCAGGCGAATGTGTTCTATCGCTATTTCCCGGAAAAAATCCAACCCGCGATTGACCGCTACCAGAACGAGTGCCGTCGCCTGTTCGAGGTACTGGACCGACGCCTGGGGGAGAGTGAATGGCTGGCGGATGACTATTCCATCGCCGATATTGCCAACTGGTGCTGGGTCAGGACCTACAAGTGGTCCGGTGTATCACGGGACGGTCTGGACAATCTCGATCGCTGGCTGTCTGTCATGAAGGAAAAACCAGGCCTGCGCCAGGGTATCCAGGTACCGGTGAAGATAGACAATATTCTGGAGGACGAGGCAGCCAGCAAGCAATTCATGGAAAATGCTGCCAAGATTGTACAACGCTAGGAGAGAACTCATGCTGGATAAAATTATTAAAATTGTGGCCGGGCTGTTGGGCGTCATGCTGCTCGGTATCGGTCTATGCTGGCTGTTTGTCCCGACCGTGGCTGCCCCGCTCATTGGTATGGTGGTGCTGCAAGGTGTGGCAGCGAGCAGCCAGATCGGTGATCTCGGCGCCTTCTTTATTGTGGCGGGCGCATTTGCGCTGTGGGGCCTCGGCACCGGTAACGCGACATTGCTTTACACCCCGGCGGCCCTGGTGGGTGCAGCGGCTGTCTTGCGGATAGTTGCATGGTGGGCCCACGGCGCAGATCTTGCGGCGCAGATGATTGTACTGGAGTTGGTCATGTGCAGGCTGTTCCTGATGGCGCGAAAACGGATCGCAGAAAATGCGTAATGAGAGGACATTGGTAGTCCTCACGAGCTAAACCTGATGGCAGCACAGTTTAAGGAGCAGGGCGGCGCGGCCACTATGGATCCCAGTGCGTTACTGCGCTGGGCCACTTCAACGTTGATGACCGGTTTGTGCCAGCCACAGCGAATGGCCAGGCAACGCACCCGGATTGAAAAAGCGCGGATCAAAGCGGGCAAACCGCATGTTGTGGAGTATTTCCACCAGGTGGACGATGGCTACAGCCAGCTTGCGGCGCAAGTGCTGAAGTCTCTGGCCGCGCGTTATGAGATACAGATTATTTGTCATCTGGTCACCGGACCGCAGGGAAAAAATGCCCCCGAGCCACAGTTGTTGCTGCAGCTCTCCCGGTACGACTGCTGGCACGTCGCGCCAGAGTACGGGCTGGAGTTCCCCCGGCACGATGCACAGCTGCGCCCTGACCTGGTGCAACTGGCGTCCGCTATCCTGGCCGTCCAGGATTCTGAGCGATTCATTGAGCGTGCTGCGGAAGTGGGACGCGCGCTGTGGGCCGACGATGAGGGAGCGTTGCACAGGCTGGCTGCGCAATACGGCAGTGCTGTGGACAGTGCAGTCACGGACCGGATTGCAGCGGGTACTGCCCGGCGCGAGGAACTCAAGCACTACTCGGGCGCCATGTTTTATTACGGGAACGAGTGGTACTGGGGGATTGATCGGTTGTATCACCTGGAACAACGGTTTGCCGAACTGGGGATCGACCTGCAGCGCGGAGTGCCAGGGCTGGTGCAGCGGCCACCGATTGTAACAGGGCCGCTCAAGGATACCCGCCAGCTGACGCTGGAAGTGTATCCCTCGCTGCGCAGCCCATACACGGCGATCAGCTTCGACCGGGCGGTCACGCTTGCCCGCGACACCGGTGTAAAGCTTGTCGTGCGACCTGTACTGCCGATGGTGATGCGCGGCGTGCCCGCGACCCGCCAGAAGGGCATGTACATCTTCTGGGATACTGCCAGGGAAGCGCGCGCGGCGGGTGTTCCCTTTGGCAACTTTTACGACCCCATCGGCGATCCCGCCCGTCGCGGCTACTCGCTGTATCCCTGGGCCTGCGCACAGGGCAAGGGCGTGGAGTTTATCAGTGCTTTTCTCGCTTGCGCCTTCGCCGAGGGCGTCAACCTTAACAAGGACAAGGGGCTCAAAAAAATGGTGGAGAAGGCGGGGCTGGACTGGCGTACAGCGCAGCCGTTGGTGGGCCAGCCCGGCTGGGAGGCACTGCTGGAGAGCAATCGCATGGCGATGTACAACGCGGGCCTGTGGGGTGTACCCAGTTTCCGTCTGCTGGATGAGGAGGGTAAGGAATTGCTGGCGCTGTGGGGACAGGACCGGCTGTGGTTGTTCGCCCGCGAAATCCAGCGGCAACTGGCCGCGCGCCGGTAAGTTACCTTAAAACAGATTGGGGTAGTCGCGCCAATAGTATTGATATCGCGTGTCTTGCCACCCGCTGTAAATTGACGGCCAGTCCAATCCTTCGATACGCCAGCCGTGGTGCGGTTCCAGATTGGTCGAAAACACCGGTGCGCCGTGGTCGCAAAAGCGGGTATCGATACTGATACGCACTGTGTCGGTGGTGGTATTGGGTTCGGCCTTGTGCACGGTGCAGGAATGGAAAATCAACACGTCGCCGGCCTCGAAGTCACAGACATGCCAGGTGGTTTCGTCGTCGTAGATCTCGCACTGGACACCGCCAACGCCCTGCGTGTGAAAGACTGGCCTTACGCCCCGCTGATGTGATCCGGGCAACACCTTGACTCGCCCCATGGCCTCTGTGACATCGTGCAGTGCGACCCAAAAACCAGCCATGGTGGGTCCTGCGTGGTGAGAGTGGGCATCCTGGTGTGGCGGAGTCTCAAAACCAATCTTGCCCGGCGTGGAGATACGGGCCATCTTCATAGGGTACACAAAAGCCTCGTTGCCGGTGACTGTTTCCATGAGATTCAGGACGTGCCGCTGGTGAAAGAAACTATGAAATGCTTCCAGTGACTGGATTTTTGGATAAATCTCGTCCCAGGCCGGGTCGGTTTCAAAGAAGGGCTTGCCCTGCAGGCGCGGCGGTGCCTTCAGGTCGCGGCAGATGTGCGGAGCTGCCTCGCGCAGCAGCGTGCCCAACAAACTCTCACATTCCGCCGTTGGCACGTATTGCTTGATGTACAGATAACCCCACTGCGCGAAGCGTTCGCGCAAGGTCTGCGGGTGTTCATCGGCGCGTGAGATCACATACGGTTGGTTACTGGTCTGTTGCATAATGAAATCGAGTATTATTCCGGCAAGCCTCGCCATGGGTTGGTATTCTATCTATCGACATATACAATGCCATTTTACGGTATCTCTCCATAATTAAAACACAGGAACATTATGAAAACTCGCATTACTGAATTACTTGGCATACAACACCCCATTATCCAGGGTGGTATGCACTTTGTCGGCCTGGCTGAATTGGCTGCGGCCGTCTCTAACGCCGGTGGTCTGGGTATTATCACCGGCCTGACGCAGGGCACGCCGGAAAAGCTGGCCAAGGAAATCACGCGTTGCCGGGCAATGACCGACAAACCGTTTGGCGTGAACATAACGTTCCTGCCCTCGCTCACACCACCGGATTATCCCGGCCTGTTCCAGGTCATCATTGATGGTGGTGTGACGGTAGTGGAGACCGCCGGGAATAACCCGGCGCAATGGCTGCCCATGTTAAAGGAGGCGGGTATCAAGGTGATACACAAGTGCACTGCCGTACGCCATGCGCTGAAAGCCCAGACCATCGGCTGTGATGCGGTATCGGTTGATGGCTTTGAGTGCGGCGGGCACCCTGGCGAAGACGATGTTCCCAATTTCATTCTGCTGCCGCGGGCTGCGGACGAGCTGTCCATACCCTTTGTCGCCTCCGGCGGCATGGCCGATGGCCGCAGTCTGGTCGCGGCACTGGCGCTGGGCGCGGAAGGCATCAATATGGGTACCCGTTTCATCGCTACCAGGGAAGCGCCGGTGCACGATAATGTGAAACAGGCCATTGTGGCAGCCAGCGAACTCGATACGCGGCTGGTGATGCGTCCGCTGCGAAACACCGAACGCGTGCTGAACAATCCGGCCGTAGAGCGCCTGCTGAAAAAGGAAGTCGCCCTCGGCGCCAATCTGAAGTTTGAGGACATTGTTGAAGAGGTCGCGGGCGTGTATCCCACCATCATGCAGGGTGGCAATATGGATGCAGGGGCCTGGTCCTGCGGTATGGTCGCTGGCCTGATCCACGACATTCCGACAGTGCGTGAGTTGATTGACAGTATCATGGCTGAGGCCGAGCAGATTATCCACGAGCGCCTGCGCGGATTCTGTTGAGCGGTTTCTTCCCTGCGCACGGTATTTGAAAGGCTCCTGCTGGCGCAGTGCAGCACGCTCCTGTTGCCGTTCAAAACATTACGGCATACAATGTGCCATTATATGTGGATCAGGAATTTTTCACAGCACTGGCGCCGCCGTCGCACTGCGCGCCAAGGTTGACAGAACGCAGTCGCAGGGATACCCATGTCAGAGAAGTATGCCAAAGCCAACGGTATCGAATTGGCTTACGAGGAATTTGGTGAGCCAGGGCTGCCCGTAATCCTGTTGATCATGGGTCTGGGCACACAAATGATCGCGTGGCCGGAAGCGTTTTGCACTGGCCTGGCAAAGCGTGGTTATCGGGTGATCCGTTTTGACAATCGCGATATCGGCTTATCGCAGAAAATGGACGGCGCTCGCGCACCGCACATGCTACGGATGGCGCTGCATGCCCGCCTCAATTGGCGCGTTCAGGTTCCGTACACACTCCACGATATGGCAGAGGATGCGATCGGCCTGCTCGATGCCCTGGATATTGGTTCCGCCCATGTCGTGGGTGCTTCCATGGGCGGAATGATCGCACAAATTGTGGCGGGTGACTTTCCCTTCAGGGTACTTTCACTGACCTCAATCATGTCCACCAGTGGTCGTCGGTCGCTACCGAGTGCACAGCCGAAGGTGGCGCTGCAACTGCTGCGACGACCCACCGGCACGGATGCCGCTGACTTGCTGGATTATGCGATGCGCACCTGGCGATTGATCGGCAGCCCGGCCTACCAGCCCAGCGATGAGGCGCTGCGGGAGAAAATCTCACGCAGCTTCCAGCGCTCTTTTTATCCTGCAGGACACACCCGGCAAATGGCGGCGATCATGGCCAGTGGCGATCGCGTCAGCGTGTTGCAGCGGGTTATCTCTCCCACACTGGTGATTCACGGCAGGGCCGACCCCCTGGTGCCAGTGGCCGGCGGCATTGATACAGCCCGTCTGGTGCGCGGTGCCAAACTCGAATTGATCGATGGTATGGGACATGATCTACCTGAGCCCTTACTGCCGTATTTGGTAGAACTGATCGGCTCGCACACGGATGAGCAGGCATTGTCTGTGGCGCGGGCGATGACCAGATCCCCGTAGTGTATGCCACCGGTCGCTGGATCGCGTCATTGAACGGGCCTGCGCGCCGCCGGATTGGGCGGAAGGCGGTCGCCTGAAAATTTTGCTGCAGGGTTACACTCCCTTAAAAGGTTTTTGTATGCAGTTCAAACGCACCCCCGATGAGCGCTTTGCAGCATTGCTGGACTATCCGTTTGCGCCCCACTACCAGCAGCTGAGTGACGGGGAGGGCGGCCAGTTGCGCCTGCATTATCTTGACGAGGGCCCGGCATCCGGTCCGGTAGTGCTACTGTTGCATGGACAACCGTCCTGGTCCTATCTGTACCGTTTTATGATCCCGCTACTGGCCGAAGCGGGCTGCCGTGTCATCGTGCCGGACCTGATCGGTTTTGGTCGTTCCGATAAGCCCACGCGCCTGCAGGACTATACCTACGCACGCCACATCGCCTGGCTGAGTGAATGGTTTACCGCACTGGCGTTAACCGATGTCACACTGTTTTGCCAGGATTGGGGCAGCCTGATAGGGCTGCGCCTGCTGACTGCGTATCCTGAACGTTTCGCGGGCGTGGTGCTTGCCAATGGTGGACTGCCTGCCGGCATGATTCCCAGGGAATATGCCCAACCCCTGAAGGAGGCGTACAAGACGTTGCCTGTGGTGCGTGCGCAGGAATTAGGTGCGCGCTTTCGGGATACTTCCGGCATTCCAGGATTGCTGTACTGGCGCAAGTTCTGTGCGGAGAGCCCGGATCTGGACATCGGCGAGGTGATGCAGGCCTCGTCTGTCGTGCCGTTATCATCGGCCGAGATCGCTGCCTACAACGCACCCTTTCCCGACCAGCGTTATATGGCGGGGGCGCGCCGCTTTCCCAGCCTGATTCCGTTGTTCCATGATGAGCCGGAAGTAGAGGAAAATAAGGCCGCCTGGGCAGTACTGGCGCGGTTCGACAAGCCCTTTATGACAGCCTTTGCCGACCACGATCCTGTCACTGCGGGCGCGGATATAAAATTCCAGCAAGTAGTGCCCGGCGCTCGGGGTGTTGCGCACCGTACGATAGAAAACGCCGGACATTTTCTGCAGCAGGAGCAACCACTGCACTGTGTACAGGCGCTACTGAATGTGATGGGTCGCAGCTGACCCACTGATAAATTGACGAGGAGATACGCGATGGATACACGCTTGAGCGAAGAGGATCTGACCTTTCAGGACGAGGTGCGACAGTTTCTCAGCGAGAACTGGGATGCGCAGGTGGCGGCGCGGTGTAACAACCTGGCGACCATGAAAGAAGGCGTGGAAGAGTGGCAGAGACGGCTTTACCGCAAGGGCTGGATGGCACCGCACTGGCCAGTGGAGCACGGCGGTACCGACTGGAGTGTCACCCAGAGGTTTATCTACAACTCCGAACGCGCGGCAGTCGGCGCGCCTGAGGCAGTTGCTTTCGGCGTCACTATGGTGGCCTCGGTAATAATTGCCTATGGCAACGAGCAGCAGAAGGCAAAGTTCCTGCCGCGCATTCTCAAAAGTGAAGATTGGTGGTGCCAGGGATATTCCGAGCCGGGAGCGGGTTCCGACCTCGCCGCGCTGAAGACACGGGCCGACCGGGAAGGGGAGGTTTATACCATCAATGGCAGTAAAATCTGGACCACCTATGCGCAGTACGCCGACTGGATATTCTGCCTGGTGCGCACTGACAGTTCCGGCCGTAAACAGCAGGGCATCACCTTCCTGCTCATCGATATGAAAAGTCCGGGTATCACCGTGCGGCCGATCAGGACCATCGATGGCTTCCACCATTTGAACGAAGTGTTTTTTGACAACGTAAAGGTGCCGGTTGAAAACCGCATCGGTGAAGAGGGCAAGGGCTGGACCTATGCCAAGTCACTGCTGGTTCACGAGCGACTCTCCATTGCCGAGGTGGCCGACTCCAAGCGAGCACTGGGCGAATTGCGTGAATTGGCGCGCACTGAAGTCAACGGTGGTAAGTCCTTGTTGGATGATGCGTTGTTCGCGCAACGCCTGAGCGCTATTGAGATCGACCTGATGGCGCTGGAGTTCACCGAATTGCGGGCACTGGCGGCAATCGCGGAGGGTAATCAGCCGGGCCCTGAGTCTTCCCTGCTGAAACTGCAGGGTACCGAGACCCAGCAGGCCATACAGGAGCTACGCATGGACGTTGCGGCCTACTACAGCGGCACGCTGCAGGGCGAACTGAGTGCCGCGCAGCTCGGTCATGCCTTCGCCGATTCGGCACAGAAGCTGTATTTCAGGGGCCGCGCCTCCTCCATCTACGGTGGGTCAAACGAGGTGCAGAAGAACATTACCGCCAAATATGTGCTTGGCCTGTAGGAGGAAAGTAGTGAACTTTAATTTGAGTGAAGAGCAGGGCCAGATTCGCGACAGCATTGCGCGCTTCGTGGCGGAAAACTACGCCTTCGATCAGCGCAATGCGGTGGTCGCCCTGGACCACGGCTTCAGCACGGCGCACTGGCAGCAGTTCGCGGAACTGGGCTGGCTGTCCATTCCGTTTGCCGAGGCGCATGGCGGTTTTGCCGGTGGTCCGGTCGATACCATGGTCATAATGCAGGAGTTTGGTCGCGGCCTGGTGGCCGAGCCCTATCTGGCGACCGTGCTGCTGTTTGGAGGCTTGTTGCAGACTGGCGCCAGCGCGGATATGCAGGAGGAGTTCATTCCCCGGATCATCGCCGGGGAATTGCAGGGCGCCTTCGCCTATCTGGAGCGCCAGAGCCGCTATGAGATGGCGGACATTCTCACTACCGCGCGGCAGAAGGATGGGAAATGGCTGCTGAACGGTGAAAAAACCGTGGTATTGAATGGCGGGGCCGCCCAGTACCTGATCGTGGCCGCCCGCACAGCGGGGGAACAGGCCGATGAGGCCGGGATTACGTTGTTTCTGGTCGATTCTGCCAGTGACGGCGTCGAGCGCAGGGTTTACCGCATGACCGACGGCGCTGAGGTGGCCAATATCACGCTGACAAACGTTGTGGCGCAGGCGGTCATTGGCGCGCCAGGCGAAGGCTATGCCCTGATGGCGTCGGTGGTGGACGCGGCCCGCCTGGCGGTATGTGCCAATGCGCTGGGGGCGATGGAAGCGCTCAACGCGCAGACAGTGGCGTATTGCAAAACCCGCGAGCAATTTGGTGTCGCCATCGGTTCCTTCCAGGCCTTGCAGCATCGCATGGTGGATATGTTTGGCGCCTGTGAAAAGGTCAAATCGCTGTTGTACCGGGCGGTCTGCGCAGCGCAGGACAACGGTGCTGATGCCCGGCGCAGCCTGCTGGCACTCAAGGTAATGACCGGTCGAGCGGGACGACTGATAGGCGGTGAGGCTATTCAGTTGCACGGTGGCATGGGTGTGACGGATGCGCTTTCGGTGGGTTTCTATGTCAAACGCCTGATGATCATTAACACATTGTTCGGCGATGCGGACTATCACCAGCAGGTGTTCGCGAAAGTAGGCGTAACAGGAGGCTGATGTGATTCTGGAAGTTGCCACGCTCAATGTGCGTCCGGGGCAGGAGCGGGATTTTGAGCACGCCTTCAGCAGGGCGCAGCTGATAATTTCTGGCATGGCGGGTTACCTTTCACATCAATTGCAAACATGTATTGAGGAACCGCGCCGCTATCTGCTGCTGGTCAACTGGCAAACCCTGGAGGACCACACGGTAGGCTTCAGGGAATCTGCGCAGTATCAGGAGTGGCGACACTTGCTGCATCACTTTTACGATCCTTTTCCTGAGGTATTGCATTATCAGGTGGTTTTCGAGAATACCCCTTAACCGTAAGATATTTAGGTGTACTCTGGCATAAAGGTAGGTATGTTCTGGTGTTGTCCTTGTCGCTGTGAAGGAGAATCAGATTGACCATCGACGATAAAAAGTCAGGCGTTACACTCGATATTTCTCCCAGCGCGTACGCAACACAAAAGGTGGTCGAGGAGCCATCGTCGTCCATGGTTGAATTGCGGCAACTGTCTTTTCGCTACATGCAGGACGGTTTTTCGATAGTGGACGCAAACGGTTTGCACTTGGATGTCAATCCTGCTTTCTGTGCGATGACGGGTTTTTCGGCGGAGGAACTGATCGGATCGGGCCCTGAACATTGTTACTGGCCCCCGGAAGAGCGCGAGAACATCCAGGCCGCTTTTACCAAAAATCTGAGCGGCGATTTCGCGGACGTTGAATTGATTTTCATGCGCAAGAACGGGGAGCGTTTCCCAGTGCTTGTTAATCCCTTTGCCATCAGGGATCAGAGTGGCCTGATCACCTTTTACGCGGCGACGGTGAAGGACATCACGCAGCGTGTAAAGCTGCAAGAGACGTTGCGCGACAGTGAAGATCGATACCGTAGACTCTTTGAGAGTGCCGCCGATGCCATCGTCATACTGCAGGGTGAAAAAATTTTTGATTGTAACGCCCAAGCACTGGAAATGTTTGGCGTTGCGTCGATAGAGCAGCTTGCAGCTCGCTCTACATTTAATTTTTTTCCACCAAAACAGCCAGATGGAAGAGATTCGCGCACATTTTCTATCGAAAAACTGAAGGAGGCGAGTACAGAAAAACCTCAATTCTTCGCATGGCATCATGTGAAACTCGATGGCACCCTGTTCGAAGCAGAAGTAAGTCTGAGTACGTTTAAGCAAGGCGAAACAACTTTTATACAAGCAATTATTCGCGACATCACGCAGCGCACAACGATGGATCAGGCACTGAAGGACAGCGAGCTGCGTTTCCGTACACTTTTTGAGAATGCCGGTGATGCAATATCAATATTGAAGGATGGTCAAACCATCGATTTTAACAATCGCTTGTGTGAGATCTATGGGTTTACGCGTGAGGAGATACTCGCAATCCCTGTCATTAAATTTTTCCCGCCGACGCAACCGAACGGACAGGCGTCGTCCGAATTTTTTGCCGAAAGGTTAACAGCGGCCCAAGCAGGCTTTCCCCAGATGTATGAATGGTACGGCAGGCGAAAGGATGGCGCTCTTGTGATTACTGAAGTTAACCTGAATATGTTGGTAATTGGCGGTCAAGTTTTTCAGCAAGCAGTCGCTCGCGATATCACCCAACGCAAGGAGATGGAAGCGGCGTTGGTCGAACTCACTAAGACGCTGGATCACCGGGTAAAACAGCGCACAGCCGAACTGGTCAAGGCCAATACCGAACTCCAACAACGCAACAACCAATTCCGGGCGCTGGCCGCACAGCTCACAAAGACCGAGAATGATGAGCGAAAACGCATTGCCCGCGTTCTGCATGACAATCAGCAACAATTGCTTGTGGCGGCCAAATTTAAGGCGGAGATGCTCCAAAACGACTCGTATGACTCGGTTGTAAAAACTGTAGGACGGAAACTGGTCGAGATCCTGGAGCAGGCCATCGACGTTACGCGCACGCTCACCATGGAGCTTGCCCCTCCTATTCTGTACGGCGCTGGATTGGTTGTCGCGTTAGAGTGGCTGGCGCAGTGGATGAAGGAGCATCACAAACTGGAGGTCGTCGTGACCGGCTCCCTGCCGGTGACACCCGTTCCTGCTGGCGTGAGCAGTCTCCTTTTTCAAGCTGTTCGGGAATTGTTGTTGAACGTGATCAAGCATTCAGGCGCCAAAAAAGCAAGTGTGACAGTGGCAATGACCGACGAACTGCTTTCGGTTGCCGTTACCGATGAGGGCGTCGGCTTCGATGTCGCATCTGCCCTGACATCCCCGCAGTCGTTTGGACTGTTTAGTATTCAGGAACGGCTGAGCTTGCTGGGTGGCCGACTGGAAATAGTCAGTGTGCCGGGGCTCGGTACAACAACCACCCTGTCTGTTTCTTTGGCAAAGTCAGATGTGTCGCCGTTGTCGGGCAGGCGGCTGACGGACTGGAAGCCGTAGAGACGACAAGACTACTGAAGCCCGACGTGGTGTTGATGGATATGACAATGCTGCGACTGAACGGGTTTGCGGCAACCCGCTGCACTATCTAACCTGCACAAGAGCACTCCGGTGGATGAACTCATTGCCGCGGTTACATACTCTTGCTCGTAAGCTTGATTTCCCTGGAACCGGCTGGCAGTGAGAAGGCTGTGCCGTCCTGCCCGAGCGTATACTTGGAAAATACATCGTCCACTCCCTCCAGCCAGGCGGCTTCCATGCCGGGCAGGATCAGCGGCGGCACGATATGGTAGTACAGCAGGTGTCCTACGCCCGCATCGCGGGCAACCTCGGCAGCCTCCACCGGGGTGGCGTGGTAATTCTGGATATCAGCCGTGATTTTCGCGAGACCGTCTGCGCCCACATTGGCGGCGGTGTCGTGCATCAGGCCCACGATATTGCGTGCCAGCGCCTCGTGCACTAGCAGGTCGACACCTTGCGCAAACTTTTGCACATTGGCAGATTTGGATGTGTCACCGCTCACGAGCAGCGAGCGATCCTTGTAGGTGAACAGGTAGCCCACTGCCGGCTTGACCGGGCCATGGTCAACAACCAGCGCCTGGATTTTTACCTCTCCTTCGTTGTAAACCGTTTCCAGTTGACCTTCGGCAGGCACCGGAAAAGGGCGCGCAATCATGCCAAATCCGGAGAGTGGCGCCACCTTGTCCCCATGGTGCGCATTGCGACCCACCGAATCCTGCGTATACGCAAGTTTAAAGCCGTCGACGATCTGTTGTACGCCCTCGGGGCCCATCACCGGCAACGGTTGGGTGTTGTTGGCGTTCACCCAGCGGATGGTGGCCATCTCGCCCAGACCATCGATATGGTCGGAGTGAAAATGGGTCAGCAGGACGGCCTGGATTTTTCCCACGGGGTAACGCATCCGCAGCAGGTTGCGCAGGCCGTTGGTGCCCGCATCGACCACGAACAGTTGCGTGCCCGCAACCACAGCAACGCAGGGACCAGAGCGTTTGGGGTCGGGCAGCGGGCCGCCGGCGCCGCACAGGGCCAAGTGCAGGCCATCCTGGAAGCCAGCGGTGGTATCGCTGGTCATCACTGCCTCCGCACCTCTGGACATTATGCGCATGGCGATGCTCGCTCTCTGGCTGTAGGCAACGGCACCTATCAGGACGACTACCGCCAGGACTATGACGAACTTCTTCATGCGGACTCTCCTCGTAAAGAATGGGTTACAGCATTTTTGCGTTCGTGCCAAAGGGGGGTGTAGACGTGCTATTCACGCCGCTGCGCAGTGCATTGAGGCGCCACAACGGCTCCCAGCAGCCGTGTTGCTGCAGGCGCTGTTGCACACGCTCTGCGCTGTCCTTTGGGAGTGCCATATAGTGTGCGCGCAACTGTTCCAGGCACCATACACGATAGGCCGATACCCGGGCTTTGACGTAGGTTACGCCGCCGACCGTGGTAGTAAAGCGATTTTTTCCGGCGTGCACCGCCTCCGCGTTGTCACATAAGTAGGGCAGGTAAGTGCGGCCAATATCATCCAGCCAGGGTGACCATTCCTGCGGCACGCCCGCCAGCCAGTCGCTTTGTAGCGCCGCCGGGTTACAGTTCCACAATCGGGCGACCCACTCCCACACGGCCGGGGCCTGCTGCCGCATAATCTCGGCGGGCTCCGGGTCCTGCGAGAAGTGGCGGAACATGGGGCCCATAAAGGCGATGTCTGCAAGGCTCGGGCTATTGCCCAGCAGGTAGGGCCGCTTAGTCAACATTGCCGACAGCCACGCCAGGTTGTTGTGATAGATAGCCTCCACCTGCAAGCGGTTGTTTTCGTTGATGCCATCCCCGGCAGTGTAACCACCGCGCTGGCGGCGGCGAAAGTAGAGGCGCCGGAGCCAGGCAGGGAGGGGGATCTCGTGCAGGATCTCGTTTGCGATATGGCGACTGAGGTGCATGGCACCTTCATCGCCATACCAGCGAAAATGCATGGCGGGCCGCCACAGCCACTCATCGGCATAATCTTCCAACAGCAGGCTGAAAAACCGCTGTTCCGGGTCTGCGGGCAGCAGTGGCGGGGCGGGCTGTTGTTGCTCCAGCCAGGCAATCATGGGCGTGGTGTCCGTGATCCAGCGGCCGTCCGCCAGTGCGATGGCCGGTATCTGCGTGGCCCCGGTCATTTTATGCAACAGTGGCATATGTCGGCGCGCGTTCAGGGTAATAAACTGGTACGGAATACCCTTGGCACGGAGGTACATCTCCATCTTGCCGGTGAAGTAGGAAATATTTGAGCCGTAGACCTGCAACGGCAACAGTGCGTCATCCACGGATGTTAGCCCGCCCCGGACAACTTTTGCAGCAAACGGTTCATGCCGCCGATCCAGCGATCGTAGTCGGCGCTTTTGCGCTGCATGTAAGTTTTGACTTCCTGATGGGTAAGGATCAGGAAGGCATTTCGCGCCAGGTGTTCCACCACGATGTCGGCCAGCTGGTCGGGCTCCATCATGCCATCGCCGCTGGCCGCCATGGTGCTGTGGTCCTGGGTGTTTGCCGTCATCGCGGTACGCACCGCCTGCGGGCAGAGCAGGGATACCTTGATGCCCTGGTGGGCATAGGTTAATGCCAGCCATTCGGCGAAGCCCACGGCGGCGTGTTTGGTTGTGCCGTAGGCCGCACCGCCAATCTGGTTAAGCAGTCCGGCGGCAGAGGCGGTATTGAGAAAGTAGCCACCACCGCGCTGGATCATGCGCGGCACCAGGTGACGAGCGGAATACACATGCGACAGCACGTTGACCTCCCAGCTCAACTGCCATTCTGTGGTGGATGACTGTTCACTGGCACCGGCGGCCACTCCAGCATTATTGCAATAAAGGTCGATGGGGCCGATGTCCTGTTCGGTATCCTCGATGATGCGTATGACATCTTCTTCCCTGGTGACATCAGCGGACATGGCGACACAGCCCATTTCAGCGGCAGTGTGCCTGGCAGTTTCGGCATTGATGTCAACTGCGACCACGGCTTTGGCGCCTTCGGCACAGAACTTTTTCACCAGGGCCTTGCCAATTCCACCGCCGGCACCAGTGACTACGACTATCTTGTCCTTTAGCTGCATGTTGCTGTCTCCAGTATCATGGGTGCTCCTGCGTTATCGTCCCGTGCAGGAAACGCTTCCTGGTGTGCGTGCCCGTCACGCCCCGTCACCCAAGTGCTAACTGTAAGATTGCGGCAAACAAAGCGACGACCAAAGCAACCACAATCCGTGGTCCGCCGAACATGAACCACTGCGAAGCTGGAAAGGCGAAGGTTTTCTCCAAGGAATCCAGCTTCAGGCCGTGGTGCTCGCTGCCCACTGTGGCCGGCAACATCTCCATAAAATCCCGTCGGCTGCGGTAGCGCACCACGCCTGCTGCCGTCCAGTCGTCCGCGTGATCACAGGCGACATTCTCGATGTTTCCCGCTGCCGCTCGCGCCATCATCACTGGATGGCCCGCTTTACGCAGCAGTGCGCCCAGGAATATTTTCTGGTAGGCCTCGAGCTTTTTTCGGGATTTTCCCAGCGGGACCTTCAGGTGCAACAGATTGACCATGACGAAATCCTTGCCGTCGTCATTAGCCAGAAAACAGCGCAGGTGCTTGAGTTGATTCTCCGTCCCGAAATCATGCATATCAAACAGGCGCATGGTGTCTTCAACCTCACTAGCGACAATTCTTTTTCGAAAGCCCACATACCAGCACCAGAACAGGATATAAGTGATCGCGGCGATAGCCCAGATAGTGCTCGCTGTCATTGCAATTGCCCTATGTCGTTGTCGTGTCGTTGTCGTGTCGTTGTCGCTGCGCCAGTCGTGTCGCTGGATAGCCAATCCCTAACGGGGCGACCGAAATTTATTGGCATTTATAATGCCAATAAAGGTCGCGTAAAGCAATATACCCTGGTGCACGAGGCTGGTAGACACTGTGCAAACACATGGATAGTCTTGAGTAAATTCAGGTTAAGTCTGGTTGGAATTCCATGCGATTGAACAAGTTCATCAGTGAATCCGGCTGGTGCTCGCGGCGCGAAGCCGATGAGTTGATCAGGCAGCGGCGTGTCACCCTGGATGGTGTAATCGCAGAGACCGGTGCCAAATGGCTGGAAGGCATGACGGTGCTGGTGGATGGTAATGTCGTCAAGCAAAAGCCCACGGCGCCGAATAAACGCACGCATGTCTATATCGCCCTGCACAAACCGGTTGGCATTACCTGCACTACCGACGAAACGGTGCACGGCAACATAGTGAATTTTGTTGATCATAGGGAGCGTATATTCCCCATCGGTCGTTTGGACAAAAATTCGGAGGGCTTGATCCTGCTGACCAGCAATGGCGATATCGTCAATCAGATTTTGCGCTCCGAGAATGAACACGAAAAGGAATATCTGGTCGGTGTGAACAAACCTGTCAACGATGTTTTTTTGCGCGCCATGGCGCGCGGTGTGCGTATCCACAACCAAGTCACCCTGCCGTGCAAGGTGTCCAAACTGGCAAAGTACGGCTTCAGGATTGTGCTAACCCAGGGATTGAATCGGCAGATTCGCCTGATGTGTGAAGAGCTGGGTTATAAGGTGGTGCAGCTGCGTCGTACACGAATTGTCAACGTGAAACTGGGGTCACTGAAGCCTGGCGTCTGGCGCAATTTGACGGACGCCGAATTGTCCGGTCTGTTACCGCATGTCAGGGAGTGGTAAAGCGGCAGCATCAGCACAGTAATCCGGCACGTAGACACACAGAGCTATTGCAAGCGGTCTGTAATGGGTATGGTGAATACTGCAAGGGTATCCGCCATCTGCTTTTTGCCTGTAATGCTCTGGAAGAACTGGCTGGCAAGCAGGTCCGCGTAATAGGCAGCACTGGGGTACTGGATGACAAACACCTGATCAAACCGGGCAAAGTCCTCCAGAGCCACGGGGCGACCCACATGCAGTGGGCCATGTCCCAAAGCAGCCATACGTGACGCGATCTTCCTGCCAAAAACCTCATTGTCTGCCTGCTGTTCACGGTTTCCACGCTTGACCAGACTGTACACTACTAGGCCGTGTCTGTTGATTTCATTAACCGCACGCAGGCGAGCTTCACGAGTCCGCCATGTTTCAAACTCGGGGAAGGTTGCAAACAGCGGCGATACTTGCAGCGGCTGAATGCGCCACCTTCCGGACACGATATCCCTTATTCGCAGTCGCAGCAGGAACTGTGGAATGACGATATTCTCGTGTCGGTTGCGCCGCATGCCGTGCACGTAGCTGTCTGCAAAATATTCACGTGCCCTGTGGAATTGGCCATCGGCAAGGTTTTTCTGGTAATCCGATCGTGAGGGATATTCAAACATCAGTACGCCATCCCAGTCGTAATTTCCCAGCTGCTGTGAATTGACCGTGAAAGCAGCCTGGCCCGCATAGACCAGTTTTGACTTGCTGTTGGTCTGAATCAGTTGCAGGAAGCGCCTGCCTGTCTCGACGAGTTTTTCCCCATTTCTAAGCTTGAAGAAAACAATAACGTGGAAGGCCTCGTTCGAATGCCAAAGTCTCTGCCTATCTTGGGCCGAGTCGCGACGGATTTGCCGATAACGCAGGTGTTGCCAAGCCATGATCGCCACTGCGGTGAACACTACTGCTACGATAATTTCTGGCATTATGCCCCGGCGCAAGTCACGGCGTGAAGACGCGCTGCTTCTCCGGCACTGTGCAAATCCTTTTCATCTTGATGACGTCATCAAACTTAGGGTATTTCCAGCGCAATTCATCGCCTTCCATCCAGCGCTTTACAATGGTAATGGAAGAAATGCCGAAGGGATGGAAATTGAGCACTGCATCAGGGTCCACATCCATGGAGGCCCAGGTGTTTATACAGCTGTTGGTGGCCCCTTCAGTATCTCGTGAGCCGTTTTTCAGTGTACCGTCGGCGTGGAAGTCGTGAATGATGCCATGGCTGGTCACCACGATACGGTCACCGCATTGTTCGATGCGTTCCATATGTCCCTCCAGGCCCTCGTAGGCCAACCACAATCCACGCATGTCCGGGAACCCGTCAGCGATCGGCTCCCGGCAGTTCTGCAGTATAGGCATTGGGAACCTCGTGTAATAACAATTTGGCGAGGAGGGCGTGTATGCCTTGGGTATATCCCTTGCGCCGGGGCCGTTACCATCAAGTTCCGGCAGTGCGCAGTAGTCCAGTTGTGCGCCGTCCGCGGCAAACACCCTGGTTTCGGTGGTATCCGGCGGACGTGGCCACCAGAACATCACGCCACAGAGCAGTAAGAACAAAAAACCTATGCTCCCCAGTGTCCACTTTACGACGCGCATGCTGTTCTCCCCTCGTGCAGACGCGCCAGGTTCAGGCGCTTTTGCGTACGCGCCCGGGTGGTGCCATAGCCGTAGTCGTACTCATAGAATTTCTCGCCTGCCAGTCCGGCGGTGTAAGCAACCGGCATCGTGCGGTATTGGCCGAGCCAACTCACCGGCACAGGATCAGTCACAAAATGCGCCTTGCAGGCACCGGCCAGAGCAAAGTCTGCAAGGCAGGGTCGAGGGCCCAGCAGGAAATCGTTGTCGGCGAAGTGCGCAGCAAGCACACCCAGGCCACATTGTCCGGGTAGCACCAGCGGGTATGTACACAGACACGCCCCAGCCAGTGGTTGAATACATCCTCCAGAATGAAACAGGCAGGCTCGCTGCAACGGTGTCGGTGGGATAACCGGTGTCCGGTGGAAGCGGTCGTTGAGCAGCGGGCCCAGGGCGATGGTGTCGTGGATCATCCATTTTTCCAGCGTGCGGGTAAACATGCTCATTGCACTGCCCACCAGTCCGTACTCGCCGCGATACATAGCAGTGTGTCGTCCTGCTGTCAGCTTTAGGTGAAGTAACGGATCCCGTGATATTTTGCGATCCGCATCAGCCCGCAGCGTGACATAATGGCATTTAGTGTGTCAATATAATCTCCACACCCGAAAATAGCGCAGCGTCGCCCGCCATGGGCGCTGTCATCACCTCCAGGAGTACAATCCATGTCCACCGAGGAACGACTGCGCCTGATTGGCGGCACTGGCTCACCCTATACGCGCAAGATGGTCGCACTGTTGCGCTATCGCCGTATCCCCTACTCCATCACATGGGCAGATCCGGTGGGTACGCTGGATGCGATGGGTATCGAAAAGCCCAGGCCGACCTTTCACCCGACGTTTCTCTTCAAGGGCGAGGACGGCTCCATCCAACCAGTTTGCGACTCCAGTCCCATCATTCGCCGCCTTGAGAATTTGTACCCCGACCGTTCGGTGGTACCCACAGATCCGGCGCTGGCCTTCATCGATTACCTGATTGAGGATTTCGGTGACGAGTGGTGTACCAAGTACATGTTCCACTACCGCTGGTACCCGGTCCAGGACGCGGACAATGCCGGTACATTGCTGCCCCTGGGTATGGATGTCACCATCCCTGCAGTAATGCTTACGACCTTCAAGAAAATATTCACTGACCGGCAGGTGGGACGCTTGTATGTGGTGGGCTCCAATGACACCACCGCAGCCGTGATAGACGCCAGTTACCGGCGCTATCTGGCGGCCATGGAAGCACACTTGGGACAGCAGCCCTTCATGCTGGGTAAGCGTCCGGGTGCTGGCGATTTCGCCATGTTCGGCCAGTTGACGCAGTTGGTGGGCTTTGACCCAACCCCCCGTGCCATCGCCCATGAGGTGTCACCGCGCACGGTCGCCTGGGTGGACCGTATGGAGGACCAGTGCGGACTGGAACCGCAGCACAGCGACTGGACCAGATTGGAGGATATCCCGGCCACTCTGCGCGGCCTGCTCAGTGAAATCGGCCGGGTCTATGTGCCGGCTCTGCTGGCCAATGCCAAAGCAGTAGCGGCAGGCGAGAAAAGCTGGGACGCGAAGATCGATGGGGCGCACTGGACGCAACAGAGTTTTCCCTACCAGGCCAAGTGCCTGAAGTGGATCAACGAACAGTATCAGGCAGTGGGCGCTACGGATCGGGCCCGGGTGAATGCCGTGTTAGCGGGCACCGGTTGCGAAGCCCTGCTCAGCGGGCACTGAGAGACACATCGGTACATAACAGGGAGAAGGTACATACCATGGGTGAAATGGCGATCAGCAACCGCGTCACTGCAATGACCGGCACCGCATACCCGATAATCCAGGCCCCCATGGGATGGATCGCACGGGCACAGTTGGCCTCTGCCGTGAGCAATGCCGGCGGCATGGGTATTATTGAGACCTCCTCTGGTGAGCTCGATAACATCAAGGCCGAGGTCGCCAAAATGCGCAAGCTGACCGACAAACCTTTTGGCATGAACGTTGCCCTGTCGTACGTGAAGGGCAGTAATATCATAGATTTTGTCATCGAGCAGGGCATCCGGTTTGTCACCACCTCGTCCGGCAGCCCGAAAGTGTGTACAGAAGCTTTCCAGCAGGCCGGTATCAAGGTCTTCCATGTGGTACCAACTCTGGACATGGCACTCAAGGCTATCGACGCGGGCGTTGATGGCCTGGTGGTGGAAGGCGGGGAGGGCGGTGGCTTCAAGAACCCCAGCCCGGTCTCCACTATGGTATTGCTACCCCTGATCCGCTCCCATGTCGATGTACCGATCATCGCTGCGGGAGGCATGGTTGATGGCCTGTCTATGGCCGGTGCGTTCGCCATGGGGGCGGAAGGTGTGCAGATGGGCACCCGTATGCTGTCCTGCGCCGAATCGCCGGTACACGCCAACTGGAAGCAGGCCGTGCTCAATGCGGCCGAAACTGACACTGTCTTTCTCAACCAGGAATCGCGCCCCGCCCTGCGTGCGTTGCGCACGGAACGGACTGCTGCCCTGGCGCCGCTGGGCAAGTTCAATGTGATGGAACATATGGCGGATCTACAGTCGCTGTATTTTGGCGGGAATATGGAGGCGGCTATTCCACTGTGCGGGCAGGTGTGCGGGCGGATTGACTCGATCAAGTCTGCCCGGGAAATCGTCGAGGAAACCATGGCGGGGTTTCACGGCATTATGCGGGGTTTGGCGGCACAGTATACCGCCTGATCCAATCGATGGGCAAAGTTCCGTCCAAACCGGGGTGCAACTGGATTTTTAGACTGCATCTGGCATACAATGATCGTGTGCCTTCGACCGCTCGTAGTCGACTTGCTGATAACGATTATTTTTTAAAAATGTACTTCCTATCCGCATTCGCAGTGTTAGGTAGCACTGCAATTGTCGTAAAGGATAGCTCGAATGTCGAAAAAATCGTTTCGCTATAGAACCAGATTAAGATTAGTAAAGTTTCTGCGAGATTCCTTCGGCATATTGACAAGCCCGGTTGCTATTTTGTTCCTGACCTATTCTTTTAAGGTCAATTCCGCATATGGGATGACCTGGGGGAAGCGGATGAGGTTGGGGTTTCGGTTTTGGCGCAATCATTCAAAAGTGACGTCAGGAACTTCCTGGCGCGCTCATCTCGTCATCGCCATGCGGTTGCTTGAAATCCCGCCAGGCGTAAAGGGTTCAGTAGTGGAGTGCGGGTGTTGGAAGGGTGGGGCCACGGTCAATCTTTCACTTGTATGTGAGATCACAGGACGTGACTTAATCGTTTACGACTCATTCGAGGGGTTGCCTGCGCCGTCTGCGGGCGATCGAATAGCCGAGAAGACTTTCAAGAACGGTTTCATTCCAGGCATTCTTGGGGGTTCTCTCGAAGAGGTAACTGAAGCAGTTAGCTGCTATGGCGCCATTGACGTTTGTACCTTTCGCCCGGGTTGGTTTGAAGCCACACTACCGCATCATGAAGGTGATATCGTGCTTGCTTTTTGGGATGTGGACTTCTTTGCGAGTTTACATGACTGCCTGATAAATTTGTGGCCGCACATTATTGACGGTGGCTTTGTCTTCATGGATGAATACCTCAATATCGACTACTGCGCGGTCTTCTACTCCGAGAAATATTGGGACAAGTATTTTTCCTGTGTCCCGCCCGGTCTGGTGGGAATAGGAACTGGGGTTCAGGTGGGTATGTTCTATACTGATCCAACTATCAGGTATGATGCCCGGATGCTGCAAAGCCCCGAAAGTATCGCCTACTGCATCAAGGGTAACCGCGCTTTATGGGATTACTACCCTGACGAAGCGGACGCGGCCAAGCGCGAGCTGACACACTAACAGACAGTTGAGGCATGAATTTGGTGAGGCGGGGTCGTGTGCTACGACCTTGGCCTACAGCAGTTCCTGCGCCATCAGTGTCATTGCTTCCGGTTGTGCGGTGGTGAGGAGCATCATATCCAGTGAACCGCGCAGCTGCGCCGCCTTCCAGCTACTGAGTCTCTCCCGTATGCGCCCGGGCGGTCCGATCAGGTTGGTGCAATCAATGAGATCCGCTGGTACAGCGGCAGCCGCTTGGTCTTTCTCTCCGGCCAGGTACAGGGACTGGATCTGCTCTACTGCATCTGCATAGCCCATGCGAGTGGCGAACTCGGCATAAAAATTCTTGCCTTTGGAGCCCATTCCACCCAGTTGCCGTGCCATGGTCGGTTTCATCATGTCCTGCACCGCAGCGACATCATCATGCACGATGACATTCACGAACGTGCTCACGGTAAAGTCTTCCCGCCGGCAGCGCGCACCGGCAATGGCAAAGCCTTCTGCCAAATGGCGATCGACAATATGTTCCGTGTCAGTGGGATCGATAAAGGACAACAACACGCCGTCGGCGATCTCCGCGGCCAAACGCAATCCGCCGGGACTGATCGAGGCGAGAAAGATGGGTTGATCGGCATTGGGGTGCGCCACGCTTTTTAGCGGTTTGCCGGCACCGGTAGTGTGGGGTCCGGTCAGTGGTAGTTGATAGTGGTAGCCCTCGTAACGCAGGGGTTCGCGGCGCTGCAGTATTTTACGAATGATGTCGACATATTCGCGGGTACGCGTGAGAGGCTTGTCGTACGCCACACCGTGCCAGCCCTCAGCGACCTGCGGGCCGGAACTGCCGAGTCCCAGGAAGAAGCGCCCCTGTGACAGCGCATCCAGCCCGATGGCGGTCATCGCGGCGCAGGCCGGAGAGCGGGCAGGAATTTGCATGATGGCAGTGCCGACTTTAAGGGTGCTGGTGTGCGCCGCCAACCAGGTAGCGCTGGTCACCGCATCGCAGCCGTAGGCTTCAGCGGCCCAGACTGAGTGAAAGCCAAGGGCCTCCGCGTGCCGCACAATCTCCAGGTCGATACGCGGTTGGGCGCTGAACGCTGTCTGGATCAAAGCCAAACCCAATTTCATCGACGCTATCTCGCTTTATTATCACGAGGCAACGTACCAGATTGATGTTGCGGAACATAGCCCCAAAATATATTATAATGGCATATATTATGCCTATATATAATAGGCGCTAAAATTGAGTGAGCGTTATGATAATGGTGCGGACACTTTCCGTAACGGACGTTTAAAGGCCTGATTATGAGCGTGATGGACAATGCGGGAGCCTGGTGGGTGTGGCCTGTCGCAGTTTCGCTCTATGTTTTATTCAGGGCCTGGTACGATAACTGGCGCAGTCCGCTCAGTGTGCAAGAGGTAGAGGACTACCTGCGCCTGGCCCAATTCGCACCCGGTACCGAGCACACCGACCCGGAAGTACTGCGGCAATTTCTGTCGCGCGACGACGGCAGGGAGTTTGTCATGTGCAACCTGGTCAGACTACAACCCCAGGCGGTTCCGCACCCACTGACTGGCGTGATGACGCAACCGCGGCTGCTGTTACAGGACTATTTCCGCCCGTTTGTCGTGACGTTGTTCCTGCACGGGGGACATCCCCTGATTGCCTCGCGCAAAGTCGCGGGCTATATTGATACCTGGAACACGCCGCCGGACCCAGGCTGGACAATTGCGGGGATGATGCGCTATCGCAGCCGCCGTGACATGATGGAACTTACCCTTGACCCGCGTTTTACAAATGCGTATCCATTCAAGGCTGCCGCCGTGGAGCAAACCTACTCCTTCCCAACACAAATCTTATCGACCATGGCGCTGGGACCTCGTAGCGCAGTCGCACTCGTCCTGGCTCTGCTCGCAGCGCTCGTACATCTCCTGTCTGTATTGTTATGAACGGTGGCGTGACGGTTAGACGCACAGCGCCAACACTACCATTTTAACCAGCACCGGCAAATCCGTTTTCGAGCGGTCGAGGCGACAATGAAGAAAGTCATAATTGTATTGGGTGTACTTTTTATTGGCGTAGCTCTTGGCTGGCAGAATCGGGTCAACCTGTTGGTTTGGGGACTGCCGATTTTCAAAGCGGTCTCCGACCCCATCGCGCCAAACGTGCCGGTTCAATGGCAGAGCGGTCCGGCGACGGCGAGTCAGCCTGCGGCAGAACGGCCGCCGAATATTGTCTTCATCCTGGCGGATGATATGGGTTTCAACGATGTCTCCTTGTACAACGGCGGCGCGGCAGACGGTAGCTTGATGACACCCAATATCGATGCGATTGCAGGGCAGGGGGTATTGTTTGAGAACGCCTACGCCGCTAACGCGGTCTGCGCGCCGTCACGTGCCTCGCTGCTGACTGGTCGTTATTCAACACGTTTTGGCTTTGAATTCACTCCGTTTATGAACATTGGGGCGACGATTTTCCAGTGGATGAATGACCTTGATCCGCCATCTTTGCCGTTGTTCATCGACCACGCCACGGCCAAGGCGCTGCCGCCCTTTCTGGAACTCGGTATGCCCGCCAGTGAGATCACCATCGCAGAGACATTGAAGGCCCAGGGCTACTACACCGCGCATATCGGCAAATGGCACCTTGGCGAACTACCTGGCATGCGCGCCCAGGACCAGGGCTTTGTTGAAAGCCTCAACATGGCCGGCACGCTCTACCTGCCACCGGATGATCCGCATGTAGTGAACGCAAAGCTGGAAGGCGAGGGCATTGACCAGATGGTATGGGCCACGGCCCGTTATGCCGCCCAGTTCAACGGCGGTGAACCGTTCCAGCCTGTGGGCTACCTGACGGACTACTACACCGATGAAGCCATCAAAGTGATAGAAGCCAATCGCAATCGGCCGTTTTTCCTGTATCTTGCCCACTGGGGCATCCATAACCCGTTGCAGGCGACTCAAGAAGACTATGACGCCTTTCCCCACATTGAAGACCACGCACTGCGCGTCTACGCTGCCATGATCCGTGCGCTGGACCGCAGCGTTGGCCGCATCGAGCAGGCGTTGCAGGACAATGGCCTGAGCGAAAACACGCTGATTGTCTTTACCAGCGACAATGGCGGTGCCGGTTATATCGGCCTGCCAAATATCAACAAACCTTACCGGGGTTGGAAACTGGATCACTTTGAAGGTGGCATCCATGTGCCGTTTGCAGCCAAATGGCCCGCGCGAATCAAGCCCGGGAGTGTCATGTCAGCCCCGGTTCATCATGTTGATCTTTTCCGCACGTTTGCCGCAGCGGCGGGCGCCCAGGTACCCACTGATCGCAAACTCGACGGGGTCGATCTGTTGCCCTTTGTGCGCGGAGAAGCTGCAGGTGTGCCCCATGAAACCTTGTTCTGGCGTGAGGGCTATCACCAGAGTGTGCTACATGGCGGCTGGAAACTGATCCGTGCAGACCAGCCCGACCAGCCCCCGGGAACCGGTCAGCGCAAATGGTTGTTCAATCTGGACGCCGACCCCACCGAACAGTTCAATCTGGTGGTGCGACTGCCCGGCAAAGTTGCTGAACTGGAAGCGTTGCTGGCTGCGCACAATGCGGACCAGGCGGAACCGATGTGGCCCAGCGTGGTCCAGAATGCGCAACTCATCGATAAGCCGGGCGGGGTGCCCTATGAAGTGGGTGATGAATACATCTACTGGCCGAACTGAGCAGCACAGATTAAGGGATTAAGGGGACAGTTTGCTTAATTCGCCGCAAGCGCTAACTGGCAGCAGTTTGATCAGGAGAAAGCCGGGAACCAAGGTGTGTGTCAAGTAAACTGTACCCCGAATTGAAGGCTATGTGTGTGCCGGTTGCTTGTGTATCCTCCGAAAATGATGGAGTCCGGCCAACCCTACGCCTATAAGGTACAGTGGAGATGGGACTGGAACGGTCGGGGGATCCACGGGCGGCTCCTCGCGTAGGGTGAGGTAGGCACCTCTGCCAACGAACGATTCCGTCCGGTTTAATCCTTCCGCCCCATCCCAGCAATAAGGTTGATTCTCGACTGACCCATACTTACTGCAACTGACTTCCAGGGATTGACTAGTCAACCGCAAACCGGTTTGCAAAGTGATTGCGGAGACAAAAGTGAAACTTTCGGCGTCGATTAATAGCGTTGAAACTACTCCACTTGTTTGCACGTTCCACCCAAAAATGGCAGAGACGTCATTTAACCCGAAGGCGCACAAAACACCATCACATGTACCTGCAAAAGAAAAGGCATCCAAACCCGGGGGCCCAAGTAGCGTAGACACCGTGAAAAAACCAGTGCCGGAAAAACCATTGACCGATCCGTTGAATCCGAAATCATAAGTGAGTGGTAATGCTGAAACCCCACCGCTCCAATAAATCAACAAAAAGAAAGATAAACTACGCATAAATTTCAAAACGATCCACTCCCATACATTTGACAATTATGTGATCAATGTCGCACGCGGCACCGCGCGCATCATGCAATACGCGTGCCGCTCAAAACAATCGCGAATAAAATCAAGCTAGACGGATGGATGGATGGATGGATTTACCAAAACCGGCACGGTCTTGTAAAAAAACCTGACAACTATGCTGTGCTTTTTATATCGATTCTTGGGGTTAGAGTAACGATCTACTCAATATCAAAAAGCTTTTACTCTCACCCCAAATGCCCGTGGATGTGTTTTGAGTGCCAGTGGAGTGTGCTCAGTTCAGTCCTAACCGCACTGGTCCATGGAAAATGTGGCCGCTAAAGAACAAGCACACGCGTGCAGGGCAGGGGACTTCAACATGGAGATCTTCTTGCAACAAAATCTCACGGACCGACCATCCATCCGGAAGCACACGTTCTGCAGTTGGCGGGACACCCGGAAGTCCCCGCATCTCAGTGACTTGTGGAACATAATCCCAGCCATCACCACAATCCATGATCTCGATAGTGCGACCGGCACGAAACATAACGTTGTGGTATTTGTAGACAGGTAACACCAGCACTCCGTTGAAACCCGGTTCTGGCGGACCAGGCCTTGCGACGCGGGAGAATGTCCGGTCTCCAATCTTCGTAGTTGCGAGTGGCCCGTCTACCGTCCCTCCGGGAGATCGTCGGAAGAAGGCCAAATCGTGGCTTGATCGACCGGTGCCGGATTTCAGGAATCCCTCCGGGACCTGCAGTGCGGAGTATTCCTCAAGCGTAAATGGCTGTTGTGATAGCCACACGGAGCGGGTCTCGGGATGCATGATCTCGCCGTATATGTCGAGTCCTGCCAGCGTCCAGTTGTCGCTCCAGGCGGGATTGCCCATGCGGGCAAGTGCTTGCTGTTTGCGGTGTACCAATAACATAAAAATCCAGAGACCAGAATCGGAACAGAAATGTACTGGCATAATAACTGTCATTAGAGGCTGTTGTCGATAATGAGCCCGTACCTGCCTGTGGGTAAGTGTGTGCCCAAATACATTGTTTAACATAATATATATTATGCGCATAAATGATAAGTTGAGCGGAACGCACGATAGCGACATTTTCAGGGTCTTTTCTCTGTTTTTGGACGTATGAGCTTCTTAGACCGATGACAAATTGTCAGCGCTTCCGCAATTTAGTGGCGTTGAACACCGACAAGATCAGCGTCGCGGGTGTCTAGCACAAAGGGAGACCCCCCGGCTTTGCCGGGGGCTATTTACCAAGAGTTACGTCGGGTGTGCCTGTTGGTGGCCGAGACAATGTGGGAGTAATTCCCACCTCTCATAGCCAATTTGCCATTGGTGACCCACCGGTTTCTGTTATACGCACTATTCCGACATTGTTATGTTAAATATGCAGGTCACACCACCGTTTGCAAAAGTCTTCATAACCTGTCAGCCGTGGAGCAAAAAGGTATCGAGTTCCAGTACCTCGGGTCGCCGTCTGCTTCTGGTTCTGGCCGGTATCATACCGCGCATGGATTCCAGCTTGCCATAACAGAGCAACTTGTCCCCCGCTTCCAACACCCGGTCGGCACGGGGGTTGGGAATGACTTTGGCGTCGCGGTACAGTGTCAGCACATTGATGTCGCTCTCTGCCAGCCCGGTTTCGTTGATCCGCTGGCCGACGAATTTTGATCCTTCGGGTACATAGATCTCGCATACGCCATAGCCTTTACTGACGGTGAGGCGTTGCCTGACATCGATTTCCGGAAAGTCTACCTGGGCGGCTATATATTCAATCACTGCGCCGGCCACATCCAGACCGGTACAGGTTTCAATGCCTTCAAGTCCGGGGGATGAATTGACCTCCATAACCTGTGGCCCATCCCTGCCCTCCAGCATGTCGACACCAGCCACCTGCAGACCCAGTATCTGCGTGCAACGCACTGCGGTCTCGCGATATTCTTCGCTCAGTTCCACGGGTTCACCGACGCCACCACGGTGCACATTGCTGCGAAACTCCTGGCCCTGGGCCACGCGCCGCATGGCTGCGACTACGCGGTCACCGACCACGAAGGCGCGTATGTCACGCCCTTTACTCTCCGCCACGAACTTCTGGATCAGCACGTTCTGTTTCTGGCTTTGCAGTAATTCGACAATGCCTTCAGCCGTCTTCACTGATTCCGCCAGCAATACGCCTATGCCCTGGGTACCTTCGATCAGCTTGATGACAACGGGCGCGCCACCAACCCTGTCTATAGCCGGCAGAACGTCCTTCCTGTCACGTACAAAGGTGGTGCGCGGAATGCCGACATGGTGCCGACTGAGAATCTGCAGGCTGCGCAACTTGTCGCGAGAATTTATAATGCCATGCGCCGTATTCGCGCAAAATACATCCATCTCCTGGAACTGGCGTACCACGGCTGTGCCGTAATAGGTAATCGATGCGCCGATACGTGGCAGCACGGCATCGTAATGGCTCAGCTGCTTCTGCCGGTAGTAGAGGTCGGGCGAGCCCCTATCGAGATCGATGGCGAACTTTAGGGTGTTAAGTACATCCACGTGTTGGTTGCGCTGCAGCGCGGCTTCCTTCAGGCGACGGGTACTGTACGAATTGGGCGCGCATGACAGGATGGCAAGCTTCATTTCAAATTCCTCTTGGACGACTGCGCGCTGGTACGGAGGGCGAGCGCATTATAACGATTGATACCACCTTGATCACGCGATAGTAACAGCACATCTGTAACTATTTTACGTTGGGTTGCAGTCCTTTTTACCGCCGGTGGGTTTGCCCTGCATATACGACTTGCCGGGGTGGACTACGTATTTTGCGCGCAGTGCGGTGCGTCCCAGCAGCACTCTGAACATCATGGTATCGCGATCGGTTAAGGTGACTTCACAGCGAATCAGTTCATCGCCTATGGCAATGACGGCGTCGATGACATAACGCAGCTCATCGTGGCCCCCGGAGTCACGGACTATGCGCTCGTCCTTGATGGGAGATTCACACTCCACCACGGTGTCCGTATTCCCCTGGATGGGGTGAATGGCAAAACGCACCCAGGATTGTGCGTCGCGCAAAAAAGGCTCCACCATAAATGCGTGCAGGGCACTGGTGCGGGCTCCAGTATCTATTTTGGCCTTGATTTTTGGTATGTTCAGGCCGGGAAAGCCGATCCACTCGCGCCACCCGAGTGGTTTTTTATCGGTCATGGCGTTGCAATCCAGACAGTTGTGCGACGCTGCCTCACCAGACTATCTCTCCGGCGCCCAGCACATACAGTCTGTCTGCCACCATCTTGCGAATCAGCTTGGCGTCATTAAGTACGAGCGTCGCTTCCACTAACTCCTGCGCATTCTCGACAGTGATATGCCTGAGCAGCCATTTGATTTTCGGCAATTGTGCCGCACTCATGCTCAGTGTGCGGATGCCCATACCAACCAGCAGGACGACGGCGATGGGGTCGGAGGACATTTCGCCGCATAAGCTAAGGGGAAGTTCCGTCTTTTGGGCAATCGCTATCACCCGCGCTATCTCATGCAGGACCGCCGGATGAACATGATCATAGGATGCAGCCACCCTGGGGTTATTGCGATCAAGGGCTAGCAGGTATTGACTCAGGTCATTGGAGCCGATGGATATGAAGTCGAGCTGGTCGCGCCATGATGCAAGCTGGGATATGGCTGCTGGTACTTCCACCATGATGCCGACTGGCGGCCTCCTTACGCGAACCCCCTCCTCCTCCAGTTGCTGCAGCGCGTCATTCAGCAGCCTATTGAATGCAATTATTTCAGCGGTGCTGCCTACCATCGGCAACATGATACGCAAATTCTCCCGGTCTTCCGCCGCGCGCAGCATAGCGCGGATCTGGCTCATGAAAAGCGAGCTGTTGTCCAGGCAAAAACGAATGCCACGCCAGCCGAGGGCGGGATTCTCTTCCAGGATAGGGAAGTATGGCAGGGGCTTGTCGCCGCCGATATCCAGTACCCGCATGTATACCGGCTTTTTCTGGTATGCCTGCAATATCTGGCGGTAGACATCGAGTTGCTCTTCCTCAGAGGGAAACGTATCGCTGACCATGAACGGAATTTCTGTACGATAAAGACCCAGTCCTTCCGCGCCTGCCTGTAAACCGGGGGAGATATCGGCCAACAGCCCGCTGTTGGCATACAACTGAATGCGCACCCCATCCAGAGTTATCGCCGGCAGGTCGCGCAGCGCCTGCAGATCACTTCTAAGTTGCTCTTCGGCCTTCAGGAAACGCTGGTACTCCTTGAGCACAGAGTCGTTGGGCCGTACGATAACCTGGGCTGTATTGCCGTCCACCACCAGTACATCATCATTGAGAATTCCTTTTATCTCCCCTACGCCCATCACTGCAGGAACGCCTAGCGCATTGGCCAGCACTGCGGTATGTGAGAGATTAGAACCCTGAAAGCACACGATGCCCGCTAAATATTGGGTAGGAACCTGGGCGATATCAGAGACACTGACCTGCTCACCCACCAATACAGTCTTTTTGTTGGGTGTGTCACCGTCGATAGCAGTTCTCATACCACGCCAGGCGCTGTACAGCTTGTTACCCAGATGCCTGATGTCCTCGTGTCTGGCTCTCAGGTAAGGGTCATCCATGGCGAGAAATACATCGGCATGGTGGTGAATTATCCGCTTCAGGGCGCCGGGCAGATGATGGCCCTCTTCTATCAACTGGGCCACACCGTTAACCAGCGCCGGGTCAGACAGTAGCAGGCGATACGCATCAAAAACGGTGGCGACATCCTGCGATAGCAAATCACCCAGTCCGGCCTGTTCGCGTTGCACATCAGCGAGCACTGTTTGCACCAGATCACGCCAGTCAGACAACGTGGCGACAACATCCTCACAGGGTCCATCGGTCACAGAATACAGGTCCACGTCGTTACACAGTTTGACCTGCCCGATACCGATCCCTGATGCGCCTTTTATCCCCGACAGTGTGCGAGTGTTGCTCTTATTAATATCCTGCCAAATCGACTCGGTAGCAACAACGAGCGCCAACTGGCTGCCGAGTGTGACCAGCACAGCAGCCTCGTCCGCGGAGAGCACGCGAGCCTCCCGGCTCTGGGCCACCAGCACACCGATCACCACGCCTGTTCGCACAATCGGCACACCGAAAAAGCTGCTGAACTGTTCCTCCTGCGTCTTTGCAACGCGGTAGAAGGCGGGATGCTGGGCGGCGTTGGCAATATTGATGGGATGTCGGGATTGGGCAACCAGTCCGACCAGGCCCTGGCCAGCGGGAATCCTCACACTACCAACGGCGGCTTGATCAAGGCCGCGGCTGGCCAGCAGTGCCATATCGCCACGTTCGTCTGCCAGGTAGAGACTACATACGTCCAGGCCCATGTAGTGCTGTATGGAATCGACAATGACCGCGACCTGGGCCGACGGAGTATCGGCTTCAGCAGCGGCCTGCACAATACGGGTCAACTCCAGTATTACAGACATTTCCTAAACCTCATGCCCACAAGCCCCATGGCCACTTGTTATACGTGCATTCATAAATGTTCAGTGTGGCGCAGGACGAAATCCTTGCGCGTCACCTGCCATGTAACTAGGCTAGGGAGGCGACGCGCGTTGCAGCTTGTACAGTTAGCGATGCTTGAACAACTTGGGGGAATATAACACATGATGAGGGCGCAATTACTATCTGCGGATGGCCAGCACCGTACGGGCAACGATCAGCTAGTGCATCAATGGCGCGAGTCACCCGGTGGTGTCCTGTGGCTCGATATCCAGGATGAGATTACCCCAGAAGTTCGCGCGCTATTGCAAAGCTTTGGCTGCAACGACCTCGCCATCAATGATTGCTCGCGCACGCGTCACCCACCGAAGGTGGAAAACTTTGACGCAAACTGTTTTATCCTGTTCAGGGGGATCGCACAGCTTGACGATGCGTTGACATTAGTGCCCCAGCAATTGGGCATGTGGGTTGGCCACAACTACCTGATCACGGTGCATCAAGGTCATTCGGTCAGTATTGACCAGTTGTTCGACAATGCGCTCCAAGAAAACGTGTTGCCCTCCCCTAATATTCTTGCACTGCGCCTGCTCCATTATGCCGCAGGCCGCTATCTGGAAAAGCTCATGGCAGCAGAGGAGAGAATTGCAGTCCTGGAGGATCAACTGCTCGACATAAACTCTGAGGAGGTGTTAAAAGAACTGGTTACCTACCGTAGCAGACTGCGCAAATTACGCCGCATTTTTAACTATCATCAGCGCATTGCGGAAACAATTTTGCGCGATGGCAGCGTGTTTCTGGGTACCGGAAATGACGCTTCTTATCATATCAGGCGTGATCTCTACGACCGCTGTGAACGCCTGCTGAGCCTGTGCACCCTGTACTATGAATTGTGTGGCGATCTGGTTGACGGCCATATCTCACTGAGTTCACACCAGCTGAACATCACCATGAAGGTTCTTACTATCATTACCGCAGTGTTTGTACCGATTACGTTTATTGCAGGGATATACGGTATGAATTTCGATAACATGCCAGAGTTACACAGCGAATACGGTTATTATTTTGTCATTGGCGCCAGTGTGCTCATAGCAGTAGCCATGATCACCTTGTTCAAGAAAGTACGCTGGCTCTAATCGGAGATCGGCCAGCGTGGGTCGCTGGTATAGAAAGCGAAACGCTGCGCTATCAGTTCACGGGTGAGGCCGTATTCCGCCAGGTCGTACACGTGCTTGCCGTGCTTGCCTTTGGGGTTGGCGTCCACATGCGCCTGCATTGCGGCGCGGGATTGCCCGCTCAGCGGCAGTCCAAAGGCCCGGTAGACTTTTTCCACCACCGCCATGGGTTGCTCGACAAATTCGCGTTGGGAACAGTCAACGAACAGCTCCGGTGGCAGCTTGGCGCGCTGAGCCAGGCCCCGCTCCAGTGACAGGGCATACCACTCCATTACGGCGCGCCCGACAACACCGGCATCAAGATGGCTGACGTCACCTGCGTACATACCCATCACCACCTTGTTCATACTGTTGATACTGGGCACCACCAGGACAGGATCCCGGTGGCACCAGATAAAGCGCGCGTCCGGGAACACTTTGAGAATGGCGTCGATACCCCACATATGCGCCGGTGCTTTTAACATCCATTGTTGGCCGGGGTTGCGCCAGTTCAGCATCTGCATCTGGCGCTTCTGGTAGGCGTACACGGGAGTGAGATCCTGTTGCAGCAGCCAGCTGCGATAAGGCTCCAGCATGATCTCAAAGCCCAGTTGCACGCCGTGAAAGCCGAAGGCATGCAACAATACGCACTCTTCCGGTGTATCGGCATCGATAAAGTGAATCTTGGCGAATTCGGAATTTCGGTTCGCCTCCAGCGCCTTGACCAGATAGGGATAGCGCGGGTCTTGCTGTCCCGGCTGGCTGCCTGGCCAGGGGTCGGGAAATTGCACCTCCCACTGCAAAATGCCGCGATTCTCCGGCGCAGCCACCAACAGGTTTAACAAGGCCGAGGTGCCGGAGCGCGGCAGCCCAGTGACGAATATCGGCGCCTTGATCTCCTGCTCGGCAATTTCGGGAATGGTTTTGAAGGCTTTCTCACACTTGAGCCGCGTGGCCAGTTGCATCACCACCTTGTCCCGGCAGCGTTGCCGACCTTCCGGATCCTTGATGTTGCGAGCATAGGTTTGCAACAGTACTTCGAGACCTTCGCGATACGGAGGCTCGCCGAAATCGTCGAAGCCTGCATGGCCTTTGGCCTCGGCTATCAGTTCATCGGCAACAAAGCTCACGGTTTGGTCGGTCACTTGAGCTCTGCCAGTTTGGCCACGCGGGTGTTGAGCAGCGGATGCTGCTGAGCACCGATCCAGCGCCAGCACATCGTGCCCATGCGGTGCCCCGCGGTTTCGATCCAGTTGGGTACTCCGGGGTCAGTGTGGGATACCACCAGGCGCACGCTGCCATCAGTGTTGTAATGGGCCGTATGCTTGTTGACGTGAATAGTGTGATGGCGATAGTCCAGGGATTCCATCCACCAGTTGTCCAGTTGAAAATTCCAGGTTTGGCATTCAGGTATTTCCGGCGCCTCAACAATGAACACCTCATCGTCGGCCAGTTGCCAGGCGCTGTGGAAGTAAAAAATATTGGGGTCGCCGCCGATTAACTGGCAGTAGGCCTGGTCTGCCGCGGGCAGTTGGTTCAGTGTCGGCAGGAAACTCTCGGACCAGTTCTCAAACAGGGTGGCGGAGCCTTTCACAAACCCGACAGCACCCTGCAGCCCGCGTTCAAGTTTTTCTGCGGTAAATGGTTCCGGGCGTTGATTCTTCGCACCGATACGCTCGATCTTGAGGTCGGCGGGTTTTTCATTGATGCGGTCCTGGAAGGTCTGGCGCACGTTGATGGAGTTGGTCTCGTCTCCCATCGGTAGCCAGTTGCCGGGCTGCCTGTTGCGGCTGATGATGATCTCCAGTTCCCCGTTGGGGCCGATCTCCATCTGCCGTGAATCGATATGTCCGGTGACTTCCATAGTACCGCCGGAGGCATACTTGTTGATGATGGTACTCATGCCCAGATAGTTTACGGAGCCCCGATTGCCCGTAATGCGGTAGTCATGCTTGGGGCTTAAGGGCGCGCTCTCGTAGCGATTGTCGGGATTGTCTGCGCCCAGCTTGATGGTTTCGTGGGCGCCACAGCGCAGCTGCGGAAACAAGGGGTCGCGAAATTCAAGAAAACTTTCCAGTCCACCGCGCAGCAGGCGCGACAGGTAGCGATAGCCCTCGGCCTGGTTGAACACGTCCTGGGGTGCCTTGTCGCTGCGGACTATTTTGCCCGCCTCCTTCAGTGCATCGCAGAACTGATCCCAGGTTGTGCCATCGAGTACTCTCTTTTCGGCATCGGTCATCGACATACAAATTCTCTTTTGTGACTGTAAGGATTTATTGCGGGGCCAGTGATACCAAAGCCGTCGACCTGAATCAAGTGCAACGCCCGTTGCTGAGCCATGAACGGTACTTCGGTGTAGTGGGGTCTACGCCATTGAACCAGAGGTTCAGCCTGGCGGGTTCGGCCGTCGGGTTTCAATTCGCCCGCTTTCCCGGATGCGGGTCCAACCGATACTCGCGAACGAATTGAAACCCGACAACCAAACCCTCGTTCCGATCTGTTACCCAAACCAATGTTAGTGTAGGCAAAACGGACTTAGGATGTGGGCGGGAATGCCACTTCGTATGCGAGTATCGGGGAAGCAGGCGAAGTGGCATTCCCGCCCGGAGCCGATAGCAGGATTGAACAGGGGTTTTGCCTCGTCATGTCCTGGATACGATGGAAAAATTCGCCGCCAGGCGAATATCACGGGAGGAACTGCCCAGGCGCACGGTGTAGTCGCCGGGTCGCGCCTGCCAGGTATTGGACTGTGGGCAAAAAATGTTCAGCTGCACCAGGGGTAATTCCAACGACAGCGACTTTGCTTCACTGGGCGCCAGCCACACCTTTGTAAATCCCTTGAGGCTTTGCGGCGGCCGGTCATCATCCGGCTGCTGATCGGCAATATACAATTGCACCACCTCGGCACCTGCGACATCGCCAGTATTTACCACGGTCAGCGACACTGTCAGGGTTTCCTCGGGCAGGAAACGTATTCCGCTCAGTTGCGCATCACGGTATTCAAACTGGGTATAGGACAGGCCGTGGCCGAAGGGAAACAGGGGGTCAATACCGAATTTGTCAAAGTGCCGATAACCGACCATCAATTCCTCATCGTAATGTACGCGGTGCCGGTCTCCCGGAAAGGTCCGTGCGGACGCATGCGCGGGACTGTCCGCCAGCGAGCGGGGAAAGGTCACCGGTAGTTTTCCTGCGGGGTTGCAGTCTCCGAACAGGGTCCGGGCGATAGCTGCCCCTCCTTCCATGCCCGGATACCAGCACTCCAGGATGGCGGGCACCTCATCGACCCAGGGCATGGCGATGGGACTGCCATTGATAAGCACCACAATCGTGTTGGGATTGGTCGCTACAGTTTCGCGAATAAGTGTTTCCTGTTTTTTCGGTAATTCGAGTCGCTTGCGGTCCATCACTTCAGAGTCCAGGCCCGGGCGGTGGCTGAGGCCGACAAAGAGCAGGACCGCATCGGCCTGTGCCGGATCTGCTACCCATTCGAAGCGCCCGCGATTTTCCTGCTGCAATCCCTGCCACGGCGTAATTTCATAGGGTGGCCAGACGCCGGCACTGCCGCCCCACAGCGGGAGGCAATTGCGCCTTTTGAGTTTGGGGCCCAAAACAGCGACCTTGCGCACCTTAGCCGGATCCAGCGGCAATAGCGCGCTGTCGTTTTTCAACAGCGTCATGCCGGCCTCGGCCATGTCCCGTGCCAGGGTCTGGTGCTCCGGGGTATTGCGCTGCCCGCGTTGCACGGGCGAATCCAGATGGCCGGTCAGTGCCATGGCGGTGAGCAGCCCGCGCAGGTTGTCGTCCAGTTCCACGGCGCTGAACAGTCCTTGTGCATATGCGGTCTTCAGGTTTTTGTACCGGTAGCGTGAACCCTTCCCCGGCATCTCCAGGCTGAGCCCGCCTTTGACGCAGGCTGCACTGCTGGTGGTGCCGCGCGCTGCGAACCAGTCAGTCACCACGAAACCCCGAAAGCCCCATTCATCGCGCAACTTGCGTTTGAGCAGATCGGTATTCTCGCAGCAGGGCACACCGTTGACCGCATTGTACGCCGCCATCACTGACCACGCGTCTCCCTGCTCGACGGCCGCCCTGAACGCCGGTAAATACATTTCCTGCAGGGCCCGCTCACTGACTTCGGCGCTGATGCGAATCCGGTTAGTCTCCTGGTTGTTGACCGCAAAGTGTTTTATACAGGCCGCGACGCCCTGCCCCTGCACGCCTTTAATGATAGGCACCACCAGACGACTGTTCAGGTAGGGGTCTTCACTGAGGTATTCGAAGGTGCGCCCATTCAAGGGTGTGCGAGCGATATTGAAGGCCGGGCCCAGAATGGTTCGTCCGCCCACAGCCCTGCACTCCTGCCCCAGTGCCACACCGAAGCGTGCCAGTAAATCTTCGTCCCAGCTGGCGGCCTGGGAGATGCCTGAAGGAAAGGCGGTACAGCGCCGACCACTGGAGTGAAAGCCTACACCGCGCGGGCCATCCGTCAGCTTGAAGGGCCTGATGCCCAGGCGCGCCACAGGCTTGGTCTTCCACAAGCCCTGGCCGGCGCACAGGGATAGTTTTTCATCCAGGGTCAGGGCTTGTAGCAGACTACTTACACGTTCCTGCACAGGGGGTGAAACGGTCACAACACGCCTTGTGCAATTTGTTTCACAGCGTAGTCACAGGCCCGTGCGGTGAACGCCATATAGGTCAGGGATGGATTCACGCAGGACGCCGACGTCATAAACGAGCCGTCGGTAATAAACAGGTTGGGTACATCGTGGGCCTGGTTATGGGCATTCAGTACGGACTCACGCGGATCAGCACCCATGCGCGCCGTGCCCATTTCGTGGATGCCCTCACCGGGCAGAGACATCTTGTTATCGCCCCCCAGAATAAAAACTGCTCCTGCCGCTTTGAGCAGTCGATCTGCGTGCTTTGTTGCATCTCGGCGCAAGTTGACCTCATTCTCACTCCACTCGAAGTCGAACACCACCTGGGGTATACCGAAGCGGTCTACCTTGTCCTTGCTCAAGTACATACGGTTGGACTCGCGCGGCAGGCATTCGGTAAATCCCGCCAGGGCAAAAATCCACGGCCCTGGTTTGCGCAGGGAGTCTTTCAAGGTTGCGCCGAAGCCCTTGGCATTAAAGCCGCTCTGCCAATCCATGCGCAGCGTGGCGGTTTGATAACCATAGCCGCGCACAAAGTCGGCGTCCTCGTCCTGTCCACCGACATTCCTGAACCGCGGAATGTACAGCCCAGTGGGGCGGTTGCCGTGATAATAGCTGTCCATGTTATCCAGGAAGATGCCGACACCGCAGAGACCTAGAGTGTGATCCATCATATAGCGGCCTAGTACGCCACTGCGGTTGGCCAGTCCGTAGGGAAAAGACTCGCTGGCCGAATTCATCAGGATCTGGGTGCTGCCTACCGTAGAAGCACACAGGAAGAATATCTTTGCGGAAAATGCCAGACGCTCGTTGGTAATAGTGTCGATCACATGCACGCGGGCAATTTTCCCGGTTGCGCTGTCGTATTCCAGTCGCTCGACGACGGCATTGGCCCGCAGCGTGAGGTTGCCTGTAGCCCGCGCGGCGGGCAGCGTTGAACTCTGGGAACTGAAGTAGCTGCCGGTTGAACAACCGCGCTCACAGGGCCCGCAGTAGTGGCAAGCTTTGCGCCCAGGAAGATCCTCAGTCAGGATCGCACAGCGGCCATTGGTCAGGGTAACGTCCGGAGCTTTTTCCTGCAGTCGCGCGTGGATCGTTTCTTCCAGTGCAAACCAGGGCATGGGCTTTTGGAATTCGCTGTCCGGAAGCTGTGGCAACCCTTCTTTCTTGCCGTTGATGCCGACGAATTTTTCCACGTAGCTGTACCAGGGTGCTATGTCCTCGTAGCCTACCGGCCAGGGAATGCCGTGGCCATCCGTCGCGTTCGCCTTGAAATCCTGCTCGCTCCAGCGATAGGTCTGTCGTCCCCAGATCAGTGAACGTCCACCGACCACGTCCGCCCGGGCCCACAAAAATGGTTTACCTTCATCCATGGCATAGGGATTTTGCTTGTCGTTATTCCAGAACTGCCGGTTCGCCTCGCTGAACGCAAACACGACCTTGCTCTGTACCGGATATTCTTCCTGGTAGAGCTGCCGGGGCAGTTTGCCCTGGAAGGGGAGCTTCCAGCTGGGTGCGTGCTCACCCAGATACCCGCTGCCGGCCTCCAGCGGTTTCCCGCGCTCCAGTACCAGTACCTTGAGGCCTTTTTCCGTCAATTCCTTGGCCGCCCATCCGCCGGAAATACCGGAGCCCACGACTATGGCGTCAAAATCATATTGCTTGGCTTCAATCATTGTTTTTCGTCACCGATTCACATCACGTTGAAGGCTGTCCAGGAACTGTCATCCGGCGCCAAGGGTATGTTGCCATCGAAAAACATCGGCATGGGGTCGTAACGCAGCACCTGTGAACCACCCTCCTTGGAGGTAAAAAACCCCCAGATGGTCAGCTCCTTCAACTGGCAGATGAACGGTGCGTCACTGATGTACTCCCGTTGCACATTGCCAAAGTCATACCAGGGGGAATCCGCTGCCGCGTCCTCCAGTGCTTCCAGAATCTGTAGTTGTTCCCGGGCGCCTAATTGATGAAACGGCTTGCCATATTCCAGGGGAATGCGGGATTCGATGTCCTGCAAGCCAGCGTTGAAGATGGCCTTTTCCCCGTCGTTCAGCCAGTGTGCCACCATCAGTTCAAGGAAGACGGGAACCCGTGCATCTATAGCGCCGGGCGTGTCCGTGCGCGGAATAATCGTCTCGGCCAGCGCAGCGACAATCTCGCGTTGTGCTGCGCTGAAGTAATCGACTGCGCCCGTATTGAAGTCGGGTGCATTCGCCAGGAAGACCTTTTGTTCTTCACTCAGGCTGAAACCGAGCTGGCTGGCGCCGACGCCGGAGACCAGGATGGCTGCGCACTGCAGGAACTCCCGTCGATTCATAGTCACCTCTCAGGCTTTGCGGAACTTATTGAACAAAGAAGGAATAACCATAATCGCTGCGGCGAGCAGTAGGCAGGCGAGCAGGCGGTACTCATAGATACCCAGGTAATAGCCAGCCGCCTTAAACCCGCTGTATCCCCAGTAAATGGCACCAATATGCGTAAGGTGGTACAGCTCGTAGAATAGAACCGCCGTGGCGGGCAACAGAAAGTATAGGTACAGCGCAGCTGCGATGGCAATAATCCAGCGGCGTTTGGATACAGGCATCAAATTGTTCTCACCGTTGTCGTGTCAGCATCATACACAGACCAGTCATTGTCTTACAGGCGCTCGCGTATAAAATCGATACCCTTGCGATAGACCTCTTCCTCAGAGCTAAACGCATTGCGCCAGATGTTGGCGGCGGCGGCCAGGTTTGGATCTGCAGTGCCAAAGGCTTCTATTACCAGCCACCCGTTGTAGTTGATCTCATGCAGGGCGGCAAAATTGGCAGCCCAGTCCACCTGGCCTGTACCCAGTGTGCCGCGATGGCTTTCGCTCAGGTGCACGTGATTCATGACGCTGCGAATGTTCAATAGTGCTGCCCGGGGATTGGGGTCCTCGATGTTGGCGTGGTGCGTGTCGTAATGCACACCGACGTTTTGCAGCCCCACCTGCTCCACCATGCGCCTGCAGTCAGCCGACGTATTGATCAGGAACACTTCAAAGCGATTGAGAAATTCCAGGCCCAGGCGCACGCCGGCCTGCTGCGCATACGCGCCGCAGGTACGCAGGTAGTCAGAAGACCAGTGCCACTCCTGTTCCGTGGGACCACGGCCGGTGAAGTATTTGTGCGCCTGGTAGATGCCGCCGACCAGGATGTCGGCGCCGATGAGCCTGGCATCGTCGATGCCTTTTTTAAGATTGTCCACTGCGGCCGCACGTATGACCGGGTCCGGGGAGATGGGATTGACCTGTGCTCCGACGAAAGCCGAGGCGGTGCGCGCCAGTCCCAGGTCATCGCAGGCGGAGGCCATAGTTTTGAGCTCGGCCGCGGACTGACCGACCACGGGAATCTCAACACCGTCGTAGCCCACTGCGGCAAGATCTGCAAAGACCGGAATGTGCTCCGGGGTAATGTGAACACCCCACAGCAGCATATTCATGCCTACCTTCACCTTCATTCGTCGACGTCCTTTAGCGCTGTGCTGTAGCGCCGGGTGCACCCAGCGTTGCCGCCGGATGCCCGCCTTTCCGGCGATCCACCAACCAGATCAACCCGAATACGGGCAATAGCAGCAGGGGGACATAAGCCACGGACTGGAAAGACGCCACGGAGGCATAGCGAATCACCTCCTGCAACGCGTCCGGCGATAAACTCGCCAGCTGGTCTGCGCCTCCCGCTGCCTGTGCTTTGGCGGCATCAAAGATAGCCCCCATCTGCGGCAGCACGAACTGGATGGACATGCCGCCAGCAAAACCCATCAGGCCCATGGCCACGGCGCCGCCCCGCGGGAATCGTTCGGACACAATGGCCAGCATGGTGGGCCACAGGTAGCACACTCCAATACCCCACACGGTAGCTGCAGCGAAGGCCAGTGCCGGTGAGTCAGCCAGACTGAGCAGGTACAGGCCGATACCGGCAGCCAGGCAGCTGACAAACATCAGGCCGATGGAGGAAATGCGCGCCACAATCGGGCCGGCAAAGTGGCGCATCACGAACATCAGCGCGCTGACATAGACCAGCAGCAGAATGCCCTGCATTCCGACGATATTGGACAGGGATATATTCACCCACTGCCCGGGCGCCAGCTCTGCCGCCGCCGTCAGGAACATGCAAACCCAGAACACCCAGAACAGCGGGCGCTTGACCAGTTCCGCCAACATTTCTCCGTAGCTGACACCGGCAGCCACGCGCTCGGTGACCGGAAAGACAGAGGTCGCCACCGTCCATGCCAGAATGACGGCGGGTATGATCAGCACCAGCATATTCAGCTGCCAGGGCCACCCCAGGCTGGTAATCGCCACGCCCAGTAGCCCACCGACCACAATACCTGCAGGCCACCAGGCGTGCAGTCTATTGAGGCGATGGGTTTTTTCCTCTGGATACAACGCAGCCACCATCGGGTTGGCGGCCGCTTCCACGGCGCCCCAGCCGAGACCGGTCAACAGCAGGCTTGCCAGTATCAACGTTGCAACGGTTTCGCTTGCGGGAATTGTCGTGGCCGCCAGCAGGCCGATTGACCCTGCAATGTAGCCGATTGCGGAGAGCAACAGCATCCGCTTCATCCCGATCAGGTCAACGAGTGCGCTGCCAAACAACAAGGTGAGGGCGAAGCCAGTAAACGTTGCACCGAGCGCCTGCCCTACCATCGCGGCCGAATTGGCGAGATCGATCTTGTCGTAAATTTCTCCCTGCAGGTTGGGCGCGATGTTCGCGCGCACAGCAAACCCCAGGCCGATCATGAAAATCGACAAGTTGCCCACGAGGTACAAACGCCTGCGATCCAAAGGTCTATCGGTCATATTGCGGTCTCCTTGTTATTGTTTTGTTGCGGGTTGTCGATCCAGCCCCAGGATACGCCGATTGCTGGCCTCATCGGTGGCGCTACCGGCAAAGTCATCGAACGCTCTGTCCGTGGTGCGGATCATATGGCGCTTGATGAAGTCAACACCCTCGCGGGCGCCGTCCTCAGGATGCTTCAGGCAGCATTCCCACTCCAATACTGCCCAGCCCTCGTAGCCGTAGCGGGCGAACTGGCTAAAGATACCGCCGAAATCCACCTGACCGTCGCCGAGGGAACGGAACCGCCCGGCGCGGTCGGTCCAACTCTGGTAGCCCCCATAGACGCCGCTGCGGCCGTTGGGATTGAACTCCGCATCCTTCACATGGAACATCTTGATGCGCTCGTGGTAGAAGTCAATGAACTGGAGGTAATCCAGTTGCTGCAGCAGGAAATGGCTGGGGTCGTACAGGATATTACAGCGCGGGTGATTGCCGGTGGCAGCCAGGAAACGCTCAAATGTTACCCCATCGTGCAGGTCTTCCCCGGGATGAATCTCATAGCACAGGTCTACACCGGCCACATCGAAGGCGTCGAGAATGGGCAACCAGCGGTCGGCGAGTTCCCTGAACCCCGTTTCCACCAGACCCGCTGGACGTTGTGGCCAGGGGTACAGAGTGTGCCACAGGAGCGCTCCGGAAAAGGTCGCGTGGGCATTGAGACCGAGATTGCGGCTGGCGCGTGCGGCCAGTAGCAATTGCTGCACCGCCCAAGCCTGTCGCGCCTGCGGGTTGCGGCGTACTGCGGCGGGCGCGAAGCCGTCAAACTGTTCGTCATAGGCCGGGTGGACGGCCACCAATTGGCCCTGCAGGTGAGTGGACAGTTCGCTGATCTGTACACCGTGCTGCGCGCAGGTGTCCCGCAGGTCGTCACAGTAATCCACACTGTCAGCCGCTTTGGCCAGGTCGATGAGCCCTGCTTCCCAGGTGGGGATTTGTATGCCCTTGTAGCCGAGGTCACCGGCCCAGCGGGAAATGTTTGCCAGGGTGTCAAAGGGTGCGTCCTTGCTAACAAACTGGGCAAGGAAAATAGCCGGGCCTTTCATTCTGGACATGCCGCTGACCTCTCTGCGCTAAGATTGTTCAAAAGCGTGCCACTTGACATCGCTGGCGCTGGCGGCGACGGCGAGTTCGATAAATGCCATACCGCGGATGGCCTCGTCAATACCGGGGCAATCGGCGGCACGCGCAGCGGGTACCTGTCCCGCCTCCCGCGCGCGAATCTGTGCGGCAAACGCCATGTAGATATTCGCAAAGGCTTCCAGGTAGCCCTCCGGATGTCCCATCGGCGTGCGCGTATTCGCGGTGGCCAGCTCGCCCAGGTAGGCGCCGCCGCTACGCAGCATTTCGGTGGGACGGTCAGGCCACTTCAGCCACAGTGTATTGGGTTCCTGTTGCCGCCACTCCAGTCCGCCTTTTTCCCCATAAACGCGAATGCTGAGAGCGTTCTCCTCCCCGACGCTGACCTGGCTGGCGTGCAGCACGCCCCGCGCGCCATTATCAAAGCGCAGCAGGATCGCGCCATCGTCATCCAGTGTCCTGCCTGCCACGCAGGTGGTCAGGTCCGCGCAGAGCGCCGCGATTTTCAGTCCGCTGACATACTCAGCCAGATTAGCGGCATGCACCCCGATATCACCCATACACCCGCTGATGCCGGCCCGAGCCGGGTCGAGTCGCCACCTGGCCTGCTTGTTGTCTGTGTCTTCCTCGCGGTCCGCCAACCAGCCCTGTGGGTACTCGACCACGATCTTGCGGATGTTGCCCAGTGCTCCCGCCGCGACCCGGGCCCTGGCTTCCTTTACCATGGGATAGCCGGTGTACGTATGGGTCAGGCCGTAGAGCAGCCCGGTACGGGACAGGATATCCCGCAAACGCCGTGCCTCATCCAGATTCAAGGTAGCGGGCTTGTCCGACAACACATGAAAGCCGCTGTGCAGGGCTGCTTCTGCCACCGGAAAGTGCAGGTGATTGGGAGTGACGATGGCCACGAACTGCATGCGCTCTGCGGCACGGTGCCCTGCCTCTGCTGTCATCATCGTGCGGTAATCGCCGTAGACCCTGTCGTGGGGTAGGTACAGTGCTGCCCCTGAACGTCGCGAGCGTTCGGCGTCGCCACTGAAGGCCCCGCAAACCAGCTCGATGTCACCGTCCAGTGCTGCCGCCATGCGATGTACAGCGCCAATGAAGGCGCCCTCCCCGCCGCCCACCATTCCCATTCTGATTCTGGACATCACGCCCTCCCAAGCTTCGACACTAGCGTTAGCTTATGACAAAACCGCGGGGACAGCGATTCCATTTCGGCAACATTCCATTTCGGAAACTGGGCGCGCCCCGTGGGGAAGGGCAACAAATCAGTCCGCGTAGGTCCGCTCAAACGTATCAACAAACGCCTGCAGTTGGTCAGCGGGCAGGTCGTTGATACCTGCTGCTCCTGCCCTGCCTCCGCCTGTGGGGAACTGCAGGCACAGTTCTGCCGCTCCACGTTTGTTGGTCATGGGTGCGCGCACACTGATCAGGTAGTTACCATTGTCTTTTTGCGTCAGGACGGCATGCGCCCGCCCCGGGCTATTCGTTGCCAGGTCGTTGCTGTAGACCCCGCTTACCCGGCGCGCCCAGGCTTGGTTGGGCAGTAGGAATACGGCGCTGCCCGGCTTGCTGTGCAGTGGCTGTAGCCCTTCTGCCAGGGCCATGTCTTCCTGGTAGCCAGTGCTGAGTTTTTGAAAATCTGGCGAATTGTGTACGAAATCCAGCGGATCGGCCGCTGCATACAGCCGCCGATACAGCATCTGGGGATCAAAGTGTAAATCCTCCAGCGCAGGGCCATAACCGTTGTAATTGATATAGGTGCCAAGGGCTTCCAGGGATGCCAGGTCCGGCGCTGAGATATCCAGCTGTTTTGCGAGTGTTCTTGCCGTGTCCTTCAGGTTGTCACCAAAAGCCCCGGTCACCGCCCAGTCGAGATGGCGGTTCCCGAGGTGTCCATTGACGAGCACTGCGGTGCAGACGTCAGGGGCTTCGTTGATAATCGTCATCAGGTTGGCATGTGCGGGGATGTCCCCCGCGAAATGATGATCCACATAGAACACCGTGGCGTCACTGGCCAGGGCCTGATCCAATGCTGCGCGGTTTGTATCCATAGACACATCGAGGACAGTGATCCGGTCCCCCGCAGCGGCGTTGACTCTGGCCAGCAGGTTGATGTCCCGCTTGACGCCGGTGACCAGCGTGGCCTCACGCGGCTCTGCCTTGCGCAACTGCAGCAGGGCGCAGATACCATCCGCGTCACCGTTAAAAAGGTCATAATTCATAGCATCACCAATGAGCCAGTGCCGGCTGCCCGGTGGGATTATTTATCCAGCGACTGATAGTAGTCCGACAGGATTTTCGCGACCTCGGGGCGGGAAAATTCGGGCGGTGGCGCTATTCCTTTGCCCAGCATTTCACGCACTGCGGTACCCGAGAGCAGGACAAAATCCTCGCTGCTGTGATCGGGTACATCACACATCATCACTACCTTGTTCAGCTTCTTGCTATACGCGGTGTGATCGGCCTTAAATATCTGCAGTTCCAGGGCGCCCTCGGGCACCTCCTCGTCGAAGATGGTCTGGGCATCGAAGCCGCCATAGTAATCGCCCACACCAGCATGGTCGCGCCCCACAATCAAATGGCTACAACCGCAGTTCTGGCGGAATACAGCGTGCAATACAGCCTCGCGCGGACCCGCATAGAGCATGTCAAAACCATAGCCGGTCACCATCACCGTGTTCGGCGGGAAGTATATCTCGACCATTTTGCGAATCGAGGCGTCGCGCACATCGGCGGGAATGTCGCCCGGTTTGAGCTGGCCGAGCAGCATGTGAATCAGTACACCGTCTGCATCCAGCTTCTCCATGGCCATGCGGCACAATTCCTCGTGGGCGCGGTGCATGGGGTTGCGGGTCTGGAAGGCGACTACTTTTTCCCAGCCGTGTTCGGTGATTTCATTGCGAATTTCCACTGCCGTGCGGAAGGTATCGGGAAAATCGGTTTGAAAGTAGGAAAAGCCCAGTACCTGGATGGGGCCGGACAACAGGGTGCGCCCGAGGCTGGTGAAGGTCGCTACACCCGGGTGCTTCGGATCCGAGGTGCGAAAGATCTTCTGCACCATGAAAGCCAACTGCTTGTCACTGACCTGTTCTACAGCATCCACTTCCATGACCGCCAGTACCGGGTGACCCCTTACATTCGGGTCGCGCAGCGCAATACGTGTACCGGCCTTCACGCCCGTCTGTGTGGTCATATTGACAATGGGAACGGGAAAAAACAGACCGTCTACAGTGCGCATTTTTTCTGCGACGCTCAATGCGTCGGTCAGATTCATGAAGCCGGTCAGGGGATTGAAATACCCCCCGCCCAACATCACTGCGTTGGCCGCTGCCGCCGAGTTGAGCAACAGGGCGGGCAGCTTCTCAGCTTCCGCCAGCAGCGCGTTGCGCTTCTCGGTGTCGTAAACAAAAAGCGGGTTCAGCTCATCAGAGCCGTGTGGCTTGATCATCCTGTTCTCCTGGTTACTTGCTAATGATGCCGCGCTTGCGCAATACGCTGAGAATTTCCTGCACTTCTTCCTGCAGGGTTTGTTGGTCTGAGTGCAGGTGAATTTCCGGATTGGACGGTGCCTCGTAGGGGTCATCGATCCCGGTAAAATTCTTGATCTCGCCGGCCCGGGCTTTTTTGTACAGGCCTTTTGGGTCGCGACCCTCCGCCGCCGCCAGTGAACAGTCGACGTAGATCTCAATAAAATCCATGCCCGCTGCTTCGTGCAGGGCACGCACCTGGTCGCGGTCAGCCTTATAAGGGCTGATAAAACTACTCAGGGCGATCACGCCGCTGTCGACAAACAGTTTGGCAACCTCTCCGATGCGGCGGATATTTTCGGTGCGGTCTTCGGCGGAAAACCCCAGATTCTTGTTGATGCCCATACGCACATTGTCGCCGTCGAGCCGATAGGACAAAACGCCCATTTCATGCAACGTACCTTCTAGTTCTACTGCGACAGTGCTTTTGCCGCTGCCGGATAGACCCGTGAACCACAAGGTGGCACCCTTATGACGCAACAGTGTGCTGCGGTGCTCCCGGGTGATATCGCCCTCGTGCCAATGTACGTTTGTCGCTTTTTGTTCCGCCATGCGTGTGTTCTCCATTATATCTGTGCTTCCGACCGCCTTGCCCAGGCAGTCTGTGACGCAGCTACCCTACCAGATTAGGGCCATGGGTTCTCCATGTAAAACAGGATATTATGGATGTACATACCGGTTTTACCGGTAGTGGTAATGACTCGAATCCGAGTTCAGGGGGCGGTATGAAATTCACTCTCAGGCAACTGCAAATTTTCCTCGCGGTGGCAAAGCACCAGAACATCTCAAAAGCAGCCCAGAGCCTGCACATGTCGCAGTCTGCCGCCAGCGAAGCCCTCCTGAACCTGGAGCACACTTACGATGTCACGCTGTTCGACCGGGTCAGTAACAAACTGGCGTTGAATGCGATCGGCCACACTCTGCGCAAGGAAGCGTCAGCCCTGCTCGCCCACTGCCAGAGCTTTGAGGAGAAGCTGCTGGATCACACCGATGTGGGCCACATTAAAGTGGGGGCAAGCTTCACTATCGGCAACCATCTTGCTACGCGCTACCTGGCGGGCTATCTGGCGAGCTATCCCGAGGCGGATGTACAGCTGGATATCGCAAATACGCCGGATGTCGTGGCCAGAGTGCTCAACTTTGATGTGGACATCGGCATGATCGAAGGCGAATTGCACCACCGCGAACTCGAACTGATTCCCTGGCGTGAAGATGAACTGATTGTCTTTTGTGCCGCCGATCATCCGCTGGCCCGCAAGAAGACACTGACCCTCAAGGACATCAGGGAAGCGCTGTGGATCCTGCGGGAACCGGATTCCGGTGCGCGACAAACCTTTGACCGGGCGCTGGCCGGCCTACTGCCCGATATCAATGTCTATCTGGAGTTTAAGCACAACGAGGCCATCAAGAACGCCGTGGAGTCGGGTCTGGGAATTGGCTGCCTGTCACGGATCGTGTTACACAAGAATTTTGCCAACGGTGACCTCGTGCCCCTTACCCTGCCCCGGCGCAATATGCGCCGTACGTTTTACTTTGCCCTACCCCGCAAGCGCTTTCACCTGGAGTCAGTCAAAGCATGGATGCGCACGTGTCGAGAAATGGATCGCTGATCCGCATGTGCGTGCTGGCCTGAGGTTTTAACAGCATTTTGTCTTATATGTGCGCCAGCAGACGGACGAATGGCAACCGAAGGATCATAGTCCATGCCAGAGCAGCGTAGGGACACGCTGCAGGACACGACGCAAATGATGATGGAGCGTTTGCCTGCAGTTTCCTCGAGCCGCAAACGGCGCGCGACTGGCGAAACTTAAGCCACTTTTCCGCCTTCATCAATCTCGTGAACGGAAAAGCGAGATGCCAGACTCTATCATTTCCCAAGGAGAACCCACCATGCAAACCCTCAAATTTGATGTTCACGGCATGACCTGCGGTGGTTGCACCAGCAGCTTGGAGCGCACGCTCAGCAGGATCCATGGTGTGCGCCATGTCGATGTCACGCTGCGGGCCGGAACGGCCACTCTGGCGGCCGACACCCCGCGCGTGACACTCGTTCAGATCGAGGCAGCGATCAGCAGTCTCGGCTATCAAGCCAGGTTGCACCCGGCAGAGCCCATGGAAAGAAACCCACGCTTCAAGGAACTTTCATGAAGACCAGCGCCATTGAAGTGCACGACATGCTGTCGGTGTTTAGCGTCGGCGAAGTCGAGAAGCGGATCGGCGAGGTACCCGGCGTCGCCTGCTGGCGGTCCGGCCGGCCAGGGCCACGAAGGTCACTCCGCAGAGGCCGCGCCGCCGACCGCCACCACACCGGCTGCGCCTGCGACACCTGCCTCTTCATCGGCCGAGCCGACTGCCGAGCCCGCAGCCTCTGCAAGGGATGGCAATAAGGACGAAGCGGCACCGGACAAAAGCTAAATTGCGCAACCCGCTTGAAGAGCTTGGGACCACATTTGGCGCGTGACGCCGACAAAGCAAACACGATGAAGACAAGCGCTATCAAAGTTCACGCCATGCTGTCGGTGCTGAGCGTGGACGAAGTGGAGAGGCGGATCGGTGACGTGCCGGGCGTCGAAAGCGTGACAGTGAATTTCGCCGCCGAGAACGCCACCGTTCGGTATGACGAGACGCGACTGGGAGTTGCCGAGATCAAGTCTGCCGTACGCCTGCGCGGGCATGAGCCCACTGCGCCCGCAGTGCCTGCGTCCGATGCCGGTCCCGAAACGCATGCCGCCGAAGCTGCGCCGCCTGGGCCTGTCCCATCGCAAGCCACTCCTGTCGCTACAACTCCGTCGCCGATGTCGTCAGACATGGCGCAGGAGATGGGGCACGGCGGCAACATGGAC
>Ga0163144_10000610_pt1 | contig 83593 bp, 76 predicted proteins | sample OliLak19BULKMAT1_FD_123175 | JGI IMG/M metagenome (GOLD analysis project Ga0163144, IMG submission 123175) | Freshwater microbial mat bacterial communities from Lake Vanda, McMurdo Dry Valleys, Antarctica - Oligotrophic Lake LV.19.BULKMAT1 | ecosystem: Environmental > Aquatic > Freshwater >... | reverse complement strand
TTGCTGATTGGCTCGATCGCTACGACGCGGAGCGGCCGCATTCGGCCCTCGGCTATCTCACGCCCAAGGAGTATCGCGAGAAATTAGCGGCCTGATCTGTACGAAAACCAGGGGAACACCACACGCGGTCCCAACGCCGCGACTTGCTGCTGAATCCGTCGTCGCGTCGCGGTGCTCGCATCGCCCATCGCTTCCACCTCCAGGGCGGTGGCGTAGCGCACGACCGTCGACGATCACCAGACGCGGCGATCTCTTACGGTCTAGGTTGTGCGGTGAAGAGAGAAGACGCCGTCGGGAGCCTTTGGACTCATAGAGAGTAAACGCTGGCCGCGCCCAGCTCGGGCGTATGGAAATGAATCAAATGAATCGTCTGCGGCGAGAACATTCGTGCACTCACGGCGGAGGGCTGTTGACTCGATAAGAGCCAACGCTCGCGTGAAGCTGGGTAGTCACATAGACGCTCATGGAATCCGGACTTACTGCCACGGAGAAGCCAGTCCCCAAGCCATTCCCACCAGCATCATGGATGTACGTCAGATCGCCGGTCGTCAGGTCGCGTGCAAAAACATTAAGGGTGGCGTCGGGGAAGTCCACGCCGTCGGAGGTAATTCCCGAACCACCAGCGACATAGACGTACTTGCCATCTGGACTCACAACGAGCCGCGTTGGATGCCATGGATTGTCGCTCATTGGCCCTGTCGAGATGGTCCCAATGAACGTGAGAGCACCGTTGGTCATGTTCCGGGCAAAAGTCGCGACCGAACGATCTGCAAAGCTTACCGTATAAACGAATTTGCCGTCTGGTGAGACGGCAACATCCCTAACATTGGTGAGTCCGCTGACGCCTCCGACAAGATTGCGTTGGCTATCGACAAAGGTCAGCGCGCCCGTGACGGGATCGCGCTGCAGCACGGTCAACGCAGAGTCACCGAGGGCGGCGACATAGAGACTCTTCCCTTCAGGATCCATGGCCAGACGGGTTGGGCTAGAGAGTGTTTGTGCCGGGACGTCATCAGCCCCGTTTACCTTGCTTTCGACGTACGACAGGATGCCGTCTGTAGCTCGCATAACTACAACCCCTCCTCTCTCGTCGACTGGTGGCGGGGGATCATGCAGAAAGAGAGTACCTACGGCGATGTAGACGTTGTGCCCGTCCGGACTAACCAATGGCGCACGCGCACTTTGAAGCTGTGGCGGTGTTTGGTCTGCGTTGCTACCGACTATTTTTTGTGTGAAAGACAAATCGTCGTTCGGCCCGCGCTTTAGAACGACGATTGTCTGGCTGTTCGTGAGCACTATGTATATGTATGAGTTGTCCGGGCTAACCGTTATCCCGAGGGGATTGCCTGTTGCGCTAATCCTGAGCTCCGGTTCGGCTGCATCGGGACCGAATGATACCGTCTGCGCGAAACGCAGGTGGCCGGTATGATCGCGTTTGAACGAGACCAGTGCATCGGATCGCTTTCGTACGCCCCGGATGCACGGACGACCGGAGGGACTGCAATCGCTGTCTGTCCCACAGAATGGCAAAGCAGGATCCTCTGGAATGCTGCAAAAACCGATGGTGTTGCTAGCGCCCGCAGCGTAGACGTACTGCCCGTCGGGGCTGACGACGATCGGTCCCTGATCTCCTTCGAGGCCGTGCACAGGGTTACCGGTATCGTCGGGAACGTCTTCTTGCTCCACCTGCTGGAGATCGAGGAGTTTTGTGTTGGATTGTTTGAGCACTTGTTGGCCCAGCGACACGGGGGCGCTCAAGCCGGTGTCGTCACCGATCATCACGCCGAGTTCGAACGCGCAGGTGGTGACGTCGTTCGCATAGTCGAGCACGAGGTGAGTCTCGCTGTCCTCCGTCTCGTCCGTGGCAGGGTTCTCGGAGACGTCGAAGTAGCCGTCCAGCACCGGGCTGGCGTCGACGAACTCGCAAGCACCGCTCGGGCATTGACTTGACGTTGCACAGGCGGTGCCCCCATTGAGGCCACCGACGCAGCGCTTGGGAGTATTGTCGTGCACGACACCGATCAGCGTGAGCGAGACACCATTGCGCTTGGCGTAGCGGGCAACGACGCGTCCGGAAGAATCGCGAAGGAACCGGTGGCGTGCCGCGAGGGCGCGCGCTCCGTTCCCACCGCTGCCAGGCTTCGATCCTGTTTTAGCGGTTTGCTGTTGTCCCGACCCGTTGCCGGCGCCAGTGAGCAAGTTGCGGATGGTCGGAATCGACGGACGGGGGGCGCGGGAAAGCGCGCGCCCTAACGCCCGGCCGGCAACGCGACTGAAAGGCACAGCACCGTCGAAGCTGCACAGGAGATCCGCGGGCGTGAGACCGACAAGCTGGAGGAGCTCGGCGGCGCGGGGTACGGCAAACGGCAGGATCTTCGCGAGCCGACACTCACCGACGCGACGCACGCAACGGGCAGCGCCGGCGAGATCGGTCACTGGATGCACCCCGGCGAGATCGCAGGCGCACGAGATCGCCTGCCGATTGGCGCCCGCGGCGCCGGCGAGGTCGGCGAAGGCCGCGGAACACGTCGCATCCTTCCCGACGATCGCCGTTTCGGCCGCATCTCCCTTGAGGGCTACGCGCGCGACCGCTTTGTTGCACTTGGCAGTCGCGCTGGCGAGGCATTTGCCATTGTCAGGTTTGCTCTGCACGCACTTCAGGACCTCGTTCAGGCACGTGCCCGCAGCGGTCAAGGCGATGGCACTGAAGTTCTTGCTGCTTTTGCGAAAGCGCGCGTCGCATTCCGTGACCGTCTTCACCTGCGTGCTCGTTGCGAGGAGGGCCCCCGCGCCGGCGTGATCCTCAAGACACGGTGCGACGGCATCGAGGTTCGCGGCGGATACGCCGGCCGTTCGCAAGAGTTCGCGCGCCCGCGGGATTTCCGCCTCGATGAGCCTGTCGGCTTGGCACGCGTACTGGCGGACGATGCACTGTGAGAGCGGTACGAGGCCGTCGACCGTGAGACCGAATTGATGCTGGCAGGTGGGGGCGAGCGCGCCAAAGTCGAGCCCCGCCGTGCTCGTGAGGTCGGGAAAACTCACCGCGCCACAGCTCTTGACGCTACGAATCTTGACGTCCAGGACGTTGGCGCCGTTGACCAGCCTTGCCATCGTGCCGTTGCAGGTGGCAGTCGCGTTGGCGCTGCACTTCAGTCGCGCAACCTCGCATTTGGCAAGACTAACCGCGATTTTTTTCGATCGCTGCGCTTTCTCACGGCAGGTCTGGTCGCTGGCGGTGCAGTTGAGCACCGCATCGGCACACTGCGCGACGCGCAGGCGGCGGAGTGTGATAAAGGCGGCGCCCGCCGTCTGCACGGCCTTCTGACACGCGAGCACCTGCTTCACAATCTTCTTATCGGTCAGGTGAGGGGTCGCAGCGCGGGCGGGCGAGGGCAGCCAAGTCGCCAGAGCGAGGGCCCCGACAAGCACCATGCATGGGGTGCTTGCCCGGCGTACTGGGCGCCGCGGGGTTGCGTGAGGGGAGAACAAAAAGTTTTGGGTCATGGTGGGCCTCGAAGCCGCGGATCAGAAGTTGCCGTCGATGCAGTTGGCAAGTGGATCGCCGACCGCACATCGTTGGGTCGTGTTCGTGCACTCCGTCGCACAGGTCCGACACGTCAAGCCGTTGCCGCATGCCGGGTCTGCTGTGCACGGCATGCAGAGCGGACTCGCCCCGCCGATCACAAAGGCCTGCGTGGCGCCGTCGGCGAACGTCAGGTGCGCCACGCGGAGTCCGGTCGCGAAGAGCTCGGTCTCCAGTGTGACGAGATGTGCGTATGGGCCAGTGCCGCGCGCGACCTCCGTCCGGATCGTACCCGCCAGGATGCTGCCCTCCGTCGGTGCGGTATTGGAGACCACCACGTCGTAGTGATCGGTGAAGTCGCCGAGCACGCTGCTCGCATCGTCGATCGAGCCCACGACGGCGAAGTCTGTACCGCCGGGCGCTTGGGTGAAGAAGAGCCCGCCGCTCAGCACGATGCGCTCGTCGTTATCGGTCGCGTTTTGCTGCACCACATAGCCGTCGAACGTGACGTCAACGCCATTGGTACCGGGCCGGTCCGCGATTGCCACGAAACCGTCGGTGACGACGCCGCGCCCTTCGTCGCAGACGAAATCCTGAAAGCCATCGTCACGGACCTCGGTGCGGCCCCCGTTCGGGCACGGCGTGCTCGTCGGCGCTCCGGCGCTGCGGACAAAGAAACCGCTCGTCGTCGCCCCACCCCCACCCTTGGTGATGGGACCGAACCGATCGATTTGTCGCGGTACTTCGCGGATGCCGCAGGTGAATTCGGGCGCGGGGAGCTCTGCCGCCAGCCGGAGCGTCAGCACGCCGTCGGAAATGCTGACGTGCCCGTCGAGATTGACGTCGCAGATTGGCGGCCGACAGGCGCTTGGCAACCCCGCCGCCTCGGCCAACACAATTACGCCAGCGGTGACCGAGACATGGCCTTGCTCGAGCGGATCCCCACACACCGTGGTGGCGAGCGCCGCACTCGACCAGAGGCATGCGAGCATGCAACCGCACGCCACCGAGAATCTTTGCAGTCGCTCCGTGGCCACGCTCCTCCTAAGAAAGGGACTCAAATGCTCCAGCGTTGGCAAGGCATACCCACTTGCACGAGCAAAACAAAACCCTCCATCTGAGAAGAACCTCATCTGTTTCGAAATCCTCGCTATCCCGGACGCGGGAGTGCGGTTCACACGCTGCCTCGACTCGACCTGGGACGCCAGTGATGAGGTCGCGTATCTCTACAAAGCAAAACTGAACTCGCAGGGTGCTTCAGGGGACCCCCCGGACCAATAGCGCGCCAATTTGGTGCAAGGGCTTTGGGGCTGCCGGCTCCGTGCAAGAGAAATCTTCCGCTTCATCGCTTCATCGACGGTAGTGTCCGCTAGTCCCAGGGGGCTAAATTTTTCTTTCGCCAACGCGCAAGCGCTCAAGGTTCGCTGCCTGATCCATGCGCGGCAAAGCGGGACCGTGTGCGTCCGGTGGGGCTCAAGAACGCCCGAATCTACTCCGGGGACGCGAAAGAGGTTCAAATGCAAATACGGGAAAATCGTTGAAGCTGTCTGCGCGTAAGAATCTCCCATCGGGCGAGACCGTCAGGTCCAGTCTCGATCTCGTCCGGCGCCACGAGAGGCCCGGAGGGATGGATGCGCACTCGGACTTCAGGGCAGGGATTGGCCCGCGCTTGCAAGTGCGACCACTTGGAGTGAGCTGTGGCCGACCAGTCGCTAACGCCGATCGATGAACTGGCGCTGCCAGAGCTCGAGGTTCAGGAGGTTCCAGATCAGCTCGGTGGCGCCACGCGGTGCGCGTCGTTGCTCGATCGGAACCTTCCGGAGGTAGCTCTCCAGCACCGAGCGTTTGACGATTCCTCGCGCCATGCTCTGTGGATCGAGCAGGATCTCTTCGATACGGGTGCGGATGTCCGGTTGCGCGAGCCATCGGACGATCGGCACCGGGAACCCGCGTTTCTGGCGATGGATCAGCTCGTGGGGGAGGAAGTCCTCCGCAAGACGCTTGAGGATGCTCTTGCCGACGCCGTTCCGTTGCTTCCGGTCGGTTCCGAGCCGGTAGCCGTATTCGACCAGCTCGTGATCGAGAAACGGCACGCGCGACTCGATCGAAGCCGCCATCGACATCTTGTCCTGTTTCATCAGCAGGGTGTCGAGAAACGTCTTGAAGTCCATGTAGCTCGTCTGGCGGAGGAAGTCGGAGTCGCCCGGTGCGCCATGAAAGGTGCGGACACTGAAATCTGCAGTGCCGTTGCGGTAGTTGGTGGTGATTCGATCTTCGAGGAGGCGCTTCACCACGACAGGCAGCGACACTTGATTGAACGACGCGGCGATCTCGCCCTGGGACATCGCGAGTCGGCCGAGCAGGAGACGGTCGGCGCCGAAGACGCTCTGCGCACTTCGGACCAAGGTCTCGCGCGCGAAGTCGGGGCACACTCTCTGGAACGCGGCCGCCGTTCGCGCGTGCTTCGCAGACCAAGCGTACTTGTCGTAGCCGAGAAACAGCTCGTCGGCGCCCTCCCCGGTCAAGATGACGGTGGCTTTGCCCTTGGTCGCCTTCGACAGGAAGTAGAGCGGAATGCAGGCGGCGAGGGCGATTGGCTCGTCGTGATGCCAGATCAGCTGCGGCAGAGCGTCGAAGAAGCGGGACGGATCGAGGACAAGCTCCTCGTGGTCGGTGTGGAATTGCTCGGCGACGAGTCTCGAGTACTCGAATTCGTTGTACCCTTGCTCGGCGAAGCCGATGGAGAACGTCTTCACGGGCGCGTCCATCATCTCCGACATCAAGGCGACGATGAGGCTCGAATCGACGCCGCCGCTGAGGAAGGCCCCGAGCGGAACGTCTGCCATGAGCCGCCGACGGATTGATTTGCGCAGCAGCTCGAGGACGTGCTCGCGCTCCTCCTCTTCGCTGCGGCGTTCGCTCGGACCATCGGGCAGGTCCCAAAACCGTTCGATGGTGACGCGGTCGTCCTCGGCTACCAGGAGATGCCCCGGTGGCAGCTTCTTGATGCCCCGGAACGGCGTGTCGTCGCCGTACACGCTGCCGTAGATCAAGAGATCGGGAATGCGCTCCGCGTTGACCTCGGCGACCAACCCGGGCCACTCGAGCAGCGCCTTGATCTCCGAGGCGAAGATGATGCCCTCGCGCGTGACGGCGTAGTAAACGGGCTTGATGCCGATGCGGTCCCGCGCCAGCACTAAACGATTGCGTCGCGTGTCGTAGATCGCGATCGCGAACATGCCGTTCATGCGGCTGAAGGCGCCCGTCCCGAGCTCTTCGTAGGCATGCACGATGGCTTCGGTGTCAGAGCTGGTGCGGAAGACGTGCCCGGCGGCCTCGAGTGACGGCCGCAGATCGCGATGGTTGTAGATCTCGCCATTGAAGATGACCCAGACCGAGTCGTCCTCGTTGCCCATGGGCTGATGTCCGCCAGCGAGGTCGACGATGCTGAGCCGTCGGTGACCGAGTCCGACGTGGCCCCGAACGAAATTCCCGGCGCCATCGGGGCCGCGGTGGACCATGGTGTCGCGCATCGCGGTGATGTCGCGTTCCAACACCTGGCGCTCACTGTCGAAGAGATAGACCCCGCAGATCCCGCACATCGTCCCTACCGCCTCCCTTCAACTGCCAAACTCAGCGGTTGCGCACGCAGGGTGTGGCGCGCCACGGCGCTCTCGAGCAGCGCGGCCACCTTGGTCGCGCTCGCGGTCCACGAATAGTCCGACACGACGACGCGGCGAGCCTGCGATCCCATGGTGGTCCGGAGCTCGGAGTCGCGGATCAGTGTGACCAGTTTCGTGATCAACCCATCGGTGTCGTCGGGATCGTACAGCAAGCCGGTCTTGCCGTCCTCGATGACTTCGCCGATTTGGCCGATGCGGGTGGCGACGACGGCTTTGCCGCACGACATGTACTCGAAGAGCTTGATCGGTGAGAAATAGAAGAATGCTTCGCGCGAATAGGGAGCGACGAGGACATCCGTCGCAGCCATGAGCGAGGGGACGTGCTCACGCGCGACGTGCCCCGTGAAGCGCACGCGATCCGCGTACCCCGACGCATCACAGAACTCCCGGAGGTCGGCGGACCGCGTTCCCTCGCCGACGAACAGGAACCGCGCTCGAGGCTCGCGCGGGCAGAGCTTGGCGACGATCTGTTTCAGAACCTCGATGCCGTGAAAGCTGCTGAAGCTGCCGACGAAACCTATGATGACGTCGTCCAATCCGAAATCACCGCGCGCGGCGCGATCCGCGACCTCGGGACGAAAGACGTCCGGATCGGCGCCGTTCGGTACGACGGCGATCCGGTTGCCCGGAATGCCGCGGTCGACAAAGTGCTGCTTCAGTACCGACGAGACCACGAACATCCCGTCGGCTCGACGGAACGCCCACTCCTCGACTCGATCACCGAGGCCTGGAATGAGCTTGTACTGCGGGAGGTAGCGTCGGTACTCGTAGGCCGCTGGCGCGTTCACCTCGAAGGCCATGGGGATGTCGAGGCGCCGGGCCGCGATCAGGCTCGAGACCTGATGCAGTGAGTAGCGGCTTAGAAGGACGTCCGGTCGGTGCTTTTCGAGGATCGCCTGTTCCGTTCGCGCGTTTGTGAGCGCGCGCCGAATGGCGGAAGCCTCGTGGAGGTAGGGCGCCAACCGCGCGCGCCAGCGACCAGCTTGCGAGCCTGCGCCCGACTTCGCGTTCGTGCTTTCGGCGGCGGGCTTGCGGCGCCGATCGACGGCGATGACCTCGTGACCGAGCCGGCGCAAGCCGGACGTGAGCTCGAAGATGTGAGCGGCGGCCCCGCTCGATTCGCGGAGATCCCACTCGTAGTTGAAGTAGACGATTCGCATGCTCGTTGCGGGTCGCTCAGGTGGGCGTTGCGGCGCGTGCTTCAGCTTCTTGATCTGCCAACACGCCCGCACCGGCGGAGAAACCCATGATGAAGAATAGCAGGGGATATGCCTGCATGCCTGTATAGAAATCGAGGCTCATGCCCCAGATCAACGAGCCGATGGAGACGACGAGGGCGATGCCGACCTCTTTGACGAGGAGATCATCCGAGTGTGCTGCTCGCCATGCCGATCGGAAGGACACGACGATCATCCAGATAAATGTGGCCAGCCCGACGAGCCCGGTTTCCGCCGCCACCAAGAGATACTGGTTGTGGGCCATGTAAACCCAGTCTCCATCCCCGTAGAAGGACGGCAGGTATTTCCAGCGAGAAAGGTAGCATTGGTTTATGCCGACGCCCACGATTGGCTGAGCCTTCACCATTTCGAGATTGATGTAGTTCAGCAGGAACCGTTCGTCGGCGGCTCCCTGATGGTTGGCTCCCAATCGATCGTGCACCGGCCCCCACGCGATCGCGAGGGCCAGCATTGCAAACACCGCCATTCCGCCCAGCATCGACGGCCGCATCGCGCGACGCCGAATCGCAACGATCGACATGATGATGCTCCCTACGCCGAATCCGATCCAACACGAGCGAGTGAGGCTGAGGAGGAGGCACAGGAGGCCGTACCCAAAGAGGCCGGCCACGGGCCAACTCGGTTTCCACTGCTTCGAGAACAGGCGGGCCTGAGTAAAAAACAAGGCGACCATTTCCAACGTGGCGAGGCTCGCAGGCGCCATTCCCATTGTGCCACCAAATCGTCCGGAATTGCCGCGGTTTTCGAGGATCTCGCCTTCGAGGGTGAAACTCGTATTGGTTATGCGCTGGGCTGTGTAGAACATGCACTGCACGACCAACAACGAGAGCACCAAAGTCCACGCGCGTTGAAGATAATCGCGGCGTGCGCAGATGTGGCAGCTCACCATTGCGATGAGGACGAGCGAGATGTTCCCCGCAAGGCCATAGAGGGAGTTGGTCTTGTCCTCGGTCGTGGTGAACGACAGAAGCGTCGCCACGACAAATCCCATGAGCGCGTGGGTGAATGCCCTGTTCGCGCGCCAGGGTCCCGCGGACGCGCGGTTGAGGAAGAAGTAGCCGAGGTAGGCGAGCCCGAGCAGGATGGTCAGCGAGACGTTGAACCCCGGCTGTCCACCCGGCACCGGCTTTCCTCCATACATGAGGTTGAAGCTGACGCTGAACTGCAGTGAAAAAATGAAAGCCGAGACAAGGAAGCGCTCCACACCGCCGGCAAGGGCAGTCGCGATGACCGGCACCATGGCGAGGCCCATAACCGCGATGACGAGGTACGCCGTCCATGCTGGGCCGAGATTCCACCACGCCTGCAGTGCCGCGAGGCCCAAAACCACACCCGCCGTCAGGGGGTTCGCGAGGATTCGAACGAACAGCCTCGAGGGACCGCGGGGGAGTGAAACCTCCGGGGTGCTCACGCGGGCTCCTTCCGTATCGGTGTCGTCGGACTCAGTGCTGGCGCGCGGCGAACACGGCGCGCCACCTCTCCACTGATCCGTAGAACGTGGGCGCGCGTGAGAATCCCCGTCATACCCAAAGCCACACCATACGTCGCAAGGGCGACAGCGGCGGCGATAGTCGGGGACCATGGCCGGAGGATCAGCAACGCTGCGGCACCCGCACAGGCTCCGATCCCGAGACGGATGAACGTCGGTGCCATGCCTGGGTCGTGCACGTGCCGTCGAACGAAACGGTACTGAAGCGAGACGTGCAAAATCATCGTTCCGAGCGAAGCGACAGCCGCGCCGACGAAGCCAAAGTACGGGATCAACGCTACGTTGAAGATCACGCTCGTTAGCGTCGCGATGAGGTTTACCTTGAGGTCGAAAGCCTGGTTGCCGCTCGCAAACAAAATCTGAGCGAGTGTGTTGGTCAAGGTATACGGGATCATCACCCACGCCATCACAGCTAGAGCTTGACCCGCTGGGGCAACGGCGCTGCCATAGAGCGAGGTGATGATGATGTCGGCCAGTCCGGAGATGATGAGCGCCAATGGGATGGTCCCCGCGACCACCCACGTAAGCGACTGGCGACACAGCAAGCGAAACTCCTCGCGGTCTTCTTGGTGGAGTCGTGCCAACTGCGGGTAGAGAGCTCGCGCGTAGGCTTGAGGGAAGCTCCGAGTGACGTCGAGGATGCGGGTGGCCGCGCCGTAGAAGCCGACGTCAGCGAGACCTCTGAGCCATGTGAGGAGCAGGGTATCGGCTCGCCAGTACAGCGCATTTACGATGGGAATGGCGCCGACGATGGGAACCTGCGCCGCGAGTTCTCCGAGGCGTTCCCGATTGATGCCGAAGGTCATCGGCACTGCATAGCGCCGAACGGCCAACGTTATGCCGACGGCGGTGGCGATGCGGCACGCGAGGATGGTCGCCGACACGGCGACGATCCCGAAGCCGGCTACCACCATTGCCGCGGCAATTGTCGCACGGACGGCGACCTCGATGAGTTCGATGACGACGAAATCGAACGCGCGTTCGAAGGCCAACAGCACGGATTCCCCAAACGTGATCACGACCGTGGGAAACAATGCCGCCGCCGTGAGCAGCAAGCCGATGCGCGTGGCGGTTGAGGGTACGCTCCACATGAAGATCGGCAGTAAGATGAGCGAGAGTACGGCCGCCGCGGCCATCCCGATCCAGCATGCGCTCGCGAAATAGGCACCGGCCGCGGCGCGTTCTCGCGCCACGTCGCGTGTGACGATGATGTGAAGTCCCGCCGTGGCACAGGTCTGCCCGATGAAGAAGAAGGTGAGCAGGAAGGAGTACTCCCCGAGCATCTCGACGCCGCCGAATCGGCTGATTGCGACGACCAGCGCCATCGACGCGATCGGCATCAGCAAGTTGCTGATGGTCAGGAAAGAGAAATTCTTGAGTAGCGCGGTGCGCAATGCCTGAACCCCGTGATCAAGCGGCTCGGCGCGCGGCGGGAAGCCAACCGGTGTCGCGCAGCCATGCCTCGGTCTTTTGCATGCCCTCTGAGAGTGATGTCCGAGGGTGGAATCCGAGAATACGTCGTGCCTTCTCGATGCTCACGACGGAAGGTTGGTGCATCAAGGAGAAGTCCGTGTCCTCGATGCGCCGCGGATGGCGCGTGAAGCGGAAATGCCAGCGAGCCACGGTTGCCTCAAGATGCGCGCGCCACATCGGTATCGATGGGGGAGGCGGTTTCCCACACATCGCAGCGAGATGAGCCAGGTATTCCCGCCATGAGACGGCCGGATCGCCCGACAGCAGAAACGACTCACCGGCGGCCCCGGGTGTGTCGAGCGCGAGGAGAATCCCGTCGACCAGGTCCTCGACGTAGATCATGTTGAGGTGCCCACGACCGCCGTTGAGGGCTTTGATGCGTTCGTGCGTCACTCGTGAGAGCTCGGCGAGGATGCGTCCCGATCCGGGGCCGTACACGATCGTCGGGCGAACGATGACGAGCTCCAGATTTGTCTCACGAGCTAAACGGACAGCCGTCTGCTCAGCTTCGGCTTTCGTGACGGCATAGGGATCGCCCACGAGCTCGAGCGGCTTCGTCTCGGTCAGCACTGGCGGCCACGCGCGGCCCTGAGCCACGACGGAGCTCACGTGTACGACCCGCCGGCACCCTGCGTGTGCGGCGGCCACCAAAACGTTCTCGGTGCCGCGGACGTTGATTGCGCGAGCTTGCTCGAGGTCGCTTCCGCCGACTGCGCAATGCAAGACCGCGGAGCATCCGGCTGTGGCCGTCTTGAGCGAGTCTGGAATGGTCACGTCTCCCCGAAATACTCGGGCTCCGATCGATTCCAGCTTCGGCGCACTGGCTGCATCGCGGATCAGGGCATGCACCGACCGTCCTTGGTCGCGCAATCGTGCCACCAATCGTGAGCCGACGAACCCTGCAGCTCCGGTGACGAGCACTGAATTTAGGGCGTTCATGCGGCCCTCGCGACGGCATAGCAGCGTTCGATCACTTCCAGTCCATTCAAGACCTGCTCAGGCGTGACGACAAAAGGCTGATTACTCACGAGGCAATCGACAAAATGCTGGATCTGACGCGTGTAAGGATCCGTTTCTGCCACCGCGATTTTCTGTGCGCCAGCGCGCCGGCAGAGGCGAGAGTCGCGGCCCCAAAAGATGATGTCGGGTGCGCCATCGATCGAAGTCTCGATCCAGCCTCCAGTTCCGCGTATCCGAACCGTGCGATTCAGGCCGTGTGTATAGCTACAAGAAAGCTTGGCACGCGCATCGGCCGGAAGCTCGAGCTCGACCTCCGCGTCATTCTCGACGCCCCACCCGAGGGTGTCGGTGGCTTCGTACCGGAGCACCTTGGCGTTGCCACCGATCCAAAGCGCCAAATCGATCAGATGAATACCGAGGTCGAGGAGGACCCCGCCACCTGAGAGCGTGCGCTGGCGGCGAAAGTCGGTTCGCGTCGGCCAGGATCCGTAGGGGCTGCCGAGCGCAGCGCCGATGGTCTGCAACGTTCCTATCCGTCCGCCGGCGACAAGCGTCTTTGCCAACTCGAGATTGGGATTGAACCGCCGCGAGTGACCAGCCATCAGGCGGGCTCCTCCATGGGCGGCGGCAGCGAACATGCGATTGGCGTCGGCCGATGTCGTCGCCATTGGCTTCTCGCAAAGAACGTGGATGCCATCCTCGAGCAACTGGCAAGCGATGTCGGCGTGCGTAGTATTCGATGTCGCAATAACGGCCGCGTCTACCTTGCCGAAGAGCTGCCGATGATCGCTGACGGCCACCGGCACGTGATGACGCCGAGCTACTTCTGCCGCGCGTTCCGGAACCGCGTCGGCCAAGGCGGTTAGCGATGCTCCTGCGCACCGAGCGATGGCAGGCACGTGGTAGATTTCCGAAACTGCGCCACAACCCACCACCCCAAAGCGTAGGCGGCTCATGAAGCCCCCTTGAGGAACGACAAAGCTCCGGGCCGTCGCCGCTCGATGAACTGTGGGATGCGATGGAGATTCGCAGCTGCAAGGCCAACGTCTTCCCGCAACATGTGGGCGAGTCGGTGAAGGCGCATCCTCATGCGCGTCGCGCGAACCGTAAGCGGCTCGACCGCGTGACCCTCAAGTGTCCATGATTCGCGAGAGGTTTTGATACTCCTCATAATCTCGTGACGTGCCAGATAGCGTAGCTGCGGGAGCACCTCGGGTCGCACGCCAGCTGCTGTGGCGATGGCGTACTCGAGACTAACATCGTCGCTACTAGCGGCCCACCACGATTCGGACGTGGGCACGTCCGCCCATTTGGTTCCACATGCGATGTTGAGATCGGCAGCCAATAGTCGATGCGCCTCGTAGATCGACGCGAGATCGTCGAACGAACTCGCACCGAGCAAGTCGGCTTGGGTGGCCAAAATCGCCGCAACGCCGTAGCGTTGGTCGGGGCCCGCGCCCGTAATGCTGATCAGCTGAAAGTCTTCCAGCCACAGCATGGGAACCATCGCGCCACCTCGCAAGCAGGCTGCATCGATGCGTAGACGATCCGTCTTAGCGAGATCGATCCAGCTCACGTCAGGCCACCGATCCTGGTTGCCGCTCGGATCGATCACGGCTACAGGCGATCCTTTCATCTGAAGAAATGCCACCAACGAACGGGCGGTTTCTTCCACCATTGGGGTTCGTAGTGATCGCGCCACGTAAACGACGATCCTGGGGCCTCCGAGCTCGACGCCATTGTCATCGACCAGGGTTTGCCACCATGCGTCCGGTGGTCGCTGAGTGCCTGGTTCTGCCGTCTTCCACTGAATAGCCGCCATCCCTTACGCCTCCGCTGCCTGCATCTTCCACAAGGTCCGGTCGACCCAGCGCCATCCGTCGAGTCCCCCGCGAGTGAGGCACTGAAACATCCAGATGCCTTCACCGCCTTCTACTTTCACGCGAGGCAACATGAGCGCATCGTCCCCGGGTACGATGGCACCGTGCTGCGATGTGAACGCGGACGTGTACCCGGCCTCACGCAGCACCTGCGCGGTCATCCCATTGAAGTCCGCCCGCGTCCCGAACGGATAAGCGAAGGATGTGACGTAATCTCCGAGCAGATCCTCAAGCTCCGCTCGCGAGCGCAGCGCTTGGTCTCGAGCGTCGGCCTCCGACATTCTCCCCAGTGACCGATGGGTGAAAGCATGAGACCCTATCGTCACGCCCGAGCGCGCGAGCTCGATCACGTGCTCGCGCGTCATGCGGCCATCGGGTCCCCTGTCGTATCCGCGGCTGGCGTCGTCGCGCAGCTCTCCAGCAGGAACGAAGAGCACGGCGGGAATGCCGTATCGTTGGAGGATAGGGAGTGCATGCTCGTAAACCGATGGTGCCCCATCGTCGATCGTTACGAGAACCGCGCCGTCCTCGAGGTCATGCTCGCCAGCAATGAAGCGCTCGAGCTGAGCAAGCGAGATTGCCGAGCGTTGATTTGCGAGCCAGGCCATCTGCCGCTCGAAGGTGGCGGGGCTGACGCTGAAGGGATCGCGAAGGGTCTCCTCGAAGCGGTGGTAGGTCAGGGCTCGCACTCGCGAGGCTCGGTGCCGAGCAAGGCCACCACAGCTCCACGTCGCGGCGACGACACTTCGCCGCGCGCCCTTTTTTAGGTGCCAACGAACGAGTGAGGTCAACTGACCCATGGCGTCAGCATCCTAACGATCTCGCGGGCGGCGATTTCATGGCCCGCGGCATTCGGGTGGTCTGCGTCGAACGGAATGAAGAGCGACTCGTGTCCCGCAAAGGCCGAACGAAACGCCGAGGTCAGATCGAGAAAGGGGATGTTCTCGTGTTCGGAGAACTGGTTCAGCCGAGCCGGATACGTGCTCGCGGGAAATGGGTGCTCCAGCATCAACGGAAGCGGAAACGCTACGATCATCAGACGCGCACCGTGGCGTTCGACCATCTGCCGTAAGGCGCGAAATGAGTTTTCCATCCGAGACCACCCGGCACTCACCGTAGGCGTCAGATGTCCATCCAAAACATCGGCGCGGAAGGTGGCATGGTCGTCCGGCACGCGTGACGCCTGATACGCGCGCCAGCGCTCCAACGTGCCGTACAGGAGTCGCGAGCGCTTGAGTGCATTGCGAAGGTCAGCGTCGGCGACGATCGAAGCGTCCGGTGCCGGCGACGGCGCGGTTGGGGCGTCGGCATCGACCAAGTTTCCGTTTGCGTCGACGCGAACGTTCGATTTGTCATTGATGTCATTCCAGCAGACGCCGACCACTACGACGTCGGGATCGTAGCGATGACCCTCATGTTCGTAGTACACGACCTCTTGCTCCGTGTTGTAGGACGCGATCGCGGTGTTGACGGTTTCCGTCGCAACGCCCGCCGCGGCGAGCATCGTGCGCACGCGTTCGGTGACGACCTCGTCGTCGCGCACGCCGTACCCGAACGTGATCGAGTCGCCGAGGAAGAGGATGCGCTTCGTGCCGGGCGTTCGCTCGTATGGCACGACCGGTCCGCGCAACCCGCGCTCGTTGATGACGATCTCCTTGTCGGCGCTGAAGCCGCGTTGGTTCGGTTGCCAGGCGAAGATCAGGGCTGGGTCCGAGCGATAGCGCAGCTGCGGGTACTTCCACGGTAACGGCGCGGGGAAGATCAGGCGGGCCATGCCCTCGAGCGCAACACCAGTGATCAGGAGCGTCACCACGAGGAGTGCGAGGTTTGCGACAAATGACGTACGTGGGGCGGGTGGCGTGGCAGGGGCAGCTCTCATTCTCGGCCTCGCCCCTGCGCTTCCCGCGCGACCCGCGCGAGGAACTTCGGATTCCCGACCAGATACCGCCGCCACTTGTGCGGCTGTTGCAGCATCAGCTGCACCCATTCGAAGCCGTTGCGGCGGACCCAGCGTGGCGCGCGCGTGAGCACGCCGCCCCAGTGGTCGAACAGTCCGCCGACACCGACCGCGAGCTTCACGCCCGTCAACTGCTGGCGGTTGTCGTGGATCCAGCGCTCTTGGATGGGGTTGCCCATGCCGACCAGGAGCACGTCGGGCTTCGCCTCGTTGATCTTCGCGATCACTTCGTCGTGGTTCGCGCGATCGTAGTGGCCATGCTGGTGGCCGACGACGTTCATGCCGGGATACTGTGCCGTGAGGAAGCCGGCGGCGCGGGCGACGACATCGGGCTGCGCGCCAACCAGGAAATACCGATACCGGCGCTCGATCGTATTGACGAAGAAGAACGGCAGCAGGTCGGTGCCGACCAGGTTGTCGATCATCTTCTTGCCTTGCCACCGCGCGGCCCAGCGGACCCCGGTGCCGTCACCGAATACCGTATCGGCGTGGTTCAGCACGTGGCGATACGTGGGATCGTCGCACGCGATGTTCAGCGTGTGGGCGTTCACGATGTAGAGCGCGCGCGCGTGCATCGTCTCGGCCCAAATGAGCTTCTGCATGTGCGCGACCGCTTCGATCGTGTGGAGATTGGCGATCCGCACGCCGAGAATCTCGACGACCCGCGCGCCGGCGGGGCCGGAGGCGGGTGGAACGAGCTCGTGGTCGTCGGATACGGGCATTGGCATGGCCATTGGGGATCGAATGCCGCGTTCAGGCGGCCATCCCTTCCTCCATGGCTTGCCGGTACGTCACGATCCGTCGCTCGCGGGCGATCATCGCGAGAATGTCGCGCAGACCTTTTCGTTTCACTGCGAGAGATACCTTCATGCCGGGATGCCGATCCATGCGGGGATCGATGCCGTCGTTGGCGAGATCGAGGAGGTCGGCGGCGTGGAACTCATAGCAGAGCGGTCGTCCGGAGCGGAGCGCCGAGCGGAGGCCGCGCGCGAAAAGCCAGGGCGGAACGAAGTAGGAAAACGTGTGGTAGACGGGCAGCCGCAGCCAGCGAGTCACGGAAATCGGGAACTCCATGAGATTGCCGTCGGCGGCCGTGGTGCGGTGCGGAACGGTCGACGCGAAGGCATGTCCGACGAGGTCCATCGAGAAGATGGACCCCTTCGGGGTGGAGCGGCTGTAGGCGGCGAGGCGGCTCGCAATCAGGACTGGCGTGGGGAAGATCGAGGCGTCGTAGCGATAGCCGGACGCGGCGATCATGCGAAGGACGCGATCGTTCACGTCCCACGCCGGCGCGCGGAATCCGACCACCTCCATCCCGCTCGCTTCGGACAACCGCGCGCGCGACTCGACGATCTCCTCGCGGAGGCGGTCGTCGTCGAGCGTGCTGAACGGCTGGGTGTGGGTGAGCGAGTGACTCGCGATCTCGTGACCGGCCTGTACCGCGGCCCGCCACAGTGAGCGCTCCGAGCCGGCGTCGCGGGCGATGACGAACAGCACGCCCGGAACGCCGAGCTCGGCGAAGACCTCCAGCAGGCGAGGGACGGCCGTGCGATAGATGCGATCGCAGGACGCCATGTCCTCGATGCCGTAGCCTTGAAGATGTCGGTCGACGGTGTCGAGGTCGCAGGAGAAGATTGCGTACGGAGGTTGACCCATGCGGCGATCAGGCGCTGCGTGCAGCCTTTGCTCCGGTCAGCTGCGCGACGGCCTTCTCCACGGCGTCACCAATGAACGCGACGTGCTCGTCCGTGTAGAACTCGTTCCACGGCAGCACGACGACGCGCTCGAGACCGCGCACGGTCCCCGGATAGTCCGCGGCGTCGTAGACGATCTTGGTGCCGTCCTCGCGCTCGCGGTACGAGTACGGGAACTGGCTCTTGCCGAAGGTCTTGCGCTTCGTGAAGACCTCGCATTCGAACGCGGGCTTCTGGATGTAGCGCGGCGCGGAGAAGACCCCGTTCGCCTTCAGCGCCGCACCGAGGGCGTCGGATCCGCCCGCGAGCACCGCGGGATCCACGATGAGCGGGTACTTCCAGTAGACGTGGGTCGAGCCTTTCGCCGGCTTCGGCAGCGTGAGGCCCGGCGTGTTGCGGAGCCGTTCGGTCAGCTGCTCGGCCGTGCGGCGCCGGCGCTCGACCACGCCACCGAGCTTCGCGAGCTGGGCGCGCGCGACGGCGCCCTGCAGGTCGGTCATGCGGTAGTTCAACGCCAGGAAGTAATGATCGGGCTTCGGATCGCCGTAGCCCCAGGCCTTGTCGCTGAAGAGGATCATCCAGCGCGCGAAGGCCTTGTCGTGCGTGACGACCAGGCCGCCCTCGCCGGTGGTCATGTGCTTGCCCTGTTGCAGGCTGAACGCGCCGATCGCGCCGATCGTACCGACGAGCTTGTCGTCTTGCGTCGCCAGGAATGCTTGCGCGCAATCCTCGATCACGGGGATGCCGTGCTTGTCGGCAACCGCCTTGATGCCGATCACGTCGCAGGGGTTCCCGAAAAGGTGCGTCGCGATGATGGCCTTGGTGCGTGGGGTGATGCGCGCCGCGACCGCCTCGGGCGTCACGTTCAACGTCACGGGGTCCACGTCTGCAAAGATCGGAATCGCGCCCTGATAGAGGATCGGCGAGATCCCACCCATGTCGGTGATCGAGGTGGTGATGATCTCGTCGCCGGGCTCGGGATCGATGGCCGCGACGGCGCAGTGCACGGCCGCGGTGCCCGACGTGACGGCACGGGAGTAGGGGACGCCGTACAGCTCGGCGAACGCGCGCTCGAGCTCTTTCACCTGGGTGCCCTTGGTGCAGTTGAGGGTGCCCGACTCGATGACCTCGCGCAGGAGCTTCAGCTCCTCGTCTCCGAAGTCGCGGCCGGTGTGATCGGCGTCCGATGGTAGCGTCAGTGGTGCGGTCATCGTGATGCTCCTTTGTAATGGTGGATGGGATCGCTGCTGGTCACGCGAGATCCCCGACGAGCGTGTCGACGGTCTCGCGTGCAAGTCCGATGCTGGTGTTCCATGCGGTGACGCGCGGGTAGGCTTGCGCCGTCGTACTCAGATAGACGCGGCTCGAGCCCAGGCGCGGCGCCGGGCGCTTCTGAAGATACCCCACGCTCCACACGGGCTCGACGTGCGGCGCGCGGAAAACGTACACCTGCTCGACGTCGCTGGCGCGGAAATTCGGGTAGAGCGCGGTCAGCCCCTCGATCGCCTGCTTCTTCACGACCTCGTCGGATCGCTCGTACGCCTCCGACCCGGGCTCGCAATAGTTGAGGCAGTAGATCAGGTGGCGATTGCCGATCCACTCGCTCGGGATCACGTGCGTGGTTTCGACGACGCCCTGAAACGGGAACTGCGGATCGACGACGATCGTCCAATAGAAACGCTCGAGGGGCCGGCGTGACACGACGATCGCGTTGACGCAGCCTTGATACTTGAGATCCGAGAGCGGCAGATCGCCCTTCAGCGCGCCGCGCGCGATCGAGCTCAAGCAGGGCATGGGCAGCGTCGAGATCACCGCGTCGAAGCGCTCGTCGACGCCGGCGATGTCGGTGTGCACCGAGACGCCGTTCGACTCGACGCCACCGACGGGGCTCGCGAGGCGCACCTCGCCGCCGCGCGCGATGATCGAGTCGCGTAGCGTGTCGGAGAAGCCCTCGTAGCCACCGCGGAGATACCCCTTCACTTCTTGCTCGCCGTTCTTCTCGCGGTTCAACGTGTTCCAGACCCAGTAGGCGGGAACGGTGTTGACGCGTTCGCCGAACTTCGCGCGCAGGAGCGGCTCCCAGATGCGAGCGTAGATGCGCGGGCCGAAGATCTTCCGCAGCCAGTCGCATGCATAGACGTCGTCGAGGTCGAGTCCGTGCTTCTTGATCTTCGTGATGTAGGCGGCGCCGATGCCGGTGCGGATGCGGTCGGGAAACGACAGCGCCTTGAAGCGCAGCAGGTCGAGCGGCGAATTGAACCCGTACAGTGCACCGCCGAGCCGGAAGCCCATCCCGGTTTCACGCCAGATCAAGCGATCGGCGATGCCGAGCTCGGACGTGAGCGCGACGAGGTCGGCATCGGAATCGAGGATCACGTGGTAGTAGCGATCGAGGTGCACGCCGTCGTGCTCGAACCACGTGCCGAGCCCACCGAGGCGGTCGCTCGCTTCGAGCACGACCGGCGTGATCCCCGCTTTCAGCAGGAAGTGGGCGCTGGCGAGACCGCCAATCCCTCCGCCGAGGACGGCCACGCGTTTCGTTGGACCATTCACCATTGCCTTCAGTCGCATCAGCGGGCGCACGACCCGGCGACGTCACCCCTCCACCCTCGTTGTCGTCGCCTGGGTCCCGTCACCGACCGACGGTCATGTCAGTGTGCGCAGGCTCCAAGGCGTACGCCATCCGTGATACCTCGGAGGTGCCTCACCTTCTAGGCGGAAAGCCGCGCGCGCCATGCGGCGCGACGCTCACATGCCAAGTGCTCAATCAATCCTCACGAACGGGGGGACCGCTCAAGCCGCTGGAAGCGCCCGGCTTCGGGGAACGACGAGCGCGATCTGCGCGCCGGCCGGAAGCGGTGGAACGTTCAAGATGCATTCGCTGCCGTCGCGGTCGATGATCACACGTGCGCCCGCGATCGGCTGACTGCCGGTGTTGGTCACGTGGACGGCGCTGGCTTTGACGGTGAGCTTCAGTGCCTCGCGTCGACACCACCAGTCGGCAATGTCTTCCATGCCGGCAAGCCAGATGTCGGCACGTCGGAGCTGGCGGTAGACGAACTCGAGGTGCGCCGTGCGGAGGTCGGCATCGTGCTCGTCGAAGACGCCGCCGTGAACGAGCGCGACGTACAGGCCGCCCGTGGCTCCGAGGAACGCCGCCTTGCTCTCGACCGTCTGCCGCAGGCGTTCGGGGCTTTCGCCGGCGAAGAGCGGCTGAATGCAATCCGGCGCGGTGAGCGGAAGCTCGAGACAACGGCTCGGTCGCACGCCACCGGCGCCGTCGTCGATCAGCGGCCGAAACGGAACGTTCAGGCGCACACCGCGTCCGAAGTTCGCCATGTTCTCGCGGTCGACGTCGGGGAAAGACGAATCGTAGAGGAAGCCCGCGCGATCGAGCGCCCAAGCGAGATCGGGTGAGCGATCGAGCCGCGGGCTGCGATAGCCGGTGATCGAGCGGCCGAGCTTCCGCTCGAGCCGTACGCGCGCACGTTCGAGCGTCGTCGCGACGCGCGTCCGTCCCCAGACTTGCTCACCGCGATGTTCGAGGCCGTGGCAGAGCACGCGGCGCGGCGTCAGGCGCCGCACGACGTCCTCACGGAGATGGCGCACCGCCGGCCCAGCCACGAGGCCGAGCGTCGCCGGATGCCCGGTGGATTCGATCGTGTCGAGCAGGCGATCCATGCCGCGCGTATACGCGAAGCGGCGCGGCTCGACGTCGTGCGTGAGACTGGCGGCGGCCTGATACGGAGCCGGCCAGCGGGCGACACGGACGAGCGAGCCGGCCGCGAGCTTGATGAGCTGCTTCGCGAGCTCGACGAGGAGATAGCCCGTCACGTCGATGGGATACTCGGACGCCTTCTCGCCGAGAGCGGCGAGGCGTTGATCGAGGGCCGCATACGTTCGGCGCTGCACCCAACTGCGGAGCGCGTCGGGGGCGGCGTAGTACACGACTTCGGCCGCCTTCCGTGCCGCCGCGAACCAAGCGGCGGTCGGCTTGCCCTCGCGCACGACGCCATCGTCCTCGTGCATCAGGTGGACGAACGCCGTGCCGAGGTCGACGGCGGACCAAATGCAGCGGTTCCGGCGCGCAATGGCGGGGCGCGCGACGGCCGCACCGGCGTGCGGCGTCGTGAGCGTCGCGAGCACGTTGCCTTTGGTGATCTCCGCTGTTCCGCAAAAAGGCACGTGCGGCAGGCGCAGCTCGCGCTTGCCGTGCGTGCGGACGAGGCAGACGACGTTGCCCGGCCAGAGCGATTGATCGAGGCCGATCGCGCAGCTGCCGACCTCGGTGCGCGCGGCAGCGGCTCCGAAGACCTGACGTGCGAACTGCTCTCCGCCGCCGAAGACGAGGGACGGTGTGCGCTCGACGACCGCGATCTCCGCGGTGCTCAGGGTCGCCGCGCTCACGACCAGCAGACTCGCGCTCGATTCTTCCGGGGTCGCGATGCGGCGATACGGAATTTTCTCGAGGTCGAGGATCGCTTGCAGCCCGAGGGCGGCGATCTCGTCGCGCGCGAGCAGGTCGATCATGACGATCGTCCGCAGCGCTCGCAGGGCGTCGGCGACTCGGCTCCTTCCGGGCGCGGTTGGCCGCAGGTGCAGACGTAGCCGCGGAGGCGGGCCGGATTGCCGAAGACGAGGCCGTGGGGCGGTACGTCGCTCGTCACCACGGAGCCCATGCCGATCATCGCGTAGGCGCCGATGACGAGACCGGGGCCGATGATCGCGCCGGCGCCGATGGTCACGCCTTCGGCGACGAGCGTGCTCAAGGTTTCCTCGTTCGGTCCCGAGTCGGCGAGCCCGCCGCCCTCGAGGTCGAACGCGCGCGGGTAGCGATCGTTGGTGAAGATGACGCCGGCCGCGATCATGACCCGGTCGCCGATCGTGACGCCGGTGCAGACGTAGACTTGCGCGTTGATTTTTACGAAGTCGCCGATCGTGACGCCGTAGGCGACGTACGTCTTCTCGCCGACGATGCAGTCGCGACCGATGCGCGCGGGGCCGCGAATGTGGGCGTTGTCCCACACCGAGGTGCCCTCGCCGAGCTCGACACCGGGCTCGACGAGGGCCGTCTCGTGAATACGGGGCCGACGGGAGTCGGCCGTGTCGCGTGGCGTTGCGTGCGACATGACTCTCCGGCGGCTGCTCCTACGCCTGTTTGCGGCTGCGCGCCCGCGTCGTGGTGCGGCGTTGGCGCATGCCCTTCATGTCGACCCATTCCCAACCGCCGGAGTGGACGGAACGATACGCGGCTTCGACTGCGGCGACGGTGCGCAGGCACTCGACCTCGCTGATCCAGGCGGGAACCGCGCCGTTGCTCTCCGAGGTGGCGACGAAACATTCCTGCATGCGGCGATGGGCGTCGATCTTGTCGTACGCTCCGCCGACGATCTGCCAGTCTTTGCCGAGGTACTTGACGCGGGTTTCCTGCCACCCGACCTCGATGGTGCCGAGCGAACCGTGCACCTTCACGTAGCTGTTGCGCCCGGTCGACAAGCTCCAGCTCACGTCGGCCTTGCCGATGACGCCGTCACCAGCGCGCACCTGGACGGTGGCGCCGTCCTCGACGGACATGCGTTGCAGCGGCTGATGCAGGTTCGCCTGCACGCGCGTCACCGAGCCGAACAGGTACGACATGATGTCGAACGCGTGGCAGCCGTTGTCGATGATGACGCCACCGCCGGCCAGTCGGCGCTGAGCGTTCCAACGCTTCGACATGTCGACGGGGCTACAGAAGCTCACCTCGAACGCGATCGGAACGCCGAGCTTGCCGGTGTTGATGAGCTCGCGCGCGGTGGCGAGCTCCGGCACGTGTCGGAACTTGGTGGCGAGGAGCAGCTGGCGCTTGTTGCGGCGCGCCGCCTTCAGCATCGCGAGCGCGTCCCATGTGGTCAGCGCGAGCGGCTTCTCACAGAGCACGTGCAGGCCGCGATCGAGGCAGGCGATCGCGACCTCCGCGTGATCGGCGGGCGGTGTCGCGATGGTGACGCCGTCGAGCTGTGCGGTTTCCAACATCACCGCGGGATCCGAGTACACCTTGATGCCGAGCTCCCGGGCGCGCTTGCGCGCGGTCGGGGAAGGATCGCAAACGGCAACGACTTCGGCCCCTTTCACGTGAGGCATGGCTTGCAGGTGGACGCTTCCGGCGCGTCCGAGGCCGATGATGCCGATTCGCATGGGCATGTTGGGGGGGTCCTTTCCAGTTTGCGGGGTGTTTAGCCGACCAGTCTGCTGCCGACGGCGCGAGCTTGGCGAGCGCCGACCATGAATGCCGTGAGGATGAGCAGCCGAACGTGCGCCATGATCGCGTCGCCGACTCTCAGCTTCGATTCCCCGAAGCGCCGACTCTCGAGTCGCATCGGCACCTCGCGGACACGATATCCGTTCAGCATGGCGCGCAGCATGAGCTCGGCGACGGCGGCGAATCCGCTCGAGCGAAAGCGAATGCGACGAACCGCCTCGGTATCGTACGCGCGAAAGAGGCAGGTGAAGGTGTAGACGTCCTGCCCGATGAGCAGCTTGTAGAGTCCGGAAACCATGCGGCTCAGCCAGATGCGCACGGCACTCCCTTCGGCTGCGTCGCTCTCAGGGTGCCAGGCGGAGGCCGTGACGATCTGCGCGCCGTCGCGGACGAGGGTGGCGAGCTCGGGGAGTTTTTCGGGCGGGTAGGTGCAATCGCTGTCGATGCTGCAGACGACAGGAGAGCGCGTGTGCTCGAAGCCGGTTCGGAGCGCGGCCCCGAGCCCGAGATTCTCCGGGTGGCGGACGACCTCGATCCAATCTTCTTCCTGGGCAGCGCGCAGCAGTGCGCTGAACGTTCGGTCGCTGGAACCGTCGTCGACGAAGAGGAACTTCCAATCCTCGGCGCCACGGACGCGCATCTTGCGGAGTCGTTCGAGCAGGAACGGAAGTCCCGCCTCCTCGTTGTAGCAAGGGACGATGACGGTAACGGGTGGAATTGCGGTTTCGGTGGTCACAGTGTGGTGCGTCCTTTCTCAGGGGGACACGCAGGCTCAGGTGTAACAAGGCGGTCGGGAGGTTCAGTGGGCTCCTTGACCGGAAATCACAGCGGGAATCGTCTTGGCGAGAATCTTCAAGTCGAGCGTCAGGGACCAATTGTCGATGTACTCCATGTCGGAACGAATCCACTCCTCGAACTTCGGCTCCCGGCTGTTGATCTGCCAGAGACAGGTGATGCCTGGCTTCACGCTGAAGCGCCGACGGTGCCAGCGCGTGTCGATGCGGTCGACGTCGCGCACCGGCAGGGGCCGCGGCCCGACCAGGCTCATGTCGCCCATGAAGACGTTCGCGAGCTGCGGCAGCTCGTCGAGGCTGACCCGCCGAAGCCAACGGCCGAAGCGGGTGCAGCGCGGATCGGCTTCGATCTTGAAGACGGGACCCTCGGCCTCGTTCAGGTGCTCGAGGTCGGGCTGGAGCTTCTCGGCGTCGACGACCATCGTCCGAAACTTGTAGGCCGGGAAGCGGCGGCGATTGAGGCCGACGCGCTCTTGCACGAACAGAATGGGACCACCGGAGTCGAACTTCACGGCGATGGCGATTGCCAGCATCACCGGCGACAGCAGGAGCAAACCGAGGCCCGACCCCGTAATGTCGATCATGCGTTTGGCGACCAGGCGCAGTGTGTCCGGAGGACCGCTCGAGATCGTGATGACCGGCTGCTCGCCGAGGGTATCGATCGAGGCCCGGCCCCAATCGAGGGCGGCGAGGTGCGCCACGACCCGAACGGTGATGCCCTGCTCCTCGCAGAGCGTGATGATGGGGCGGATGAGCGGCTCGGAGCCGTCGAGAGGAAGGCCGAGGAACACCTCGTCGATCGGTCGCGACTCGAGCAGCTTGGCGAGGCGGCTCAGTGGATCGTCGTGATTCGCCTCTGTGCCGTTTGCGCCTGTACCGTTGCCGTTGGCGCCGTTGCCGTTCACGTGCAGCAGGCCGATCGAGGGCCGAACGTTCAGGACTTCGACCACGCGGTACCCGAGACCATCGCGCTGCGCGAGCCGGGCCGCGCCGTCGAGCGCAGACCCGCCGTCGCCGACGATGATCACGTCGCGCAGGTTGCGTCCGAGGCTCCGCACCTGACGTGCGACGGCGCGCAGAACGCGGCGCTCGATCGCGAGCCCGAGGAACGCGAGCATCGGAAACACGACGAGGAACGGCGGATTCACGTATTCGAAGCCGAGGGGGAGACTGAGCGGGATGATGGGAATCGTGGCGATCGCGACCGCGGTTCCGAGATCCTTGATCTCACGGGAGGCCGGCGAGAGGCGGTAGGAATTGTAGAGGCCATGCATCCGGAGCACGAAGTGCCAGAGCACGAGGTACGCGCCCACGAACAGCATGTTGAGGATCGTGATCCTCATCTCGAGCACGCCCACTGTCGTGTCGATGCCGGCCTTGCCGGCCGTCAGCGCGACCGCGCCGACGAGGCAGGAGATCACGACCGTGAGGTCGGTGAGCTTGATCAGGGTGACGAGGGCTTTGCGGCGTGGCGACATGGCGTCTCGATCCTCTTTAGGAATGACGTTCCGAACGATCGCCCACGATGCGGCGGATCCATCCTGGCAGGCGATCTTTGGAGCCGTGCATGACGACACCCAATGTCTTGCATCCCGCGATCCGCGCGCGCTCCGCTGCGACCTGCAGCGCCGCGCGTTCGGTGACTTCGGATTCGGCGACGATGACGAGGCCGTCACACGCGCAGGCGAGGAGGGCGGCATCGATCGAGGTGGCGAGCGGCGGACCGGTCACGACCACGAGGTCGCTGTCGGGTGCGACGCGATCGATCCACGCCGAGAACGTTTCCGCTTTGAGCCCTGCGTCGAGGTCGACGGATTGCGCCGTGGCGGGGTCATTGGCGGCCGCGACGATCGTCCCTGCCGCCGATCGGAAGAGTGAGCCGACGAACGTGGTCATCCCGCTGCGCTCCGCGTGCTGCGCGAGATCCTGCGCGAGGGTCGTGACGGCCTCCGCCGTCGACGCGCCACAAAAAACCACGACGCGCCGCGCGCGACCGTTTGCGATCAGCCGGATGCTTTCGAGCAGCGTGGCGATGCCGGGGTGGGCTTCGGTCGCGAACGCGCGCGAACGACGCGTGTCGTGCTCGCGGGCCACGACCGGTGGCTGTGCGAGCGGCGCCGCAACCGGCGCAACTGGCGTCGGGGCTGCTACCTCGGCAACCGGAGGCGGCGCGGCTGGGGTCGCCGTCGGAAGGGGGATGATCGTACGCGCGGCCGGCGCGGTGCTCTCGCGGGCGGCGATCGTGATCGGTTCGGGCGCAGCGACGGGGGCCGGGATGACCACCGCGGGCTCGGCCGCACGCGTGACGATCTGTGGCGCCGGAACGACTGGCGCGGGCATCAGGGGTGCTGGGGTCGTCGGCGGCGCTGGTATCGGCTCCGGCGCGCGTTTCTCGCGCTCCAGTCGGCGGAGGACGTTGATGTAGTTACTCATGCGCGTGGTCCGATTCGTCGAGGGTGGGGAGACGCAGCCGGTCGCCGGCAAAGATCTGATCGAGGTTCACGATCTGGGGATTGAGCTCGCGGATGCGCTGCAACAAGCGTGGGCCGCCTGCGCCGTAGTACTGCTGCGTGAGCGCGGAGAGGGACGTGCCGCGGGGCACGACGATCTCGCGAAAGGTCGCGGCATCGGGTGCCGGTGCGACCGCCGCGACGGCTTCCGCAGCCGCCGGGATGACGTCACCGTCGCCGTAACGGACTTCGGGCCCAGGTGAGGGAACCGGTGAAGGCGCGTCGGCGGCTTCGATCTTCGGGGCCGGTGGCGCGACCCTCTCGGCCTCCTCTTCGAGCGGCGCCGCTGCTGAGGCTTCGTTCGGGTGGACGATGCGAGCGGGCGTCGTTACGGAGGGATCCGACTCGGAGTGCCCGCCGATGTAGCCAATGGCCCATCCGATCGCCAAGGCGACACCGGCGATCCCGGCGGCGACGACGCGCCAGGCCGGAATGTCGGACGGCGTCGAGTTCCCGACGAAGCGGCGGCGAGGCATGATGGTGACGAGGCCGCGCCCCTGCTTCTCGCGAATGGCCGCGCGCGCCTCGCGGAACGTTACGCGGCTTGCCCCGCGACCGTACGCGAAGAGCATGGCGCTGTGGCAGAGGATGTTCAGGCGGCGCGGAATCCCGCGAGCCTTCCACGTGAGCAGTCGAAGCGCCGTTGGGGTGAAGAGCGCGAGCGAGCCGCCCGCGACGCGCAGTCGATGCTCCAGATACCTCAGGCTCTCGGCCTGCTTCAGCGGGTTGATGTGGCAGCGTACCGCGACGCGCTCGGTAACCTGGCGCAGGTTCGGTTGCGCGAGCTTCACGTCGAGCTCGGGTTGGCCGACGAGCACGATCTGCAGGAGCTTGTCGGTATAGGTCTCGTAGTTCGAAAGCAGGCGCAGGTCTTCGAAGGTCTCTTCGTCGAGGTTCTGAGCCTCGTCGATGATCAGGGCCGCCGTTTCACCCACCGATGCGCGCTCGTGCAGGAACGTGTTGAGCGCCGTCAGGAGATCGACGCGGTCGCGACTCGAGCAGGGCGTACCGAAGTCGGCGAGGGCCTGGCGCAGGAGATCGTCGAACGAGAGCCGCGTGTTGGACAGATAGGCGGTGTGAACTTGCGGATCGAGCTGATCGAGCATCGAGTAGAGCAGGGTCGTCTTCCCCATGCCCACCTCGGCGATCATGAGCATCAGGCCGCGCCGATTCTCGAGGCCGATCTTCAGGCCCGCGAGCGACTCGGCGTGATCCGGGCTCATGTAGAAAAATGCAGGATCGGGCGTGAGAGAAAACGGCTCGGTCCTGAGTCCAAAGTGGGCGGCGTACATGATCGTGAATCCGGTTACCGGACCTCCGCGAGGATCGGGAGGCCAGTGACGTTCGTCGCCTCCGCCGCGCTCTTGACGGCCGGGTCTAGCCAATCGCGGAGGAACGCCAAGCCGATCCCGGCGACGAGGCTCATGATGGTGCCGAGGCCGAACATGAAGGCCTGTTTCGTTTTCTCGGGAACGGTTGGCACCTCCGCGCTTTCCGCGATCGCCAGGTCGACCAAGGTGGATTCGTCGAGTGCGGTCGTGAAGCGGGCTTCTTCCTCCTTCTTCGAGTAGGTGGCCGCTGCCTCTTTGGAGGAGGAGACCGCTTGCTCGAGCCGCTCTTGCTCCGAGCTGATCTCGTCGAGGTGAGCGACGACGGTCTTGTTCTCGGCGACTTGCGTTCGGAGCGCTTCGACGCGCGCACCCACCGCGGCCATCTGTGCCCTGGTCTGCGCGAGGTCCACTTCTAGGCTCTGATAGGCGGGATTGATCGTGTTGGTCGTCTCGGCGAGGGTTTCGGGATTCGACGCCATCAGACGTTTCGCTGCGGCGAGTTGGCGGTCGAGATCGCGGATCTTCACGCTCGTCGGCGCATACTTCGCGAGCAACTCGCTCCGCAGCAGCTCGAGCTCCAGGATTTTCGGTTTGATGAACTGCTGGTTCTGAGCGATCTTCGATTCAGTGGCGATATTCTTCGGGTAGTTTTTGATCTCGCTCGTGAGGAACGCGATGCGCGCTGTGCCCTCCGCGAGCTCGCGCTCCGAGTTCGACAGCATAGCCTGCATTCCCTCGAGCCGGGTGCGCATGCCGAGACGTTGCTCGGGCGAGAGGGAGTCCACGCCGTTGCGGCGATTGAACTCTTCGAGGGCGGCTTCGGCCTCGACCGATCTGGTGGCGAGGACGTCGCGTTGTGATTCGAAGAATCGGCGCGCTTCCGATTGCTGGCTCAGCTTTGCACGGCGCTCGATGTGCCGCGCGACGAGCTTGTTGAGGAACTCCGCGGCCCACTCTGGGCTGGAGGAGTAGAACGAAACCTCGATGAGGTTCGATTTACTGACGAGACCGACGCCCATGTTGGCCGCCGTACTCCGCACCCATCTGTCGAGGCCCGTGACGGGCGGCACCTTGTGGAGCATTCCGTAGAGCAGCGAGGGGATGCGGAGGGGGAATGTCAGCACCGAAACGACGCGTCCGATGAAACCTGGCGCTTCTTCTTTGCTTTCTTTCCAGTACGGCGCGAGCACGTCGCGTATGAGCGCCTCGCTGCGAATGAGCGCGACCTCGCTGTTCATGTCGCCCTCGGTGACACGCTCGACGTTCGGCCGGGTGTTCGCATCAGGCGAGACGACAATCTGCGCCCGGTCGGAGGTGACCATGAGCGTCGCCGCGGCGCGGTAGTTGGGCTCTTGGGTCCACACGCCGATCGCAACGGTCAGGAAGCCGCCGAGGAAGACCTGCAAGATGAAGCGCTGGCGCCGATGTATGACGGCGACGATCTCACGCCAGGGGATTTGTTGTTCGGTCATGCCTTGTCCTCAGAACGCCGGGATCGGAAACGCTTGGATCGGCATAGCGTCGCGGATGTATTGCTTCACGAAGAGATCGACCTCGGCAATTTTCGAGCGCGGCACGTACACGATGTCGAGCGGCTGGACCGGAAGGTCGACGGCCGGGTTCACGCCGCTCTGGATCGGACGGATGTCGATGACGCGGCCGAACGGTTTCCCTTCGGCGTCGCGTCGGATCAGGATGATCTGCTTGCGATGCGCGGTTTCGAGTAGGCCGCCGGCTTTTTGCAGCGCCTGGTAGAGCGTCATGTCGCCGAGGACGAGCACTTCCCCCGGGGAGCCCACCTGGCCGTCGACGTACATGCGCTGGCCGAACGGCTTCCGCACGATGACACTCACCTGCGGATCCGCCAGCTCGCCCGTGTAGCGTTTCGTGAGGTCGGCATCGAGTTCTTTCGGAGTTCGCCCCGCGGCGAGGACTTCGTCGACGAGCTGCAACGAGATCATGCCGTCCGGACGGACCAGCACGTCTTCGTTCAGCTCTGGGTTCGTATAGAACTTGATGGCGAGCTCGTCGCCCACGGCGATTACGTAGGGCGGGAGCGGCGGGCGCGATTTGTCGGCGAGCGTGGGGTAGAGCGCGGCGCCTTCGAGCGCGCCCCCATCCTGAATGCGCGGCGCCGTCGCGCACGCGCTGACGGCGACCATGATTGCCAACACCAGAATCCTCATCGGATGACCCACGCCTCCACCTCCGCAGCAATGCCTGCGCCATCGCTTGACCGATGACGCAAACGCAATGCTTTCGATAGTTTGCCCGAGTGACGTTTCTTGGACTGTGGCATCTGCGACACTGTGTGCGTCAGCGATAGGCTTTTTCGTGGCGCAATAGAACACTTTGGGCACTGCGCAGGGAGTCGAGATCGCAGCCTCCACGATTCCGCCCATTTCCCCCTCGTTTCGGATCAAGAAACGGGCCATTGTGCCGCAAAGCGCCAACACATCAAGTGGTTGAATTTGTTTGCGTGGATGCGCCAGAAGAATCGTGCACAAGTGGAGTGTGCTTGCGCCCGTGCCAGAACCGCAATGCGGTCCCCATATGCGGCGCCTTTCGGTTCCTCGGGGCGATCTCCCTCACCAGCTCCACATCGGCCTCTTCAGGGAAGACGTTGAGTGGGCGCTGGTGACACGGGCTTTCCCGAGCCTCCGAAAAGGGGGAGGACGTGCGCCGATGGCACACGCGCCTCCCGTCACGATCAACTAACGCTCTGTTTTTTATTCAGCTATCAGATTCGGCGAGGGCGCGCTCTTGAACGTCCAGGGCCGTCACTGCCTCGCCAGCGATGTCGCTGTGACACGCGTGCTTCCCTTCGACGACCGGGAGCGTTCCGCGCTGGCGGAGGAGCGCCTTGCCCTCCTCACCCACCCCCGGGCTCTTCATTGCGGTGCGGACGGGTTGGAAGTCGGCGTCCTTGCCGCTCGCGAACTCGACGATCTCTTTCGAGATGCGGAGGCTGCACCAGTCGTGGCCGCACATCGCACAGAACTCGGTATCGACCTCGAGATCCTCGTCGTGGAGCGCGCGAGCGGTCTCACCGTCGAACGCGAGCTCGAACTGGCGGGGCCAGTTGAGCGCGGCGCGGGCGCGCGAAAGGTCGTCGTCCCACTGGCGCGCCGCCGCGATGCCTCGTGCGATGTCCCCGGCGTGGGCGGCGATCTTATATGCGATGCAGCCCTGCTTCACGTCCTCGGCGCGCGGCAAGCCGACGTGCTCTTTCGGGGTCACGTAGCAGAGCATCGCGGCGCCATGGCGCGCGGCTTCCGTCGCCCCGATGGCGCTCGTGATGTGGTCATAGCCGGGGAAGACGTCGGTCACGAGCGGCCCGAGCACGTAGAACGGCGCGTCGTCACACACCCGTTGCTCGAGCTGCATGTTGAAGGCGATCTGATCGAGGGGAACGTGGCCGGGTCCCTCGACCATGGTCTGCACGCCGGCCGCCCGTGCGCGTTGCACGAGCTCGCCCAGGGTGTGCAGCTCCGCGAGCTGGGCCGGATCGGAGGCGTCGGCGAGACATCCTGGCCGCAATCCGTCCCCGAGCGAATACGTGACGTCGTACTCCCGCATGATGGCGCTGATCTCGTCGAAGAGCTCGAACATCGGGTTCTGGCGACCGTGATGCAGCATCCACTTCGCGAGCAGCGAGCCGCCCCGCGACACGATGCCGGTCGTGCGCTGGCGGATGAGGGGCAGATGCTCGCGCAGCACGCCGGCGTGGATCGTGAAGTAGTCGACGCCTTGCTGCGCCTGGCGTTCGATCTCCTTCAGGATCACGTCGTAGCTGAGGTCCTCGATGCGCCGTCCGACGATCATCGAGTAGATCGGCACGGTGCCGATCGGGATGGTGGCGTGATCGATGATCGCCTGGCGGCACTCGTTCAGGTTGCCGCCGGTCGAAAGGTCCATGAGCGTGTCGGCGCCGAATTGTTGCGCCCACTCGAGCTTCTCGACCTCGGCGGCCGTCCCGCTCGCGACCGGCGAGGCGCCGATGTTGGCGTTGATCTTGGTCGTGATCATGCGGCCAATGCCGGTCGGATCGAGACGCTTCGGAGCGCGTGAGCCACGGAGGGCATCGGGGTCGGCGATCACACGCCGGCGTTGCGACACGGTCTGATTCACCCAGTAGGCGGCCTCGGGCGTCGTGCCGGGGTGGCCGGTGGGTCCGTGGGTGCGGGGCGACGGGTCGCCGCTGGGCGCCGTGCCGGCGCTGCCTGCCAGGTGACGGCGGTTCGCCGGAATCACGAGGCGTCCGCGGGCGACCTCGGCACGGACGAACTCGGGCGTGACGCACTCGCGTTCGGCGACGCGCTCCATCTCGGGGGTCACGAGGTCAGCGCGGGCGGCTTCCAGCTGTGTGAGGCTCTTCGACATGGCGCTTCCCTCCGCCGGTGCGAACCGGGTCAGGTTCGAGGGGTCGGCAGCCCTGTGCTGCCCTCTCAGCCGCTGCGCATGGCGGCTCCCCCAGCGTTCGATGTCACCATGCGACGCGCTCGGCGCAGCAGTCAAGGCGATCGACCGCGCTTGGTTTCGTCGACGTCGCTGCTAGCATGCGCGGCCGTGCCCGGCCGTGTGCTCGAAGGGATTCGTGTTCTCGATCTGTCGCGCGTCGTGGCCGGACCGTTCGCGACCGGGATCCTCGCTGACCTCGGCGCGGACGTCATCAAGATCGAGCGGCCGCGGGTCGGGGACGACTACCGGTACGGTCCCTCGCCGGAAGGCCACACGTCGCTCGCGTTCGAGAACACGAATCGCGGCAAGCGATCGATCACGCTCGACGTCGGCACGCCGGCGGGGCGCGACGTCTTTCTCCGGCTCGTCGAGCGCGCCGACGCGGTGGTCGAGAACTTTCGCTCGGGCTGGATGACGGCGCAGGGCCTCGGCCCCGACGTCCTGCGCGCTCGCAACCCGCGCGTCGTCGTGGCGGCGCTCTCGGGCTTTGGCGCCACCGGGCCGCGCGCGGGTCAGGCGTCCTACGACATCGTCGCGCAGGCGAGCGGTGGATTGCTCGCGATGACCGGCTTTGCCGACGGACCCCCCGTGCGTGGCGGTGGCGCGCTCGCCGATTTTGTCGGCGGCCTCTATCTCGCGCTCGGTGTGGTCGCTGGCCTTCTCGACCGCGACCGGACGGGGTCGGCGCGTGCGCTCGATCTTTCGAACCAAGATGCCGTCTTCGCCATCACGGACTCGTGGGCCACGATCGCGGCCGGGCTCGGTGTCACCGCCGAGCGCGTCGGCAATCAGCACTCGTTCAGCGCGCCGTACGACGCGCTCGAAGCGCGCGACGGCTGGGTGGCCGTCGGATCCGCGAGCAACAAGCTCTTCCGGCGGATCTGCGTCGCGATCGGCCGCCCCGAGCTCGGCTCCGACGAGCGGTTCAAGCACCATCGCGCGCGCGCGCGGCATCGCAAAGAGGTGAATGCGATCGTCGGGGCCTGGGTCCGCGAGCGGACCTGTGACGAGGTCCTGCGCGCGCTCGGGCCCGGCGGCGCCGACGTACCGTGCGCCAAGGTCGCGCGCCCGGACGAGCTGATCGACGATCCTCAGCTGACGGCGCGCGGTATGATCGAGCGCCATCCGCATCCGGGGCTCGGAGAGATCCTGTTGCACGGAAACCCGCTGCGGTTCTCGGACGCCGAGGCGCGGGCGCGAGCTCTCGCGCCGACGCTTGGCGAGCACACGCGCGAGGTCCTTGCCGAAATTGGCCTTGGTGCGGACGACCTCGAGCGCCTGGCGGCCAAGGGCGTGATCTAGCTAGCTCTCGAGCGGGTCGCTCGGCAGCAGTGGCGGAGTTTCGTCGAGCTCGAGCTGCTCGCCGATTGCGAGCGCGCGCGCGGTGCGGTCGAGTGGCTCCAGGAGCGGCATCTCCGGCGCGCTGCCGCTCACGTCTTTCAAACGCCGGGCGGCGACCAGCACGCGCGACTCGAGCGAGCCCATGGCTTGGTTGTAGGCGGCGGTCGCGCCGTCGAGTGAGCGCCGCATCGTTTCGAAGTGTCCGACCAAAGTGCGTAGGCGATCGTACAACGAGCGTCCGAGGTCGCTCAGCTGTACCACGCTGTCGGCGACGGCTTGCTGCTGCCAGCCGTGCGCGATGGCGAAGAGGAGCGCGATCAAGCTGGTCGGGCTTGCCAGGATCACGCGCCGGCCCGCCGCGAACTCGATCAGCGTCGGGTCGTGTTGGAGCGCCGCATTCAAGAAGGTCTCGGCCGGCAGGAACATCACCACGAACTCGGGCGACGGCTGGAACTGCGCCCAGTAGGTCTTGGCGCCGAGACTCGTGACGTGGTCGCGTACCTGGCGGGCGTGCTCTTTCAGGTTGGCGTCGCGAAGCCCGTCGTCGGTGGCTTCGAGCGCGTCGAGGTAGGCGAGCAGCGGCGCCTTCGCGTCCACGACCAGCTGGCGGTCGCCCGGCAGCCGCACGACCAGATCGGGTCGCCGTCGACCCTCGTCGGTCGTGACGGTGTGCTGCTCGTGAAAATCGCAATGCGAGAGCATGCCGGCGAGCTCGACGACGCGCCGGAGCTGCATCTCGCCCCATTGCCCGCGCACGCTCGGAGCGCGGAGCGCGCGCACGAGATTGGCGGTTTCGCCATGGAGCTGTTGCTGCGTTTCCGCCAGCGAGCGGACCTGTTCGCGCAGCGACGCGTACGCCCCGGCGCGATCGGTTTCGACGGTATGCAGCTGGGCGCCGACGCGATCCAGCGATTCGCGGATGGGTTTCACGAGCTCGTCGATGGCGAGGCGGCGCTGCTCGAGGTCGCCGGTCGCGCGTTGCTGGACCTCGCCGAGGGCGCTGCGCGCGAGCGAGAGAAACGCCTCGTTGTTGTGGTGCAATGCCTTGGCGGAGAGCGCTTGAAACGTGTCGCGCAGGGCGCTTTCCGCGGCCTGGACGAGCGCGAGCTTTTCGGCCCCGGTGGTGCGCTCGCTCGCGAGCGTGGATTCGAGGCGAGCCTCGCCGGCGCGTCGTTCCGCGTTCTCGGCGACCGCTTCGTCGAGCTTCCGTTCGAGATCCTCGACCCGGGACGAGCGTTCTTCGAGCCGCGCGGCGAGATCGGCAGCGCGCTCGTTGACGGTCGCCAGTAGGCCGGCGTGCCGCGCGCGCGCGAGGAGGGCGGTGACGATGATGCCGAGCAGCACGGCCGCGGCGCCGACGAGCACGATCGGCAAGTACGGGGGAAAAACGAGTGGAGTCGTCACCGCGGCGGAGTGTTTCACCGTGTTCGGCGGGCCGTCAATTCACGGGCGAGCGAATCGTCAGCGGTTGGCACTCCGGCCATTCCCATGGAGACGGTGATTCCGCTAGGACGGCGCCGACGCCGAACACGGCGCGCGGAGGAACCCATGCGGATGAAGATCGGAATCGGCCTTGGCGACATCGGCGGTGCGCCTGCCGACGTGAACGGAATGGTCACGCAGGCGAAGCGCGCCGAAGCCGACGGCTTCGCCAGCGGCTGGTTCGCGAACATCTTCGGGTTCGACGCGATCATGCTGGCGGCCCTCTGCGCTCGCGAGACGAAGACCATCGAGCTTGGCACCGCCGTCGTCCCGACCTTTCCGCGCCATCCGATCGCGATGGCCCAGCAGGCGATGACGGCCCAAGCCATCGCGGGTGGGCGCTTCACGCTCGGGATCGGCCTCTCGCACCAGGTCGTGATCGAGACGATGCTCGGCATGTCGTTCGCCAAGCCCTACAGCCATATGAAGGAATACCTGGCCGTCCTGGCGCCGTTGATGCGGACCGGCAGTGCCATGCATCAGGGTGAGGAGTATCGCGTAGCCGCGAGCCTGAACGTTCCGGGCGGCCAACCGTGTCAGATCCTGGTGGCGGCGCTGGCGCCGAAGATGCTCGCCCTGACCGGAGCCGAGGCCGACGGGACGATCACCTGGATGACGGGACCGTCGACCATTCGCGATCACACGGTACCGCGGATTTCCGAAGCCGCAGCGGCAGCCGGCCGGCCGGCGCCGCGCGTCGTGGTCGGGCTGCCCGTCGCCATCACCAAGGATCCGGCCGCGGCGCGGCGCGCCGCCGCCCAGCAGTTTGCGATCTACGGCACGCTGCCGTCCTATCGCGCCATGCTCGACCGCGAGGGTGCCGAAGGTCCCGCCGACGTGGCCATCGCCGGCGACGAGTCGACGGTCGGCGCCGCGCTTGTGAAGCTCGAGGAGGCGGGGGCCACCGACTTCTTGTGGGCGCCATGCCCCGTCGAAGGGGATGCGGATGCCCTGGCTCGGACGCGCGCGTTTTTCTCGAAGCTCGCCCGCGGCTGATCGGGCGGATCAGGTGAGATCGGTCGCGAGCATTCGGAAGACGTTCCGGAGCTCGCGCTCGAGAAACGGGAGCGGTAGGTCGCGCGTGTCGTTGCGCGATCGGAAGAGCGTGAGCCCTTCCAGCAGGGCGACCATCAGGGCCGCCCGCCGCTCGGCCCGTGGGCGCCCCAGGGCGGGCTCCGTCGCGAGCAACGAGCCGACGATCGTTTGCCAGTACGACCGATAGTAGGACTGCATCGCGGCGGCGACGGCCGGGTCGTGCGCGGCCAGCGCCCAGAGCTCCCAGAAGAATCGGCTGTGCTCACCGTCGCGCTGGTCGGCGAGGATGCCGTCGAGCGCGGCGTCGAGCGTCGATCCGCCGGTTGCGGTGGCGCGCTTGGCCGCTGCGTCCGTTGCGCGCTCGAGGTAGCGCTCGAGCAAGCCCTGCGCGACGTCTTGCTTGGTGCGGAAATAATACTGCAGGTGACCGGGGCGGACGCCCGCGCGGGCGGCGATTTTCCGAGTGGAGAGTTGGGCGTAGCCGTCTTCGATCAGGATCGCGGTGGCGGCGTCGAGGATCGCCTCGATGCGCTTCCTGCCCTTGGCCATGACCGCGGTCCCGCGGCGATGGCGCGTCTTCGCGATTCCGGTCTGCTCGCTCGTCATGATTGCGTTTGGTGCCAAACCACGGCCCTGGCGTCCCCGATCCGATTCCTTCGTGATCCCCTGGCCAAGGCGGTAAGGGCGGGTTACAGGCCACGTCCGACGGTGCGTTGCATGCGGTCGAGTTGGGCATTCGCCCAATTCGTTGCGGTCGTGACTAAGCTCCTCAATCAAAGCTGTCAACTCGGAGGGACTGACCATGTTGAAGCTTTTCGAGCACCCGCTCTCTCCGTATGCCCAGAAGGTGAAGCTCGCCCTCATCGAGAAGGGCCTGCCGTTCGAGACCGCGATGCCGGATCTCCTGGGCGGCGGCGACACCGCCTTCCAGGAGGCCAGCCCGCGTCGCGAGGTGCCGGCGCTCGTCGACGGGGACACGACCGTTTTCGATTCGACCATCATCCTCGAGTACCTCGAGGACAAATGGCCGACGCCGCCGATGCTGCCGCCCTCGCCGGTCGAGCGGGCTCGCGCCCGCACGCTCGAAGAGATCTGCGACACGCAATACGAGGCCGTGAATTGGGGTCTCTTCGAGATCCGCGTTTTCGGCCGCGCCACGGGCAGCGTCGCCGAGGGGATGATCGCGCGCGCGGGTGAGCAGATCGCCGGGTTGAACGCGCATCTTGATCGCGTGCTCGGCGGCGCCGAGTACTTCAACGGCACGACGTTCGGCTGGGGCGACCTGTCGGTCGTGCCGCACGTCAACGCCGCCGCCGGCGTGAACGGATTCGCGCCCCCCGCCGGCTCGGCGCTCGCTCGCTGGCTCGACCGGGTTCGCGAACGGCCGAGCGTGCAGCGCGTGACCGCCGAGGCGATGGCCACGATGAGCGGTTTCGAAATGCTGCCGCAGCTGATCGAGGCCGGCATGTTCGTTCGCGAGTACCGCGACCATCGGCTCGAATGGATGCTGCGCTCGGGTGGCACCGACATCGTGCTCGCCGGCATGCAGCGGAAGAACATTCGCTTCTCGACCGAGATCGACTGAGCTGGTCGTCACCTTGACCCAACAGGGGGGCTTGCGTAGGGAGTTGGCGCCGCGCCCCGCCCGTATCGACCCGTCGTAGAGGAGACGTCATGGACCTGCAGCTCTCGCCGCAGCATCTCGAATTTCGCGATCAACTTCGTGCCTGGCTCTCGACCAACATGAGCCGGCCGTGGCGTGAGGAGATCCGCGATCCCGCCGCGACCGAAGACGGTCTCATGAACTTCCGCCGCGCCTGGCAGAAAAAGCTCTACGAGGCCGGCTATCTCGGCATGGACTGGCCGAAGGAGTGGGGCGGGCGCGGCGCGGGCGAGGTCGAGAAAGCGATCTTCGAGGAGGAGATGGCGCGCGCCGACGCGCCGCCGATCCTGAACACGCTCGGCATCGGGCTCCTCGGTCCGGCGCTCATCCATCACGGCAGCGAGGAGCAGCGCCGGCGCTTCATTCCGCCGATGCTCGCCGGCGACGAGATCTGGTGTCAGGGCTTCAGCGAGCCGGGGGCGGGCAGCGATCTTGCCGCGCTCCGCACCAGCGCGCGCATCGACGGCGACCACTTCGTCCTGAACGGTCAGAAGATCTGGACGACGTTCGGGCCCTGGGCCGACTGGATTTTCGTCCTGGCGCGGACGGACTCGAAGGATCGGTACGGCGGGATCTCGTTCATCCTCACGAAGCTCGACACGCCCGGCGTGACCGTGCGGCCGCTTCGGCAGATCACGGGTGAGAGTGAGTTCGGCGAGGTGTTCTTCGAGGACGCCCGTGTCCCGCGCGTCAACCTGGTCGGGCAGATCGGTGAAGGCTGGCGGATCGCGATGACGGTGCTCGCGTACGAGCGCGGCGCGATGTCCCTGGCTGCGTCGGTGCGCTTTGGGCGTGATCTCGCGGCGCTCGCCGCCGCGTGCGCAGAATACGGTCGGACGAGCGCGGCGGTGCGCGAGAAGCTCGCGCGTCTCCTCGTCGAGAACGAGGTCATGCGGGCCAACGGTATTCGCACCCTCGCCAATTTCGCCGACGGCAAATCGCCGGGGCCGGAGTCATCGATCGAGAAGATCTATTGGAGCGAGTTCGACAAGCGCTTCCGCGACACCGCGCTCGACATCCTCGGGCCGGGCGGCCAGCTCCTGCGCACCAGCCCCGACGCGCGCGACGACGTCGACTGGGCGCGCGAGTTCCTGTGGTCGCGGGCCGGAACGATCTACTCGGGCTCGTCCGAAATCCAACGCAACATCATTTCCAAGCGGGTGCTCAACCTGCCGCAGGACGCACGATGAAATTCGAGCTTTCCGACGATCAGGCTCTGCTCCGCAACTCGACGCGCGACTTTCTCACCAGCGAGTTTCCGCTCGAGAAGAGCCGCAACGTCATGGAGCATTCCAAGGAAGGCTACGATCCTGGCGAATGGCGCCGTCTGGCCGAAATGGGCTACCTCGGCCTCGTGTTGCCCGCGCGGGTCGGTGGGCAGGGTCTCGGCGCGGTCGAGCTGGCGGTCGTGCTCGAAGAGATGGGTCGCCTCTGTCTCCCCGGTCCGTTCCTCGACGTGGTGCTCGCGGCATCGGTGCTGACGGCCGGCGGCAAGCACGACGCGCTCGTCGGCGAGATCGTCGCCGGCAAGAAGATCGCGACGCTCGCTTGTCACGACGCGCCCTATGCCGGCACGGCGGCGCGGCCGCTCGCCGTGACGAGCGGTCGCGTCCAGGGAACGAAGTACTTCGTGCCGTTCGCCGCATCCGCCGACGCCCTCGTCGTCGCCGGTTCCGACGGTCTCGCGCTGGCGCACGGTCCCTTCGCCGTGACGGCGCTCTCCACGATCGATCTGGCGCAACGCTTCGGCGACGTCGCCTTGGAGCATCCGGTGACGCCGATCGGGCCGCTCGCGTTGCTCGATCGCGTCGATCGTCTCGCCGCGGTCGGCGCGAGCGCGATGCTCCTCGGCATCATGGCGCGGTCGCTCGAGATGACGCTCGAGTACGTGCAGACGCGGCAGGCGTTCAAGCGGCCGATCGGCGCATTCCAGGCGTTGCAGCACCGCCTGGCCGACATGCTCCTCAAGACCGAGTCGACGCGCTCTGCGGTGTATCGCGCCGCGTGGTGTCTCGACACCGACGACACCGACGCCGCGCTCGCGTGCGCGACCGCCAAGGCCTACGCCGGCGATGCGGCCCGGCTCGTCTGCGGCGAGACGATTCAGATGCACGGCGGCATCGGCTTCACGTGGGAGCTCGACGTGCAGCTCTACTTCAAGCGGGCGAAGACCCTCGAGCAGCATTACGGCTCGACCGAGGTTCAGCTCGAACGCGCGCTCGCGGCGGCGGGATACTAGTGCACCGCACTAGGCACGCAGCGGGCGCGCGGCGAGCGCGTCGAGCACGGACAGGACGCGCGCGGTGTCGTCGTAGCGTAGCGTCTGCCAGCCGAGCGCCCGCGCGGTTTTGAGGTTCACGCCGAGGTCGTCGAGGAAGAAGAGCGACTCGTGTGGGAGCCCGAGCGTCTCGCGGGTCAGCTCGTAAATGGCGCGCTCGGGTTTACGGGCGCCCACCTCGCACGAGTCCACGACGACGTCGAAGAGGCCCTCGACGTCGATCAGCCCGCGCCAGCCCGTGCGCCACTCGGCGATGTTGTTGGTGAGGAGCGCGGTTGGCATGCGGGCGTGCAGGCGACTCGCGGCGTCGACGATCTCGGTGCGGAGACGTTGGGTCATCGACGCGCCGCTGTTGCCCATGAAGTTCCGCGCGTCGTCGACGGACACTTCGCAGCCGTGCTCCGCGCTCAGCGCGCGGAGGCGGGCGACGAAATCGTCGAAGGTCGCCTGGCCGCGCTCGACCGCGGACCAGATGCCGGACTCGTCATGAAAGAGGTCGCGTCGGATGGTGCGCCAGGATTCCGTGGCGAGCCCGTGACGGTCCCCGAAGGCCTGGACCGACTCGACCCCGCCCGCGAGGAACACGCCGCCCAAGTCAAAGACGGCGGCCTCGACGCGCTCGGTTTCGATGCCTTCGATGAGCATGGGCGATTTCCTAACGGCGGTTCGGGGCCCTGTCCATCGAGGGCGCACCGACTTGCCCCGCGCCTGGGTGCGTCGTAAGCAACGGCCGCCGGCAGCGGCCCCACCGGAGGTTTGCATGGCCTACGAAGTCTTCGAGATCGAGCGCAACGCCCACGTCGCGACTGTTTGGCTCGCCAATCCGCAGAAACGGAACGCCATGGGTCCGGCGTTCTGGGACGAGCTGCCGCGCGTCATGGACGAGGTGGCGAACGACGAAACGGTGCGGGCGATCGTGATCGCGGCCCGCGGTCCGCACTTCACCGTCGGTCTCGATTTGAAGGCCATGAGCGGCGGCATCATCGAGGGCGGCAACGGTGCCGGGGCGCGCAAGCGACTGCTCGATTTCATTCTGAAGATTCAGCGTACCGTGACGACCGTCGCGCGCTGTGAGAAGCCGGTGATCGCGGTCGCGCAGGGCTGGTGCATCGGCGGCGGCATCGATCTGCTGACCGCGTGCGACATCCGGATCGCCGCGGCGGACGTGACGTTCAGCATCCGTGAGACCAAGATGGCGATGGTCGCCGACGTCGGCACTCTGCAGCGCCTGCCGGGGATCATCGGCAAAGGCCAGGTCGCCGAGCTCGCCTTCAGCGGCGACGACTTCGGCGCCGAGCGCGCGCTCCAGCTGGGATTCGTCAATCAGGTGCACCCCGACCACGCGTCCGCGCTGGCGGCGGCCCAGGCGCTCGCGGGACGGATCGCCGCGAACTCTCCGCTCGCGGTCACGGGGACCAAGCGTGTCCTCGAATATTGCGCCGACAAGAGCGTCGAGGATGGCCTCACCTATGTGGCGATCTGGAACGCGGCGTTCGTCGCCAGCGAGGATCTCCAGGAGGCCGTCATGGCCTTCTTCGAGAAGCGCGCGCCGGTGTTTCACGGCCGTTGAAGTCCCGTGAATGCGGCTTCCGCGTCCAACGCCTTGTATGACACACTGACGACCTTGCGTGGCGCGGCCCTCGGGACGCGTCGCGACGACCCCAAACGAGAGAAGTGTCGGGAGGATCTGGAATGTCGATCGAGCAGAATTTGTCGCGCGAATTCTTGCGAGTAGTCGAGGAGGCCGCGATTGCCGCCTCCCGGACGATGGGTCAGGGCCAGCGGCGCTATTCCGACCAGGTCGCGGTCGAAGCGATGCGAAAATCGATGGACACACTCTCGATGCGCGGCTCGATCGTCATCGGCGAAGGCGAGCGTGACGAAGCCCCGATGCTGTTCATCGGCGAGAAGGTCGGTCGGCAAGTCCCCGACGATCCGGAAGTCGACATCGCGGTCGATCCGCTCGAGGGCACCAATCTCTGCGCGACCGGCGAGTCCAACTCGATCGCCGTACTGGCAGCGTCCAACAAGGGCGGTCTCCTGCACGCGCCCGACTGCTACATGGAGAAGATCATCGTCGGACCGGCCGCGAAGGGTGCGGTGCACCTCGACGCGACGCCGAAGGAGAATCTCCAGGTCATCGCGAAGCGCCTCGGGCGCCAGGTGAAGGACCTCGTCGTCATCGTGCTCGATCGTCCACGCCACGAGCAGCTGATCGAAGAGATTCGCAGCGCCGGCGCGCGCATTCGCCTGATCTCCGACGGTGATCTCTCAGCCGGCATCTCGGCGGCCGTGCGCGGCACCAACGTCCATGCCGTCATGGGCATCGGCGGTGCGCCCGAGGGCGTCCTCGCTGCGGCGGCCATTCGCTGCCTGAACGGCGGCATGCAGGGCCGGCTCGTGCCCACCAAGGACGGTCAGGAAGATCGCATGCGGGCGATGGGCATCACCGACCCACGCCGCATCTTCACCGAGCGCGATCTCGCGCCTGGCCCGGAGATCATCTTCGCGGCGTGCGGCGTCACCGACGGCAACTTTCTCCGTGGCGTGCGCTTCTTCGGGCACGGCATGCGTACCAGCTCGCTCTTGATGACGCTGAGCGATCGCATGATCCGCTTCGTCGACTCGGTGCGCCTCGACGGCACGTCGGACGTCGTCGTCGAATTCTGAAGCAAGACGGGGCGCCGCTCTCGACGAGACCGGCGCCCCGTTGCGACTCTAGGCCGACAGCGGGAGCTCGCTCCGCGGTGCCGTCCGGGTATCGGACAGGATGCCGAGCTGGCGGTAGCGCGACTCGGTACGCTCGGTGATGAGCCCCAAGCGGATCAGGTTCGGCACCACCGTGTGCATGTAGACCTCGCTGTTGAACGCGGCCCAGTTCGGGAGTCCACGCACGACGCGCACCACCGTTTCGGGATCGAGATCGTACTTCGGGCCGAGATCGTGCAGCATGTCGAGCTGCTGATTGGCGTTCAGTGCTTCGAGGATGTCGAAGGTGAAGTCCTCGAACTCGATCATCTCTTCCGGGGTCGCGTCCTGGACGAGGCGGCGCATGGTGAGGATGCCGAAGGCGGCGTGGCGCGACTCGTCGATCTCGACCCGCCGGAGGATGTCCTTTAGGAGCGGGTTGGTCGTCATCGTCTTGATGATGTCGAAGATCCCGACGGCGACGCCCTCGAACAGGCACTGCATGCCGAGCGTCTTCAGCTTCCACGTCGGCGCGGCGAGCAGCTTGTCGAGCAAGGTCTTGATCGTCGGCGAGACGGGGTAGAGCACACCCATCTTGCGCGACAGAAACTTCGAGATCACCTCGACGTGGCGTACCTCGTCGATGACCTGTGAGCCGGCGTACCACTTCTGATCCATGGTCGGGCAGGCATTGGTGAGCTGACCACAGAGCTGGAGCGCGGCCTGCTCGCCGTGCAGGAGCTGCGACATCGTGTGCGCGAACTCGTCACGCGCGGCGTCGCGGCAGGTGGCGTCATCGACGCCCATGCTCTGCAGCACGCCGGCGAGCAGCGAGGAATTCTCGCGCGGCAGGAACCACTCGTCGGACGGGAACGGGATCGACCAGTCGATGTCGGTCTCGGCGTTCCACTGGCCTTTCTTGCCGCGCTCGTAGAGCTGGCGCAGCTCCTCGACCTCGCTGCCGTATTCCCACGTCCAGTGCAGCGAGAGCGGGACGTCGACGTCAACGCGCTTGCGCAGGTCGGCGATCAGCTTTTCGTCGACGTGGTCGATCACCTCGAAGTCCTCGATCATGCGGCGCTGCCCGGCCATCAGTTTTGCCATCGTTTGCTCCTCGGTGACGGGTGACCAGCTCCTCGACGATGCGACGGAGCCGGCGCGGGTTGATAGCTGCGGAATCGAACTGCCAAACGACGTCTGCCCCTGACAGGATGCAGACCAACAACATCGCGAACTCGGCATTCTCGGCACGCCGGCCCTGACAATCGGGCAAGCGGTCCAGCATGGCGGTCAGCTCGTCGATGATCTCGGTGTTGAGCGACGCCAGGCGTTTTCGGAGCTGCGGCCGGCGGAGAGCGGCGACGCCGATCTCGGCGAACAGCACGCTGCGGTCGCGTTCGGCAGGCAGCTCGATGAAGAGGAAGTCGAGGCCGCGGGCGAGCGCGCGCTCGGGATCGAGCACTTGCAACTCGGCGCGGAGCGGCGCGCTGAGGCTCTCGACCACCTGATCGACGGTCGCGATCAGGAGATCTTCCTTCGAGACGAAGTAGTGGTGCACGAGGCCGGCGGGAAGCTTTGCTTCGGCGGCGATGCGCTGCACGGACGCCTCGGCGATGCCGTGCTTGACGATGGCCGCGCGCAGACCGTCGATGATCTGGCTGCGGCGCGGTCCGGCCAGGCTCGGGCGTCCCATAGATAGATTGGTTACCAAACCAATCTATCAGCGTCAAGATGGTTTCGTCTTTCGCGGTGTCGATTCCTGTCGAGAAAGCAGCTCCAACCGATGCTTCGCGCGGCTTCCGGCATGCCACACCCTTTGCTACCGTCCCCTGGTGCCGGCGTCGTCCGATGATCGCATCCGCATCGCCGAGTCCTTTCATTCGATTCAGGGGGAAGGCGGGCTGGTCGGCGTGCCGTCCTTCTTCATCCGCACGACCGGGTGCAATCTGCGCTGCGAGTGGTGCGACACGCCGTACACGTCCTGGGAGCCGGAGGGCGAATGGACGACGATCGCGGAGCTGGTCGCCGCCGTCCCTGCCAAGGCTCGTCACGTCGTCGTGACCGGTGGCGAGCCGCTCCTGTGGTCGAATCTGCCCCGGCTGACGGAAGCGCTCCGGGCGGCGGGGCGACACGTGACGATCGAAACTGCCGGCACGGTCTACCAGGAGCTGGCGTGTGACTTGATGTCGGTCTCACCGAAGCTCGCCAACTCGAATCCCGGGCCGCAGCGCTCGGCCGCGGTGCGCGCCGACCATGCCGCGCGGCGGCTCGACCGCACCGTGCTCGCGCAGCTGATCAGCGGGTACACGTGTCAGCTCAAATTCGTGGTCGCCGACCCGACCGACGTCGCTGAGATCGACGCGTTGCTCGCTGCGCTGCCGGCGATCGCGCCTGAGTCGGTGCTGCTGATGGCCCTCGGAACGCGCGTCGCCGACGTGACGACGCGGGGCCGCTGGATCGCAGAGCTGTGCAAGGAGCGCGGCTGGCGCTATACGCCGCGTCTGCACATCGACCTCTACGGTGATACGCGCGGGACCTGAAGGGTCCGGGAGAGCCATGAAGCGCATCGAATTCTTCTACGACTACGCCAGCACCTACAGCTATCTCGCGCATCTCGAGATCGAGGCGCTCGCCACCCGGCGCCAGGCCGAGCTCGTGTTTCGACCCATGGTGCTCGGGTTCGTCTTCAAGGCGACGGGCAACAGCATGCCGGCCTCCGTTCCGGCCAAAGCCACCTACATGATGGCGGACGTGGGGCGGTGGGTTCGTCATCTCGGACTACCGTTCCGGATGCCGAGCGTATTCCCGACGAATACGATCCGCGCCCTCCGCGGGGCCGTCGCGGCTCTCGAGGACGGAACATTCCTTGCCTACCACCACGCCGTCATGCAGGCGTATTGGGCGAACGACCAGGACATCGGTGATCCTGATGTGCTGGCCACGGTCGCTACGAAGGCGGGGCTCGACGGGCCACGCCTCATCGCCCGGACGGAGGATGCGTCGGTAAAGGCCATACTCAAGGAGAATACCGACGAGGCCGTGCGTCGGGGCGCATTCGGCGCTCCGACGTTCTTCGTCGGCGATCAGATGTTCTGGGGCAACGATCGGCTGCAGTTCGTCGCCGAGGCATTGGCCGATTAGCGCCGTCGCGCGACGCCTCCGGACTCCGGATGGCGCAGAAATGCGAGAAATTCGTCCGAATCACGTGAACTTCCGTTGGCAGCCCGCCACGGGCGCGTGATAGGACGGCCAGGGTAGCGGTGGGGAGGGGGTTTCAGCCCAGTATGTCCAAAATCATGCTCATCAACGTCACCCACGCGGAGGAAAGCCGCGTCGGGATCGTTGACGATGGCCAACTCGAGTCCTTCGAGATCGAATCCTTCAGCCGGGAGCATCTGAAGGGGAACATCTACAAAGGAATCGTTCGACGCATCCATCCTGCGATCGAGGCCGCTTTCGTCGACATCGGTGCCGACCGAGACGCCTTTCTACCCCTCGACGAGATCTGCTTTCGCAATCTCCCCGGTGGTCGCAACGCTGCCGCCAACAATGGCGCGGGCGACAAAGGCGACAAAGGCGAGAAAGGGCGTCGCAAAATCAAGGAAGTTCTGAAGTCGGGCGACGAAGTCCTCGTTCAGATCATCAAGGAACAGTTCACCAACAAGCCGCCTACTCTCTCGACCTTCTATTCATTGCCCGGACGCTTCCTGGTGCTCTTGCCCGGGTCCGAGGACGCCGGAATCTCCCGAAAAATCGAGGGGGAAGAACGCATTCGGGTCCGCGAGATGATCGGCAACCTCAAGCCCCCGCCGGGTTGCGGCATCATCGTGCGGACGGCTGCCGGATTCGACGACGATCACGGCGAGCTCGACCGCGATCTGTCTTACCTCCACCGACTCTGGGAGAACATCAAACAAAACGCAGAGACCAAGCGCGCGCCGGCGCTCGTCTATCGCGAGCACGATCTCGTGCTGCGCAACATCCGCGACTACTTCACGCCCGACATCGACGAAGTCTTCATAGACAACGAAGAGGTCCACGAGCGTGCCAGCGAGTTTCTCCGCAACATCATGCCCGGCAAGGAGCACTTGCTGCACCTCTACCAGGGTGACCAGCCGATTTTCTCCCGCTTCGGCGTCGAGACCCAGATCGAGTCCATCTATAAGCGCCGTGTTGCGCTCAAGTCTGGCGGCTCGATCGTCATCGACGGCACCGAGGCGTTGACCGCCATCGACGTCAACTCGGGCGGTTCGATGCGAGGCGCGAGCCAGGAAGACACCGCGCACAAGACCAACCTCGAAGCCGCACGCGAGGTTGCGCGCCAGCTTCGGTTGCGTGATCTCGGCGGCATCATCGTCGTCGACTTCATCGACATGCGGATTCAGAGCCACATCGCCGACGTGGAGCGTGCGCTCCGCGAGGCGATGCGACCCGAGAAGGCGCGTCACGACGTCGGGCGGATTTCGCGTCTGGGATTGCTCGAGATCTCCCGTCAGCGACTCCGGCCCGCGGCAGTCGCGAGCTCCTACACTGCGTGTCCAATGTGTGAAGGGCACGGCTCGGTCCGCACGGCGGAATCCGCGGCGCTCGGCACGCTCCGGAAGATTCACAACCGCGTCGCGGAAGGCGACATCGCGCAGCTCACCGTCACGTTGCCGCGCGACGTCGCGATGTACCTCCTGAATCAAAAGCGTGACGACGTCGCGACCTTGGAGCGGCGGTACTCGGCCCGCATTCAGGTCGTGATCAGCGACAAGCTGATGCCGCACCAGAGCGAGATCGAAACCCGGACGCGAGAAGTCACGGCGCCGATCGCCGTCTTGCGCCCGGGCGAAGTGGCTCCGGCAGAACGTGCGCCTGCAGCCAACGGGACCTCGGCGCGGAGCAGCGCGCGCCGTCCGTCGACGACCGCAGCAGTTCCTTACGCCCGTCCCGCGACACCAGCACCCGCGCGGGAAGGGGAAGACGCCGAAGGGGCCGGCCGCCGACGCGGCCGCCGTGGTGGACGCGGTCGCCGAGCCGACGGCACCGAGAGCACGCCAGCCGTCACCGATGAGTCGACGGCGGTCGTGGCGGCACCCGCGCCGTCGCTCGAGGTCCCCCCAGCCGAAACGGTACCGGACGCTGCGCCGAACGACTTCGCGGTCGATACGGCGGATGTTCCGATGGAAATGCTCGCGGCGGCGACGTCGCCCGAGAATTCCGCGGCCGAGACGGTCGAAGCCGAAAGCGAAAGCGAAAGCGAAACTCCAGCCGTGTTCGTCATTGCCGACGGACCCTGGATCGAGAGCATCCCACCCTTTCTCCCTACCGAAGGCCCGACGAACGGACAGGCAGCCTCTCTCTCGGATCCGGCGCGACGCCGGCGACGGCGCGGCGGTCGGCGTGGTGGCCGAGCCCGAAACGCCGTGGGCGGCGGCGCTCCGGACGAGCGCCGCGAAGACAGCCTCGCGCCGCTTCCGGACGCGGCACTCGCCGCCCCCACACCAGAGCCCGCTTCTTCTGACGACACTTCCGATGCGTCTGGCGCCGAGTCGTCGCGTTCTCCTGCGCGCCGGCGCCGCCGTCGTGGCGGTAGTGGCCGTCGTCGGCCGATGCACGCCGCCGGGGGCAGCTCGGAAGGTGCCGAAGGGGCGCCCTCCGCAGCCGTTTCATCGCCCGCCGAACCCCCCGCCGACTCGTAAATGTCGCTTGGCATAGGAAAGTTCATTCCGCTATACGGCCTTGTAGGCCCCCGCGTCCCACCACACACCCAAACCAGAAGGAGTCGATCATTTCGAACAAGATATTCGTCGGTAATTTGAGCTTCGACACGACCCAAGAGGAGCTCTCCGCACTGCTCTCACAAGCTGGCAAAGTCGCCCGCGTCCACATCGGTACCGATCGAGAAACAGGACGCTCCCGGGGTTTTGCCTTTGCAGAATTCGGGTCCGATACGGAAGCTGCCGACGCAATTCGAAAGTTCGACGGCTACGATCTTGGTGGACGACGGTTGCGAGTGAACAACGCGGAAGACCGACCGCAGCGTCCCGCAGGCGGCGGTCCTGGTGGCGGCGGGGGGTATCGACCGTCTCCGTCTTCGCCGCGTCCGAGTGGCTTCGCTCCGCCGCCGCAGAACATGTTCGCGGCTGGCGATCCTTTCGCGAGCGAGATGGGTGGCGGCATGGCCGGCCGACCCAACAAGAGCAAAGGCAGCCGGCGCGGCCTGCGCGCCCGCAAGCGCAGCCTCGGCGGTTACTGATCGAGCCCCGGCGTTGCTGCCGGGAGGCTTCGATCGTGAGCGCACCGACGAGTGCGCAGGATGAAAGCTTCCGCGATGGAGTTCAGCCCGCGGTGTCCGACCTGTCGTGCTGCGGTGCTGTGGAAGGACAATCCGCACCGTCCGTTTTGCTCCGAGCGCTGTCGGTTGATCGACCTCGGGGCCTGGGTCACGGAGCGTTATCGCGTGCCGGGTGATCCCGTCGAGTCCGAAACGCTGGACGACGACGAGGACGAGTCGTCGTGATCCATGCGACGGCCATCGTCGGGCCAGAAGCCGACGTGCATCCTTCGGTTTCGATCGGTGCCTACGTCGTGGTCGAGGGTCCGGTGCGTGTCGGTGCTGAGACCCACATCATGGCCCACGCGATGCTGCGCGGCGCCACCTCGATCGGCGAGCGCAACGTCATCCATCCGGGTGCAATTCTCGGGGGTGAGCCGCAGGATCTGACCTACGTCCCTTCGGAGACGTTTTTGCGGATCGGCCACGACAACGTCTTCCGCGAGCACGTGACCGTTCATCGCGGCACCGTCGCGGGGAGTGCCACCGTCATCGGCGACGGCAACTATTTCATGCAGAACGCCCACGTCGCCCACAATTGCGTCATCGGCGCCGCGACGATCGTGGCGGGTGGCGCCTTGCTCGCCGGTCACGTGATCGTCGACGATCGGGCGTTCGTCTCGGGGAACTGCGTCGTGCACCAGCACGTCCGGATCGGACGCCTTGCGCTCCTCCGTGGTCTGGCGCGGACGAGCCGCGACGTCCCGCCGTTCTGTATCGTCGACGGGACCCACACCGTCCGCGGGGTCAACACGATCGGTCTCCGGCGGGCGGGATTCGAGCCCGAGCGGATCATGGCGATCCGCCGGGCGGTCCGAGACCTCTTTGGGCGGCCGACGCATCTCGGCCACGCGCTCGAGCGCGTCGAGGCGGGAACGCCGACTGATGACGTCCGGGAGCTCATCGCATTCATACGAGCGTCGAAGCGTGGCGTCTGCGTGCCGCCCCGCACGCGCGCGGCCCGGTCGATCGACGACGCCGAGTGACCAACCTCAGTTGCAAAGGCGGGCTGAAGCCGATTAGATCCGTCGAGAGCGCCCCCTGATGGACAGAAATCGTCGCTTCATCATCGGCGCGGCCATCATCGTCGCTGCCGTCACCTACCTCGTCTACACCGGCATTCGAGAGACCTCCGTCTATTACCTCACCATCGACGAGTTTCTGACGCGTCGCGAGGCAGTGGCGGGGGAGGGGTTGCGAGTCGCCGGCCGCGTCGGCGCCGACAGCGTCAAGTGGAATGGGGCGACGCTCGACCTCAAGTTTCGGCTCGCCAATTTCGAGGACGACGATGGTGTCGACGTCACGTACAACGGCGTGCTCCCGGACATGTTCGCCGAAGGTCGCGACGTGATCGTCGAAGGGACCTACGCCCATCAGGGCGCGTTCCACGCGCGGACGCTCCTCACCGCATGCCCGTCGAAGTACGAAGCCGAAGTCGCGAAGAACTGAGGGAACGACGATGGTCGAGATCGGTGTCCTGGCGCTGCGGTTGGCCCTGATCGGCGGCCTCTATGCGGTGCTGGCGGCGATCTTCGGCGCGCAGATGCGCCGGCCGGCGCTGGTGCGGTCGAGCCGTCAGGCGGCCTACGCGGTCCACGCACTCGTCGCCGCCGCCGCGTTGGTTCTCTGGCACGCGCTCATCACGCGCGACTTCTCACTCGAGTACGTCGCGTCCTATTCGTCGTCGACGCTCGCGTTGCCGTATCGGATCGCGGCGCTCTGGGGCGGTCAGGCCGGGTCGTTGCTCTTCTGGGTGCTCATCCTCACGACGATGAGCACCGTCGTCCATTTGCAGAATCGCGAGCGCAACGAGGCGCTGATGCCGTACGTGACGGCGACCCTCATGACGATCGCCGCGTTCTTCCTCGCGCTCCTGGTCTTCATCACCGGACCGTTCGAGCGGTTGCCGGTGCCGGCCACCGAGGGCGCCGATCTGAATCCGCTGCTCCAGAACTATTGGATGATGATCCATCCGCCTTCGCTCTATCTGGGCTACGTCGGCTGCTCGGTGCCGTTCGCATTTGCGATCGCGGCACTCGCGACGGGACGTCTCGGCGACGTCTGGATCCGGACGACGCGACGCTGGACGCTTTTCGCGTGGTTTTTCCTCTCGGTCGGCAATCTCCTCGGCGCGCGGTGGGCGTACGAGGAGCTCGGCTGGGGTGGCTACTGGGCCTGGGATCCGGTCGAGAACGCGGCTTTCATGCCGTGGCTGGTGTGCACCGCGTTTCTGCACTCGGTGATGATCCAAGAGAAGAAGAACATGCTGAAGATGTGGAACATGGTGCTCGTGCTCCTCACCTTCTGCCTGACGATCTTCGGCACCTTCCTCACGCGGAGCGGCATCGTGTCCTCGGTGCACTCGTTCACGCAGTCCGGCCTCGGGCCCTTCTTCGTCGCGTTCCTGCTGGCGATCATCGCCATCGTCGTCGTGTTGGTGACGATGCGACGCGAGCTCCTCCGCGGCGAGAACGAGATCGACTCGTTTCTGTCGCGCGAGGCGGCTTTTCTCTTCAACAACCTGCTTTTCGTCGGCATCGCCTTCGCGACGTTCTGGGGCACCATCTTCCCGGTGATTTCCGAGGCGGTGCGCGGCATCAAGATCACCGTCGGCCCGCCCTTCTTCAACAAGGTGAATACGCCGCTCGGCCTCGCCCTGCTCTTCATGACGGGCATCGGCCCCGTGATCGCGTGGCGGCGGGCGAGCGCTCGCAATCTTCGCCGCAGCTTCACCGTCCCGCTTCTCCTCGGCTTCGTCACCGGCATCGCGATCTTCGCGAGCGGATGGCGGAACTACTACGCCGTGGTGTGCTTCTCGCTCTCGGCCTTCGTGCTCGCCACCATCTTCATGGAGTTCTACCGCGGGACGCGCGCCCGCCAGGCCCTCATGGGCGAGACGCCGGCTCGTGCCCTCAGCAATCTCGTCGGCAAGAACCGTCGGCGCTACGGCGGCTATGTGATTCACGTCGGCGTGGTGATGGTGTTCATCGGGGTCGCTGCGTCGTCGGCGTTCCGCCTCGAGGAGCAGGAGACCATCAAGAAGGGCGCCGTGGTGAACGTCGGGGCCTTCGAGCTTACCTACAAGGACATCCACTTCACGGACGGGGCGCACTATTCGTCGATGCTCGCCGAGATCGAAGTGAAGAAGAACGGGACCTTCGTCGAGACGATGTTTCCCGAGAAGCGCTTCTACAAAAAGCAGCAACAACCCACGACGGAAGTCGCTCTCCGCAGCACGCTCATCGAGGATCTGTATCTCGTCCTCGGTAGCTATGACGACGCGTCCGGGCTCATGACCCTGATCGTCTTCGTGAACCCGCTCGTGAACTGGATCTGGATCGGAGGTCTCGTGCTGGTGCTCGGGACCGTGATCGTGATGTCGCCGACGGCGGCCGAGCAACGGGCCTTGGCCGCGGCGCTCGCGGTCGAGGAGCGCGGCCTCGAGGCCGCGCTCCGATGAAAAACGCGACCCAGAGTCAGATCGAGGAGTCCCTCACGTGTCAGTGTGGCTGCGGGCTCACGGTCCACAGTTGCAACCACGTGCAGTGCCCCTCCGGCATTCCGCTCAAGGCGGAGATCGCCGAGCAGTTGGCGGCAGGCAAGAACTCGACCGAGATCCTGACGTATTTTTCGATCAAGTACGGCGAGAAGATCCTGTCGTCGCCGACCACGACCGGCTTCAATCTGGTGGCCTGGGTGACGCCGTTTGCCGTCGTGCTCGGTGCGGCGGTGCTGATCATCGTGGCGTCACGACGCTGGCGGCGTCCGATCGCCCCGGCCGTCCCCGTCGGCACGCCGTCCGCGGGCGACGATGCGCGCCGGTCGCGTTTGAACGCCGAGCTCGATCGGTTCGACGCATGAGGCTGCGCGCATGAGTGTCCTCGTCTACTTCATCGGGTTGGTCGTCATCGCGACGGTGGCGATCGTCGTCGCCGCGCCGCTGCTATGGCCGCACGCGGCGGCCGGTCCGGTGCAGCCGACGACCGATCCCGAGCGCTACCGACTCGAAAAGGAGAAAGAGCTCGCGTACGCCGCCATCAAGGAGGCGGATTTCGACCTCGAGATGGGCAAGCTCTCGTCCGAGGACCACGCCACCCTGCGCACCAAGTACGAGGCAAAGGCCATGGCGGCGCTCGAAGCACTGGACGGCCGCGCGGATGCACCGCGCGATCCCCGTGGATGATGCCTAGCGCCGAGCGGGTGAGCCGAGACGCGAGCGGTCCCGTCGTACGGGCCGAGAACCTCGGCAAAACGTTTGGTCGCGCCGTGGTGCTGCGGGATGTCGCGCTGCAAGTCGCCGCCGGTGAGGTATTGGCGCTCTTCGGGCCGAACGGGGCCGGGAAGAGCACCCTGTTGCGATTGCTCGCGCGGCTGATGACGCCCACGTCGGGGACGCTCATGCTCTTCGGTGAAACCGGCCAGACGTCCGCAGTGCGCCGTCGGATCGGGCTCGTCGCCCATCAGAGCTTTCTCTACCCGGATCTGAACGCACGCGAGAACCTGCTCTTCTATGCCGGGATGTACGATCTCGTCGACGCGCCCGCGCGCGTCGACGCCTGGCTCGAGCGCGTCGCGCTCGCGGACGTCGGGACGCGTCCGGTTCGGCTGTTCTCGCGCGGGATGGAGCAGCGGCTGGCCCTCGCGCGAGCGCTGCTGCACGAGCCCGACCTGGTCCTCCTCGACGAGCCGTGGAGCGGCCTCGATGCCGCCGCCGCCGATTGGCTCGGTGCGCTGCTCGTCGAGCAGCGCCAACAGGGACGGACCGTGATCGTCGCCACCCACGACTTCGAGCGCGGGCTCGCGGTCGCGACGCGCGCGCTGATCGTGCATCGCGGCCGGTTGGCCTGGGAGGCGCCGGTGGCGGCCGATTCGTCTGCGGCCTTCGACGCCGCCTACCGTCAGATCACGGGAGCGGTAGCGGCATGATCGCGGCCTGGCGCATCCTGCACAAAGATCTCGTGCTCGAGCTTCGGACGCGCGAGGCTCTGTCGGGCCTGATCGTGTTGGTGCTGCTGATCTTGCTGACGTTCACTTTCGCGCTCAACCCAGAAGGCGCCAGTGCCGCGGCGCCCGCCGTGCAGTGGGTCACCTTCATCTTCGCCGGGCTCATGGCCATCCAACGGTCCTTTCTCATCGAGCGTGAGAACGGGGCGTGGTACGGCCTGCTGCTCTGCCCGATCGATCGGGGCGCCATCTTCGTCGCCAAAATGGCCAGCAACGTCATCGTTCTCGGGGGCGCGCAGGTCGTCCTGCTCGCGCTCCTGGTGCTGTTCCTCGGAGTCTCGGTCCCGGTTGCCCCGTTCGGGCTGTTGTTCGTGAACGTGCTCGGGCTGATCGGCTTCGCGGCGTTGGCGACGCTGTTCGCCGCGATCTCGGTACGCTTGCGGGCACGTGAGATGATGTTGCCGCTGTTGGTGTTGCCGCTCTTGGTGCCCTTGGTCATCTGCGCCGTCGAGGCCAGTCGCATCGTCATGGCGGGCGGCACGATCGCGAGCGCGGGGCCGTGGGTTCGCGTGCTCGTCACGTTCGACGTGATCTTCAGCGTCGCCGGGTGGATGGTCTTCGAGCAGCTGGTGCACGAATGAACGTCCATCGCCGGATCGCGCCCTTTGCCGACCGCGTGCTGCCACTCCTCGCGACCGTCGCGATGTTGGCCGCCCTCGCGTGCATCTTTCTGTACGTGCCGAACGAGCGCGTGCAGGGCCCCGTGCAGCGCATCTTCTATTTTCACGTGAACTGTTGGTGGGCGGCCTACCTCGGCTTCTTCATCGCGGCCGGATCGAGCGCGCTGTTCCTCTGGCGCGGGGGCGCGTCGTACGATCGGCTCGCGCACGCGGGAGTCGAAGTCGGCATCCTCTTCTGCACGATGGGGCTCGTCACGGGACCGATCTGGGCCAGGCCGATCTGGGGCACGTGGTGGACGTGGGATCCCCGTCTGACGATGGCCGTGATCCTCTGGACGATCTTCGCGGTGTATCTGGTGCTGCGCTCGGGTGCTCGCGACGAGCCCGAGATCTCGCGCTACGCCGCGGTGCTCGCCGTGATCGGCGTCCTCGACATCCCGTTGATCATGATCTCGGTCCGGCTCTGGCGCGGCATTCATCCGTCGGTGATATCGGCACCCGCCAACAAGGGGGGCCTCGAGGATCCACGCATGGTGACGGGACTGCTCGTGGCACTCGTCGCGTTCTCGCTGTTGTTCTTGTGGTTGCTCTGGCTCCGCTACGAGGGGTTACGGTTGCGCGACGAGCTGCATCGTTTGGAGGATCGTATGGATGAGTCGACCCGATGAGCGCGCCCGAGCGCTTCTGGTTCTTGTTCGCGGCTTACGGGGCGATTTGGGTCTTGCTGGCCCTGTTCCTCATGCACATCGGCCGTCGCCATCGCGTGCTCGAGCGCGAGCTCCGGGCCCTCGAAGCGAGACTGTCCCGCCAAGCGGGCGGCTGAAGCCGCCGAGTCAGGATCCCCGCCACTGTTACGCGAATGACACTGCGGGCGCCGTGGGGTCTGTCCGCAAGCGATTCGCGGCGGCCAACCCCTCGTTCATGAGGACTTTTCCCTCCCCCCGTCGGGCGGAGTCGGCTGCCGCGGCGAGCCCCAATCTGGCATAGCCCTTGCTGGCTTCTCTCTGTGCGGCGGATTCTTCTGCGCGGACGGGAGTGGGCTGGACCTTCGGGGGCGCCGCCTACCGGAGTCGCCCAGCTCGAGGAGTCCGACCTCGCCGCCATCAACGTGTGGCTCTGCGAGACCCGCTATCGCACTGGGCTGATCGCGGCTCTGGCCATGCCGTGTCTCGGCTACCTCGGGGGACTGGTCCTCGCCTGGTTGCCGGTCACGCTGGTCTGTCTCGTCACGGCGATGCTGAGCCCGCTGTATCGCGCCGCGATGGCGCGCGGCGCCGATCTTCGGGTGACCGTCTACGTGCAGCTCGCGCTGGACACGATCGCGATCGCGACGGGTCTCGCATGCCTCGGACCGGCCGGCCTCCTGTTCGGCTACTTTCTCCTCATGACGATCGTGCCCGCGACGATGGTGTCGGTGACGTGCAGCCTCACGATCACGATGCTCGCGGTGGTCTGCTACGGCGTGCTCGTCTCGATCGTGCCACCGACGGCGGTGCACACGGCCAGCTCGGCGACACTGCTCGTCGTGCCGGCCTACATCTTCGGGATCGTCGCGAGTCAGTGCTGGTTCTACAAGCGCCACCTGCGCGACAAGAATCGCCGGCTCGCCGAGACGAGTGATCGCTTGACGGCAACCAACGTCGAGCTCACGGTCGCCGCCGAAACCGCGCTCGGGCTCTTTCAGGTGAGCCGCGCCCTCGGCACCTCGCTCGACCTCGGCATCGTGATCGATCGCCTGCACGCCGTCGCCATCGAGCGCCTCCGGACCGATTGGTGCGCCACCATTCTCACCGACCCGACCAGCCCATCGGGCTACCGCATGATGGCGAGCCGGGGTCTCGGGACGCCGGCGTCGATCAGCGCGGCCTTCTGGGACTTCGGGGCGCTCGTGCTCGCGGAAGGAGTCGTCGAGATGGACGATGCCACGTCGGGTCCCGGCGCCCGGGCGGTAAAGGATTGGGGGATCGCGTCGGGCATTTTCACGGGCATGCGCTGCGGCAATCGCACGGTCGGCATGTTCGCGACCGGAAGCCGCTCGACGCGGGGTGCCTTCACGCCGTTGCAACGCGAGCTCGCGGCTGGCATCGCGACCCAGGCCGCGTTTGCGATCGAGAACGCGACGCTGCACGCACGACAGCGCGACGAGGCGGAGATCTCCGCGGCGCTGCTGCGCGCCTCCGAGTTGCTGAACGCCAATCCCGATGCCGACGACCGTCTCGACCGGCTGTCGACCCTGGCGTGCGACATCACGGGTTGCGAGTTCGTCAACATCCTCCTCTGCGACTTGAAGCAGCAGACGTTCCGTGTGACGGCCGGGAGGGATCGTGTGCGGCCCAACCTCCTCGACGAGGTGAAGCAGCTCGATTTCGAGCTCGGGGATTTTCCCGAGCTCGCGCAAGCCGACCATGACGGCTGGCGCGAGATCGCGAACGTCTCACCCGATGCCTCGTGGATGACGCGCTGGTCACTGCGGTCGTGGGCGGCGGTGCCGCTGCTCTTGCGAGGCGAGGTCATCGGATACCTGACGGCGGGGTCGCATTCCCAGCCCGGGCCGCTCGCTGCGAAGGCGCGCCGAGTGTTGACCGGTATCGCCCAACAGACGGTGACGGCCATCGAGAACGGCCGCCTGCTGAACAATCTACGCGCCGCCAACAGCCTGAAATCGGAGTTCATCGGGACGATGTCCCACGAGCTCCGGACGCCCCTCAACGCGATCATCGGCTACAACGAGCTACTCGGCGACGGAGAGTTTGGTGCCGTCACCCAGGAACAGCGCGAGGTGTGCGGAAAAGTCCTGCAGTACTCACGTCAATTGCTCGAGTTGATCCAGGCCACCTTGGACGTCAGCCGCATGGAGTCCGGCGCGTTGCCCGTGACGCTCGGGCCGATCGATCTGGCGGCCCTCCTTGGAGAGGTCGAAGCTGAAATCCCCATGTCCTGGGTGAAGCCGGGCGTCCGGCTGGCGTTCGGCGCCCGCCCCGACGTTCCGTTGCTCCAAAGTGACCACCCCAAGCTGAAGATGGTGATCCGGAACCTGGTCCACAACGCGCTCAAGTTCACCGACAAGGGGACGGTGTCCGTCCACGCCAGCGTGAGTGACGACAACCTCGTGATCGTCGTCACCGACACCGGGATCGGCATCAGCCCGGAGGGGCAGGGCATCATCTTCGACATGTTCCGCCAGGTCGACGGCAGCGATCGACGGCGGCACGACGGCGTCGGCCTTGGGCTCTACATCGTGCGCCGCCTGACGTCCTTGCTCGGCGGAACGATTCGCGTCGAGAGCGAAGTCGGGAGTGGGTCGCGATTCGAGCTGTGTTTCCCGCTCCGACCGTGCGGTCCGCGCGCGGTGGAAACCGTCGGTCTCGAGAAGCTCTCCGCCTGACGCGGTGCAAGGCGACGATCGCATCGCGCACGTGTGCGTGATGCCCGTCACGGCATTCCGGTTCGGAGCACTGCAAGCGGTCACGCGGCTTGCGCGCGAGCGGGTAGCTGCGGTAGAGCGCCTTACGCGCGCGCGGTCCGGCGCGCCATTCTCGATATTCTTGACGCGTGGAGCAGCGCGCGCGGAGGAGGGACGTCAATGGTGATGCGCACGCAGCGTTCGCTCGTTTGGCTGTTTGCGGTAGTGCTGATCGGAATCGCCGGTCGAGCCGAGGCCACACAGAAGTTCGGTCCGCTCGAAATCTCGGGCAATCTGCAGTCGCAACAGCTGATTCGGCACCCGGACATCGATAAGTACCAGTTCATCCAGCAGCGCAACACGATGCGCCTGCGCGTCGACTACGAATGGATGAAGCGTGGCGGCAAGTGGATCGACCGTTACGACCTCTCCGAATGGGTCGAGAGCTCGCACCTCTTCCTGCTCTACCGCGGTGTCTACGACAGCGTGTACGACTACACGCCGAGCTTCAACGACGAACGGGAGTTCACCGGTGAGAAGGTCGACAAGCGCTTCGACAATCTCAACGACTACAGCAAGGGCGCTCGCGACGCTCTCAAGTTCGAAAATCAGCTCCGCGAGGCGTACGTCGACATCAAGTTCCGCGGCAACTTCAGCCTCCGCGCCGGTAAGCAGCAGATCATCTGGGGTGAGTCGGACGGTTTCCGGCTCCTCGACCGCGCCAACGCCCTCGATCTCTCGTGGCACTTCTTCTACGAGCTTCCGCCGCCGGCCTTCGGTCTCGACGATCTCCGCATTCCGTTCTGGATGATCAAGGGTCTGTACGACTTGGGCAGCGTCGGCTCGCTCAGCAACGTGTTCGCCGAGGCCTACTGGAATCCCGGCGACTGGCGTCCGAGCAAGCTCACCTTCTTGCCGAACCCCTGGGGCGTTCGGCTCGGCCATCCGCTCACCAACCCTCGTAGCGGCGCCTTGCGAACCGTGTTCCCGGGCATCACCCAACTGATGAACGGCACGAGCCTCCGGCAGGGTAACTACGACCGGAACCCGATCGACAACAGCCAGTTCGGCATCCGCTTCAACGGCGTGACGGGACCCGACACCCCGATCCTTCCCGAAGGCCTGCAGATGCAGATCGGCTACCTCTACCAGCGCTTCGCGCCGAGCGGCGGCGCGACCACCAGCGCCGCGTTGGCCCGCGGCATCAAGCCGACCGAGGCCGGCCAGGCTCGAACAGCGGAGCTGATCGACAAAGGCATTCTCCCGGCCGAGTTCTACACGCCGTACATCCACACGATTGGCGTTGCTGCCAACTTCTTCGACGAGTGGACCAAGATCGTGTGGCGTACCGAGCAAGCCTACGACTTCGGAATCCCCTTCTATTCCTGCGCTCATAGCCCGAGCGCCATCGCCAAGAGGTTGGATGCCGGCGAGCGGGCCTGTACGCGTGACAGCACGTTCGCGCCGTTCCTGCCGGGTATCCGGAATCACGACGTGTGGTCGGGGCTGATCGCGTTCGATCGTCCCACCTGGATCCGGCCCCTCAACAAGAAGACCACGTTCTTCATCACCGGCCAGCTCTTCCACACCTACATGATCCAGAAGGCCAAGAGCACGATCGGCGGTCTCGATCTTCCGACCAAGACCAAGCCCCTCGGTCTCGATCCGCCGATCGCGTACCGCGACGACATTCACCGCTGGGAAATGCTGATGACCTTCGCGATCATCGGCTTCTACCGCGGCGGCAGCGTGGCGCCGGCGTTCATCTACTTGCTCGATCCCGTCAACAGCTACAGCCAGGCGGCGATCTGGGGCGTCGACTACTTCGTGACCCCCAACTTCGCCGTCAACCTGTCGCAGCGCTTCATCATCAACCCCACGAAGGAGATCAACTTCGAGCCGTGGGGCATCGCCGGTCTGAACCGTGGTCGTTCCGAAACCGGCATCCGCTTCAGCTATCAGTTCTGATCGCGTACCCGCCGCCCGACAGGCGGCGGCGTGAAGCTCGAGGGCCCGCGGCGGATACGTCGCGGGCCCTCGCCATTTGGAGGATCGCATGTCGCGCCACGCCGTAGCTCTTCGCTCTCGTCTGCACGCCGGTGGACCCCTCGTGATGCCGGGGGTCTTCGACGCACTCTCGGCTCGTTTGGCCTGCCGGGCCGGCTTCGAAGTGATCTTCGTCTCCGGGTACGGCATGAGCGCGTCGCAGCTCGGAGAGCCCGACTTCGGCATCCTCACCCAGACCGAGGTGGTGACGGCGGCGACGAGGATCTGCGAGTCGGTCGCCGTGCCGGTCGTGGTCGACATCGACACCGGCTACGGCAATGCCGTCAACGTCATGCGCACGGTGCGTGACGTCGTCCGGGCCGGCGCTGCGGGCATCTTCCTCGAGGATCAGGTGTGGCCGAAACGCTGCGGTCACATGCGCGGCAAGCGCGTGATTCCCGTCGAGGAGCAGGTCGGAAAGATCCGGGCTGCCGTCGCCGCGCGAGGGGACGACGATCTCGTGATCGTCGCGCGGACCGACGCTCGCCAGGCGGTTGGCCTCGATGATGCGATCACGCGTGCCCTGGCCTATCGCGAGGCCGGGGCCGATGCCTTGTTCGTCGAAGCGCCGCAATCACTCGAAGAGCTGCAGGAGATCGGCCGCCGTTTGCCGCCTCCGCTCGTCGCCAACATGGTCGAGCAGGGCGCGACGCCGGATCTCGGCGCCGCGGAGCTCGGTGCGCTCGGGTTTCAGTTGATCGTGTATCCCGTCGCCGGGCTCTTCGCCGCGACGCACGCGATGCAGACGGTCTATGCGAGCTTGCGCTCGAACGGGCACACCCGCGCGGTCCGCGACCGGCTCGTGAGCTTCCCCGAGTTCAACGCGCTGATCGGGCTCGACGAGAAATACGCCCTCGACGAGCGCTTCGGCGGCCAGAAAAACTAGTCGCGCTCGCCGATGAGGTAGGTCGCGCCATCGCTCCCGGCGGTGGCGCCGTGCATCGTCGCCCGCGGCAGCATCAGGCGATCGCCGGGCTCGAGGTGATGGTCGCGGCCGGCGATGTGGAAGGTGATGGCGCCGGCGATGCACCACAGGCTCTCGTCGTGGTCGTGACTGTGCGGCGCGTAGGTGCGGTTGGGTGGATCGCTCCAGGTCATCGTCGAGAACCCCTCGGCGGCGAGCCGGCGTCGCAGCTCCGCTTCGACCGGGCCGGTGCTCTCGTCCCACGGAATGCGTTCGAGCTTCATGCCTGGGTGGCCTCCTGCTGATGGCGCGGATGGACTCCCAGAAACATGGTGCCGACGGCCAGCACGGTGAACAACGCCGCCGTCCCATAGAGGGCGGGATACGACCAGCGATCGGCGATGATCCCGCCGGCGAGGGGGGCGATGGCGCCGCACAGCTCGCCGACGGCGCTCACGACCGCGATGCGAACGCCGAGCTCACCTCGTTCGCTGAACTCGTAGACGAGATTCACCGACGCCATCTGAAGCCCGCTCTGCGCCGCCCCGACGAGGAGGAAGAGTCCGACCACGCTCGACTCCGGCTGCATGCTGAGCGCCCAGCCGAGCGCGACGAGCCACGTGAGCGCGCCGATCAGGAAAACCGCGCGAAATCCCGAGCGATCGGCGAGCAATCCCCACAGGAGATTGGCGAGGGTGCCGGCGGCAAAGAAGGCGACCGTCGCGTGACCGAGCGCCCGCGTATCGCCGGCACCGTCCGAAGTCGCGGCGACGATCAGGAACGGTGCGGCCATCATCCCGAGGCTCCCGAGCCCACGCGCAGCGCAATACCAGGCGAAGGTTGGGTCGGTGGCTCGCGGATCGCGGCGAAGCAGACGAGCCCGAGCGAGGTGAAGACGAACGCCAGCAGATACGTGAGACCGTGGCTCACGGGAAACGCGACGTGCTCGAGCCACGAGGCCGCGATCCACGCCACCCCCGCTGCCGTTGCCCCCCCGGCGAAATCACGGGCACCGATGAAACGCCCGCGGCGACCCAGGGGAATCACCTTGGCCATCAGAAGCCCGAAGACGACGCCCTGCAAGCCGTTCAGGACGTTGAAGGCACAGTAGAACATCGCGAACACGACGAGGTTGAAACGCGTGGGAAGCAGAAGCGCCGCGAGTGCCATGCCGAGCACCTGGACCCGCATGCCCGTGCCGATCCGGATCGCGGTGCGTTTCACCAGGGGCTCGTGAGCGACTCGCGATGCGCCGACGAGCGGCGAGATGAAGCGCGCCAAGCCGCCCGCGAACAAGATCGCCCCGACGACCAGATTCGAGCCACCGAGACGGAAGAGATAATCGGGGACGAATGTCGGCGCGGTGATCAGGCGCCACCCCGTCGTGCCGAGGAGTCCGTAGAGCATGTGCGCGCGGACGTTCCAACGATAGTGACGCTTGACCTCGGCCTGGTACTGCGCGACGGCGTCTTCTTCCGTGAGGACGGTCTCGGGCGCCGCCGCGATCATTGCGCCTCTTCACGGCGCGCGTTCCAGGCGAGCACGCCCGCGAGGAGGAGGAACGGTGCGACGGTGAATAGCGCTTCGACGCCGTCGCCGGCGGAGCCTGGCGTGCGCAGGGAGATCGCGCTCGCGAAGCCGCTGACGGTGAGGCCGGCGATTCCGATGCCCATGAGCGCGTCGCCGGCGATCAGACCCGACGCGAACAGGACGGGCCGGTCGCCGAGCGGCGTGCCTCGGCGGTCGACGACGGCACGCAGGAGACCGCCGAGAATCAGCGGGGCCGTCGTGGTGATCGGCAAGTACAGGCCGATCGCGAAGGCCAACGGAATCACGCCGAGCATCTCGGCGCCGAGCGCGAGCACGGCCCCGAGTGCCATCAGCCCCCACGGCAGATTGCCCTCCATCACCCCCGTGACGAGGGTGGCCATGAGCTTCGCCTGGGGGGCGGGGAGAGCGGGCGAGCCGAGGGTGTAGGCCGCGTGCAGGAGGAACAGCACCGACCCCGCCCGGAGCGCGGCGGCGACGACGCCGATCATCTGGCCGACTTGCAGATGGCGCGGAGTGGCACCGAGCAGCGCACCCGTCTTCAAATCCTGGGCGAGATCGCCGGCGAGCGCGATCGAGATCGCGACGAGCGCGCCGACGGTGATGCAGGCGGCGATGCCGGCTGGTCCGCGCTCGCCGAGCGCCGCGAGACAGAACGTGGTGCCGAGGAGTGCGGTGATGGTCATGCCGGACACGGGTTGCGACGTGGTGCCGACGAGCCCGACGATCCGCCCGGAGACGACGACGAAGAAGAAACTGAAAATGACGGCCAGCAACGTCGCGACGAGCGACAGATGAAACGCCGGCACGAGCCAGAGCCCGAGCGTCAGGGCGGCGACCCCACCGATGATCAAGGGCGTCGGAAGATCGCGTTCGGTCCGGGGCGTCGTTTCGGACGTCCGCTGCGTGCTCGGCCGCAGCCGAGCCACGGCCGCGATCATGATCGGGACGGCGCGCAGCACCGCCGAGATGCCCCCGGCCGTCACCGCGCCCGCGCCGACGTAGCGGACGTACCGGCTCCAGATGTCAGTGGCCCCGAGCTCCTGCAGATTCGGAACGCCGAGCATCGTGCCGAGGGAGCTGCCACCGATCACGTCGAACCACGGCAGGAGGATGCTCCATCCGAGCACGCCCCCTGCGAGCATCGTACCGGCGATGCGTGGGCCCACGAGAAACCCGACGCCGAGGAAGAGCGGCGAGAGCTCCATGCCGAAGGTCGCTTTGTGGAGCTGCGTGGAGGTGAAGCTCACGGCCTCGCGCCACAACGTCAAACCGCGCATCGCGAATTGATAGACGGCGCCGAGCGCGATGCCGAGAAAGACCGGTCGCGCCGTGACGCCGCCGCGGTCGCCGGCCATGAGCACTTGGGCGCACGCGGTGCCCTCGGGAAACGGCAACGTGCCGTGCTCTTCGACGGTGAGCGCGTGGCGAAACGGAATCATCAGCAGGATGCCGAGAATCCCGGCCGTGACGCCGATAAGGAAGATGTCGAACGTGGTCGGGTGCAGGTCGAGAAAGATCAGCGCGGGGATCGTGAAGACGACGCCCGCCGCGAGCGACTCACCCGTCGAAGCGATCGCGTGCACGACGTTGTTCTCGAGCACGGTCCCGCGCCGGAGCAGCCCCCGGAGCACCGTCATCGACAAGACCGCCGAGGGGATCGATGCCGAAACCGTGAGTCCGATCTTGAGCCCGAGGTAGGCATTCACCATGCCGAACGTGAGCGAGAGGACGATCCCGAGCACGATCGCGAGCGGTGTCAGCTCTGCCATCTGAGCGTCCGCCGGTACGTAGGGAACGAACGTGCGACTGCGGGGGTCGTCTGAGGAGGGCGGAGTCATCGCGGTCGGATACTCGGACGACGAGCGAAGAATTGCACGGCGCGATAGTCCGCAGTTTGGGTCGCCATTTCGATCGTACGAATCCTTTCGGTGGACTGCCGCCAGTCGGCGGCTTCCGCCGGCGCGCGCTCGTCGAGCATGCGTAGGAAGGCCTCTTCGACGGAGCGGGTCACGGCCGACGGTACCGTACGCTCTGCCGTCACGTCCGCGTGCTCGATCATGTCGAAGCCGCTCGCGGCGAGGAGCTCGAGATACTCCGCTTCCGTTCCATGGCGCCACGGGCCACCGATGATCGGGACGTCGTCGGATCGCCGCACGATCTCGTGCAGGGCGAGCGGGCTGCCCGGGCGGAGCACGCGAAAGAGCTCGTCGAGTGCCCGGCGGCGATCCTCGGCATGGTGCAAGGCTTGGACGCTCCAGATCTGCGTGAAGACTCCGTCGCGTACCGGGATGGCATCGAAGCTGGCGGCGACCGCGTGGATACGCGTCCCCACGTGCGCGCGCTCCGCCAGACGACGTGCCGTCGCGAGTCGTCGCGGGAGTACGTCGAGCATCAAGACGCGACAACCGTAGGTGAGTGCCAACCAGCGGGCGACGCCGCCGAGACCGCTCCCGGCGTCGAGCACGAAGACGTATTTTCGGTAGTCACCGTGCGCCGTCATGCGCTCCATGACGCGGAGATCGGAACCCGGGGAGCGGTCGAGGCCGTAGTGGGGATCGGCGCGTGGTGCCGGGACGGTGCGAGAGAACATCTTCAACGTCGCAATCATCGCATCCTCGACGGCCGGTGAGATGCGGTCGTAGAGGTCGGCGATCGTCACGACTGGTGCGCGTGTGCGGCCGGTCATCCGAAGCGCGCGATGCTACGGTCAGCGACGCACGAACGCAACGCCGTCGTTGCGCGTCTGCACGACGAGACGCGGCGGCGTTGCAACTCGGTCAGCTCCGCGCAGTCGTGCGGCGGTCTCGCGAGTGTCGAGAGACATCTCGCGCGCCGGATTCGTCGTGCCGAAAACGTTTTCGACTAGGCATTCGTCGGCGGCCGACGATATGTTGATCGTGATGATGTCAGGCGCGAAACAGGCGGCATCGACACGCAAACCCCGCCGCACGTCGCCGAGCGTCGAGCGCCGTCTGCGCTCATCGTTTCCCGAGGTGTGGGCGTGGTACGCATTGATCGCCACCGCCCGCGGCGTGGTCACGATCGAGCCCGCAGAGCCCGAAGACGCGCCTCGTCGCACCTCCGCTCGTCGCTAAAAAAAATCCCCCGACACTCGCAAGCGTCGGGGGATGAGATCGGAGGCGAAGGGTCGGATCAGCTGGCGCCGTCGTCGCCCTTTTGCAGCGCGACCTTCTTCTCGACGATCGTCATCGGACCACGATGCGAGAAGAGCACGACGTCGTTCGGCAGCTCGGTGCCTTGCAGCTTCAGGATCACACGCATGCGCTCTTCCGCCTCGCGCGAGACGTCTGTCGTCGGCTTCGCGCCGCGCTTCTCCGTGTCCTTCCGGACCGTGTACTCGCGGACTTCCTTCTCGAACTGCGCATCGGAGAGACGGTAGGTTTTGTCGCCGCTCCGGATCGCGACGCGATTTTGCAGACGCGTGCGCTTCGCCGGATCGAGCTCGCTCACGACCAGGGTCCCCTCCTCGCGGCGGATCTTCTGCGCCACTTCCTGCAGGAGATCCTCGTCCTCGGTGCGGGCCTGTTGGTGTGCCTGCGTGAGAATGAGTGCGGTGAACGGAAGCACGAGCGTGACGAAGCTCACGAGCGTCCCCAAACCCATCCGTCGATTGATTTCGAGGTGCCGTCCGAGGTCGGACAAGACCAGATCGAAACCGATCGGCAGTGCGACCGCGACCACGGCCACCGCGAGAACCATGGCGCCGTCGATGTCGCCGCGGAGATGGCTCGAGATGACCATGAAGCTCGAGACCATGAGCGCGGCGTACAGGGCGAGTACCCAGCGCTTCGGCGACTCGTCGTACATCAATGCGAGCGATCCGGCAGCGCCGACGATGGCGAGCAGTGGGGTGAGGCTGTCGCCTTCCCCGTAAAGCACGCCGCCAGCGAGCGCGAGTGAGATGGCAGTCGCGGCTCCGAATGCCACCCCTGCCAAGACCGTCATCCAATTGGGCTTCAGCACGGTGACCTCCTTACTCATGTTGCGAGTATACGGAGGGTTGCGTCGGGCCACAATGCGCGTTTGCGGGTCCGCTGCCATCCGTGCAGCGCTGCGCGATCGAGCTTCGACCTCGCAGAGGCTACAGCGTCAGCGGCGTCGCAGATGATGCGCGACGGCGCGATCGACGTAGCGGGCGAGCATGTCGGTTTCGAGATTCACCTTGGCGCCCGGACGCATGCGGCCAAGGGTCGTTGCTCCGGCCGTATGCGGAATGACGCTGACGGTGCACGACCGGGCGGTACAATCGAAGACGGTGAGGCTCACCCCGTCGATCGCGATCGAGCCTTTTTCCACGAGAAAGCGGCCTAATCCGGCGGGGAGTGAGAAGCGGTAGAGGGCACTGCCACCCTCCGGTCGGATGTCGGCCAGGGCGCCGACTCCGTCGACGTGGCCGAAGACGAAGTGCCCGCTCAAGCGGTCGGAGACGCGGAGCGAGCGTTCGAGATTCACGGTGCTGCCAGACCGAAGAGCCCCGAGCGTGGTCCGGCGCAGGCTTTCCGCCGACACGATCACGGTGAACGACGAGCCGCGCCGGGCCGCGACGGTCATGCACGCGCCGTTCACGGCGATGCTCTCGCCGAGCACGAGGCCGCGAAACGTGCTCTTCAGCCGGAGCTCGGCATCGCCAGAAAGTCGCCGCAGACCGACGACCGCACCGATGCTTTCAATGATGCCGCTGAACACCGACGATGGCGGGCGTCAGCTCGGGCGACCGAGGACGCGGGCCAGCCAGCCCGTGCTCTCGCGTGTGGTCAGCTTCTCGAGCTCGCCGTCATCGAGCCAGATCCCGTGGCCCGTCGGGCAGGCGTCGATCTCGACGTCGAGCTGCGTGCGGGTGACCAGGCGCTCGCCGCATTTTGGGCAGCGCATGTGCGCAAGTTCGCGAACTGCCTGCTCTTCTTGAGCTCCAGTTTGCGCTTTGAGTTTCTGCAACAGCTCGCGATCGCGGTCAGCGAAGAACTTGTCTTCGCGTGCCTTCTCGACATCGTGCAGCTTGTCTCCGTAGCGATCTTTCTCACCGTCGGACATCGTCGGCCTCCGTGATGGGTGTTTCGCTGGGCGTCGAACTCTGCCAGCCGACGCGTTTCTTGATGTACTCGAGCAGTGCTGCGGCGTGACGATTCTCGGACGATAGCAGGGTCAGGCCGCCGATCAGGAATGGGATCTGTGGAATGACGGGCAACAGCAGCCCGATCACCCCCAATACCAGGAGCAGCACTCCCAGTATGATCTTCCCGATCCTTCGAACGTGTTGGGTCATCGCTTCGTCACGTCCGGCGGATTGTAGCGGCCCACGCGCAGGATCGTCAATTATGCCGCGAGCTTGGAAGGCCTCTGCCGGCGTGACAGCATGCCTCGGCCGTGATTCCTCTCCGCGACACGATCGTGTCGTCGACACGCCCCGTCGTCACCTACGCGCTGATCGCCGCCAACGTCGTCGTCTATCTCCATCAACAGAGTCTCGGTTCCGGGTTCGAGCCCTTCATCGAAACGCATGGGCTCGTACCGCGGCGGTTGGTGGCCGAATGGTGGAGCGACGTGACGCCGCTCTTCAGCAGCATGTTCATGCACGGCGGGTGGCTCCACCTGCTCGGCAACGTGCTCTACCTTCACATCTTCGGCGACAACGTCGAGGACCGGCTCGGCCATGTCCGCTATCTCGTCTTTTACCTCTTGGCGGGTGGGATCGCTGTCTGGCGCAGGTTCTCGTCGATCCGACGGCTTCGATCCCGATCGTGGGGGCCAGCGGTGCGATCGCCGGCGTCACCGGCGCTTATTTTCTCTTCTTTCCCCGGGCGAAGGTGGTCACGTTAGTGCCGATCTTTCTGTTCGTTCAGGTGGTCGAGATCCCGGCGTTCTTCTTCCTGCTCTTTTGGTTCGTGTTCCAGCTGCTGCTCGGACTCGGGACGGTCGGAGTGGAGGCGGGAGGCGGCATCGCCTTTTGGGCCCACATCGGGGGGTTCGTAGCGGGAATGACGCTCGGACCGGCCCTCATCCCGCGTTCGGTCGCTCGTCCGGTCTTGCAGTAGCCCAGGACGTTTTCGCACGGCTCATCTTGCGAGGACCGGATTGGTGGTTACCTCTGCGTGACCCATGAACGTCGAACGACTCACCCAGAAGTCGCAAGAAGCGCTGCGTGACGCGCAGACTCTCGCGGTCCGTCGTAACCACCAGGGTGTGGACGTCGAGCACTTGCTCGCCGCCCTGCTCGCGCAGTCCGACGGTGTCGCGCCGGTGCTCTTGGAGCGCGCCAGCGTACCCGTCGCCGATCTCCGCGAGCGCGTCGAGCGCGAGCTCCAACGCGTACCGCAGGTCGCCGGCCCCGGCTCGGGGTCCACCCCGTACGCCACCCAGCGCCTCGCCAAGCTGTTCGGCGAAGCCGAGAACGAAGCCGCGAAGCTGAAGGACGAGTACGTCAGCGTCGAGCACCTGTTGCTCGCCATGCTCGACGAGTCGGGTGCCGTCGGCCGCACCCTCAAGCAGATCGGGCTCAGTCGCGAGAAGCTGATGGAGGCGCTGCGCGGCGTCCGCGGCAACCAACGCGTCACCAGCCAGGATCCCGAGTCGACGTATCAGTCGCTCGAGAAGTTCGGCCGCGACCTCACCGCGCTCGCCACGCAAGGGAAGCTCGATCCTGTGATCGGGCGCGACGAGGAAGTACGACGGGTCATCCAGGTACTGTCGCGTCGCACCAAGAACAACCCCGTCCTGATCGGCGAGCCCGGCGTCGGCAAGACCGCCATCGTGGAAGGGCTCGCGCAACGCATCGTCCGCGGCGATGTCCCCGAAGGCCTCAAGAACAAGCGGGTCATCACGCTCGACATGGGTGCGCTCGTCGCCGGCGCCAAGTATCGCGGCGAGTTCGAAGAACGTCTGAAGGCCGTCCTGAAGGAGGTGCAGGCCTCCGAAGGCGAGGTCGTCCTTTTCATCGACGAGCTCCACACGGTGGTGGGGGCCGGTGCGGGTGAAGGCGCGATGGACGCGAGCAATCTGCTGAAGCCGGCTTTGGCGCGTGGTGAGCTGCACTGCATCGGCGCGACGACCTTGAACGAGTATCGGAAGTACATCGAGAAGGACGCGGCGCTCGAGCGCCGGTTCCAGCCGGTGCTGGTCGATCAGCCGAGCGTCGAAGAAACCATCTCGATCCTGCGCGGCCTGCGCGAGCGCTACGAGCTGCACCACGGTGTGCGCATCAAGGATTCCGCGCTCGTGTCGGCAGCCGTGCTCTCCGACCGCTACATCAGCGATCGGTTCCTCCCCGACAAGGCGATCGATCTCGTCGACGAAGCCGCCGCCAAGCTGCGGACCGAGATCGACTCGCTGCCCGCGGAGCTCGACGAGGTGTCGCGTCGTGTGATGCAGCTCGAGATCGAGCGTGAGGCGCTCCGCAAGGAAACCGACAAGGCTTCCCGCGAACGGCTCGAGCGCCTCGAAAAAGAGCTCGCGGACCTGCGCACCGAGAGCGACCGTCTGCGGGCCCAGTGGGAGAGCGAGAAGGGCGGCGTCGCGAAGCACCGCCAGCTGCGCGAGCGGATCGAGGCGACCCGGCTCGAGATGGAGAAGGCCGAGCGCGCGTACGATCTCAACAAGGTCGCCGAGCTCAAGTATGGCACGCTCGCGAGCCTCGAAAAGGAGCTTGCGGCCGAAGCCGCCAACATCGAACAGGATGGCGACCACGCCCCGAAATCGCGCCTCCTGAAGGAGGAGGTCGATCAAGAAGACATTGCCGAGGTCGTCGCGCGCTGGACGCACATCCCGGTCGCGAAGCTGATGCAGGGGGAGGTCGAGAAGCTCCTCGCGCTCGAGCAGCATCTGCACGAGCGCGTCGTCGGCCAGGACGAGGCCGTCCGCGCGGTTGCCGACGCGGTGGTGCGTGCTCGTTCCGGCCTGAACGATCCCAATCGTCCGATCGGGTCGTTCATCTTCCTCGGACCGACCGGCGTCGGGAAGACCGAGCTCGCGCGCGCCCTCGCCGAATTTCTCTTCGACGACGAGCAGGCGATGATTCGTGTCGACATGTCCGAGTACATGGAGAAACACACCGTAGCGCGGTTGATCGGCGCACCTCCGGGTTACGTCGGCTACGACGAGGGCGGGCAGCTGACGGAGGCCGTTCGCCGCCGACCGTATTGCGTGATCCTCTTCGACGAGATCGAGAAGGCACATAGCGACGTGTTCAACGTCATGTTGCAGATTCTCGACGACGGTCGGCTGACGGACGGCCATGGGCGCACCGTCGACTTCAAGAACAGCGTCGTCATCATGACCAGCAACATCGGCAGCCAGGTGATCCTCGGCTACCGCGGTGGCGCCGACGAGGAAGCCTACGACGCGATGAAGCGCGACGTGCTCGAAGCGTTGCGGGGCCACTTCCGTCCGGAGTTCCTGAACCGGGTCGACGAGATCGTCGTGTTCCATGGGCTTTCGCGGGAGCAGATCGGCTCGATCGTGGAGATCCAGCTCGGACGACTGCGCAAGCGACTCGCGGATCGGAAGATCGTGCTCGAGCTCACGCCAGCGGCGCGGGATCACTTCGCCAACACCGGCTACGACCCCGTATACGGTGCGCGTCCCCTGAAGCGTTTGCTGCAGAAGGAGATCGAAACCACCTTGGCGCGGAAGATTCTCGCCGGGGAGGTTTCCGACGGGTCGCGCGTCGTGGTCGACGTGGATGCCGGGGGGAAGCTCGATTTCCAGGCTACGCGGCCCGCAGCGTCGGCCTGAGCCGGCGGGTCGGCTGACGGGGCGCGCTCTTGCGCGCCGAGAGGTGGTTGCGTAGCGTCGGACTCTTCTCGAGCCCCGTGATGGACACGCGTCAGAAGATCCTGTCGTCGGCGACCAAGCTGTTCTCGACGCAGGGCTACGCAACGACCTCGCTCGCTCAGGTCGCCAAGGAAGCCCAGGTCTCGAAGGCGCTGATCTTCTGGCATTTCGCCAGCAAGGACGAGCTCTTCCGAACTGCGCTCACCGAATCGCTGGCGCCCTATTCGATCGACGTGCTCGAGGTGCTCGCGGGCCTCGACGAGTTTGCACAGATCGAGAAGCTGATCGACGTCTACTTCGAGTTCGTGAGTCAGAACGTCTACTCGGTGCGCTTCCTGCTCTCGTTGGTCGTGCGCGAGGAGAAGAACCTCGACGACGTTCTCGACCGCACGACCGAGCTCTTCCGGCTGTACCGCAATCTTCTCGCCGACATCCTGCAGACGGGTCGCGAGAAGGGAACGTTCCGCACGAGCGTCGACCCGGCCGCCGATGCGGCGCTCATCATGGCGACGCTGAACGGCATCCTCGTGCAAGGGTTCGCCGTCGGCAGCATGCAGTCCGATCCGAAGCCGTTGCTCGAGCACATGAAGGTCGGGCTCGCGGAACGGCTGCTAGTGCCAACGGCTTAATTTGCAAAGGGGATTTCTTTCGAATATGGCAGCCGCCGGGATGCGCGACTGGGTACGCACCGTCGCCGAAAAGGCCGAACGCAAGATGGCGACGAACGGTCGCGCTCGCGGCCGCGTCAACCGTGAGAAAGAGCTCTTCACGATTCGCGCGCGGTACGTGAAGCAGCTGTTCACCGAGGTCGAAGCCCTCGCGAACGCCGTCAACAAGGAGCTCGCCGAGCAGGCCATCAAGCTCCAGCGTGCCCTCAACCCGAAGAACCTCGGCGGCATCGAGGTGCCCGACGCCGCGCGCCTCGCCCTCGAGTTTCTGGAGCGCCGCCTCGAGATCGTCGTGCAGCCGCTCGCCTCGATCGGTGGCCGGCCCGCTCCGCTCGGTCCGCTCGCGACCGCGTCGGTCATTCAGTACGACCGCTCCGATCCCTCTGCGGCCGATTGGTTCGATCTTTCGCTGCGTGAGGACGGCATGTGGCTCCGCAAGTCCCCCGACGGTGGCGTCGGTGCCGGGCTCGCCGAGAAGGACATGCAGCACCTGATCGAATGGCTCGTCAGCTGACCCGAGCCGCTGCGGTCCTACTGTAGCTGCTGGCGAATCGTGTTGAGCGCGGACTGCGCGAAGCGCGACGTCGAGTCGAGCTCGAGCGCGCGTTCGAACTCGGCGATCGCGCGGTTCAGCAGACCCTTCGCCCAGTAGACACGGCCGAGGTTGCAATGCGGGTAGTGGCGCGGCTCGTAGCGCTTCGCCTGCACGGCCTTGTCGAGCCACGGTATCGCGTCGTCGAGTTTCCCCTGCTTGAGCAAGTACGATCCGATGTCGTTGTAGGGGTTTCCGAAATCAGGATCGACGGCGATCGCCTTCTTGCACTCGGCGATCGCGTCGTCGAGCCGATCGAGGACGCTGAACGCCCAACCGAGAAACGTGTGCGCTTCGGCCGTCGGGTGCGTGTCGATCGATTCTTGGTAGCGACCGACCGCACTGGCCACGTCGCCCGCCATGTGAAAGCGGTAGCCCTCGACGAACAGCTGATGCGCGCGACGCAGGCGGTCGGAGATCTCGTTGCTCATGCTCGGCCGGTCGCCTGGAGCCAGAACGACATGCCGCAATAGTACGCCGGATACGCGAGGCTCGCCCAGAGCAGAACTGCAGGCGCGTCCGGCAGCACCCAAATCGCATAGCTCATGACGGTGCCCCACACCGCGCCGAGGCCGATCGAAAGCGTGCGAAAGCGCGGAGCCCGCGACGGGTAGAGGAACTTGAGCGGCGCGAACACGAGGATCGAGAGGACCACGACCCATGCCGCCGTCACTTCCGGAGACGCGTGCAGCGCGTAGGCGTAGAGCGCGACGACGTTCCAATACGACGGGAAACCGCGGAAGTAGTGGTCGTCCGTCTTGGCGTCGCTACGACAAAAGCCGTAGGCACTCGCAAAGAGTGGAGCGGCCGCGATCCAGTTCGCCCATGCCGTCGGAAAGAATCCGGCCGCGTGCAGCATCATGATCGGCACGACGACGTAGGTCAGGTAGTCCACGATGTCGTCGAGTCGCGCGCCGTCGTAGTAGGGCAGGACGCGCTTCACGGCGACGGCACGGGCGAGCGCGCCGTCGGTGCAGTCGACGAAAAACGCGAGCGCGAGCCAGCGAAACACGTCAGCGTAACGCTGCTCGCCGATCGCGACCAGGGCCAAGAAGGCGATGACGGCACCGCTTGCGGTGTAGGCGTGCACGCCCCAGGCGGCTGCCCAGCGGAGACGGCTCACGGGCTGGTCGTCGATGGCGGCGGCCGCGCTCATCCGACCGAGGTCATGCGTCCGCCCTCACCGTGCTCGGTATCGGTTGGGCCGTCGATGGGAATGGTGAGGGAGATGCACATGCCGGCGTCCGGTCGCGAGCGAAACTCGATGCGACCGCGGTAGTACGCGACCCGTTCGCGCATCCCGAGCAAGCCGACGCCGCCGGCGGCCGGAGTACGTCGGAAGCGCTCGACGTCGAAGCCGACGCCATCGTCGGCGATCGTGAGCGCCGCTTCGGTACCGCGCACCTCGAACGCGACGTCGACGTGGCTCGCGCGGGCGTGTTTCACCACGTTCGTCAGCGCCTCTTGCGTCACGCGGTAGAGCAGCACCTCGATCGCCGGCGGGAGCCGGGTTTCCGTCGGCGGCGTCCGCAGATCGACGACGATGCGCGTGCGGGCGGTGAATTTCTCCACCAGCCACTGCAACGTGGGGACGAGACCGAAGTCGTCCAACATCGACGGCCGCAGCAGCTGCGACATCGTGCGCACTTCCTGCAGCAGCTCGGTCACCTGGTCGCGCGCCTCGCGCACGCTGGTGCGGAGCTCGTTCGGGTCGCTCGTAGTGGCACGCTCGATCATGCCGAGATCCATCTTGATCGCCGTCAGCACCTGTCCGACGCCGTCGTGCAGCTCGCGCGACAGGCTCCGCAGGCTCTCTTCCTGCAGCTGCACCCGCACTTGGGAGAGCTTTCGGAGCTCGGCCTCGTGCCGGCGCGCTGTCTCGAAGAGGCCGGCGTTCGCGAGGGCCGCGGCCGCCTGGCTGGCGAGGGCGCCGGCGAGCTCGAGGTTCGGCGTCCGGGCGGTGCTGTCGAGGCTCGCGAGCACCAAGCCGAGGAACTGATTCTTGAACACGAGCGGCAGGCACAGCACGTCGGGATCGCTGAGGACGCGCGCGATCGACTCGGGCAAGCTCGAGCCGAGCCGGGTTCGCGTCGTGATCGCCGCGACGTGCGGCGCCGGACAGAGCGCGGTCAGGTCGACCGTCTCGCCGAGCTCGAGTCGCCCGCCGTCCGAGTCGCTCGCCGTCGTGTACGCGTCGACCGCGCGTTCGAGATCCGGCGGGTGCCAGAGCAGTACCAGGCGCGGTAGGTCGAGCGCCGTCATGATCTTCTCGACCACGAGCTTCAGCACGACGTCGAGCTCGATCGTCGACGTCGTCGTCCGCGTCACGTCGTAGAGGGTCGCGATGTTGCGCGTCGCTTCGGCAACGCGGCGCTCGAGGTCGGCGCTGTAGCGCTCGAGCTCGCCGCGCGCTTCCTCGAGACGAGCCGTCATGCGATTGAAGGCGTTGGCGAGCTCGCCGACCTCGTCGTTGGTGCGGACCGGGACGATCGCCCACCCGCCAGCGGGCGCGCGCGCAATGTCGCTCGCCATCTTCGTCACGATCTCGATCGGTCGCGTGATGCGGTGAGAGAAGAGATAGCCTTGGAGGAGCGCGAGCAAAAGCGCCATCACGAAGACGAGCCCGCCGCGTCGCAACATGGCCTCGAGCTCGCGAGCGAACTCCGCACGGTGCACGATCGCGACGACGTGCATCGGCGGCGCCGCGAGTGACGCGAACGCGACGATGCGCGGCAGGTAGACACGGTCGACGAGATGGCCGCCGTCGGCGCGGAGGACGCGCGCGACCACCCCGGGGCGAAAGCCCTCGTCGGCGAGGCGACCGTGCGACGTCGACCCGCCGACGATCGTACCGTCCTCCGTGACGACGAAGGCGTGACCACTCGGACCGAGCTCCATGCGGGCCTCACGCGCCTGCCACCACTCCGGATCGCGCATCCGCGCGACGCCGTGTTGCGCGAGCTCGTCGGCGAGGTGGCGTGCCTCGGCTTGCACGCGTCGTCCGATCTCCTCTTCGAGGATGCGCTCGCCACGGCTGTAGAAGATGGTGCCGAGAAGCAGCAGCACGGTGATCGTGAGGATGAGCGAGCAGCTGAAGACCTTTGCTGAGAGTGGAATGCGACGCCCCGTCGTCGGTGCCGACGCGTCGTCGATCGGCAAGTAGCGCAGCAACGGCGCGAGGCGCCATTCGAGATACAGATAGGCGAAGAGCGCGCCGACCAGACCCGTGACCACGCCGAGCAGGCAGACCTTCACGGCCTCCGCGACGGGCAGCTCGGCGAACCAGCGGATCTGCAACGCGCCGAGGCCGTAGCCGATCACCGACGTGATCAACAGCACGACGGCCACGATCAGCGGGTAGTCGAGAATCTTCCGCTCGAGCGCGACGACCGCGGCATTGTCGAGCGCGCCGGCGGGCGACTCGATCGCCGTCCAACGCCGTTCGATGTCGCGCCAGAGGAGCTGCGGGATCACGACCAGACCGACGATCCCGAAGGCCGGTACTTCCCACAGATAACAAATGAGCGTCCACGACCGTTGCTTCGCATCGAGGAGCCACGCGAAGAGCGAGTACGGGAGCCCGATGCCCCACCACGTCGCGATGGCGAGCATGGCGACCGCGACGATCGAGCGGCGGTAGCTCCGGGGATGGACGGACGACTGACGCGGAGGCTCGATCATGCTCGCGCGATCGGGCTCACGCCGTGCGCTCGACGATCATGGCGATGGCTTCACCGCCACCGAGGCACAGCGTGGCGAGCCCACGGCGCGCCCCGCGCGCTTCGAGGGCGGAGAGCAACGTCGTCAACACGCGGGCGCCGCTCGCGCCGATCGGATGCCCGAGTGCGATCGCGCCGCCGTGGACGTTGACCGCGTCAGGGTCCAATCCGAGCGCGCGAATGGCGGCGATCGCGACGACGGCGAACGCCTCGTTGATCTCGAAGAGATCGATGTCGGCGACCGACAGGCCGGCGCGCGCGACGACTTTCTCGATCGCGTCGACGGGCGCGATCGGGAATTCGGCCGGCGCACGCCCGGCGACGGCGGTCGCGACGATGCGCGCCAGCGGCCGCGTGCCGTAGCGCGTGAGCGATTCCTCGCTGCCGACGATCAGCGCCGCGGCGCCGTCTGCCAGGGTCGACGCGTTGGCCGCGGTGATCGTGCCCTGCTTGTCGAAGCTCGGGCGGAGCGTCGGGATGCGCGCGAAGTCGACCCGACTCGGCTCCTCGTCCAACGTCACCGTGACCGGCGCCCCGCGTCCGGGCACCTCGACCGCGACGATCTCGCGTGTGAAGGCGCCCGCGGCGACGGCGGCTTGCGCCCGCCGGTAGCTCTCGGCGGCGAACTCGTCTTGCGCCTGTCGATCGATGGCGCGATCGCGCGCACAGCCTTCGGCGGCGCTGCCCATGTGAAAATCGTTGTACGGATCCCAGAGGCCGTCGATGATCATCGCGTCGATCAACGCGCCGTTCCCCATGCGCTGCCCTTCGCGGGCACGCGGCAGCAGATACGGGGCGCGCGTCATGCTCTCCATCCCGCCCGCGGCGATCAGCTCGGCCTCGCCGAGTCGGATGGATTGGGCCGCAAGGGCGACCGCCATCAAGCCGGAGCCGCACACTTTGTTGATCGTGAGCGCGCCGTGCGTGCGTGGCACGCCCGCTCCGAGTCCGGCTTGGCGGGCGGGAGCTTGCCCGAGCCCAGCCGCGAGCACGTTCCCCATGATGACTTGCTCGACGGCGTCAGCGGGTGCGCCGGCTCGCTCGATCGCGGCGCGGATGACTTTCGCACCGAGCTCGGGGGCGGTCAGTCCCGCGAGGGCGCCTCCGAATCCGCCGATCGGGGTGCGTGCGGCACTCAGGAGATAGACGTCACGCATGGGCCACGCTCGCGAACCTCGCGAATTGTGGCAACTTACGCCGCTCGCATCAACCGGGAAGTTACCTGACGCCGGAAAGACGCGGGACGAAGAAGTAGAGCTGCCCCGGGGAGCGCAGCTGTCCGGCCGTCGTGGCGGCCGCCTCGCCGGCGCCGAAGAACACGTCGACGCGTCCGGGTCCGCGAATGGCCGCTCCGGCATCCTGGTTGAAAACGAAGCGCGCGAGGCCCGCGCTCGGTCCCAGCGCGGGCACATGCACGAACGCGAGGGCCCCAGGCGGAAACACCGCGGGATCCGTGGCAATCGTACGTCCCGCCGTGACCGGAACCCCGAGGCTGCCGATCGGCGGACCCTCGAGATCGCGAAAGAAGACGTAGCGCGGGTTCTCCTGCAGCAGCCGCGCGCCGTCCTCTGGATGGGAGGCGATCCAATCCCGAATCCCGCCCATCGACGCGCGATCCAGCGACAAGGCGCCGCGCTCGACGAGCAGCTTGCCGATGCTCACGTAGGGCTGGCCGTTGCTGGCCGCGAAGCCGATCGTGCGGCTGCGGCCGTCCGGATAGGTCAGCACGCCCGAGCCCTGGATCTGCAGGAAGAAGAGACCAACCGCATCTTCGACCCACGCCAGCACGGGGGGGGCGCCGAGGGCTCCACCGTCGATCTCGGCCCTCGTGAAGTACGGGGCCAGCGACCCCCGCACGACGCGTCCGACGACCTGCTCCCGGCAGGCGCACGGAGCGCCGAGGTCGCCGAGCGGGGCGGTCACGAGATCGCTCGGCCGGCTGTAGATGGGAAAGCGAAAGCGGGCGTCCCGCGTGGTGCGCGCCGGCAGCGTCGGCAGGTAATAGCCGGTGAAGAGCACCTCTTTCGCCGGGACGGCGCGATAGATCTCGAAGCGGCGGCCAATTTCGGCCGTGAGGACGTCCGGCGCCGGATTGGTGGCGAGGAAGGCGATCAGGTCCCGGAGGGCGCCGCGCATCTCGAGGGCGGTGCGGGTGGTCGGGCCGAAGGCGACCTGCCGATCGGGCGGCAGCCGTTCATAGTAGCGGAGACTCTCCCGGGCGGCGGCCAGCAGCGGCGCGCGGTCCCCCTCATCGACGAAGCGCGGTGCCGCCGCGACCCGACGGAGCGGGGCACCGGTCGGTCGCACCAACGGTCCACAGGCGGTGCTCCCGAGCGCGATCAGCAGCAGCGTCGCGAGGGTCCGCCGCGTCCAACGCGTTGACAGCCCGAAACGATCCATGTCAACTGACATGGAGGCGCGCCCTACCGATGGGTCCACGGGCGTGCGGGGTCTCGGTGTGGCGGGCAGGGCGGTAGGCCCTGCGGTGAGGAGGAGAGATGAGTCCCGGTGTTCGCAGTTTCATGCTCGGCTTCGTGGTCGGTGTCATCGCCTGTATGGGTTTCGTCACGTACTACGGCGATCGCGGCGGCGATTGGTTGATCGAGATGGGGCGTCGCATGAAGACCGTCGCCCACAAGGGCGGCGAACAGCTCGAAGCCCGGCACGTTCAGACGTACTGAACCGTCGGCGCGCGCTACGCCTTCCGCGCCGCGGACGCGTACACCTGTTCGGCCGCCGTGACGCCGGCCGCGCCGTCACACGCGAAGCCCTGGCGCGGGAGCAATCGTCCGAGCGCGGCCAGCAGCCGCGTGACGTTCGCGGGTCGGCTCGACTCGCCCATCAGACCGATGCGCCAGGTCTGACCCTTCATTGGTCCGAGCCCGCCGCCGATCTCGATGTGATCCTCGTCGAGCAGCGCTTTCCGTACGGCCGCGTCGTCGACGCCGGCGGGGATGCGCACGCTGTTCAGCATCCAGAGGCGCTCGCCTACCGCCACCGCCATCGTGAGGCCGAGTGCTTCGAGGCCGGCGACCAGCGCCTCGTGATTCAGGCGATGGCGGGCGAAGCGCGCCTCGGGACCTTCTTCGAGCGCCACGCGGAGCGCCTCGTAGAGCGCGTAGTTCATGCTGATCGGCGCGGTGTGGTGATACACGCGCTCCTCGCCCCAGTACTTCTCGAGCATCGTGAGGTCGAGGTACCAGCTCTGTACCTTGCGGGTGCGCGCGCGTAGCCGTTCCACCGCGCGCGGTCCGAACGTCACCGGCGACAAGCCCGGAGGACAGCTCAAGCACTTCTGCGTGCCGGAATAGGCGGCGTCGATGTCGACGCGGTCGATCTCGACCGGACAGCCGCCGAGCGACGTGACGCAGTCGACGACGAAGAGCGCGCCGCGCTCGTGCGCCATGCGGCTCGCGTCCTCGAGCGGCTGCCAGACGCCGGTCGACGTCTCCGCGTGCACGAGCACGACGAGACGCGGTTTCGTCGTCTTGGCGAGGGCCGCCGCGATGGTGTCGTTCGAGATCGCCTGACCCCACGGCGCTTCCGCTTTGACCACGGTGGCGCCCGCGCGCTCGGCGACGTCGGTGAGACGCGTGCCGAAGACGCCGTTCACGCCGATTACGACCTCGTCCCCGGGCTCCACCAGATTCACGATCGTCGCTTCGAGGCCGGCGCTGCCGGTGCCCGAGATCGGAATCGTGAGCTCGTTGGTGGTGCCGAAGACCTCGCGCAGCATGCGCTTGGTCTCTTCCATCAACGCGATGAACGCCGGATCGAGATGGCCGACGAGCGGGGTCGCGAGCGCTGCCAAGACGCGCGGATGGACCTCGCTGGGGCCGGGGCCGAGAAGGAGTCGCTCGGGAGGCGGGAAGACGTTCGAGGCGGGGGGGACGGTCATGATCGTACTCGCGGGTTTCGAAGCTGTGCGCACCAGGGCGACGCGCACGCCCGGAGCTTATTGTGGTATCGTCGCGCGGTGTCAACGTCGATCGCGTCCCCGGCCGCGCTGACGAAAGAGCTGGCCGCGATCGTCGGCCCCGACGCCGTCGTGGACGCCCGCGCGGCGCTCACGGTCTACGAATGCGACGGCTACACGATCGAGCGGGCCGTCCCGGAGCTCGTGGTGCTGCCGCGCACGACCGACGAGGTGGCGCGCGTGGTGCGCGCGGCTTGGCGAGCCGGTGTCCCATTCGTGCCGCGCGGGGCCGGCACCGGACTGTCGGGCGGCTGCCTCGCGAACCCGGCGCCGCTCGTCATCTGCACGAGCCGCATGCGGACGATTCGGGCGATCGACCTGGAGAACCGTCGTTTGATCGCCGAGGCGGGCGTGGTGAACGCCGAGGTCTCGCGCGCGGTGCGAGGCGCGGGCCTCCAGTACGCTCCCGACCCGTCCAGCCAGAACGCGTGCACGATCGGCGGCAACGTCGCCGAAAACTCGGGTGGTCCGCATACGCTCAAGTACGGCGTCACGACCAATCACCTGCTCGGGGTCGAGCTGGTGCTGCCCGACGGTGACGTGATCCCGCTCGGTGGCGTGGTCGACGACGGGCTCGGCTACGACCTGACCGGCGTCGTCTGCGGCGCCGAAGGCACGATGGGGATCGTGACCGCGGCGACGCTGCGGCTCGTACCGCTGCCTGAAGCCGTCACGACCATGCTCGCCGTCTTCGCGACCGTCGCCGAGGCTACCAGCACCGTGTCGGCGATCATCGGCGCGGGCATCGTACCCGCGGCGCTCGAAATGATGGATCGCACGATCGTGTCGGCGGTCGAAGCGGCGTTCCACTTCGGCTTTCCGACCGACGCGGGCGCGGTGCTGATCATCGAGATCGACGGCGACGCGGCCGGCCTCGACGCGAGCGCGACGCGCATCGAAACCCTCTGCCGCGAGCACGGCGCCGCGAGCGTCCGCCGCGCCGCCGACGAGGCGGAGCGCCTGGCGCTCTGGAAGAGCCGCAAGCGGGCGTTCGGCGCCGTCGGCCGACTGGCGCCGAGCTACTGCACCCAGGACGGCGTCGTTCCGCGCACGCGGCTGCCCGAAATTCTGGAGCGTATCGAAGCGGCGAGCGCGCGCCACGGACTGCGCATCGGCAACGTCTTCCACGCCGGCGACGGCAACATCCATCCGATCATTCTCTACGACGAGCGCGATCCCGCCGAGTCGGCGCGCGCGCTGAGCGCCGGCCGCGAGATTCTCCTGGCGTGTCTCGAGCTCGGCGGCAGCGTCACCGGCGAGCACGGCATCGGCGTCGAGAAGATGCACGAGCTCGGCGTTGCCTTCGGACCGGACGACCTTACGCGCATGCAGCAGGTGCGTGCCGTTTTCGATCCTGAGCAGCGCGCGAACCCGGGCAAGATCTTCGTCACACCCGGCGTGTGCATCGAGCAGCGCGCACCACGCCGGCGGGCCGCGTTGTGACGGGCGCCGTCGTCGACGCGACGAGCCCCGCGGCGTGGGCGATCGGCGGGGTCGCTCCGGTCCGGGTCGTGCGCCCGGCCGACGCGGCCGAGCTCGCGACGGCCGTCGCCGACGTCGCGGGTGCGGGCGCGGCGCTCGTGCCGCTCGGGCGCGGCGCGCACCGCGGGCTCGGCCACGCGCCGTCGCGCTACGACGTGGCGCTCGTCACGGACCGCTTGGACGCCATTCGCGACCATCAACCCGCCGACATGACCGTCACCGTCGAGGCCGGCGTCACGCTGGCCGTGCTCGCCACCGTGCTCGCCCGTGAGCAGCAATGGTTGCCGCTCGATCCGGCGCTTCCCGCCGACACGACGATCGGCGGCCTGCTCGCGGCCGACCTCGCGGGCCCGCTCGCCGGCTCGCAGGGGAGGGTGCGGGACTTCGTGATCGGGATCAGCGCGGTCACGGCGACGGGTATCGTCACGCGCGCCGGTGGTCGCGTGGTGAAGAACGTCGCCGGGTACGATCTGATGAAGCTCTACGTCGGGTCGCTCGGGACGCTTGCGGTCATCACCGAGGCGACGTTCAAAGTGCGGCCACGGCCGGCGGAGCAGCGGTGTCTCGTATTCGCGGCGCCGTCGCGTGCGGCCGCCTGGGCATTCGGCGGGGGGCTTCTCGTCGATCGCGTGGGCGCGCTTTCCGTCACGGTGACGGGCGCGCTGGACGAGGCCGAGGGCGGTGCGACGGTGGTCGTCCGGCTCGGTGGCGATGCGGCGGACGTCGCCGTCGCCCGGACGCGCGTCGCCGCGAGCGCCCAGCGTTTGGGAGCCGACCTCGGGCTCGACGCCGACGCCGACG
>Ga0163144_10000609_pt1 | contig 83644 bp, 61 predicted proteins | sample OliLak19BULKMAT1_FD_123175 | JGI IMG/M metagenome (GOLD analysis project Ga0163144, IMG submission 123175) | Freshwater microbial mat bacterial communities from Lake Vanda, McMurdo Dry Valleys, Antarctica - Oligotrophic Lake LV.19.BULKMAT1 | ecosystem: Environmental > Aquatic > Freshwater >... | reverse complement strand
GAAGCAGCATTAAAACAGTTTATGCATCGTCAGCCTCGGCAAGCAACAATATTGAAAATGTAATTGCACATTTAACATTTTCTAATGGAAGTCATGGAACAATTTCATATTTTGCCAATGGAAATAAAAGTTTCCCGAAAGAAACTATCTCCATTTTCTGCAATAATCAAATCTTGGTCATCGACAACTTTAAAAAATTATCAGGATTTGGATTTCCCAATTTCAAAAGTAAAACAACAAAGCAGGATAAAGGTCATTCAAATCAATTTAAAACTATAACTTCAATTTTAGAAAAAGGTGGCAATGCCTTTACTTCTTTTGATGAACTGTATAATACAACAAATGCAACCTTTGCGGCCATTGAAAGCATTAAACAAAATCAAGTAATTACTATTTAGACGCAATTATGTGTGGAATTCTTGGATTAATAAAAAATAACAATAGCGAAATAAATGTGGATTACGCATTTAGCGTGCTAAAGCATCGCGGCCCAGATGCTAGTGGATTATTTCAAGATGACCACGTTATTTTAGGCACCCACCGCCTTAAAATCCAAGATTTAAGTGAATTAGGCAACCAACCCATGATAGATATAACGGGGCGGTACCATATTATTTTTAACGGAGAAATTTATAATCATCAGGAAATTCGTAAAAAATTAATTGACCAGGGAATCCAATTTAAAGGCAACTCCGATACCGAAACAGTGCTATATGGTTATATCATTTATGGAGAAAATATTCTTAACCAGCTTAATGGCATTTTTGCAATTGCTATTTATGATAAATTAGAACAAACAATTTTCGGCGCGCGGGATCAATTTGGCGTGAAACCATTTTATTACTATTTAAAAGGAAATGCTTTTGCGTTTAGTTCTGAAATTAAATCGCTAATATATTTGCCCGATTTTGACAACTCCCTAAATTTTAAGGCTTTAGCAAACTATATGAATTACTTGTGGTCGCCAGGACAATTAACTCCTTTTAAATATATGCACAAATTGCTTCCAGGCGAATGTTTCAAGATTCAAGTTGCTAAACCAGATACATTTAAAAAAATACAAGTACTACGATATCCCGTTTGATGGTTCGCGTGAGTTTTATAGTGATAGGATGTGGATTCAAACAATTGATGAAAAATTAGAACAAGCTGTAAAATCCCAATTACTTTCAGATGTGCCAGTTGGTTTTTTCCTTTCAGGAGGCATCGATTCTTCACTAATTGTTGCAGAGGCATCCAAGCTCTCTGGTGGCAACAAATTAGATTGTTTCACAATAAAAGGAGACACGAATGCCAAAAATGAAGGGTTTGTTGAGGACTATAAATTCGCACAAAAAGCTGCCAAACATTTAAACGTTAACTTACATGTTGTTGATGGAAGTATCAATATTATAAATGAATTTGATAAAATGATTTGGCATATGGACGAACCGCAAGCAGATATTGCGCCGCTTTATGTTTATAAAGTTTGCCAAGAAGCCTATCAAAAAGGAATAAAAGTAATGCTTAGTGGTGCCGGTGGCGATGATATCTTTTCAGGTTACAGAAGACATACTGCAATTAATTTGGACAAATATTTAAAATTTACACCGCCATTTGTTTTTCCCTTACTTGAGAAATTTTTGCGCAACAAAGATGTTAATAATCCAAACATTCGTAGAATTAACAAATTTATAAAACGCAACAAAGCTTCATCAATTGATAGGCTTGTTGGGTATTTCGAATGGTATCCTATAGCAGAGAATCTAGAATTATTTCATAGCGATATTCAAAATGAAATAATTAATTACAAACCTGAAGAATATTTATATAATCTATTAGATGATGTTAAGGAAGAACATGACCTACTTAATAAAATGCTATATCTTGAACAAAAAACTTTTTTAGTTGACCACAACTTGAATTATACTGATAAAATGGGAATGGCTGCAGGAGTAGAAATCAGAGTGCCTTTTCTAGATAAAGATTTAGTGCATGCGAGTACAAGACTACCAAAAAATTTAAAAATTCGCAATCATCATACAAAATACATCCTTCGCAAAATTGCTGCCCAGCACCTACCATTATCCATTGTGAATAGAGCTAAAACCGGATTTGGTGCACCTATTAGAAAATGGATTAGTAACGATTTGACCAATATGATTAATGAGCGACTATGCATAGAAGAATTAAACAAATTTAACATCTTTAATTCAACAGCAGTCGAAAAACTTATAGCAGATAATAAGCAAGGAAAAATTGACGGTGCTTACACTATACTAACTATTATGGCAGTTCAAAGTTGGTTGAATCAATTTTATAAGCATGATTTAAATGGCAATTAGCACTAAAAACCTACATAAGTATGCTTATTTAATTAAAGATATGGGATTAACCTATTTCTTTAATCGGACTTTACATTTAATAAATGTTAAATCAGGTTTAATTAAACGAAAGAATGAATTTAAATCTACACAAAAATTAGATATAACCCTTATCGAATGGCGAAGAAGTAACATTAAATACATTATTCCATCAAAATCTAATATCAATTTCCAAAAAAATAGAAACCCCGAATTATCATATAGAGCCATTGAATGTTTAAATGGAAATATAGTATACTTCAATTCATTTGATTCTAAATTATTAGGTGAAAACAAGTGGCATACGAACCCTGCATCAGGTTTTACTTTTCCCAAAAATCAACATTGGTTAGATATTAATGAATTTACGGTTGGTAATGATATTAAATATGTTTGGGAACGTTCAAGATTTTGTTTTATTTACGATGTAATTCGATATGATTATCATTTTGATGCAGATTGTTGTGAATTTGTAATTAATGAAATAACAAACTGGATAGATGAGAACCCTATTCATTGTGGCCCAAATTATATCTCTGGGCAAGAAATTGCTTTAAGAATACTCAATTGGATATTTGCACTGAAATATTATGCAGATAACGATTACTTCACAGAGGCAGTTTGGCAGAAAATAATATGCTCCATTTATGACCAAATAAAACATATTGCAGTTAACCTGAATTTTGCACAGCAATTAGTGCGCAATAACCATATTATTACCGAAGCAGCAGCCCTGTTTGTATTTGCAACCTTGTTTCCTAAGCTAAAAGAATCTACAAATTGGGAGAATAGCGGCCGCAAAATTCTTGAAACTGAAGGCTCCCATCAAATTTTTAATGATGGCACTTATTTACAATATTCAATGAATTACCATCGAGTGGTAATACAAGTTTATAATTTAGTATTAAAAATTGGAGAATTAAACAACAAGCCATTTTCAATAAAAATAAAAAAGAGGTTAGGTAAGTCGCTGCAGTTTTTATTAACTTGTACCAATATCAAAACTGGCGAACTTCCAAACTATGGGGCAAACGATGGTTCGCTATTTTTTCCTTTAAACAATAATAGTTATTCTGATTTCAGACCTCAATTACAAGCACTTGCCCACACATTACAGTTATCGTGCTTTTTAAGTAATATTTTTGAAGACACCAATTGGATTAATGGCAACTATACCAATTCATTTCCCGAAATCGAAATTAAACTTGGTGCAAACAATTTTCTGGATAGCGGCTATTATACCATAAACGAAAATGAAACTTTCACCTTTATAAGGTGCGGAAAGCATAAAAGCAGACCTTCGCAAGCCGACAATTTACATGTTGATTTATGGCACAAATCAATAAATATCATGCGCGATGCTGGCACATACCAATATAATACTGATGCCGAAACTACAAAATATTTCTTCGGAACAGCATCACACAATACAATAATGTTAGGCAACTATGATCAAATGGTGAAAGGTCCCAGGTTTTTATGGTTTTATCACAGTAAACTGATAAGTGCATCATTAATTGAAAATGAGGAAAATTATAGCTTTTCAGGAACAATAAAAGCATTTAGACAAACTGGCAAATGGCATATTCATGAACGAGTAATACAAAAATTGAAACATAAGGCTGATTGGCTAATTGCTGATACTGTTCAACATAGCACAAACTTATTGATGCATCAAATTTGGCATCCCCATGAATCCTTTTCTAAAGATTTTAGAATAACCGCTATCGATGAATTTAATAATACAATTACACCAACATTTACAAAAGCATACTATTCACCTACATACGGTAAAAAAGTAGTGTCAGATCAGATTACATTTACAACGCTTACTAAAAAAATAACAACACACATAACTGCAATAGTATAAATGAATATACTTTTAATACATCAATATTTCCAAGAAAAAAATGATCCAGGAGGGCTGCGTTGGAATGCTATGGCAAAACTTTGGGTGGAAGAAGGACATTGCATTACAGTAATTGCCGGCATGACACATTATACTAAAGGTGTTAGAAACCCAAAATACAATAACAAGTACACGCATATTGATAATTTCGCTCCAGGTATTAAGGTTATTAGAACACATGTGTCTGACACTTACAACAACAATTTTAGAGGCCGAATGAATGCCTATTTCGCCTTTGTATGGTCAGGAATATATGGTGGATTATTTAAAGCGCGCGAAAAATATGATTGTATTGTAGTAAGTTCACCACCATTAACAGTAGGCATTATTGGTTTAACACTTTCATTTTGGAAACGCATTCCATTTATTTTTGAAATTAGAGATTTATGGCCAGAATCGGCAATTGACACAGGTGTGTTGAAAAACAAATTTATTATTAATTTGGCCTATATGTTAGAAAAACGCATATACAAAAAAGCGGATTTAATTAATGTGCTAACGCCTGCCATGCGTGATAAATTAATAGCTAAAAAAGGCATCGACTCAAAAAAAATAATTTACTTCCCCAACGCAGCAGATTTTGATCTTACGGATGAGGTTGTAAATAGTTTTGATAAATTAAAATTCCGAATTGAAAACAACATTCCCACATCGAATTTAGTGCTTTGTTATGTCGGTGCTCATGGTTTAGCAAATCACCTTATACAGCTTTTAGATGCTGCATTATTGCTAACGGATAAGCCCGTTACATTTATGCTAATTGGCGATGGCATGCAAAAGCATATGCTTAAAGAAACTTGTATAAAACGAGAATTAAAGAATGTAATATTTGTTGATTCTGTACCAAAAGAACAAGCGCTAAACTACATTTTAGCTTCCGATATTGGCCTCTCGATACTAAAACAAGCCGATACTTTTAAAACAGTATATTCTAATAAAACATTCGACTATATGGCATGCAAAAAACCCGTATTGATGGCTATTGATGGTATTTCACGCAAATTAATAGAGGATGCACAGAATGGATTTTTTGTTGAACCTGAAAATGCAGCTGCATTTGTGGAACGTGTAAATTATTTCTTAAAACATCCTGAAGAGATGAGCATACTTGGAAACAATGGATATAATTATGCAAAACTCCACTTCGACAGAAATAAATTGGGTAAAGCATATATCAATAGCATTGAATCAAGCATTTTAGCAAAAAACATCAACTAATATGTTCAGCAGTTATTACATTAAATACATAAAGGGCATTTTAGATATTGTATTCGCACTTTTAGCTTTTATTGTGCTTTCGCCGCTACTTATATTAATTAGTATTTATTGTTTTATCAATTTTGAGGGTCGTGTCTTTTTTAAACAAATCCGTATAGGAAAAAACGAGAAGTCGTATACTATTTATAAATTTATTACAATGCGATCTCAATCAGTAAATGGTGAGCTGACTGACACAGAGCGATCAACGCAAGCAGGACAATTTTTGAGGAAATTTTCTCTTGATGAAATCCCACAAATAATAAACATTTTAAAAGGTGAAATGAGTTGGATTGGACCTCGACCTTTGTTAGCTAAATATTTACCTTATTATAAAAATGAAGAGAAGTTAAGGCATACGGTAAAACCGGGTATTTCTGGTCTTGCTCAAATAAAAGGGCGCAACCAACTAAATTGGGATAACAGGTTAGCACTAGATGTAACCTATGTAAAAACCTTATCATTAAAGCATGATGCGCTAATAGTCGCAAAAACAATTTTAATACTTTTTACTAAAGCTAATCCAGTAGTTGATCCTCGGTTATTAATGATGGACCTTGACGAAGAGAGAAATCATTTTTTATTGAAACCCCAAATGCCATTTAACTTACGCAAGCCCACATTGGATGACACTGAGCAATTACTTGAAGTGAAGAATAATATTAATGCAGCAGTAACGCTAGAAAACGACAACACTGGTTTCAATATAGCAGATATTAAAAATTGGATTAACTTTCACAACTCAAATAGCAATAACGACATTTTTGTAATTGAACACATTAACGCAAAATTAGTAATTGGTCATGCAGGCTTATATAATATCCAAAATGGAATGGCAGATTTTGGGATACTGATTGGACTGCCAACATATTGGAATAGAGGTATAGGCACTACAATCACTAAACAAATAATCGCAATTGGCTTCATTCAACATAACTTAAACACCATCAACTTAAAAGTTTTAGCCTCCCACAGCGCAGCAATTGCTGTCTACAAAAAAATTGGTTTTAAAGAAATCGATTTAAAACCCGGAGGAACTATAAAAAATGGAAAGCCAGCAGATTTATTAATCATGCAAATACATAAGCCTTGAAAGTAACAATTAATCCATTTACCAATAATAATCAAGTTACAGCGATAGGCCTAACAATTGGTGATGTTTATCAAACAGCCGATTACGGAATTGCAGATGCCAAATTAATAAGTGGTGAATGTAATATCATTCAAATTACGGGCGATGGATTAAACATGGTGATCCCAGTTATTATCAGAGAAATTAATTTGCCAAATGGAACCTATCAGTCGTATTATGACATTACTAGCGCTTACGGATATCCAGGATATTATGCAAATCGCGCAATCGAATCACATGAAATTGATAAAATAATAAGCAGCATTAAAGCTGTTGCCAGACAAGCGCAAATTGTGAGTATTTTTTTGCGACTAAATCCAATTCTCAATCATCAAATTTGGCCAAATAATGCTGGCATTGCTCAAATATTTCATGGCAAAACAGTGTTTTTAGATTTAACCGAGAATCTTGATGCTATTAGGAGCGAATATTCAACAAATCATAAGCGTGATCTTAAAAAACTTAAGCAATCTGACTGCAAGGTACATTTCAATTTGTGGGACCATTACGAATCGTTCATTAATGCCTACACAGAAACAATGACAATGGCTAATGCGCGTAAATACTACTTTTTCAATAGCGAGTATTTTGAACAATTACGTAAAATTAATGATACACAATTGCACTTAATTTCAGTTACTAATTTAGAAAATACTATAATTGCCGGAGCAATATTTTTTGAAACAAATGGAATAGTTCAATATCATTTAGGTGGTACCAAAAACGCATTTCGCAATATTGCATCGTCCAAACTAATTTTTGATGCGGCAATTGAATTCTTTAAACAACGAGGTAACGCTGTTCTGCATCTCGGCGGTGGCTATGGTTCAACTGAAGATGAGCTTTTCAGATTTAAATCTGGATTTTCTAATCATACATTAACATTTTCAACACTTCGAATAATTACCGATGAAGCAGTATACCGTTTGTTGGCGAAGTCGAAGAGCACTGAAAATAGCAACAACTTTTTTCCACTTTACCGAAAATAAAAAATGAAAAATAATCGCATATATCTTTCACCGCCACATATGGGGTCTAGTGAAATGCAATTTATAAAAGAAGCATTTGATACCAACTGGATAGCTCCGCTAGGACCAAATGTTGATGGGTTTGAACATGACATTGAAAAATATTTGAATATAAAATCGTCTGCAGCATTAAGTTCTGGTACAGCTGCGTTGCATTTGGCTTTGATATTGCTTGGTGTTGGAGAAGGTGATTTTGTAATTTGTCCTTCATTTACATTTTCGGCATCAGCAAATCCAATTATTTATCAAAAAGCTACGCCAGTTTTCGTTGACTGCGAATTGGAATCGTGGAATATGAATCCCGATCAATTAGAAGAAGCAATTCAATATTGTTTAAGGAGAAATAAAAAACCAAAAGCAATTATTGTTGTGCATTTATATGGCATGCCGGCGAATATGGATGCCATTTTGAAAATTGCAAACGATCAAGGAATTCCTCTAATTGAAGATGCAGCTGAGTCGCTTGGTTCAAAATATAACGGTTTACATACTGGCACTTTTGGCACCATGGGTGTGCTCTCGTTTAATGGCAATAAAATAATTACTACTTCAGGTGGAGGCGCATTAATATCTGATGATGCTGAACTTATCCGTAAAACAAAATTTTTAGCTACCCAAGCGCGCGATAATGCTCCACATTATCAACATTCAACTATTGGCTATAACTATAGACTAAGTAATATTTGCGCAGGTATTGGCCGTGGTCAAATGGAGCTTATCGATTTGCGCGTTGAAACCCGAAGACAGAATTTTCAATACTATGAAAAAAATATTGGCGAAATAGATGGCGTAGGTTTTCAACCTGAATCGGCAAAAAGTTTCAGCAATCGATGGCTTACGGCAATTACAATAGACCCGCATATGAATACCAGTCCTGCGAAAATCAGAATGGTTTTAGAGGAAAATAACATTGAGTCTCGTCCAGTTTGGAAACCACTTCATTTACAACCAATTTTTAAGCCATACCCAGCATTTTTAACCGGCCACAGCGAGCTGATTTTCAATTCTGGCTTGTGTTTGCCTTCCGGTTCTTCGCTAACATCTTCCCAATTAGAGCAAATCTGCACTATAGTAGCCAAAACCTGCAACTAGTGACTTTCCTCATTTTTTAGTCTACAACTTCTTTATTTTTTACATACACAATTCCCGTATTATTGAAAATACGTGAAATTGACATTATATTCGCACCTATTATGCAATGTGTCTCCATGCATTCGTCGCAAATGAATTTAGGCAATGTTAAATAAATGGAATAATTATATCAATCAAAAGTTTGGGGCACGCATTTTATCAAAATGGGTAGTGTTGTGCTTTGATATTATTATTACCATTTTTACTTATGGCGTAGCTTATGTATTAAGGTATAATTTCAATACTGAAATAATATCGTTTGATGAGTTTATCCATGATTCAATTTTAACAACAATTATATTTGCTTTCTCTTTTATTATATTTAAATCATACGATGGTATAATCCGTCACTCAGGCATAGCTGACTCAGTGCGTTTAATTAAATCAGGTGTTGCTGCAACATTTCTTGCTATTCTAGTATCAATCCTCAGTAAATATTACGAATTTGCTTACGGCATATTGCCAATATCAATAAGTATTATTCATGTTGTACTGCTAATTTCTATTTTACTGTTCAGCAGGTATGGCATAAAAGTATTTTTTTACCAAGTCAATAGAAATAAAATAAAAGCGATACCTGTCATTATTTATGGCGCAGGACGAAGAGGTTTAAGCATCTTACAGGCTTTGAAAACAAATACGCATAATAATTATAACATAGTTGCATTTCTTGATGATAATGAATCAAAAATTGATAAAACAATTGAAGGAATTAAAATTTATTCCCCCTTAAGGTTTGCCGAGTTATTAAAAAAATTTGATGTAAAAGAATTAATTATTGGTATACAGGCAATGAATGTCGAGAAAAAAAATACGATAGTTGATATTTGTTTTCAGCACCAAATTATAGTAAAGTCGGTACCTCCTGTTTACGACTGGATAAATGGCAAACTCAGCTTACAGCAAATTACCAATATAAAAATTGAGGACTTGCTTGGAAGAGAACAGATACAGTTAAACAATGATGCAATTCATGCTGCAGTTTTTGGCAAAACCATATTGGTAACAGGCGCTGCAGGCTCTATAGGTAGTGAGTTAACAAGGCAAATAATCCATTTTAAACCAAAGCAATTAATACTTATTGACCAAGCTGAAAGTGCATTATTTGATTTAAAAATGGACTTATTCTTTAAATTACAAGAGCAGCAATTTACTGCAATAGAATATATTATATGCGATATTATTAATCAAGACCGATTAAATCATTTATTCGAAAAATTTCAGCCAGAAATCGTATTCCATGCGGCGGCATACAAACATGTTCCTTTAATGGAGACAAATGTACAGGAGGCAGTTCAGGTTAATATATTAGGCACAAAAATTTTAGTTGACTTAGCCATTAAGCATCATGTGGAAAAATTTATTATGATTTCTACCGACAAAGCGGTTAATCCAACAAATGTTATGGGAGCAACAAAACGCGCTGCAGAAATATATGTGCAAAGCCAATCGAAACGTGATGATGTGTCAACTATATTTATTACTACGCGGTTTGGAAACGTATTGGGGTCAAATGGGTCGGTGGTAAATTACTTTAAAAAACAAATTGAAATTGGTGGGCCGTTAACTATAACGCATCCTGATGTTACTCGCTATTTCATGACCATATCTGAAGCTTGTCAACTTGTGCTTGAAGCAGCAACAATGGGAAAAACCAGTGAGCTCTATTTATTTGATATGGGAGAACCAGTAAAAATTGTTGATTTGGCAAGAAAAATGGTTTTATTGAGTGGACTAGAACCTGAAACAGATATCAAATTTATTTATACAGGGCTGCGTCCTGGCGAAAAACTTCATGAAGAATTGCTGAACGCTGGCGAAAACACCTTGCCTACCCATCACCATAAAATAAAAATAACGCTAACTGGCCAACATACACCTGAAGCAGTGGCAACTTTCATGAACCTACTCGTAAAAAGCTTAGCATCACAAGACTCAACTCAAACAGTTTGCACCCTTAAAAACATGATTCCCGAGTTCATAAGTCGAAATTCTGCTTTCGAATTGCTTGACAATTAAGGCAATAGCTTTGCCAAACACCTGCGTTATTCGCTTTTTGATGCCTAAATCGCAAGATTAGCCACCAATATTATATATTTGCAAGGCTTTACGAGATTATAAAAAAGTAACTCATATTGATTAAGAAACTTAGCAAATGTTAAACATCACGCGAAAACGAACCAGACATATTAAGATAGTTTTGCTGCTATTAATATTTGCTACCTTTTTTCAAGCATGTGGCATTTTGAGGCCAAACAGAATGCTTGCAACAGATAAAAGTTTCGAAAGTGGTACCTTTTTGGATACGGTCTGGAACGATTTTATTATCAATCAAGGTGATGTTATTAATGTACTAGTTTTCCCCAAAAAAGGATATAACCTTATTGAATCTCAAATTGCAATTGACAATATTACTATGAGCGCCCAAACTTCAATTGCCTCGCTAGATTATGCAATAGACCAAAAAGGAGAAGCTAATTTACCTATTGTTGGAACCATATCGCTTTTAAATCTAACTGTCAGGGAAGCAGAACTAAAGCTAACAAGTGCCTATTCGCCGTATTATAACGACCCATTTGTAAACGTTAAAATAACCAATAAATATGTAACGGTTTATCGCGGAAGCGCCGAAGCGCAAAGCGTATTGTTAGATCGCCCAGATATTACGCTCATTGAAGCAATTGGCATGGCAGGGGGCATTCCTGACAATGGTAAGTCATCAAATATTTTGGTAATAAGATTCACTAATGGCATCACTTTAACCGAAATAGTTGATTTATCAAATATGGATGGCATATTAAAAGCACAAGCTACTGTAAAACCAAATGATATCATTTATATTGAGCCAGGAATTAGCGGCTCATTATTTCGTGAGCTTTCGCCAATAATTACAAGTGTTTCCAGCATTGTTGTAATATATGCGTTTTTTTATAACATCAACAAATAGTACTGCACAATGTCGAATAAAGGGTTTGAGAATATCAATAGCAGTGATTTGAATGAAAGCCAAGCTTTTAATTGGAAGCTGTTTCTTACAATCGGTTGGTTAAACAGATGGTGGATTTTAATTTATTTAATAATAGCTGTTATATCTGCATATTTAATTAGTAGATATACAACTCCACTTTACGAATCACAAGCTGATATTCAATTTAAAGACCGTTCAAAAGATAATTCAATAGATTTAGGCATATTAGTTTCTAATACTTTAGTGGACAGGCTAAACGAAGAAATGACTATCCTTAATTCAAAAGGATATAAGATAAAAGCATTACAAGCACTTCCACTCCAAACTTCTTATTATATAAGAGAGCGTGTTAAAGAAGGCGAAATTTATAATGACGCCCCCTTCAATGTAAATATTACAATCCTAGACTCTGCAATAATCGGGCAAAAAATAGATTTTAAAATTATAGATAAACAGCAGTATAAACTCACCTATGTTTACGAAAATGAAACACTCAACTTTAATTCTAATTTCAATAAATCATATTCAACACCGGCTTTTAATATTACTGCTTCTTTAAATCCCGCCAAAGAGAAAAACTTTTATCTTAATTATTTTTTTATTATTAATGACATCACTGTGGAAGCAGAAAAAATAGAAAAACAAGTTGATTTAGACGTTGACAATCTTTATGGCGGCAAAATTATTATTAACTACCGAGCAAGCAATAGTTTTAAAACGCGTGATGTAGTAAACAAAATAGCTGATGAGATTGTAGAGATGAGTCTTACCCGAAAAGCAGGTAGCGCTGGAATGGTAATTAGGTTTATTGAAGAACAAATTGACTCGCTTGAAAAAGAACTTTACAACCAGGAAACACTGCTTAAAAACTTTAAACGAGATAACCTAATTGTTAGTCCCGAGCTCGCTGAAACAAATATTGTTCAACGACTTAATGAAATAGACCAAGCAAAGTTCGAAGTAATGCTTGAAGAGAAAAATTTAATATGGTTGAAAGATTTTACTAACAGCAAATTTAATGATATTGATGCATTAGCGAATTACTTTGGTGATTTAAAATTTAATGACTTTTCACCTTATTTAAACTCTTTGCTAACATTAAATAAAGAAAAAGAAACACTTGGCATAAGCCTTCCTGCATCTGACCCGCGACTTGCATCTATAAACAAACAAATAGAAAAAGTTAAGCTAAATTTTAAAGATGCCATAGTTAATGCAGAGAAAAAGATTGGCGTTAGAAAAAAATATCTGGACGAAGAACAAGCCAAATACGAAGCTGAATTTTTAAAACTCCCTGAAAAACAATCTGAATTTGCAAGACTTACAAGATTGAACGACTTAAAGGAAAAATATTATTTATTGTTATTAGAAAAACAATCTGAATATGAGATTACGCTAGCAGGAATGAGTAGCGATTATATTATTATTGATTCTGGAGAAATTGGCGCTTTAGTTGCACCAGTTAAAGCCAAAATATGGGGGTTGTGCATTTTAGCATTTATAGGAATTGGATTCGCACATACCTATTTGCGTTTCCTTTTACACAGCACAATAATTGGCGTACCTGATGTTGAAAAAGCAACAAACGTTCCGCTTTTAGGCGTACTTCCTTTGTATATTAACGGTAAGTCAGAAATGCCTGGCGTAGTGGTTAATATTAGTCCGAAATCACATATTGCTGAGGCATTCCGTTCAATAAGAAGTAGCATGCACTATTTCCTTAAGAATAATAAAAAGAGCCAACTCATTGTAATTACTTCAACCGTTAGCGGTGAAGGCAAAACGTTTACTGCACTTAATTTATCTACTGTGATAAGTTCTGCAGGCAAAAAAGTAATATTAGTTGATTTCGATTTACGTAAACCTAAAATTCACAAAGCCTTTAATTTAAAAAATAATAAAGGCGTTAGCACTATTTTAATTAATTTAGATAAAGTTGAAGATTGCATCAAGCATACCGATCAGGTTGGTTGCGATGTATTAATTGCAGGCCCAGTTCCGCCAAATCCTGCAGAATTACTCATTTCACCTGCATCTGATGAGATGATTAATAAACTGCTTGAATTATACGATTATGTGATAATTGACAGCCCACCAGTTGGAATTGTTTCCGATTCGATTCCAATTATGTCGAAAGCAGATTTGGCTATATACTTAATTCGCGTAAATTATTCAAAGCGCAATTATATTGGTAACGTAAATCGCTTATACAATGAAAATAAGCTCACCAATATCGGTATAATTGTAAACGATGCAAATGCTAGTGGAACAGAATATGGTTACGGATATGGATATGGTTACGGATATGGCTATGGCGATGCTGGATACGACGAATATTATTCTGATGTATTAAAACCTAAATCCTTCTTGCGACGTTTCCTCACTAAAAACAGGAAGTCGAAATCATAATTTCATTTCAATTTTAAGGTATTTTCCAGTATGGCTTTGTGAAAGCGTTGCCACTTTTTCTGGCGTGTTTTCTATTAATATATTTCCACCTGCAGCGCCGCCTTCAGGACCTAAATCGATAATATGATCGGCAAGTTTTACAACGTCTAGATTATGCTCAATAATTAAAACAGTATTGCCCTTGTCTACAAGGTCGTTTATTACATTCATTAATACACGAATATCTTCGAAATGCAAACCAGTTGTTGGTTCATCTAGAATATAAAAGGTATTACCAGTGTCTTTTCTAGATAACTCTTCAGCAAGCTTTACACGCTGTGCTTCTCCCCCACTCAACGTAATTGACGATTGCCCGAGTTTAATATAGCCCAAACCAACTTCCTGTAAAGTTTTAATTTTTTTGAAAATACGCGGATTGTTGGCAAAGAAATCTACTGCATGGTCAACGGTTAATTCCAACACATCTGCAATATTCTTGCCCTTAAAATAAATCTCCAACGTTTCTCTATTGTATCTTTTACCTCTGCACTTTTCGCATTCCACATAAACATCAGGTAAAAAATTCATTTCTATTACTTTCATTCCACCACCTTCACAAACATCACACCTGCCTCCTTTTACATTAAATGAAAAGCGCCCCGCTTTATATCCTCTTATCTTGGCTTCCGGAATTAAAGCAAACAAATTGCGTATTTCAGAAAAAACATCAATATAGGTAACCGGATTCGAACGCGGTGTTCTGCCAATTGGCGATTGATCAATTTCAATAACCTTATCAATGTTTTTTAATCCTTCAATCTTTGTAAATGGAAGTGGCTTTTTTAACGAACTGTAATAATACTGCTGCATAATTGGAAACAGTGTGCCATTAATTAAACTAGATTTACCACTTCCGCTCACGCCAGTTACGCAAATTAACATCCCCAAAGGAAACTTTACCGTTAAGTTTTTCAAATTATGCCCTGTAGCGCCATGCAACACAATTTCTTTTCCATTACCCTTTCGGCGGGTTGATGAATACGTAATTTGTTTACGGTGGTTTAAATAATCTGCCGTTAGCGTATGCGCAGCAATAAATACTTCAGGCGTTCCCTCACCAACTAATTTACCGCCATGAATTCCAGCTCCTGGGCCTAAATCAATAACGTAATCAGCATGCATCATCATATCCTTATCGTGCTCCACCACAATTACGGTATTGCCACTGTCGCGCAATTCTTTTAATGCTGCAATCAATTTATTATTATCTCGTTGATGCAAGCCAATGGAAGGCTCATCTAAAATATAAGTTATACCTACCAATTGCGAACCAATTTGCGTTGCCAATCGAATACGCTGCGATTCACCACCACTTAATGTTCTTGTAGGCCTATCAAGCGAAAGGTAATCTAATCCAACATTTAAAATAAACCCGATTCGTGCGCGAATTTCCTTTAATATATCTTTGGCAATTAAATTTTGTTTGTCGCTCATTCTCACATCTACATCACTAAACCATTTGTGCAAATCTTTAATATCCATTTGCGCCAATTCAGAAATATTTTTCTCGTCGACCTTAAAATATAATGCCTCTTTTTTTAATCGCGTTCCATTACATTCATCGCAAGTGGTTTTTTCCATAAAATCTTCTGCCCAGCGACGCATGTTTTCAGAAATAGAATTAGAGAAACATCGTTTAATTAATTTAGTTAATCCACCAAATTCCAACGTATACCATCTATCGGTTTCGCCTAAAAAAACAGTATCATCATCAGGTAATTCTGCATCACCTTCATTGCCAAATAAAATGGCATTTAATCCCTTTTTAGGAACATCTTTTATGGGTGTAGATAAATTAAATTTATACTTTGCAGCAATTGATTTTATCTGCTTGAATAAAATATTTTCCTTAAACTCGCCTAATGCAACAATTCCACCGTTATTAATCGTTTTAGTTTTATCGGGCATTAAGGTATCTAAGTTCACTTCGTAAACAACACCTAATCCTTTGCACTTAGGGCATGCACCATAAGGAGAGTTAAACGAAAAAGTATTCGGACTGGGCTCTTCGTAACTAATACCCGAAACCAAGCACATTAATTTTTTCGAATAATTAAACACCGTTCCTTTATCGGCATCCATTACCATAATAAATTGCTTACCCGATTTTAATGCTTGTGCAACGCTTTGTTTAATGCGCACAATATCATCATCATCAACTTTAAATCTATCGATAACAATTTCAATGTCGTGCATTTTATAACGGTCAACTTGCATTTTAGGAACAAGGTCTTTTATTTCCCCATCAACCCTAACTTTTAAATAACCTTGCTTTCTAATTTGCTCAAATAATTCGCGGTAATGTCCTTTGCGGCCTCTAACTATGGGTGCAAGTAAAACAATTCGCTTACCATTAAATTTATTTACTATACTTTGAATTATTTGTTCTTCAGTAAATCGCACCATTTTATCACCAGTAGTAAAACTATACGCATCTGAAGCACGCGCAAATAGCAAGCGCATAAAATCATATATCTCGGTAATGGTGCCTACGGTTGAACGCGGATTTTTATTAGTTGTTTTTTGTTCAATAGAAATAACTGGACTCAAGCCTGAAATATTATCTACATCAGGGCGTTCAATAGCACCGAAAAACTGACGCGCATAAGCTGAAAAACTTTCCATATACCGCCGTTGCCCTTCAGCATAAATAGTATCGAACGCAAGCGAACTTTTACCGCTTCCACTCACACCTGTAATCACTACTAAACTATTGCGAGGTATAGAAACATTTATATTTTTTAGATTATGTACACGAGCGCCCTGCACCTCGAGATAGGTAATTTCCTTCTCGCTGATTTCAGGCACATATTGCGCCACATCCTTTTGAGTAGATTTTGTTTTTTTCACCCTCTGCTTACGAATTCCCAAATAATAGAACGTGCAAAGGTAACGCTTTTGACACCGAAAAGTTTGGAATCGCAAACATTAAACCTAGAATATGCAATAGAAACCATAACACCTACAAAATACTACAAAATCAAATATTTCATTTAAATAACATGCTTTTTAAAATTATTTGCTATTAGGGCTTTAATCAATAATGCTTGGGGTCATGCCGCAGGATAATTTTTCTGCCGTGGTAGCAATACTTCTGCGGCACCGTGCTTTTCGCTGCAAATCCTCGCTCCCCCGATTGGGGTCACTGCGGGTTTTCCGCTACAATCACTTGCCCGGGGTTTAAGTGCTTTTGTCAATTTTCGGGTGGCTGTAAACCTGGCTTAAAAACGCACTTAACAAATGCCAAATATTAACCCTGAATGGCTGCAATGCACTTTAATTCAATAGCAATAGATGTTGGCAACGATGTAATACCAACCGTTGTTCTGCAAGGTTGTGCATCCTTAAAATATTCGGCATAAATGCGATTGTAGGTAACAAAATCGCGTTGCATATCAGTTAGGAAAACGGTTACATCCACTAAATCTTCCCAACGAGCACCAGCAGCTTCTAAAACAGTGCGCACATTATTAAAAACTGAACGGCACTGCACCTCGAAGTCGAAAGTGCTAAAATTGCCATTTTTATCAATCTCCACACCTGGAATTATATTCGTTCCCGCTTCCCTTGGACCAATGCCCGACAAAAAAAGCAAATTGCCCACCTTACGCGCATGTGGATATAAACCTACTGGCTCAGGGGCTTTGTTGGTGTTGATGATGTTGTTGCTCATAGTTCAAAGATAATAGGATTGTAGGAGAGTTGAAAATGAGCAGCTGCCAATTCCAGTGAACCAATTTTTTATAAATTGTTTGCTATTTGATTAAACCCAACTAAATTAATAGATGTGTTTATTTGATAAGGCCTATTGCTTAATTTGCATTAAATAGCCATTTGTTAAAAATATTATTCAATTACAATTTTTTGCGCATCAATGCACATGCCATTACATATAAATTCAATTAAATAAATTCCGGGAACATAGTAATTTGTTTCTATCTAAGTTATTTTGAAGTTGGTTTGCAAATTAATTGTTGCCATGCGTGTGCCAGCAATATCAAAAATATTGACAAAATAAGTAGCCTGCGGACGCCAATTAATAATGTCAATAAATGCAATTTCATCTGCTGGGTTTGGATAAATAGCAAAACTTTGTGCTGCTGTTAATTGATTTCCATAATCCGCTTGACCTTGTTCCAACCAAAATATAATTCGGATCAAAATCAGAAACCCAAACTGCAACTATGCGCCCAATGTTATTATTATTATCTTCCTCAAGTGGCCCCAAACAACTCCAATCCGATTCAACAAATGATGGTTCGCAGGTAACAGGTTCTTGACAAAATAAATTATTTGATACCAATATTAGTAGCATCAAAAGGGCTTATGAAATATTGCGTTTCATACGTGTTTATTTATTGATTAATAATAATTCTGAAGTTAAAAAAACATCTTGGCCTGACAAAACAATACAATATAAACCATTAGGTAAATTAGGCAGTACAACAGCTGCATTTTCATTTTCAACAACTTGCGTTGAATATATTTTTTCACCATTAATGTTACAAACTATTAGTTGTTTATCAGATGCCGGTGAATTAAATTGTATCAGGAACGACCCTGAATTTGGGTTAGGGTAAATTTTAAATACTTTTTGTTCAATTTCCAAATCTGAAACATTGCTAGGTAAATCAAAAATAACCATCCAAGCATCGCGCTCTCTAAAAGGTGGTGGTGGGTCGATGATAAAACCACATTGTATATCATAATCAGGTAGTGCAACAGGTGGAACTGATGGCATAAAACAAATTAGCTTCTCGTTATGCAAAACAAACGAACCATCCCACCTTCCTCCCGACAATTCGCCACTATTGTGTGTTCCTCCGAAATTCCTACTCCATATTTTATTAAAATTGCTGTCCGTTTTTAATATCCAATAATCATTTGCTTCACCAGAGTCATAGTTGTCTGGTAAATCGTAATCAAAAGAATAGCTATAGCCTAAAAAATAATAATTAATGTTTGCGTCTTGAAAATACCTATAATACCTATCTGATAAACTTCCACCAAACATTTTTACATCTGTTAATTCTAAATCTTCATTAAAAATGCCAATTGCACCTTCTTCGCCTTCATGTCCCTCAGGTGCAGGATACAATATTGACGATGCCTCGCTTGCACCTACTGCAATGGTTCGATTTCCACTGACAATTCCAGTTTGGGCATCTGCACGAAGAAAATTTTCCTCAGCTTCATAAAATGCCTCTTTTTCTATTTCTCCATCAATATTTAATGTTATCACCCAGCGTTTTTGAAAGGCATCAATACCATTACCTGTTAAATCATAATTATCTGAAGTGCTATAAATGTGAATTTGATAAATACCTGGACTTGTTTCTACAGGAGTGCCTATGCAGGCATCAATGCCGGTTCCGCCTAAATTTTTTATCCATTCAATATTACCTGCGGAGTCGGTTTTAATTATGTTAGCATCATAACTAAATATATCACCATAGTGAAACGGTATGTCACCGCCCACATGTGTGCTTGCACCTGTTAATAAAAATCCACCATCAGTAGTTGGTATAAACCCACACAATTCCTCAAGTCCTGGTCCTCCATAACTTTTATGCCATAGTAAATTACCCAATTTATCGGTTTTCATTAATAAAAAATCTAATTGCCCTTGAAAACCATTTGTGCCTTCGCCACCGAAACCATAAAAAACATAACTAGAATCGCTTAGCTGTATTACATATTTAGGAGTAATTGCTAAATCGGGTCGGCCATAAAATTGCTGCCACTCTATTGCCAGCAGCGAATCGAATTTAATTACCCACCCAAATGCACTGTCAAGTCCCTCTAAATCGCCATCAACTGAGCTAGTTGTTATGCAAGTAATAATGCCATTGTCGAGTGTAACTTTTGCATCTGTAAAATAATCGGTTCCTGTGCCACCGAAGCACTGCTGCCAAGCTATACTTGGCTGGGCATAGCTTTTTGCCATTAAAACACTTAAAGTGAAACAAATTGCAATAAATTTAAATTTTAGCATAAGGCAAGGTTAAAACTGTTATTTGAGGGGTTTAGCAGGTTAACTATTCAAATTTACTAAAGGTATTTGGAAAAGATAAATAAAATTGCTTCAGTTAGGAATTGGTAAATTAAGTTTAACTTGAAATTAAATCACTTGCTGCGCAAATAGTAGTTTGGGTTTTTACATTATTAGTTAACCACTTAATAAGCAATAGCAATAATAACATACTATTATATTTAATAAAATCGGATGTTGACTACCAATAACATGCTCTTTTCAAATTATTTGCTATTCGGGTTTAACCCAACTATAGTAATAGTTTGCCTGATTTGTAAATGTCTATTGCTTAATTCTATCTAACTAAAAAATAAGTTATTGATAGTTGTGACGTTGAATCTCTGTTGTAATCCAATGCAAGGTGTTTATTGCTAAAAAGCACGTTGCTTTCAAATTTGGGATAATTCAAATTGGAGCAACAACCAAATCTAGAAAACGGTTGGTCGGGAGACCAAACCGCGGACAATTTGATGTGAATTTCACAATTATTCATTCCTAAAGGGCTGGCTGCGAAAAGTGTAAGCACTTCCCAAAACAAAGCATAATAAATTAGCAGACGCTCGAAAATGATAAAAACCGACTATACTTTGGGCAAGTGATTGTAGCGGAAAACCCGCAGTGACCCCGATAACAATAGGGGGAGCGAGGATTTGCAGCGAAAGCACGGTGCCGCTGTGCTATTGATGTTACAGCGGGAAATTGTGTTGCGGCATGACCCCAAATTTTTTAACCCATATTCAATTCTGAGCAACAACAAGTATTTGCAATAAGCATTTTCTTTTAGACTAAAACAGCGGAATCAACTCATTTGATATTTATAATTAAAATTTAGTTGTGTGGAATTAAGCATTAGAAATACTGACTCTTAATTTTTTCGAATTTAGCACAAACAAAAAAGCGCTTGTAAAAAAATTTACAAGCGCTTTTTTTATAATAAAATAAATTATTTCACTCTTAGCCTTTGCCCCGGCTTCAATAATTTTTTACTAGATATACCATTCAGCTTGCAAATTTTAGCAACTGTAGTATTATTACGCGATGCAATTTTTCCTAATGTATCACCTTTTTTAACCGTATAATATTTTTTACTGGCCGACGATGTAATGGTAGATGTTGTTGTTGGTTTAAAATGATCTTTCGTTAAATAAAAAACATCTGAAACAACATCTTCACCTTTAAAATCAATTAAATATTTTGGATTAATTGCTGCACCGCGGTAGCGAATTTCATAATGTAAATGCGGGCCGGTGCTTCTTCCTGTATTTCCGCCTAAGGCAATTTTATCGCCCGAATCAATTGTATCACCTTCCATTACCAATATTTTTGATAAGTGAGCGTAATACGTTTCTAATCCATTAAAATGTTTAATTACAACAAGGTTACCATAACCAGAAACATAATCCGATTTTTTTACAATTCCATCAAACGATGCATACACATCATCGCCAATTTCTAAGTCTAAATCTATACCTGAATGGAATCTATTTTTTCGCCAACCGAAATCAGAATTCACTTTGCTTTTACCTAACGGAAATGTATAACAGTTATTCCAAGGGCTCGTTAAAAACACTTGTATACTATCAGTCATTTTAGCAGGATCAAATACTTCTCCCGCATTTAATTGATTTGCTAAAAACAAATCGTTATACGATTCAAATTCTTCTGCATCTTCAGGCGATGCATAATCGAGACCACCAATATGTTGATGATCTGCCTGTTCACTTAAACGAATATTTTCGCCAAGTAATGCAAGCTGCTCACTCATAGCAAATTGCTCATGCGCAATTACATGATCTTGCCCGCGAAGTTCGGCTTCCGGTTTATAATCGCTCTCCAAACGAGGTTTCGCATTTGCTGCAATATCTTGAGTATAAAAATCCTCAATAAACTCAGCTTCTGTATTAACAATATATGGTGTGTTTTCATTTTGTACTGCTGATGTAAAAGTGCCGCATGCGCTCATCATCAGCACAGCCGAAAAACCGGCTGCTAAAATTATGGTGGGGGTTTTTTCAATTTTTTTTAAATAAGCCACTTTCCTCCGTTTTAGATTTTTATACAAATATTTTTTGGTTCGGTAAAAAACCGAAGCGCTTCAACCCCGCCCTCACGACCTACACCAGATTGTTTAACTCCACCGAAAGGCGTGCGCAAATCGCGCTCCAACCAACAGTTAACCCAAACAATGCCGCTTTCAATCTTTTCAGACAAGCTATGAGCCCTTGTTAAATGATTAGTCCAAATTACAGCGGCCAAACCGTAATCTGATTGATTGGCCAAATTTACAGCTTCCTTATCGTTATTAAAAACATGAAGTGTAACAACTGGACCAAAAATTTCCTCCTTTACTGTCCTACATTGTGGACTCAACCCCTCAATCACTGTTGGCGCTATATACCAGCCGCCTTCCAAATCGCCAGTTAACTTAACCGCTTCACCACCACACAAAATTTCACCACCTTCCTCTTTAGCTAAGTCGATATAGCCAAGTATTTTATTGTAATGCACCTCCGAAACTACTGCTCCAACATTAGTTTCTGGCGCTTTTGGGTCGCCAACAACTAATTTCTTTACACGTTCCACAAAATCTGCTTTAAAACGGTCATAAATGCTGCTTTCAACGTAAATTCTGCTGCCACAAAGGCAAATTTGCCCCTGATTGGTAAACGAACTTCTAACAGTTGTGTTCAACATATCCTCATAATCGCAATCAGCAAAAATGAGCACCGGGTTTTTCCCGCCAAGCTCCAAACTCAACTTTTTGAACATGGGAGCGGCAACCGATGCAATTTCTTTGCCTGCGCGTGTGCTTCCTGTAAATGAAATACCTTTTATAGCTGGATGCGCAACAATGGCAGCCCCCGTTTTTGGCCCTGTTCCATGCACAATATTGAGCACTCCTGCTGGCAAACCCGCTTCAATACATATTTCCGACAATAAAAACGCCGTATAAGGTGTTATTTCCGATGGCTTTGCTACAACACAATTTCCAGCAGCCAAAGCTGGTGCAATTTTCCAAGTAAATAAGTAAAGTGGTAAATTCCAAGGAGAGATACAACCAACAACGCCAATCGGGTTGCGAGTAGTATAATTAATAAATTTTCCTTTCTGATGATGGCTCTCACTTGCAAAATGCAACACCGATGCAGCAAAAAACTCAAAATTGTCGCGCGCCCGCGTTATGTCCATCCGCTTAGCTAAAAGCAACGGCTTGCCCGAATCTATAGATTCAGCCTCGGCTAATGCATCGAAATACACACCTATTAATTCTGCAATGCGGTATAAAATGCGACTTCTTATTGAAGGTTCAGTGGTAGACCACGACTCAAAAGCTTGCTCAGCGGCACTTACAGCCAGTTCAACATCACGCTCATCAGAATCAGGAATTTGGGAATATACGGAACCCGTTGCCGGATTAAAATTATCCAGGTAATGACCGCTTATAGGCGGTTGAAGCTTGCCTCCGATATAGTTTGATAATATAAACAAATCGTATCCGTAAAGTTTTCCAATTGATTAACGGTGGCGAAGATACCAAACCGAAGGCAGAAACCGAAATTATTGTAGTTTATTAAAGACATTCCCAATTTTTTAACGAGGAGCAGCAAAACTTGAATTACAATGTCAATCTGCACAGGCTTTACGCTACAACCCCTGAATGTTTGCCGTAATTACATAAATGGGCTAAGCGAACTAAATAGTTAAAAATTACATTCCTAAAATATGTTCAGGGGGTTTCCGCTGCAATCCTGGCTAACTGAAAAACTGCTGCAAATCAATCGAATTACATAGTGCCAAGATGCATCTTTATAACAATAAAAATGCATCTCAACACTATCCAAAAAAAAGAGCATCAATATTTTAGACTGTACTCACATTAAGGTTCAAACTGAATATTGCAAATAACCCTAATGTTTTACCGAACAGCAAATTAATAAATTATTTTAAAATAATTAATTGCTTCGAAATCGTATTATCGACTGTTGTTAAATTTAACGTATAAGTTCCAGCTGCAAGCATCGAAATATCAAATTGTTCCAGAGCTGGGCCATCAATTTTATTTGCATAAACAATTTGCCCCAACTGATTCAATATCGAAATCTCCAAAACCGAATGTTGCAATGAATTATCACAACTCAATACAAAAACACCATTCGAAGGATTTGGATAAACGTTGATACTATTTTCTAAACTCGTTTCATTAATTGCAACTACATCTGTAAGTGTAATTCTAACCAATTCGTCCAAGTCTTGGTCTACAAACCAAATTAATCCGTCAGGTCCAATTTTAATACCCATTAAACCCGTTCTTTCAGTTTGAATTCTATTGAGTTCTACTGCAGGAACACTTGTAATATCATAAATTATTATTTCCCCAGTTGCGTGATCACTAACAAGCATAAAATTATCAATTACATCAATTCCAACAGGTTCAATTAATCCACTACTAACTATTTCAACCCAATCAGTATTTTCAATAATATTTGCTTCGGCAAGCGGTTCATTTGGATGCGGGAATGTTCCAGTAACTTCGCCAGATTCAGGATTCATTCTAATTATTCTCCCTTTGGCTGCATCAACAGTATATAAATAATTTGATGCTTTATCAAATACCAAATGCGAAGGTAAATCTTTGCTAATCATACCAATATCAAAATCATAATATTCCCATACTCTTCCATCTGAATGATCGTGGTTTCCTGGACCGTGGTCTGCTTGAAAATCGTACATGTGCACAAAACCATGGAAATCACAAAAAACAAAAAAGGCATTGTCACGCCAAGCTGCAATTCCCATCGAGAAAGGGCTTTGGTGAAGCATATCAAGATGACTGCCGTTACCGCCTGATGGTTCTGCATAAATATCCATATCGCTGCTCCATAAAGTTGGCCCTGTAAAGGTTCCACCAGCGTGATTAGCATCCTTAATTCCAGGTGAAGTAGCAAAATTGGTATTTTCACTAAAAGCAATTCCTGTTGGTAAACTCATAAAATGCCATGCATTACCGTCCTGTTTCCACTGTGAAGTTTGGGCTGGAGTTCCAGCATTATAAAACGTTACCGTTGAGCCGCCCAATGCTTCAGTCCCTTTATTTACAATCCAAACTTGATAATCGGATAACACGGGATGAAAGTCTAAATCAGTTGGTAAATCAATATCATCTGATGCATCTCCAATAACTTCAAAACCTTCTACAAAAGTTAAATATTCACTAATAACATTCGGAATTGGATCACCTATATGTAAATCTTTAATGGTAAAATCGTTCAATACATTTAAATCATCGTTGTCATTTACTTTCCCTGTTGAAAGTTTAATTGAATAAATGCCATTTGCCACTGCATTCCAAGGTATAGGATGCGCGAATGCTGCACTTGAAAACGGCGCCATATTTAATCCAGTTAATGTAGAAACTACGTCAGCACCGCCATCAACAGAATAAATAACTTCTAAAGAATTAATAGTATCTGCTCCAAAATTAAATGCCGAACCTTCAATTGTTATATCCCCAACATAATTATAAACCTTTGTGCTAATAGAAGTAACACTTGCATCATAATTTAAAGGAGGTGTAACTTCAAAAGCAAATGTGTTACCCATATCAGCGCCAACAAAATGATACATATCGTAACCATCCAATTCCACATGAAAAGAGAACCCACCATCGCCCCAATCGTCAACGTATATTAAATCATAAAAACCATAATCTATGCAGCCTACAGATTCAACAACAGTTACATCGTTGGCATATCCGTTGCCGCTTGTAGCATCTTTTTCGCCTGCTCCCGAACATCCAACCTCAAGTATATTACCACCTGCCCAAAGCGTACCAACTCCACAAGAATTGCCTTCAGGAACTAACTGCCAGTAACCTTCAAAGCCATAATTATCAGTTTCAATTTCTACAGTTAGATCCATTTGACCAGCTGGACACTGAGCCAACATTAAATTTGGGCAACTCAATACGGTAATGCAACAAAACAAAAAGTAAATCTTTTTCATTTGAGTAAATTAAACAGTTAATAATATTGTTGATATATAAAACGTATTCGAATTAATAAAAAAATACTAATTTTTAATAATTTTTTTAGATACCGTTCCGTTAGCGTAATTTAATTGCAATATATATGTTCCACTTCCTAACAATGAAACATCAATGTTAACGCCATTACTTTGAATAGTGCCGTAATTTTTAACAACATTACCAATTGCATCTAATAGTAAAACTTCAGCAACTTCATTTTCTTGAAATTGCAAATAAATAATATTATTAACTGGATTAGGATATATTACTAAATCATTTAATGTTGCGTCAGAAACATTATTTATTGTAGTATCCACAACAAGAAAACTACCCATCATACCATCATCTTCATGATGCAGCATGTGGCAATGGTACATATATGGCACTTCATCATTTGCGAAGTCTTCAAACTTAGCAATCACTTCCACATAACTCATTGGCATAACCATGACTACATCTTTTAATCCTTGTAAATTTAATGGCACTGGTCCGCCGTTAATGTTATCGACTGTAAATTGAATATCATGAATATGAAATGGATGTGCTATACCTGTATTGTTTTGAATGCGCCATTTTTCGACATCATTAATATAAATTATTTCATTTATAACTTCCATATCAAAGTGCACGCCATTAATATTAAACGGACCCATTACTTGGCCATCGGGGTCCATCATTTCGTCGGGTTGTAAATTAAATGTTCTTGTATTATCATATACAGTTAAGTGTTCGTTTTCAACCAATGCATCAGGAATTGTCAAAACCGGATCTGCAGTTTGTGCTACTACGTTTATTTGTAAAATTTTAAAATCGGTCCCATTTAGTGGATTTAAATTATAATCAGGAATTTCCCCGCCCATCATTCCAGTTACTGTTGCAGCGCCATAAATACCATTTACTAATTCCGAACTATTGCTCATTAAATAAATAGTTTGTCCTTCCATACCTTGTAAATCTAGCAATATTTCGCCCCGCTCTCCTGGCGCCAACATCAATCTATTTAATGGCAAGGTATTATCTAATAATCCGCCATCAGTGCCAATTAAATTAAATTCCTTATCGTTTGTAAATCCAAAATTATAAACCCGCATCGACGCGCCATTTAGCAATCTCAAACGTATAACTTGCGCAGGCGCATCTAAATATGGATCCACAGTTCCATTCACACATACAAGGGTATCATCTTGAGTAGCAATAGCAACTTGGTATAAAATGTCAAATGCTTTCGTTTGAACTACAATTGGAAAATCGTCAACACCATAAGTCCTTGGCAAATTTAATTCAGCTTCTGCACTATCTTTAACAATAAAGAATCCGGCAAGCCCTCTTGCAACTTGCAAATCTGTTTTGCCTAAACCGTGCGGGTGATACCAGAAAGTGCTTGCATTATTTAAAATTTGAAATTGTGGACTCCAAGTGGCACCTTGTTCAATAACCTGATGCGGGCCTCCGTCTGCAGTAGATGGAACATGCAACCCATGCCAATGCATTGTTGTTGAATTGCCAGTGCCGGTTAAGCTATTAGTAACATTTAATGTAATCCAATCCCATTTATTTACAATAATGGTTGGCCCAAGTATAGCGCCATTTATGCCATATGTTGGCGTATTAATACCATCAAAAAATTGCACACTTCCGTTTTGAACATTCAAGTCGAATGACGTTCCAGTTAAAGTTGGCGGAATTGCAAGTGGATTTTGTCCGAACCCATAAAATGCACTAATTAAAAAAAATATACTAAGAAATAATTTTTTCATTTTAATTTAATTACTAATAAAAAAATGCTTTGAAGCAGCAACCTCGTTTTCATCCACAACTGAAATAAAATAAATTCCGCTACTTAAGTTTGCAATTGTTATTGCTCCATTTGCTTGATAAATTCGCCCTTCAACTAATTGCTTCCCAGCTAAATCGTAAATTAAATATTCGAATCCATTTAATAAATCAGTTTGAATATTCAAACTCTGACTTGTAGGATTTAAAAATAAATTTACAGTTGCAACCGAAGCGGCATTATAAATTACATTTGGCGCTTCCGCACTAATTATCCATGTTAATGTGTCTACCATATCAGGTGTTGCAGCTTCCCAAATAACATATTGCACAAGTGAAACACCGGCAATTTCTCCAGGGTTTATACCAACCGACATCAACCCAACATCGCCATTAAAAACGGTATCCATTGTGCCACTATCAGGAAATTCATCAAAACAAGTCCCGTTATCACATAAATTGGCCGTCCAACCAATAGGATAGGTTGCATAAACTTTTTGATAACTGAAAACTAAATTTCCTGCTGTCAAATTATTTTGATAAATATTAAAATGATAAATATCATTAAATGGCACAGTCCCAACAATTGAATCGTTCGGAGTTATTGAATAATTCTGAGCAGATACAAAACTGGTAACTGCACTAAAAAAAGCAGTTACCAAAATATTATTTATATATCGACAGCTAATCATGATTAATGCGCTATAACAACTTGTTTTATTAATATTGCTTCTCCTGCTGTTAATTGAACCATATAAATACCGTTTGGCAGTTTATTGGTATCAATTGTTTCAGCAAATTTACCAGCACTTACAAATGCATGTTCATTAATAAAAACTATTTTTCCTGTTAAGTCAACAAGTTCAACTACAATTGGGCCGTTTTCCAATAAATTCGCGCTTATGTCAAATGCATTATTTGCTGGATTAGGCATTAATTTTAAATCTGTAATTAGGTTCAATTCGTTTAAAACACTTGTAGTGCCGCCAAATAATGCAAGAATTGAATCCGCCATTTCAGTAGTATCACTATTCACAAAACTGAGTGTAGAAAACATTACACGATGATCTAAGCCGCCCAATAACACTACAGTTGGCATACCAAATCCGCCATAATAGGCTACAGGTAATGCGCCACTATCCATTGGCGTATAGAATGGCAAATCATTATCCTCTACCCAAGAAGAAGAATACGAACAAGTAGTTGAATTTTGGAATGGAAATGCATATCCCTTTATCATACCTGGATAAGTTTCCATGATATTATTTGCCATAGTTTGAATTTTTGTGGCAGGGGGTGGACAAGAACCGCAATCAGGCATGTAAAAATGTATAATAACCGCTTTTCCAGCATCTAAATCGGCAAACATATCCATTGGGTTGTCATAACAATCTAATCCACTAATTTGCATAGCAGTTTGAGCATTAGCAACCATAAAAAACGAGGATAAAGCCGTTAAAAGAATAAGTAATTTTTTCATCAAATTTTATTTTAAAAATAGTAAAAAATAGTATAACAGATTATAGCAAAACTAACCTTACAGGCTAAACCTGAAGGCACTCATAAGAAGATTTATTTAAATAAGGAAACTGGAAACCAAAACGGGCATACCATATTTTGGTGGGGGAGGATGAAAACCAGTAAAGGCAGGCATTAAATTGTTGCTTACGCTTAGCGGCTTTAAGGCAATTGATGCTGTTGTAATTTCAATAGGTAAAATCGCAATGTTGACTGCTAGTTGATTTTTGGAGTGAAATTGTCCAATTGTATTAAAATAGTCAAAATGCTCTTTCTGACAGTCGCCACTTTTTTCAGAGTGCTCACTAACCGGATTATTTGGGTGGCAGCAATCTGCTTTTGGCTGTTCTTGAGCACAACATGCTGATGCTTCAATGCTGCAGAAAGCTGAACAAGCATAGGATTGAAGGGTTGTTGCTATAAGCATCAATGCGACAAATTTCAATATATTTGATTTTAGCCCCTTCATTTGAACAGTAAATATAGGTAAAATTGTTGCTAAAAAAGGGTTTTAAGGCCATTTGTTAGCATTTATTGACAAAATAATTACAATTCGTGCCAAATGCACAATAAATGGTTGCTATCTGTATAAATCAGGCTTAAACAAAACAATATAAAACATATACAAGAAAATACACAAAAAGTTAGATTGCCTAATATGAAAAGCTACTTAAACCCGAATTAAGAAATGGAATGCTTATTACCTTCTATTTTACTATTAAAATTAAATATTACAAGTCAATAACATAGTCCTATCAAACTGTTTGCTACACAGGTTTAGCCCATCTGAATGCTAATCTACTGCTTGCTATTGATTAGGTGCGCTTAAACCAAGTATGCCTAATTATTAAAATTAAAGTATTATTTTAGAAGCTAAATTATTAACCATGCGTCGACGCAAATTTGTAGGGCATTTAAGTGCTTTAATACCCGCTACTTTATTTACACCTTCATTTTTACAGGCAACAATTGCTCCAAAACAGGCGTCTGGTAATGTTATTATAATTGGTGCCGGTGCGGCTGGTCTTTATGCTGCAAAAGTTTTAAAAGAGGCTGGCATTAATGTAATTATTTTAGAAGCCTCTGGTATACATGGAGGTCGCGTTCGCCCGGTGGAGGGTTTCTCAGATTTTCCTGTTGAAGCTGGTGCAGAATTTGTGCACGGCAAAGGAAATACTGCTGGAAGTCCACCTTCATTTTTATGGAGTGCAATAAATGATTACAACCCCGATTTATTGCTATCATATGGCGAGTTTAAAGAAATGTATCAAATAGGCACTGGCTATGAGGTGCAGCCATATTGGGATGCAGGCTTAGAAGATGCTTATCAATTTTATTTGAATATGTATGCCTATACTGGCGAGGATATTTTAATGAGTGAATATTTATTATCCGAATATGGCATTGATGAAACACATCCCTATTGGCATGTTTATGAAGATTGGATAGGCTCCGAATTTGGCACATCCATAAAACGCATTGGTATGAAAAGTATTGGCATAAGCGAAAATTTATGGCTCACTGGCGATAAGGATTTTTTATTAGATACCGGTTATTTAGATTTATTAGATACATTATTTTTTAATGCCATACTTTCTGATATTCAATATAATAAACAAGTAGTTTCCATAAATTATTCAGGATTAAATACTACAGTTATTTGCGCCGATGGTTCAACATTTATTACCGACAAAACTATTGTTGCAGTACCATTGCCAATTTTACAAGAAAATAGTATTGAATTCAATCCAATACTTCCCATTGCAAAATCAAATGCAATTAATACATTAAAAATGGGCGCGGGAATGAAATTAATCTTGAAATTTTCTACCAATTTTTGGGGCGATGAAATTCAGGATATGACAATGGATGGATATACTTCATTTATTTGGGCGCCTGGCAAAGGAAAAACAGGTGGCAGCGATAATGTATTAATTTGTTTTATAATGGGCGAAAACGCTGAGTACATGAGTGCTATAGATGCAGGCGCAGTTGATGTTGCCCTTGCCGAACTTGATTTATTATTTAGTGGCGCCGCAACAGCAAATTTCGTTGATAGTTCTATTCAAGATTGGAGTTTAGAACCGTTTGTTAAAGGAGCCTATTCTTTTCCGGCACCAAATACTTATTTGTCAACAACCGACACTACGCGAATTGATTTAGCATTACCAGTTGAATGTAAATTATTTTTCGCAGGCGAAGCAACCAGTAACAACCATCCAGCAACTGTGCATGGCGCTTTAGAAAGTGGCGCAAGAGCTGCGGCAGAAGTTTTAGAATGTTTTACATTACCAGTGCAACAAACAATAACTGCTCCTAAAGTTGCGATGTATCAAAATAATGGTATCGCTTATTTTAATATTACTACACAGGTTATTGCAATAGCTAAATTGTCGTTAATCGGAATAGATGGAAAACAAATACAACAATTTTATTTCGATAGCATTCCAGCAGGAGAAAATAGCTACCAATTTAACATAAATGATTTACCAAACGCAATTTATTTATTGCAGGCAGATATTAATGGCAATTTATTTAATAACAAGATTGAAGTAAAATAAACACAAAAGCATAGTTTCCATTTTAGGAATACTCTTTTGCAACGGCAATCCATCAATGCGCAGTTTGCACCACATGTATTGAATTACAAACCATATTTAGTTGTGCTATATGGTACTGAAACAATGCCTGTTACCAAAATCTTACGCTGAATTGCGAATCACAAATTGTATCTCTGTATCTTTGCGGCAAATTATCAGGCTATCACAATGTCACAACACCTAACCGAACAAGAACAAATTAGACGCGAAAGCCTTTTGGCATTGCGCAATTTAGGGATTGACCCTTATCCGGCAGCAACATTTGAAATAAGTAACACTGCAGCCGAAATACTTAAAAATTTCCCTGAACAGCCAGACGCTTTCAAAAGTGTAAGCATTGCTGGACGTGTAATGGGCAAGCGCATTATGGGTAAAGCAGCCTTTGCTGTAATTCAAGATAGCACAACCAAAATTCAGATATATGTTAAGGGTGACGAAATTTGTCCTGGCGAGGATAAAAGCCTTTACGAAGAAGTATTCAAAAAACACCTTGATATTGGTGACATAATTGGTGTAAAAGGTTATGTTTTCGCAACAAAAACCGGGGAAACCACTATACATGTCAGTAAATTTACATTGCTAAGCAAAAGTTTACGGCCGTTGCCAATTGTAAAAACAGATGCAGATGGCAATATTCATGATGCATTTACCGACCCAGAGCAGCGATATAGAATGCGCTATGTCGATTTAATTGTAAATCCTGAAGTTAGAGAGGTATTTCTTAAAAGAACGAAACTTGTAAATACCATTCGCACATTTTTAAATAGTTTTGGATACATAGAAGTGGAAACCCCTATTTTGCAACCTTTATACGGTGGTGCAGCAGCGCGTCCATTTAAATCGCACCACAATGCCTTAGATATGACTTTATATATGCGCATAGCTAACGAGCTTTATTTAAAGCGATTAATTGTTGGCGGGTACGATGGTGTATATGAATTTTCTAAAGATTTCCGTAACGAAGGAATGGACCGCTTCCATAATCCTGAATTTACACAAGTAGAATTTTATGCTGCTTACAAAGATTATTTATGGATGATGGATTTTGTTGAGGAAATGATAGAAAAAGTTGCTATCGAAGTAAACGGAACAACCGAAATTCAAGTAGGCAAGAATATTATTTCATTTAAACGTCCATGGAAAAGATTTACCATGTTTGAAGCAATTCAACATTTTACTGGTATTGACATTTCAAACATGAATGAAACAGAATTATATGCAACAGCAAAGCAATTAAAAGTGCATGTTGATGCAACAATGGGCATAGGCAAATTAATTGACGAAATTTTTGGTGAAACCTGCGAACCGTTGTTAATTCAACCAACATTCATAACTGATTACCCTGTTGAGATGAGTCCACTTGCTAAAAAACATCGCAGCAAAGAAGGTTTAGTTGAGCGATTTGAAGCAATTTGCAATGGCAAAGAAATGCTCAATTCATTTAGCGAATTAAACGATCCAATAGACCAACGCCAGCGTTTCGAATCGCAGCTTGAACTCGGCAAACGTGGCGATGAAGAGGCGATGCAATTAGATGAAGATTTTTTACGTGCATTGGAATATGGCATGCCACCAACTGCAGGAATTGGAATCGGAATTGATCGATTAACAATGATTATGACCAATCAACATGCTATTCAAGATGTGCTATTTTTTCCGCACATGAGGCCAGAATCGAAATAAAAAAGTTTGCACTAAACTAAAATTTTAATTCGATTAAATAAATCTTGCACTTTATTTAATAAATGAAGTTGAGTATGCATTCCCATTTAAAACTACCTCAATAGTATAAATGCCATGCACCAAATCAGCCGTATTAAACATGTAATTGGATACATCAATATTTTCAGCATTTAGTATTTTAATCAACCTTCCTGTGCCATCAAATAATTTAATTGATGAAACAATAGTATTATTTGAAGCTATTGAAATTGTGCCATTTTCGTTTACCGGGTTAGGATAAATTTTTATAGCTACATCACTTTTAGTATTTATTGCAATTATCGGACTGTAAGCATACCCAAAATCGCTTTCCATTATTTTTAACCGATAATAAAAAGTATTAGCAGCAATGGCATCATCAATAAATTGATACCCATTTTCAAAAGCATTTTCACCGGTAGCAGCAATAAATGCAATAGATACAAAATCAACAGCATTAGCGCTTCTTTCTATCTCAAAACCAAGTACATTTAATTCATTTGCCGTAACCCAAGTTAACTCATTTGCCGAAAGCACATTTTCTCCAGTAAAAGAAAGTAAAGTTAGCGGCAACAAAAATTCGCAAGTGCCAATAGTTGGTGGCAAGGTATACCTAGTTACATCATTCCATATCCAATTAGCGGCAGTATTATAATCGCTAACCGTTGCAGGATCAGGTAAAGCTAAGCAGTTAATAATGCCATTATCCCTATCAGGTAGCAGTGCGCAATTAAGCCCATCAGTTAGCCCTGGTGGTATGAGGGTTTGCTCTGAAGAATTAGCTCCGGTCCATGACCAAGCGCCATTAAAATTTAAACAGGCAATAAATACTGGGCTTGCAATTGAACCAGTAAAAGCTAAAATTTCATCTCCATTTGTTGAAAACGCCATACTTGCTGCAACACCGCTTGCCACCACCGAACCATGCGAAACTGAAACACCCGCTTCTAGAATACCCGTTGGAAAACTAGTAAAACCGCCTATGCCACCTCCAGTAAATGTTACCATTGTATTGGTTGGCAAGTCGCCAGCAGGCACTGTCCATAAAATAGCGCCTTCTGATGCATACAAGGCAGAACCAGTCCACCCAGCATCAGAAAAATACATTTGTGTTCCGGCAGCTAAATATTCAGTTAAAATAATGGTGAATTGGTCGGGATTGTCGGCATTATATCCAACAAAAGCAATACCGCCAACCGAAACTTGAGTAAACGAAATAACGTGTGTGAAAATCATGGCATATATAACTAATAATACCTTTTTCATAATATGCCTCCTAGGGTACAAAGGTAAACAGCCAACATTACGTGAATATTAAGCGCTTATTGATTGCAAGTCAATTTTATCCCGAATTAATCAATAAATATCAACAAATCAATGTTTAGTTGGGTTTAACATGAGTAGCAAACAATTGGGAAAGAGCGTGTTATTGACATCCAACATCCGATTTTATTACAAACTATAAATTGTTCCGATTTCTACTGCTTATTCTGGGTTGATGGATGCTAATGCACAATAACCAAGATGGAAGGATAATTATTTAATGGTATAAGCTGGCATTGTAGGGGAAATTACACTTCTAAAATCCATTTAAACCTCCTATTAACAGGCGTTTTAGCAGTTTGCATCAATCGAACACACTACAACAACAAATTACATTACCTGAATCTATCCATCGATTTCACTAAATCCTCATCTTTTTTAATATTGCGGTAAGCCAGCCATAAGGAAATAATAATTAAAACAGGAACCCCAACAGCAAATACATAATTAGGGTTACCAGAACTTTGCATTGCAGCGAAAATTGATGTTCCACCAAGCGCAACTGCGAGTAAAATATTAATAATACAGCAGCGCATTTGCAATTTACGATCTTTAAATTGAGCAATAATAAATATACTAAATAAAGTGACACCAATTGCAATAGCAGTTGAAATTACATCACTTTTTCCGTAAATAATTAATTGGTCAACTTCAGCTATTGGCACAAATAAATACGCTACCCCAGCCAATGCCGAAACAATTAAAAATATAGTCTGAATGCGTTGCCACATAAAATAAAGTTTCGTCAAAGATAAGCAGCTACCATCTATTTTGAGTTATGAATACCACAGTTTTAAGTAATATTGCACAGTGAGGTATTTTCTTGAAATAGCATATCGCGGTACGGACTTTGTTGGGTGGCAGTTTCAACCTAACGGGATTGGCGTTCAGCAAAAAGTTGACGAGGCATTGTGCACCATTTTAAGGGATGATATAAATTGTTTAGGTTGCGGCAGAACTGACGCCGGCGTGCATGCTTCGCAGTTTTACCTACATTTTGATACCAAGGTAGAACTACCAGAAAATTTTACATTGCGCATGAATCAGTATTTACCTGATAGCATTGCTGTAAAACGATGTTTGCCAGTACATGAAAACGCACATGCACGTTTTGATGCCACATTGCGCGCATATGAATATACGCTCACCTTTCAAAAAAATCCATTTGCTACCGATTTAATGGTGTTTCGTCATTTCAAAGATTTAGATTTCGAACTCATGCAACAAGCTTGCGAAATAGTAAAAAAATATACCGATTTTCCGTCATTTTGCAAAAGCAATCAAGGATCAAAAACAACTATTGTTAATATAAAGGAATGCTATTGGACCGAAAAAGGTGACACCAAAACATTATTTATTGCTGCTGATAGATTTTTACGAGGCATGGTTCGGCTAATAGTTGGTGCTATGATTCAAATTGGCAAACACAAAATGACCTTGGCAGAATTTGATGAAGGCATTAAAAACAAACAGCGATTTAAATATGCCCTTTCAGCACCAGCTCATGGGTTGTTCTTAATAAGGGTTGAGTATCCTTATATTCAATAATTACCCAATTAATACCCCTTCCACTTACCCCAACCCGAAGTCCGCCCCGCCGGTGTTTACCTTCGCGATGCAGTCATAATAAATAAGTACCACTAATTAAATTCCCCACCACAGGGTCCCGCACGGGATTAATTGATTTTTTTATCGGCGTGAGTAGACACTGAGGGGACATGTCTGCGGATTTAACTGTGGGCATCCAGTTCTGAGCTATCGAGTTATATGGAGAAATCGCTAATTATATGATTGGCTCACCCTCGGTTTCGGTAAGTAATTTAAAATGGGCTTGTATTGTGGCAAGCAAATTATTATTGGAACGATTTATTATTTCACGACCGTCTATCATTTTAATTGGAGTGAGTTCGCCCATTGTGCCAGTTGTGAATGCCTGATCTGCATTGTACATTTCTGTTATTGAAATGTTTTTTAAATGGATGGGAATTGCATTTTGCATACACAATGAAATTATTGTCTTCCTTGTAATTCCGGGCAAACACGCATCTGCGTTTGGTGTGAATACCATTCCACTTTTAATCATAAAAATGTTGCACGCATTTGTTTCTGCAACAAATCCATAATTATCCAACATTAATGCATCATCTGCTCCTGCAACATTAGCTTCAATTTTAGCGAGAATATTATTAATGAGATTATTATGATGAATCTTAGAATCTAAATTTGAAGGACCATTCCTACGAACCGATGAAGTTATTAATGTAATTGCATTGGTATAAACAGGCTCTTTAAATTCGGCCAATACAATTAATGTACAACCAGATTGATTTAATCGCGGGTCCATTCCAGATGTAATTTTTTCGCCGCGCGTTAATGTTAATCGAATATGTGCACCATGCAACATGCCATTTGCTTTTAGGGTTTCAAAAATGGTATTTTTTATAAATTCAACACTAGGTATATTGGCAAACATCATTGCATGCGCACTTGCCATTAATCTATCCAAATGCTCATTTAAACAAAACACTTTACCATTGTAAACGCGCAATCCCTCCCAAACAGCATCACCACCTTGAACTGATGAATCAAATACCGAAACTTTTGCTGCATTGCGTGTATAAAGTCCATCTTTTACCCAAACAAAAATGTTTTCATTTTTCGAATTAAATTGCTGTTGCATAATTTATATTGCTTGTTTTTTCAATTGCTCATAAAAAGGTAATGCCTCATTATAAATATTTTGCAATGCAGGAGTTAACTCAATAGCTGTGTCATTGTAGACCTGGAAACCAGTAGAAGCATGCGCAGCATCATACCAATATTTTGCCCAGATACCGTCAGCTTTTTTGGGACCAGCTGCCCAACTTAACATGGCAGGACTAAATGTTAATCCACATGAAAAGCAAATTTTCTTTAAAGCTACTTCTGGGTTACGCAGTATTGTTTCGGTGTCAACTATTAAACAATGAAAATTTAATTTTTGAAGATATTCAACCAAATCGAAACTTTGCTTAATGCCTATATCACTTAGAACTGGTTGCTCAATAACTTTACTATAGGAATGTAAAACCCGTTTTGGATCGCGTATTAAAATAATATTTTTTGTCTGCTCCAAAAAACGCAAATCCATCTCCAACAGGTGATGTGTCATTTGTTTAAGAAACAAAAATGGGCGATCGAAATCATCAAACAAAAAGCTATCCATCACTTCATCTCCTTTATTATTTTGGGCTAATAATATCGCCTCCTTTCCTGGGTGATTTACATTGGATACTTTTAAATAATGTGCGTATAGTGGTTCGTCAAATACACGAACATCTTTGTGTTGCGAAAATGCATACATCATTGCTGTAGAAATATTTCGCGGACCCGACCACAAATTAATAATAGTTGCTGCTGGATGTAAATTATCTTTTCTCAAATTAATTACTTTTTACAATGCTAAGTTTAGCAAATTTTAATAATAGTTTTTTCTGCCCTGCTTGCTGAAAGAAAATTGTTGCCATTTTTCCATCATTGCTCCCTTCCATTGCCAATATTTTACCGAATCCAAATTTTTGATGTTCTACATCCATGCCTGATTGTAATTCTTCAGGAAACGCTGCAACAAAATCGGTTGAAGGCTTGTGAATATAATTACTAACTGGCGCAACAGGCTTTACTTTTGTAACCGACGTTCCGCTTTCGTATTGTTTCTTGTTACTTTTATCTTCAGTCCAACTTTTAGAATTGTAACCCACATATTGTAATAAATTTTGAGGCAATTCCTCTAAAAACCGACTAGGCTCACAATATTCTAAGTTGCCATATTTATATCTCGTGGCTGCATGTGTTATGGTTAACTTTTGTTCGGCGCGCGTAACTGCAACATAAAACAACCTGCGCTCTTCCTCTAAATCTTCACGCGATGAAACGGATAATGTTCCCGGAAATAAATTTTCTTCTAATCCCACCACAAAAACGCTTTTAAATTCTAGCCCTTTTGCTGCATGGATAGTCATTAATTTAACTGTTTCATCTTCATTGCCTTCTGCATCAGCATCAGTTAATAAAGTAACTTGCTGCAAATAGAGTGCAAGTGTTTTCTCCTCTAACATATCATCAGGCAAAGGGGCTACATACTCGGGTGAATCAGCCGCTTCTGGTGAAACAAACTCTTTAATTGAGTTAAGCAATTCCTGAATGTTTTCATATCGGCTTAACCCTTCGACACTTTGATCGTTATATAATTCTTTTAAAATTCCCGTTGATTTTGCTATATGACTTGCTACCTCATAAGCATCTTTTTTATTTAACAATGTTTGAAAGCTTTTTATCATTGTTACAAAATCGGCAAACAACTTTCTGGTTCCTGCATTAAATTGTAATAAATCAATATTTTCCGACATCGTCCACAAACTTTTATCATTATCGGAAGCATACACCATTAACTTTTCAATACTCGTTTTACCAATTCCGCGGGCGGGATAATTTATTATGCGTTTAAACGATTCTTCATCATTTGGATTTATAGTAAGTTTTAAATATGCTACTAAGTCTTTTACCTCTTTACGTTGATAGAAAGAAATGCCACCATAAATACGATAAGGAATATTTAATTTCCGCAATCCTTCTTCAAATGCACGGCTTTGAGCATTGGTGCGATATAAAATGGCAAATTCTCCATTTTTAATATGATCGCGCATTCGCTGTTCAAAAATATTATCCGCAACCATTCTGCCTTCTTCATTATCGCTCATTGCGCGAATTACTTTTATTGATTCACCTTCTGCATTATCAGTCCAAATTTTCTTTGCAAGTTGATGTTGATTTTTTCCGATTATATGATTTGCAGCCTCAACAATTATTTTGGTTGAGCGATAATTTTGCTCTAATCTAAATGTTTTTACTTCGGGGAAATCTTTCTCAAAATTTAAAATATTTGCAATACTTGCCCCACGGAAAGCGTAAATACTTTGCGCATCATCACCTACAACGGCAATATTTTGAAAAACATCGGCAATGCGTTTTACGATTGAATATTGTAAAAAGTTGGTATCTTGAAACTCATCAATCATTACATATTTAAATCGATGTTGATATTTGTAAAGCACATCAGGAAAACGTTCTAGCAATTCATGCGTCTTTAATAATAAATCATCAAAATCCATTGCACCGGCGCGGAAACATCGCTTGGTATACATTTTATATATTTCCGCCATTTTAGGTCTTCCATTGCTTTCATCTTCACTAATTAAATCGGTATTAAGTGCGTATTCGTTCGGACCAATTAAATTATTCTTACATAACGATATTCTATAAAGCACATAATTCGGCTTATAGAGCTTATCGTTAAGTGCCATTTCTTTGACAATAGTTTTAAGCAAGTTTTTGGCATCTTCCGAATCGTAAATGGTGAAATTTGAAGGATAACCTAATTTATCGGCTTCACTACGCAAAATTCTGGAAAACACAGAGTGGAAAGTGCCCATCCATAAATTACGGGCATCGGTACCATATAATTGCTCAATACGGTTTTTCATTTCCCGAGCAGCCTTATTCGTAAATGTGAGTGCCAGAATGGAAAATGGATCTACTCCACTATGCATTAAATACGCCACACGAAATGTAAGCACTCTTGTTTTTCCTGACCCAGGGCCTGCAATAATCATCGTTGGGCCTTCAATATTGGTTACTGCTGCTAGCTGAGCTTCGTTTAATGTATCTAATAATTTCACGGTATAAAAATACGGCAAAGCTACAGGCTTATGTAATTAATTTGTGTTGAAATAGTAGAAAGAACTGCCTGAAAATACTATTACAGCGCGCTGTTGTGCAATCAGTAAATTAATCTCTTGCTGGCAACGAAAACAACCTACCAATCAACATCACCAAAAACAAAACACCCCAAACCGACTCAATAAGCGCCAGATTGCGAATTATATGTGTAGGATTCGGATAACCCGACCCAGTTCCACTGAGGCTGCACAAACTAAAATATAAACTTTCTGCATACGTTTGATAGCCTGGTTCTAGCGCAACGCCTAACGCACTGTGATCTAGCAACAAAAACACTTCATAGAAACTTGCCCAACCTAAAGCAATTAATAAATATACGGCAACTGAGCCCCACAACCGCTCGCTGATATGCAAATTTTCGGCATAAATATCGCGCAAGCCTAAGCCAATAATATAACATTCAATTGAGCATAATAAAATATGTGTGCCAATTAATAAATTTATTTTAATAGCAGTTGCATCGAAAAATGGATTAAGTGCAATAAACGATAAAATAAAAATACTTGCAACAGCAACTTTTATAATGCGTTGTTGTAATTGATTAGGGTTTAATAATTGAGCAAGCTGAAATAAAATAATCAGGTAAATGGCCTCAGGCACTAACAAAATGGCAGAAACAAGTGTATGCGGATTTTCGAAATCAAGCTTTACAATAATATCACCCAAAATCAACACCAAAAAAATCAATACAATTTCAATAATTGCAACTTTACGGTAGTTTTTCGTTTTTAGACTTAATACCAGTGCTATTTTTTTGCGTGCCATACCAACAGAATATTAAAGGCTCGAAGATACTATTATTTTGAATCCGATTACTAAAAAGGTGAATTACGAAATGCGATAATCGTAATTTGAGGAAGTTGCTAAACCCAAAACAAGTTATTTTTATACCATTAGCCATTGAAAGATAATTGGAAAAATATTTTTTAGGCGAAATACCAATAACATAATGGTGTAAATGGCTCTAACCGCTTAAGTTCGTTTTTTGTTTGGAGATACTACATGAATAGCATTACTTTTGAAACAAATATTACTTATGACATCGCATGAGGTTTTAAAAAAATATTATGGCTACGATAGCTTCCGCGATCAACAGGAAGCAATAATAACGCATGTTGTACATAACAATGACACTTTGGTAGTTATGCCAACGGGAGGTGGTAAATCGGTGTGCTTTCAAATACCAGCAATGTTACTTCCAGGCTTGGCAATTGTAGTTTCACCACTCATTGCTTTAATGAAAGATCAAGTGGATGCATTAAATGCTAATGGTATACCAGCAGTTGCATTAAATAGCGCCATGACTTCCGAAGAACAGCGCATTACAATTACCCGCATTAATAATGGTGAAATAAAATTAGTTTATTTAGCACCCGAACGGATGCTCAGTGAAGGTGGTAAATTCTTGGATTTTTTAAAGTCGTTACCCGTGTCGCTTTTTGCAATAGACGAAGCACATTGTGTAAGCATGTGGGGGCACGACTTCAGGCCAGAATACCTTCAACTTGCTATTTTAAAACAACATTTTCCTCAAATTCCAATAATTGCATTAACGGCGAGTGCCGATACAATTACAAGAGCCGATATTGCAGAAAAATTAGGCATCGCGAAAGCAAAAGTTTTTATTTCAAGTTTTAATCGCGCTAATATTAATTATTATATTGAACCTAAAAAAGATGCATTCGGTGCAATTGTCGAATATCTTGAATCACATAATAATCAATCGGGAATTATTTATACCTTAAGCCGAATTAGTGCCGAAAATTTAGCACGACAATTAACAGAAGCCGGATTTTCTGCTAAGTATTATCACGCTGGAATGGACACCGCTACCCGAGCGGCTGTGCAAGTTGAATTTAAAACAGACCGTATAAATATCATTGTGGCAACTATTGCATTCGGTATGGGAATCGATAAACCAGATGTGCGCTTTGTTATTCATTATAATCTCCCCAAAAACATAGAAAGTTATTACCAAGAAACAGGAAGAGCGGGTCGCGACGGCTTAAGAAGTGATGCCATTTTATATTATACGTACGGCGAAGTTTTAATGCTGCGCAGATATGCAGAAGTTGGAGACAACCCTGCGCAATCGGCTATCATGCTTAAAAAATTGGACCAAATGGCTAATTTCTGCAATGCGAAAAAATGCCGCAGAAAAATGCTAATGGAATATTTTGGTGAATCTTACCAAATTACAAATTGCGAAAGCTGCGATTATTGTTTGAGCAAGCGGCATAGTTTCCAAGCCACTGTTATTGCCCAAAAAGCATTGAGTGCAGTTGTGCGCACAGAAGAACGTTTTGGCATGAATTACCTTATCGATTTTTTACGTGGTAGCAAAAGTGAAAAAATTTGGGAGAAACATAAACAATATAAAACATACGGCATTGGCGCAGATATTTCTCGAGACAAATGGACGGTATATTTCCGCGAACTTATTGACCAAGATTATTTAAGACGCGATGAATATGGCGATTATCCAAAACTTTCACTCACTGATAAAAGTCAACTCGTTTTACAAGGCAAAGAAGATGTTTATTTTTCGATTGCTGAGGAGCGTGAAAAAGCAATAGACAAAGCACCACTCGAATATGAGCAATTATTATTCGACCAATTAAAAAGTATGCGCACGCGCATTGCATACAACGAAAACATTCCACCTTACATGGTTTTGGGTGATGGCACATTGATGGAAATGGCTGCCTTTTTACCAGAAAATATTTCCGATTTAAATAAAATTTCCGGGTTTGGCGAAGTAAAAATCGCAAGGTACGGCGAACAACTGCTTGAAATTGTTTTGAAATATCGTAAAATGCATCAACTGACTTCGCGTATGGATTTGATTCCATCTAAAAAACCAAAACGCACGTCAACACCCAAAAAAGACGCGCCACCTGCCGAAACAAAAAAGACTTCACTTTACCTATTTCGCTCAGGAAAATCAATTGATGAAATTGCAAATGAAAGAAAATTAAAACCTACAACTATAACAGAGCATCTTATTGGTTTTATTACAACTGGCGACATTCGCGTAACTGAATTTGTGAGTCAAGATAAAATACCTGCCATTACAAACGCAATTAAAAATGCTACCGACACTAAATTAACGCACTTGAAAGAAATATTGGGTGATAATTATTCCTACAACGAAATAAAAGCAGTAGTAGCGCATATTGCATACCAAGTAAAATAATTATTGCATTTAACCATTTAGCATGCGCTCAAGTAATTCAATAGCGGCATCGCTTATAACAGTGCCTGGACCGAAAATAAATGCAGTTCCTGCTTCCTGTAAAAACGCATAGTCTTGCTGCGGAATAACACCGCCAACAACAACTAGAATATCGCCCCTATTTTGTTCTTTCAATAAATTAATTACTTGAGGTACTAATATTTTATGGCCTGCCGCTAACGATGAAATTCCGATAACGTGCACATCATTTTCAATTGCTTGTTTTACTGCTTCGGCTGGTGTTAAAAACAAAGGAGATATATCTACATCGAATCCAATATCAGCAAATGCCGAAGCAATTACTTTTGCACCACGGTCGTGACCATCCTGCCCTAATTTAGCGATCAATATTCTTGGCCTTCTGCCATCTTTTTGCGCGAAGGCATCACTTAATTCTCGCGCTTTAATAAAACTTTCGTTATCCATAACTTCTTTTTGATAAACTCCAGCAACAGATTGAATATTTGCTACGTATCGGCCAAAAACTTTTTCCATTGCAAAACTTATTTCACCTAAGGTAGCACGTTTGCGCGCTGCGTCAACTGCCAATGCTAATAAATTACCTTCACCGTTTGCCGCACATGCTGATATTTCATTTAAAATAGATTGCACATCTGCCTCATTGCGAGTAGCTTTAATCTCATTAATTCTTGCCACCTGTTCGTTGCGCACTGCTGTATTATCTACCGATAATATTTCCAAATTATTTGATGTATTTGTTTTAAATGCATTCACACCAACTATAATTTCAGCTCCGCTGTCAATCATGCCTTGTTTTTTAGCAGCAGCTTCTTCAATTCGCATTTTTGGAATACCTGTTTCAATTGCTTTTTGCATACCACCGAGTAACTCCACTTCTTCAATTAATTGCCATGCATCATCAATTATTTTTGCGGTTAAAGCTTCCATTACATTGCTTCCTCCCCAAGGGTCAACAGTTTTACAAATTGCAGTTTCGTGTTGCAAATAAATTTGTGTATTGCGCGCAATAGCTGCCGAAAAATCGGTGGGCAATGCAATGGCTTCGTCTAAACTATTTGTATGCAGACTTTGAGTTCCACCTAAAACTGCAGCTAATGCTTCAATAGTAGTTCTTGCCACATTATTAAATGGTTGCTGCTCCGTTAAACTCCATCCTGAAGTTTGACAATGCGTGCGCAACATTAACGATTTTACATTTTGTGGTTCAAATTGTTGCATGAGTTTCGACCATAAAAATCGGGCTGCCCGCAGTTTGGCAATTTCCATAAAATGATCCATGCCAATGCCAAAGAAAAATGATAATCGCGGAGCAAATTCATCTACTTTTAAACCTGCATTAATGCCTGTGCGAACATATTCAATACCATCGGCTAAGGTATATGCTAATTCAATTTCAGGTGTTGCACCGGCTTCTTGCATGTGATACCCTGAAATGGAAATAGAATTAAATTTCGGCATGTATTGTGAACAATATTTAAATATATCGGCTACAATACGCATGCTTGGTGCTGGAGGATAGATGTAAGTATTGCGCACCATGAATTCTTTTAAAATATCATTTTGAATAGTGCCAGCTAATTGCTCGGGTTTAACGCCTTGCTCTTCTGCAGCAATAATATAAAATGCCATTATCGGAATTACGGCGCCATTCATGGTCATGCTCACACTCATTTGATCAAGTGGTATTTGGTCGAATAATATTTTCATATCCTCAACCGAATCAATGGCAACACCTGCCATTCCAACATCGCCAAATACCCGTTCGTTATCAGAATCATATCCGCGATGCGTAGCTAAATCGAATGCAACAGACAACCCTTTTTGTCCGGCAGCTAAGTTTTTTCGATAGAAAGCATTTGATGCCTCAGCAGTAGAAAATCCTGCATATTGTCGAATTGTCCAAGGCTGCATTACATACATTGTTGTATATGGACCACGCAGAAAAGGCGGCAAACCCGGCTTAGAATCTACAATAGACTTGAATGTATCAGGTGGCACAACAAAATCGTGTTGCACTGCATAATGCTTATAAGTGATGTTCTTGAAATCGCGTTTCATATTTTCTAAACTGTCGCTCCAATAGCGCTGGGTTTATTCAATTTTTTTTTATAAAACTTTCGCCGCTTCGAGGCTATGTTATTTTTTTATTTTTTTCTTTCAACAAATTGCTGCCACGCTTTTTCGCCGAATTCTTTTGTTAATGATTCGATATAAAAACTGCCGTTTGCAGCTTCTCTATATTTGTCTATATAACTTTCGTAACGCAAAATATTTTGAATATTCGTAGCGAGTTGTTGCGGATCTACATCCTGGCTAGTTTTACTGAAAGGCGCAACGCAAAGGGCATCGCATCCACCAAGTATTGCACTCATAGCGGCAGTTGTAGTGCGCAATAAATTGCTGTGTTCATTAGTTTCAGTAAACGATGCAGTGGATGTTACGCATTGAATTTCAGGATGTGGAATAAAATCCATTTCAGGCATATATGCTTTTATGAAATTATTCCATAAAATTTTAAATGCCCGCAATTTTGCAATTTCAAAAAAGAAATTGTTGCCAACACCGAAACGAAATGTTACTACGTGCATTAATTCCGCTAATTCAACATCACGCCTTTCCATTTGCTCAAAATATTCGGATGCAATAATTAAGGTTTCAGCAAGTTGCGTAATAACATCTTCGTTTTTATTCGCTAAATGTGTAGTATCAATTTTAATTAATTTACAATCGTGTAAATGCCCGCTCAAACGGAAAAACAAATCTGCTAAATGCGTATAAGCCAAACCTTTATTTTCTGGTTCGCCTATATCATTCCAAATAGTTTTTGGGTCGAATTCAATGCCATACAACAATCTATCGCGATCCCCTAAATAGCCAACCCTATCGCGCCATTTCGAAACAATATCTTCATCCAATAAATCGGAATTAATATCGAAGCTGAAATTAACCGGCTTGCTTAATTTAACTATCTGATTTACCACTAAATCCCAAACATCTGCTGATGCAACTTTAACCCGAATATGATTGGCGCCACGTTTTCTTGCCGCAGCAACCATTGTTTCTAAGTCGCTGTTTTCAGTTACCAACATCTCCTCCGAAATGTTCCAACTTAAGGTTTGCTGCCCTTGTTCTGTAACAGCTTCTACAAAATCGGTGTCTAAATCTTCCAAATAATCTGCCGAAGCATCTGCCTCAAAAATTGGCAAATTTTCGCGTGTGTATAAGGGCTGAACGGCTATTCCGTCGATTTTGGACACCAGTTTTTCATTGAAATCGCCCTCCTTCAAGTCTTTCGCAACCTGATCGAGCCAATTTTGCAAGGTGGGGCTGTTGGCACCCTCAAACAAATCTTTCATTGTTCAAAGGTATTAAAACCTGTTTGTGATATCGGTCTTATATTTGTGAAAAATTAAAACAATGCAACTTGAAAACTTAACAACCGAAATAAAAGGGAATATTCTATATATCACTATCAACCGTCCGAAGAACCTGAATGCACTTAATATCAAGACTATTGTAGAGCTTGACGAGGTGTTTGAAGAGTATATGTATAACGATGAGGTTAAAGGTGTAATTCTAACTGGAGCTGGCGAAAAATCTTTCGTGGCAGGTGCCGATATTTCAGAATTTGCTGATTTTACACCAGCTCAAGGTAAAACAATGAGTGAAAATGGCCACGATGCCTTCGACAAGATAGAAAACTATAATAAGCCTGTTATAGCCGCTATAAACGGTTACGCTTTGGGTGCCGGATGCGAACTCGCCATGGCATGTCACGTGCGTGTAGCCGGCGAAAACGCCATATTTGGTCAACCGGAGGTTAACTTAGGGCTAATTCCGGGGTATGGTGGAACACAGCGACTTATCGAGCTTATCGGCAAAGGAAAGGCCTTGGAACTGCTTATGACAGGCGATTCCATAAATGCGGCAATGGCAAAAGACCTTGGTTTGGTTAATCATGTGGTTCCTCAAGCAGATTTAATGGCAAAATGCGAAGAAATACTTCAAAAAATAATGAGCAAAGGCCCTGTTGCTGTTGCAAAAGTAATACAATGTGTTAATGCTCATTTTAGAAGTGCCGGTTATGTGGGCGATAGTTACCAAGGGGAAATAACGCAGTTTGGACAATGCATGGAAACAGAAGATTTTATTGAAGGAACATCTGCGTTTTTGGAAAAAAGAAAGCCGGAGTTTAAAGGGAAGTAAAAAAAATTGGAGCTAATTGCAACCGTCCGCCAATAATAGAGATTAACGATTGGAATAAAAAAATTGGCTGGAAATTTAGCTCGATATTTGCAACAATTAGCCATCTATGAAAAAACTGATACTCCCTTTTTTAATTTTGGTTGTCACAAGTTTTATTTGTGCAGATGCTAATGCTCAAGTAAACGCCCAAAAGCCTTTCCCTTCGGTTAAAATAGGTAATCAGGAGTGGATGACTGTAAATTGGGATTATCAAACACCTAAAAGTTTTTACTACAATAACGATTCAACTATCGATGCTAAATACGGCAGATTGTATTATTTCAGCAATGCTATTGCGGCCGCCCCTCCGGGATGGCATTTGCCCACTTTAGCGGAATGGAACGAATTAATTGATACGCTCGGTGGTTACAGTCGCGCCGCTGCTAAAATGTTCGACCCTTCTAATGGCATTAAATTAGTTGCCGGCGGTTATAAATCTGCAAATATTAACGAAGGCGAAACCCTTTTTGGTTTTATTGATACCTACGCATTTTATTGGACTGCTACACCCGATGGTGAACAAACTGCTTATGCCATTCATATTACAAAATCAAATGGCGAATTCGAAGTTACTTCTTATAGACGAGCCAATGGATTTTCAGTTAGGTATCTGAAAAATAAGGAATAGCCTGTATCATTAATGCTAATAGACTTATAATTTATTTAACTTAACGTATTTATTTATTCTAGCGCTCATTATTCAATTACAATTTTTTGCGCACCAATAGAAATGCCATTGCTAATTACTTTAATTAAGTAAATTCTGGGAGCATACCATGGCATTATAAATGTTGAATAATAATTTTTTTTATTGATTAAATTCTCATCTCCTATTTGCACTTTTAATAAGTATGGGCCATTAGGTAATGTTGCAACATTTAATTTTATATTTGTTAAACCGCTATAATTCTTTGCTAAGACCAAATTACCTAGCAAATCAAAAACTTTTAAATTACAATCTTTCGATTCACTTGCATTTATATCAATATTGAGTATGTCATTTGTTGGATTTGGATATACCATAATTTCATCTTGCTTGCCTAACACCTGCTCAATACCCGTAATTATATCAAATGCAACTATCCAGGCATGTAATGTCGGGTATGGGACAACTGTAAACGCACAGCAGATATCATATTCCGGCAACGCGCCAGGTGTTGCATCACCCAAGAAGGTTATTATCATATTGTTAATTATTAATAAGTTACCTTGCCAGCTATAATAAGTTTCGCCAACATTGCTACTACCGCCAAAATTGCGACTCCAAATTTTATTAAAACTACTGTCTGTTTCAACAATCCAGTAGTCAGTAGCTTCACTAATTTTATAGCTACCAGGCAAGTCGCCATCTACCGAAAAACTGAATCCCAAAAAATAATAATCCCCTGCATCATCGCGTGTATATCTGTAAAATCGCTCTTCTAAACTGCCTCCAAACATTTTTACATCTGTTAATTCTAAATCACTATTAAATATGCCAATGGCACCCTCTTCGTCGCTATGGTTTGCAGGTGCGGGATATAATATTGATGATGCCAGACTTGAGCCAATGGCTATTGTTCTATTACCACTTAGTATACCTGTTTGCCCATCAGAGCGTAAAAAAATTTCTTCAGCTTCATAAAATGTTTCTTGTTCAATGTCGCCATCATTGTTTAATAATATAATCCAACGTTTTTGAATTGCATTAATGCCGCATCCAGCTAAATCATAATCATCAGAACTGGAATAAATATGTATTTGATATTTGCCAGGAGTTATTTCTACAGGTGTGCCAATACAGCCATCTATATCACTGCTGCCTAAATTTTTTATCCAGACAATATTCCCATCCGCGTCTGTTTTTACAATGTTGGCATCCTAGCTAAAAATATCGCCGTAATGGAATGGTATGTCGCCGCCAACATGTGTGCTTTGCCCTGTAAATAAATACCCGCCATCTGCAGTTGCTATTAATCCATCAATGTCCTCCAATCCAGGCCACCATAGCTTTTGTGCCACAACAAATTGCCTTGCTTGTCGGTTTTCATTAATAAAAAATCTAATTGCCCTTGAAAACCATTTGTGCCTTCACCAACAAATCCATAAAATGCATAACTAGAATCTGCTAACTGCAGCGCAAATCTGGGTATTATTTCCAATTCTGGGGAGGCATAAAATTGCTGCCACTCAAAATCTACTAATGAATCAAATTTTATTACCCAACCAAATGCACTGTCCATTCCCGCTAAATCACCATCAACAGATCCAGTTGTTATACAATCAATAACGCTGATATCTAGAGTAACCATCGCATCTGTAAATTAATCTATTTAGGTTCCACCATAACACCTTTGCCAAGCAATACTCGGCTGAACTTGCACCGCTAAAAAGCTTGAAAAATAATATGCTGAACATTTGGCAAGAAGTCTACGAGTGAATGGGGTTTTAATAATTAATAAATTTATTATGCTTTTTTCTGCATTCCCAAATTTCTTAATTGCTGTTTCAATTAAATGGTATAACAGCATAAAATGATGCAGTCTAATAAAATAAATTACACAATTCTTAATATTTGATCAATCTGTCACCCTTTGTTTTTCAAATTATTCCAATTCAGTTAAGCCCAACTAATTCAATAGTAGTATTTATTTGCTGCTTTGTATTGATTAAGTCGGGTTAAACTTCCATAATGGTCATTTTCCGAGTAATGTCACCTGTAATCCCGTTCTAAGTCATTATTTTTGCCCTCCCACCTTTGGTAATGTAATACATTATTTGGGCGGACAACGATTAACTATATCACCCACAACAGTAAAAACTGAGGCTTATGCCCGAAAAACTGAGAAAAAAAGATGCACTTGACTATCATTCATCCGGCAGACCGGGCAAAATTGAGGTAGTTCCAACCAAATCAACCAAAACGCAGCGCGACCTTTCATTGGCTTATTCGCCAGGTGTTGCTGAACCTTGTCTCGAAATTGCAGATGATGTAGCTAATGTATATAAATACACTGCTAAAGGCAATCTAGTAGCCGTTATAACCAACGGCACTGCGGTTTTAGGTCTTGGTAATATTGGACCCGAGGCATCAAAACCTGTAATGGAAGGCAAAGGCTTGCTATTTAAAATTTATGCCGACATTGATGCATTCGATATTGAATTAAACTGCGACAATGTTGACGATTTTGTAAAGATTGTAAAAGCCATGGAACCAACTTTCGGTGGTATTAATCTTGAAGATATTAAGGCTCCCGAATGTTTCGAAATTGAGAAGCGACTCAAACAAGAACTCAAAATACCAATTATGCACGACGACCAGCACGGAACAGCAATTATTGCCAGTGCCGCGTTATTAAATGCAACTGAAATAATTGGTAAAAACCTCGCAGATGTTAGAGTAGTTGTTTCTGGAGCAGGCGCTTCAGCCATATCTTGCGCCAAATTGTTTGTGGCATTAGGTGTAACACGGAGTAATATTATGATGTGCGATAGCCAAGGCGTTATTAACAGTTCACGCGAAGGTTTAGATGAATACAAAAGCGCATTTATTAATGATACCACAGCCACTACACTCGCTGAAGCAATGGTTGGAGCCGATGTATTTGTCGGCCTGTCGAAAGGTAACATTGTAACCCCAGCCATGCTGCTAACAATGGCGAAAGATCCTATTGTATTCGCACTGGCCAATCCTGACCCTGAAATACCTTATGAGTTAGCCATTAAAACTCGTGAAGATGTAATTGTTGCAACTGGCCGTAGCGACCATCCTAATCAAGTGAATAACGTATTAGGGTTTCCTTACATATTCAGAGGTGCATTAGATGTTCAGGCAACCGAAATAAATGAAGCTATGAAAGTGGCTGCCGTTAGGGCACTAGCAGCACTAGCAAAAGAGCCTGTTCCTGAATTTGTGAACATGGCTTACAGTGAAAAAAATATTCAATTCGGCAGAACTTATATTATTCCGAAACCTGTTGACCCACGATTAATTGCATGCGTAGCACCGGCTGTTGCAAAAGCAGCAATTAAATCCGGCGTAGCCAAGAAAAATATTGTGGATTGGGACGACTATGCCAATACACTTTCTAACCGCTTAGGATTAGAAGAGCAGCTTATTAAAGCAATTACTAGCAAGGCAAAGCAAAATCCCAAACGCGTTGTTTTTGCTGAAGCCGATAACTTCAAAATTTTAAAAGCTGCCCAAATTGTAAAGGAAGAAGGTATTGCCAAGCCAATTTTATTAGGGCCTGTAGATAAAATAATGGCCATTATTGAAGAAAACCAGCTTGACCTTAAAAACGTGCCTATTATTGACACGCGAGCTAGAGAGCAAGATGAAAAACGCGCACAATTCGGGGAATTATTTTTCAACAAACGTATGCGCCGTGGTATCAACTTATACGAAGCTAAAAAAATGATGCGCGATCGCACGTATTATGGTGCAATGATGGTTGAAACAGGCGAAGCTGATGCACTCATTTCAGGTTTAACTAGGCAATATCCCGAAACCATTAAACCAGCTTTGCAGATTATCGGAAAAGAAGATGGCACTAATCGCGTAGCCGGAATGCATATCGTTTTAACACGCGATCATGGTCCAATATTCTTTGCAGATACAACGGTGAGCTTTAATCCTACAAGCGAAGAATTAGTTGAAATAGCAACCTTAACAGCAAAAGCAGTTCGCCAATTTAATATTCAACCCAAGGTTGCCATGCTCTCGTATTCCAATTTTGGTTCTGTTCAAAATGAAGAAACAATAAAGGTGCGCGAAGCCGTTGCAATGTTGAAACGCGATTACCCTGGAATGATTGTAGATGGCGAAATGCAGGTAAACATCGCATTCAACAACGAATTAATGAAAGAAAATTATCCGTTTAGCGCTGTAGCAGATAAAAATGTAAATACACTAGTGTTTCCAAACTTACACGCTGCAAATATTGGCTACCAACTCATGCATTCATTAGGCAGATGCGAAGTAATTGGACCAATTTTACTCGGTATGAAACGCTCAGTGCATATTCTGCAGCTAGGCTCTTCGGTTAGGGAAATTGTGAATATGGTTGCCATTGCGGTAACTGATGCACAGGTGAAGAGTAAGAGGAAGGGGAGTTGATGTGCTGATGCACCAATTGAACAGCCGTAGATTGTGCTTCTCAGTGTGTTGATGAAACAGCCGAAGTGTGGGCTAATTGATGGGCAGCATTAATAAAATTAATGGCATTGAGATTATGAATTGGGGCTGTGAAGTGAAATAAAAGATATCCTTGACTAGAGGATTTTAAAATAAATGGAATGGGTGAGCGGCAATAATATAAACGCTTAGCTAATTCGCAAATTTGTTAAACCTATGATTGCATACCTAAATGGAGACTTCAAAATTAAAACCCCTGCCTATATCATTGTTGAATGCAATGGCGTTGGTTATCATGTAAATATAAGTCTGAACACATTTTCTAAGCTCCAAACTTTGGATAAAGGGAAAATTCATACATATTTGCATGTTCGCGAGGATGCCCAAATTTTATACGGTTTTGCAGATGAGGTTGAGAAGAACCTATTTATCAATTTAATTTCTGTTCAAGGTGTTGGTACCAATACAGCGAGGATGATATTATCAAGTATGAGTCCGACCGATTTTGAAGATGCCATTCGCACCGAAAATGACGCATTAATTCAGCGCATTAAAGGCGTTGGACCCAAAACCGCAAAACGTTTGGTAATAGACCTAAAGGATAAGATTGGCAAAGGCTCGGGAACAATGGAAAATTCTTTTGGCATTGGACACAATACAATGAAGGAAGAAGCGTTAAGTGCTTTGGCTATGTTAGGATTTACTCGGCAGCAAGGAGAAAAGGCAGTTGGCACGGCATTAAAATTAAACCCTTCGCATGAAAATGTGGAAAGCTTAATTAAATTAGCATTGAAGAATTTGTAAAAAAGAGGTTTTGGTATTATCGAAATTTTTTCCCCAAATATTAATTGGTGCATCAATAGGTGCAGCAGCACTTGCAGGCATATTTTATACTGAACCGCAAGTTACTGCACAACATAGCTCATCAGGCGAATATTTCCTGATGCCCGCTCCCGCCGCTGATACTCCTCCTGTTTTACCTTACCCATTCGACCCAAACGATGGTAACGACCCATTCAGCGCCGATGAAAACAACTTCGACCTAGAACCAGAAGTACCGCCAACCATCTATTACGACACTGAAACCGATGAATATATCTTTCAACCGGAAATGGGCACCGAATTTTATGAGAATCCACAATACATTACATTCGAAGAATACATTGAAGCTCAAGGCGATAAAGCACTTGACGACTACTGGCAAGAGCGCTCGGATGCTTCAAACATTTTAGGCGGAAGCGGTCAGGGCATCGAACTTGCACCATTTAACCGCGAATGTCGACTTTTCGATGGTTGCAATGTCGAAATTCGTCCGCAAGGCAATGTGGAACTAACTTTCGGAGCAAGCTTCCAAAATATTCAAAACCCAATTCTCACTGAAAACCAACGTAAACAAGGTGGATTCGACTTCAATATGGACATTAATGCCAACGTATTGGGTTCTATTGGTAACAATCTAAAACTGAACTTTAACTACAATACCCAAGCTACATTCGATTTCGAAAATCAAATAAAGCTTGAATACAAAGGCAAAGACGACCAAATAGTACAAGGTATTGAGGCAGGTAACGTGAGTTTGCCGCTTACAACACAATTAATTCCTGGAACACAATCGCTTTTCGGTATTAAAACGGAATTGCAATTTGGGCGTTTAACTATGACCAGCGTGTTATCTCAGCAAAAATCGCAAACCCAAAGCATTCAAATTGAAGGCGGCGCGCAAAAACGTGAATTTGAAATTTTTGCCGACCAATACGATGAAAACCGTCACTTTTTCATGACACATTATTTCCGTCAGGGATATGAAGGATGGTTAAAGACATTACCTTATGTAAGTTCACCTATTAACATAACCAGAATGGAAGTGTGGGTTACCAATACAACAGGTGAAACACAAAACACACGCGACATTGTTGCATTCAGCGACTTAGGTGAGCCAGATTCCATTTATTGGGGTGAAATTAATCCCGCAGGAACAATTAGCAGTATTTCACCAGGAGGTTTGCCTTCAAATTATGCCAACGACCTGTATCAGAAATTAGCCGCTTCATCTGGAACTCGTGACCTTAACACCGTTATTTCAACCTTATCTGGGCCAGCTTTTAATATGCAAGCCGTTCAGGATTATGAAAAATCAAGAATGCGCAAACTCGATGCAACAGATTATACATTTAATCAGCAACTTGGTTTCGTTTCATTAAATACCACCTTGCAACCTGATGATGTATTAGCCGTTTCTTTAGAATATACATACAACGGGCAAATTTACCAGGTTGGTGAATTTTCGAGCGATTTACCTCCAGGGGTTGATACTTCGAACGTTTTATTTATGAAAATGCTGAAAGGAACTTCGGCTATCACCCAAATTCCTTTATGGGATTTGATGATGAAAAACGTTTATTCGTTAGGCGCATTCCAAGTGAGCAACGAAGGGTTTAGACTCGACGTTTTATACCAAGATCCAGGTGGTGGATTAAAAAGATATATTCCCGCAAACAATGCAGCGGTAAACAGCAAACCATTAATTAAATTATTAGGCCTCGATAGATTAAATAATAATAATGACCCTCAATCGGATGGTGTTTTCGACTTTGTAAACGGCGTAACCATCAACACCCAAAACGGTCGTGTTTATTTTCCTGTACTTGAACCATTTGGTGGATACTTGCGTGATGAAACTGTTTTTGGAACGGATTTAGAAGTAGAAAAATTTGCTTACGACGAGTTATATAACGAAACAAAAACGATTGCATTACAATTCCCACAATTCGACAGATATGTGATCTCTGGAGAATACAAATCGAGCGTTTCATCCGAAATTTATTTAGGCGCATTTAATTTACCAAAAGGTTCAGTACAAGTAACTGCTGGCGGACAATTATTAACAGAAAATGTTGATTATACTATCGACTATTCTTTAGGTAGATTAAAAATTATTAATGAATCAATTCTAAATTCAGGTCAACAAATAAATGTAAATTTTGAAAATAATGCGTTTTATGGTTTCCAAACAAAATCGCTTGTTGGAACACGTTTAGATTATTGGATTAACGATAATTTTACCTTAGGCGCAACGTTATTGCATTTAAGTGAACGCCCTTACACACAGAAAGTGAATGTTGGCGATGACCCAATTTCTAATACCATTTACGGATTCGATGTAAATTATACCGATGATGCACCTTGGATGACAAGAGCATTAGACAAATTGCCATTCTATGGAACAAAAGAAGCATCAACTATTTCATTTACAGGTGAATTTGCTCGCTTTGTTCCTGGACACTCCAATGCAATTGGAAAAGGTGATGCTGGAACCATTTATATCGACGACTTTGAAGGAAGCAGAAGTGCTTATGATTTAAAATTCCCTTTTGCAAGTTGGGTACTGGCAAGTACACCACAAAATGCAACCGATGAAAATGGTGATATTTTATTTCCTGAAGCAACATTATTCGATAGTTTAGCATATGGAAAAAATCGTGCTAAAATAGCTTGGTATAACATCGACCCACTATTTAATGAAGATAATAATCCTTCTAAACCTGACCATTTATCAGCAGAAGATTTATCGAATCACTACACGATTCAAATTGATGAAAAAGAAATATTTCCGCAAGCGGATTTTGAAACTACTGTATTAACGCAATTATCTACATTCGATTTAGCCTATTATCCAAATGAACGCGGCCCCTATAACTTTGATGCAAATGCAGGGCCGTTTTCTTCAGGTATTAAATTAGATGGCAGTGGCGAATTAGCAAATGAAGACTCACGTTGGGGTGGAATTATGCGTAACCTTGAAACAAACGATTTCGAAGCAGCAAATATTGAATTTATTGAATTTTGGGTAATGGACCCTTTCGATAACAGAGGCCCTTTTGAAAGTCAAGTTTCTGATGATGGATATTTATATATAAACCTCGGTAACGTATCGGAAGACATTTTGAAAGACTCAAGAATGTTTTTCGAAAATGGATTGCCTAAAGATGGCAGCGATGATGGATTGGATCAAACCAATTGGGGAAATGTGCCAAGAACGTTACCTATTACAACTGCATTTGATAATGATGTAGAATCTCGCGCAAATCAAGATAAAGGTTACGATGGATTAAATAGTATTGAGGAAGCAAGTTTCTTTGACGATTTTGTTACCGATGCAACTGGATTATTAACAGGAACACCAGCAGCAATTGTTCAAAATGACCCTTCATCAGATGATTACCATTACTATCGCGGTTCAGATTATGATGACCAAGGATTAAGTATTCTTGAACGGTATAAAAAATATAACAACCCGCAAGGCAACTCTCCAACAACAGAATCATCACCTGAAGATTATCCAACCGCTGCTACCACAATTCCTGAAACAGAAGATTTAAATGATGACTTCACATTAAATGAAACAGAATCTTATTTCCAATATCGCGTAAAAATGGAACCGGGAATGGAAGCAACAAATCCATTTATTACAGATGTAGTTGTTGCACCACACTCATTTAAAGATGGCAGCAACGATTCCATAAAATGGTATCAATTTAAAATTCCAATCGACCAATACGATACAAAAATAGGAAGTATTCAAGATTTTAAATCAATTCGCTTTATCAGATTATACATGACCGAATTTGATGAGCCTTTAGTAATGCGTTTCGCAAGATTAGAATTAGTGCGAAATCAATGGAGAAGATTCCAATTCAGCTTATTAAATCCTGGCGAATATTTACCAGATGACGATGGTAATGAAACCGACTTTAACGTATCGTCAGTTAGTATCGAAGAAAACAGTTTACGTCAACCAATACCTTATGTATTGCCTCCAGGCGTGCAGCGCGAGCAAACTTTAGGCAGCGGAAGTTCGGTATCTACCTTCCAACAAAATGAGCAATCGTTAAGCATGCAAGTTTGTCCATTACAAGATGGCGACGCACGTGCAATTTTTAAATCGTTAAATATTGATTTACGTCGCTATGGTCGCATGATTATGAACGTGCATGCTGAGCCATTACCTGATGCTCCGCTTGCTACATTAAATGATGGCGATTTGCATTTATTTGTTCGTTTAGGTTCCGACTTTACGAATAACTATTACGAATATGATATTCCATTAACCGTTACAAAATTACCTTTACCCGCAGGAACTACCGAAGACGATAATGTACGCGAAGCAATTTGGGCTACATTAATTGATTTCCCACTCGACTCGTTAGTAGCAATAAAAACATTGCGTAATAAAAATGAAATTTCTCCACTAACACCTTATTCAGTTGATGCAGATGATGGCATTACCTATTCCATTATAGGTAACCCCGATTTAGGCTATGTAGAAGAAATAATGATTGGTATTCGCAATCCAAAAGAAGTTGGAGGAAGCGGTGAAGAATATTGTGCTGAAGTTTGGGTAAACGAATTGCGCTTGACAGGTATCGACGAAAGCGGTGGATGGGCAGCTTTGGCGCGCGCCGATCTTAAACTTGCCGACTTAGGAACCGTAACCGTTTCTGGTAATTTGCACACTGCTGGATTTGGAACATTAGAACAACAAATTGATGAACGTTATAGAGATAATTTTTATCAATACGCAGCGTCGTTAACACTTGAATTGGGTAAATTTTTACCTGAAGATGTAAATCTTCGTTTACCATTATACGCAAGTATTTCTGAATCGTATAGCAACCCAGAGTTCGACCCTTATGATTTAGATGTTGACTTAGGTGAAAAATTAGCTGAGATAACAGAATCTTATGGAGTCGATTCAGCAGATATTTACAAACAAGCTGTTGTAGATTTTATTGCCGTAAAAAGTATTAACCTGTCTAACATTCGTTTTGAGCGCGGCGATAAAGCAGGTAATCCGCAACCTTGGGATAAAGAAAACTTTGATTTAACACTCGCTTACTCGCAAGAATATAATAGCAACCCAACATTACAGTACGATATTATTGATCGCTACAAAGGCGCTTTGGGATATAGCTATAATCAAAAAGCAAAATATATTATACCATTTGAAAAAGTAATTGATAAAAAATATAAATGGTTAACACCTGTTCGCGATTTCAACTTTAATTTATTGCCAACTGGCTATAGTTTCAGAACGGAACTTAATCGTCAGTTTGGCGAAACTTTAATGCGCGATATTTATGGCGATGGTCTAATTGATCCTACCTATGATAAATATTTTACTTGGGATAGGTTTTATGGTTTGAAATTAGAACCAGCCAAATCTATTAAAGTAGATTTTTCGGCAACCAACAATGCACGTATCGACGAACCTTATGGCCGCATCGACTCAAAAGAAAAACGAGATACTGTACTTACCAATCTTAAAAACTTTGGAAGAACAACAAATTATCGTCACACACTAGCAGTAAACTATACTTTGCCTATCAGTAAAATTCCAGCATTAAGCTGGATTACCGTTAAAGCAAATTACAACACAAGTTATGCATGGATTGCAGGTTCTCAAGGATTGTCAGACACCTTAGGAAATACCTTAAATAACACACAAGCAAAATCAATTAACGGAGAATTAAATTTTAGAAATTTATATAATAAATCGAAGTTCTTTAAGCAATATAACTCCAATACATCGCCATCTAAAACAAACACAAAAGCCGAAAAAGAACCTACAGAAGAAGATAAAAAAGAAGGCGCCACCGAACCGGTAAAAAAATCAGGCACACCAACAGTATCTGCTCCGGTTGAAACATTGGTTAGATTGTTAATTGGTGTAAAACGTATTACACTCAATTACAGTCAAAATTATGGTACTACGTTACCTGGCTTTATGGATAAACCCGAGCTACTTGGATTAAATACGGCAAACACTGCGCCTGGCTGGGATTTTATTTTTGGATATCAACCAACATATCGTTGGATGGATAGCATTGCAAATAATGGATTATTGAGTACCGCAACATCGCTCAATTATTTATTCCTGCAAACCTATAGCGAGAACTTAGACATTCGCGCAAACGTTGAACCAATTAAAGATTTCAGATTAGACATCAACGTAAATAAATCGTATTCTAAAAATCATACAGAATATTTTAAAAATACTAATTCGCTCGACGACCCAATGTTTAATCATTTAAATGGTGTTGATGCAGGAAGTTTCAGTATCAGTTATAGTATTATGGGAACAGTTTTCGAAAAATTAGACCCTAAAGAAGTGTCTGCTACTTTCAAAGAATTTGAAGCAAACAGAGTAATAATTTCACAACGTTGGCAAGATGAATTAAATACGGTTTATTCTCAAGACGAATTTTTTAATCCCCTTGATTCAACATTATTACCAAGTTATGCAGAAGGTTACGGCCCATATTCGCAAGATGTTTTAATTCCTGCCTTCTTAGCTGCATATACTGGAAAATCGGCATCCGATGTATCTTTAAATGCATTTAGTTCGACACCAAAACCTAATTATAGAATTACCTATAACGGATTAAGTAAATTACCAGGCTTTAAAAAATTATTCTCTACATTTACAATTACTAGTGCATATACATCAACGTTATCGCTGAATAGTTTCTCAACCGATTTAGATTTTGATGGTAACTATTTTGCATACGCGCATGTTGTAGATACACTTACCGGAAACTTCGTTACATTATATGATATTCCAAATATTATCATCAACGAATCGTTATCGCCACTAATTGGTTTTGATGTTACTTGGATAAATGGCATTACATCGAAATTTGATTTCAAAAAATCAAGAACACTCACTATGAGTTTCATCGATTATCAATTAACACAAATTCATTCTACTGAATTTACAATTGGCGCAGGATATAAAATGAGTGGATTTACTTTCCCATTCAAAATTAGAGGCCGTAGACCAAACCTTGAAAATGATTTAACATTCAAATTCGATTTTAGCTTCCGCGATGATATTACCACCAACTTCCGTTTAGACCAAGACTTAAACGAACCAACAGGTGGTTTAAAAAGCATCACCGTTTCACCAACAATCGATTATGTTGTTAATGACAGGTTCAATCTTCAGTTATATTTCGACAGACAGAAAACCGTGCCTAAAATCTCAACTTCCTATCCTATTACCTCAACTAATGCAGGTATAAAAGTAAGATTCAGCCTGGCAGAGTAAGCTTACTTTTTAGCTATGAACTGCAATTTCAAGCATCAACCAGCCTCGCCAAAAATTAAACGTTGTGTAATAGCAAAGCTGTCACCATTTCAAATCGTTTAAAACCGTATTTTTGCGGCATAAAAATTAACAATATGAACTTTCCTGACAATTTAAAGTACACAAAAGACCACGAATGGATATTAATTGAAGGCAACATTGGCACAATCGGCATTACCGATTTCGCGCAGCGTGAGCTTGGAGATATTGTTTATGTAGAGATTGAAGGTGTGGATGAGCAATTTGCCAAAGAAGCAACTTTCGGAACTGTGGAAGCCGTTAAAACCGTGTCTGAACTATTTATGCCAATTTCAGGTAAGATTATCGAAGCCAATAAACATTTAGACACCAACCCTGAATCAGTTAATCAAGACCCTTACGGCAATGGCTGGATGATTAAAGTGGAACTTTCAGATTTATCGGAAATCGACGGACTTTTAAGCTCAGCTCAATACAGCGAACTCGTTTCTGTCTAAATAAATGAGGCTCTTTAAAAAATATGCTCCTGCAATAACGGTTATCTGGGCTTTAATAATCTTAGTTATATCTGTTATTCCAGGCGCAGATTTGCCATCTCTCTCAATATGGGAACCCGATAAAGTAATGCATGCCCTTGTTTATGGCGTGCTAACAATTCTGCTGTTTTTCACCTTGCAAAATTTTTACCCTTTGCGCGCCAAAAATAATTTCTTGGCAGTAGGTTTATGCATTTTGTATGGTTTTATCATCGAATTAATACAATTGTTTTTGCCAACAAGGAGTTTTGATATGCTGGATGCATTAGCAAATTCAACTGGTTGCGTGTTGGCAATGGCAGTAATTTTAGTAATTTCGGGAAAAAACAAAGCGTAAAACCGGTAAAAACACCGTAAACCCAATAAAAAAGCGAATTTATTCGTATTAGGAATGTTTTTTGGTTGGATGAAGTGTTTACCTTACAATGGAGCAACTACATAAATACAGTAATAAGACTTTCGACGATATTGTTTTTGAGCATCGCAATAAACAATACGGCTCCTATGTGTTGCGTGGCATTGCTAAACGAAATACCTTCATCGGACTTAGCATTTGCAGCGGATTGGTTGGCTTGTTGCTGATGCTTTATTATCTCGATTTCAGCTTTCTAAAAAAAATGGAGCCACCACTCATTATTTACCCTTCAGAAGTAACGCTTTCTGATCCTCCTCCTATTTTTGAAACACTACCACCGGCAGTTCCACCAGCAGCAGAAAAAATTAAAAGCGACTTACTCGCTGAAATGGAAGTGAAAAAAGATGAGGAGATAAAAAACAAAGAAGACAATCCACTTGCCACCGAAAAGGTTGATACCACAGCAAACGGCACCTCACAAAACGGCATAAATACAAATTCTACTGTAACCGGAAACGGCAAAGCAGTATATCAAAGTGTAGAAGAAAGGCCTCAATACCCAGGCGGAGAAAAAGGGCTCAAAAAATATCTTAGCGATAATCTCATTTATCCAGAAGTAGCGAAAGAAAATGGCATTCAAGGTACTGTTACTGTTTTATTTATTGTTAATGAAGATGGCTCCGTTTCGGACGTAAAAATTCAGAAAGGTATAGGCGGAGGTTGCGACCAAGAAGCTTTGCGCATTGTGAAAGAAATGCGCAAATGGAAACCGGGCAAACAAGGCGGCCAGCCAGTTAGGGTTTATCAAGCGCTGCCTATTACATTTAAACTAAATACCAAGTAAAATCGTTAATTTGTGTTGTCAATTGCTATTTACAATGCAATCGGCACTATTTTCGTTGTAATATTCAACTATGAAAAAGTATTTGCTGACTTTATTTTTACTTATTTGCGCGAGCGTGTATGCTCAGGCTCAAACTGAAGGCACGTTAGCTCAACAATACTTTAGTAATGGCGAATACGATAAAGCTGCAGACCTTTACAAAAAATTACACAACGAAAATGCGAATAACTATTACAAACAATACTACAACTGTTTAATGGTATTAAACGACATTAAAGAGATTGAACGAATAGTAGAAAAACAGATGAAAAAAAATCCCGAAAATTTAACCTACTATGTAGACCTTGGGAACGCTTTTAAAAAACAAAATAATACTAAAGAAAGCGAAAAGCAATTTGATCTTGCTATTCAAAAAATATCGTTAAGCAAAGGGCAAGCAACTCAACTCGCTACAGCATTTCTTAGCCTCGACAACATGACGCGTGCTATTCAGGTTTATGAAAAAGCCCAAAAAGTAATTAAAGATTATAGTTTCAATTTTGAATTAGCCCCATTGTATTACCGCTCTGGCAACCTCGATTTGAGTTTAGATACTTATCTTAATTATTATGTGGAAATAGATAACAATGCAGCCAGTAAAACTACCTCCGCATTAAGCAGAATACTTGACGAAGAAAAAGACCATCAATTACTACAGGAAAAAATATTTGAACGCATTCAGAAAAACGATTTTGAATTACAATATACCGAATTACTGATTTGGGATTATATTCAACTCAAAGATTACGAAGGCGCCTTTATTCAAACAAAAGCCTTGGATAAACGTAACAAGGAAAATGGCGAACGAATGTTCGAGCTCGCTGAAACAGCCCGCCTAGAAGGCGCTTACGATGCAGCAATTGAAGCATATAATTATATTATTAATAAAGGAAATAGTTATCCTTATTATTTCAGTTCAAAAAACGGCATCTTAAATTGTAGAAAAGATAAAATATTTAAAACCAATAGCTATTCATCCGAAGATATAAGTCAACTCAAAGCAAGTTACACGGCATTTTTATCAGAATATACAAAAAAAGACGCGCGTGCAGCAACTGTTACCGATGACCTTGCAAAATTAGAAGCATTTTATACGCATGATATTAATCGCGCTATCGAATTGTTATTACCAGTTGTTGATTGGCCATCAATAAATTCAACTGACCGTTCAAGAATTAAATTAGACCTCGGCGATTTCTATTTAATTAGTGGCGATGTTTGGGAAGCAACTTTACTTTACTCGCAGGTAGATAAAGCAATGAAAGATGAACCACTAGGCGAAGAAGCAAGATTTAAAAATGCCAAACTCGCATACTATCGCGGCGACTTTAGCTATTCGCAAGGTTTGCTCAACGTTTTAAAAGCAGCAACTACCGAACTTGTAGCAAACGATGCCATGCGCTTGTCGCTATTCATCACCTCAAATCTCGGGTTAGATTCTGTTGCTGAACCAATGATGCTATTTGCTGAAGCCGATATACTGGTATTCCAAAATAAATTAAACGATGCAATTGTGAAATTAGATACGCTCGCAAATAGTTTCCCTGCACATAAATTGACTGACGATATTTTATTTTTAAAATCTGAAATCGCACTCAAAAAACAAGATGTACCAGCGGCAGTTCTTTTACTCGAAACCATTCGTTCAACCTATAGCTTTGATTTATTAGCCGATGATGCTATATTCAAATTAGCTGAAATTTATCAATATGATTTAAAAGATTACGAAAATGCAAAACTCTGCTACGAGCAAATCATTTTAAATTACAAAGACTCTCTTTACGTTAACGAAGCACGCAAACGATATCGCGCATTGCGCGGCGATGTGCTTAATTAAAATTTACTATTGTAACCACCCGCAATTTATAAAGTCAGGTGATAAATGTTTTCTATTTTTGTGATTATTCACTACTTTAGTCGCAAAAATCCTGATGTACCTTTATAACGTTACCATAAAAATTGACCAAGGGCGTGCCGATGAATGGCTTACTTGGATGCGCAATGTACATATACCTGATGTGATGGCCACAGGGTATTTTATTGATAACCGCATTTGTAGATTATTAGATGAAGGTGATGTTGATGGTGTTACTTTCGCAGTGCAATATACTTGTAATACCATAGATGACTTTCTGAATTACAAACTCATTAAATCACCTACATTGCAAAAAGACCATAGTGAAAAATTCGGCAACGACTTTATGGCATTTAGAACGGTAATGGAGATTTTATAATATTGAACATAATCGCATAAAAGCTGTTCTGTTTTATTTAACATTCCACAAAACAAAATATGTCGAAGCATGTAATAGTAATAGGTTCCGGTTTTAGCGGCATTTCAGCGGCTTGCGCTTTAGCAAAAAAAGGATATCGTGTTACCGTTATCGAAAAAAATGAATGCGCCGGTGGAAGAGCCTCCTTCTTTAAAGAACAAGGGTTTATGTTCGACATGGGACCTAGCTGGTATTGGATGCCCGATGTTTTTGAATGGTTTTTTAAAGAATATGGCTCTGATGTTAGTGAACATTACACCCTAACGAGACTCGATCCTGGCTATCGCATTTATTTTGGAAAAGATGAAATAACCGACATACCCGCCGACATAAATGAATTATATCAATTGTTCGATTCGTTGGAACCTGGTGCATCTATTCAACTCAAAAAATTTCTTAAAGACGCAGCTTATAAATATGAAGTAAGCATGAAAGACTTGGTTTTTAAACCTTGTAATTCTATTTTCGAATTCGCCGAGTTACGCATGCTCAAGGCGTTATTTACGATGCAGCTGTTTACTTCGCTGCGCAGCGAAGTTTATGGTAAATTTAAAAACGAAAAAATTAGGAAAATACTGGAATTCCCAGTTTACTTTCTTGGTGCTTTACCCTCAAACACACCTGCACTTTATTCCATTTTAAACTACGCAGACCTTGCGTTAGGTACATGGTATCCGCAAGGTGGCATGTATAAAATTATTGAAGGCATGCAAAATGTGGCCGAAAAACTTGGGGTAACATTCATGTTTAATTCCCCTGTTACTGAAATTGTATCTGCTGGTAATATAACAACTGGTGTAATGGCAAATGACAATTTTATAGCGGCAGATGCAGTTGTTGCTGGTGCCGACTACAACCATGTTGAAGAAAAGCTGTTAAAGCAAACCGATAAAAATTATGATGCAAAGTATTGGGACAAAAAAGTGCTTGCTCCATCTAGCATAATTTTTTATCTTGGGATTAAAGGCCGTGTAAAAAACCTGTTACATCATAACCTGTTTTTCGATCAAAGCTTCGAGCAGTTTGCTGATGAAATTTATACCAATCCGCGTTGGCCAGCAAATCCGCTCTTTTATGTTTCAGCACCATCCAAAACCGATAATACTATTGCACCAGAAGGCGATGAAAACTTATTTATACTTATACCCGTTGCTGCAGGCTTGGTAGATACAGAAGCAATTCGTGAGCAGTATTACGAAATGGTAATGCAACGTGTTGAGGAATTTTGTGGTGAAAACATCCGCGACAGGGTAGTTTTCAAACGCTCATTCGCCCCGAAAGATTTCGTTTCTAGGTATAACGCTTATAAGGGGAATGCTTACGGATTGGCAAATACCTTACTCCAAACCGCAGTTTTTAAGCCTAAAATGAGGAACAAAAAACTAAAAAACCTTATCTATGCAGGACAGCTCACCGTTCCTGGGCCAGGTGTTCCGCCATCATTAATTTCTGGATATGTGGCTGCCAGCGAATTAGATAAAATTTTAAGAACCTAAAAAGTCAAGGCGTTCTTGAACAAATTAACGTATATTTGGTTTAAAAGTTTTAATTTTTAATATGCTCGAACTGTTTCATCAATCATCATTCACTTGCAGTCGTAAGGTAACAGAGCTTTATAGCACTTCTTTTACCTTAGGAATTAAAGCCCTGGACAAAAAATTCCATGACCCTATTTATGGCATTTATGGTTTTGTGAGATATGCCGATGAGATAGTTGACACCTTTCACGATTGGGATAAAAAGACGCTGTTAAACAAATTTAAGGCAGATACCTTTGAGGCGATAGCACAAAAAATTTCATTAAACCCAATACTTAACGCTTTTCAACTTACTGTACACAAGTATCAAATAGACCATAAACTAATAGCGGCCTTTTTACATAGCATGGAAATGGACCTTTACTTGAATAACTATAAGCAATCTTTTTACGAAGAATATATTTATGGTAGTGCCGAAGTAGTTGGATTAATGTGCTTAAAAGTATTTTGTGATGGCAACCATAAGCTTTATACTTCACTTATTGAACCGGCAAGATATTTAGGCGCGGCATTTCAAAAAGTAAATTTCTTGCGCGACATGCAATCTGACTTTAAAGAGCGCGGCAGGGTTTATTTTCCAAATGTAGATTTCGAGAATTTTTGCAAAGCGCAAAAAGATGAAATTGAAAATGACATTAAACTAGATTTCGAAAAAGCATATCAAGGCATATTATTACTGCCTGAAGGAGCCAAATTCGGTGTTTATCTAGCTTACAAATACTATTTAAATTTGTTTAAAAAAATTCAGAAAACCGAGGCTGCCAAAGTTATGCATACACGCATCCGTGTTTCAAACCCTAAAAAAATAAGCATGTGGGCATCGGTATATTTTAGGTCAAATGTTTTAGGTATTTATGCACCATGAACGATAAATACCTTTATCTAGTAATTAATATTGGAACAATTTTATTTCCATTTCTTTTTAGTTTCGAAAAACGTGTAGCCTATTACAAATGGTGGAAATTTCTTTTTCCGGCCATGTTAATTACAGCAACCATATTTCTTATCTGGGATTACTTTTTTACACGAAATGGCGTTTGGGGATTTAGCGAAGCCTATACAACTGGATTCCAAATACTTAATTTACCAATAGAGGAAGTGCTTTTCTTCTTTACAGTACCTTATGCAAGTATTTTTATTTATGCCTTCGTTAATAAGCTTTGGCCAAACACGCCGCGTTTAGATAAATGGCATCAAAACATTTCAGCCAGCATTTTAATTATCGCTTTGCTCTTAATCACTTTTAATTATAATAATGCCTACACAGCTTTAAATTGCGGGTATGCAATCGTATTGCTTTCGTTGCAACTTTGGGTTGTTAAAGGTAATTATATGGGCAAGTTCTACAGGTTCTATTTATGGCACTTGATTCCTTTTTTTATTGTAAATGGTATCTTAACCGGCACCGGTATTCCTAATGAAGTCGTGTGGTATAATAATGCCGAAAACCTAGGCATAAGAATGGGAACTATCCCTATTGAAGACAGCCTTTACAGCTTAAGTTTAATGTTGATGAACATCACCATTTATGAATATTTATCATCAAAATGGGGACAAAAAAAATTAAAAACCGTTGCAGACTGAACTCAGTCGCAGTAAATTTGTTGTTTATATTATGACAGCCTTAAATATACTTATCAATATTGCTGCATTTTTAGGTGCTTTTGCCTTTATGGAGGCATTCGCATGGTTTACACATAAATATGTCATGCATGGCATAGGTTGGTTTCTGCACAAATCGCACCACGAGCCGCGTCACGGTAAATTTGAATGGAACGATTTGTATGCCATCATATTTGCAGCTCCAGCAATCATACTAATGTATATTGGCTCTCCAGAATTCAATTATGTTTTTTGGATAGGCACTGGAATTTCTGCGTATGGATTTTGTTATTTTACGTTTCACGATGTTATCGTGCACCGCCGAATGAAACATCATTACAAGCCTTATAGTAAATACATGTTGCGCATCATGCGCGCACATAAAGTTCATCATAAAAAAATGTCGAAAGAAGATGGACAAGCGTTTGGCTTTCTGTTTGCTTTGCCAAAATACGACGTTAAAAAAACTGATGATGCTATTTAATTCAAATTTGCAGAAAAAGTGGTTTTTAGAAATGCCGGGCTAACTTTCGAGCAAATAGGGATTCTTCGCGCGGTGCAATAACAACTTGAATTTAAATTGATTGCATTAAGTATTTCGCATTACCCAAAAATTTACTTATTGCATTAGTTATGCGTTTCCTTAACGACAAATAATTAATAAGCGTGCAATTGCTAGGCAAAATAAATCTCATACCAAACCCCGAAAATATATCAGATTCTGCGCATGCTCATATTATGTCAACTTTAATACATTGCGCTTAAAGAAATAAGCACTTAACAGCAAAACTCCCGTAGTAATTCCCATTAACACAACTACATTCTGTGCTATAGCATCTAACCCTGCTTTGCGCCAAAAAATATCGTAAAACCCTTGTATGCTCCAATAATTAACAGATATTACGGCAGCATCTTGCATAAATGAAGGCATCATGTAAAGCGGAATCATACTACCTCCAACCGCACTCATAAATAAAATAATAATTGTGCCTAACGAATCGGACTGCTTTTTTGATGTAACTATACTTGATAAAAAAACACCAAACGACGAACACGCAACGGCAGTGGCAATAATCATTATTAGTAATGCATAAATATTAATAAAAATATCTAACCCAAATGCTAGCCACGAAAAAACGAACATCACACTTAATTGAAAAATTGCAATAATTATGGCAGTCAGCATTTTCCCAAACATAATTTCAAAAGGCATTATAGGCGATTGCAATAATTTCTTTAACACACCATTTTCTTTTTCATCCAACATTCCTTGGCCAATAGCACTTACACTAAATAATAACATCATAATTGCAGTTCCGGCCACTGCCTGAATTAATCCCCAATTACTTTCTGTACCTCCAACCAAACTGGTCATTTTAATTATTTGCTCCGATTCGCCTTCATTTGCTAAACCCGATTTTAAATTGTTGCGAATTGAATCTTTCATCTTTATCGGCAAATCAGCAAACATATCATCCATAATTCTATCTACACCTTTGTCGGCATCTTTTGCTCCCTTCATTGCAGCAACATTGCTTACCAATAAATTCTGTAAAATGCTAACTTCCATTTCTCTACTTTTGTCAAACTGCAACTCTAAAGGAAGATTAATGCCTGCGTTTAATGCATCCTCAAACCCATTATGTATAACAATATTGGCAATTTGATCGCCCATTTTTATTTGCGTTATTGCCATTCCCGTATCAGCAGCAATACATTCAATACCAGGAATATTATCTAAGTCTGCAATCACTTTTTTTGAGGATGCTGAATTATCACTATCTGAATACAAAACCGAAATAGGTGTACCAGCTTCTTCCTTATCTTGACCAACACCACCAAAAGCAAAAGCAAACAAAGTTATTAATCCGATAGGTAACAACAATGACAAAAAAAGTGCTTTCTTATCAATAAAAAATATCCTTAAATCTTTACGCGTTATTTTCCACATAACTATTTTTTTTAGCTTTATTAATCACGCAACTGCCTTCCTGTTAAATGCAAAAAAACTGCTTCCAATCCTGCATGTCGTACATCGATATTGTGAATTTCTATGCCTTGCAAAGCACATTTATTTACAATGTCAGATAAATGATGCTTAGCATCTTTAATTACAATGGTAATTTCCCTCGTATCAATATTTGTTGTTGACTGGTACCCTGAAATTACTGTTGAAGGATCACCGATATAAGTAATTATAATTCTATCTGCTACTGTATGTGCTGCACTTAATTCCCCTAACGAACCTTCAGCAATAATTTTTCCTTTATCTATAATGCCAATTTTATCGCACATTTGTTCAGCTTCTTGCATATAATGTGTAGTGTATAAAATTGTTTTGCCTTGAATTTTTAATTCATTTAATAATTCATAAATTTTATTCCTACTTTGTGGATCAATTCCCACTGTTGGCTCATCCATTAAAATTAGTGTGGGATTATGCATCAACGCAGATGCCATATTAACCCGTCGTTTCATTCCGCCAGAATAAGTTTTAACAGCATCATGTTGCCTATCTTCAAGCCCAACCCATGCCAATAAATGAGCAGCCTGCCTTTTGGCATCACTTCCTGTTTTACCATATAAACTTCCCCAAAACAATAAATTTTCTAAAGCATTTAATTCATCATATAGCGCAATTTCTTGGGGCACAACCCCCATATGCATTTTTACCTTATTCGTCTGCTCATAAACATCAATTCCTGCTATTAATACTTTCCCGCCATCTGGCGGCATAATGGCACTTATAATTTGAATTGTTGTAGTTTTACCTGCCCCGTTTGGGCCCAGCAAACCATAAAACATTCCTGGCTGTATTTCGAAACTTATTTCGTTTACTGCTTTTTGATGTTTAAACGACTTGGATATTGCTTGAACACTTAACATATCTGGTAATTGGATGGTAAAAGTATTAATTTATTAATAAAGAGCCGTTAATTTTAAATTACATTGTCTGAAACATGTCCGTAGCTGTTACATATAAACCCTGGGATGCTCACTTTTTTGGTTTTAAAACCGGCGACTTATCATTTACTGGAACAGCTACAGCATTAATTACTGCGTTACAACAATTAAAATATGATGGCTATCAATTACTTTATTGGAAAATAAGCGATACCAATCAAGAAAATATCAACATTGCTGAGCAACTTCATCTTTTTAAAGGAGACATAAAAGTACTATACACATTTAATGTAGATGAATTAATAAATGAAACTAAGCAGCAAATTGAAATTAAATTATGGGATGGCTCAATTAGCGATGGATTAATTGAATTAGGCATTGAAAGTGGTCGCTATTCGCGATTTAAAAAGGACCCCGTATTTCCAAGTGGTAGTTTCGAACGCATGTATACCGAATGGGTAAAACAGTCGTTAGATGGAACAATGGGCGATGAAATTTATTACATTGGTGAACCTGCGAATATTAAAGCATTTATTACAATTGCATACCATCAAACACATGCAGAAATTGGATTAATTGCAGTGGATGAAAACTTTCGGAAACAAGGCTATGGAACGGCAATGACTATCTTTGCAAAAAATAAAACAAAACAACATAATTTACCTGCATTATTAGTTGCCACTCAACACCAAAATAAAGAAGCTTGTTTACTTTACGAGAAGTGTCACGCAAAAATTATTAGCATCGAACACATTTATCATATTCATCTTTAATGGAGGAACTTAAATTATATACTAAATTTCAACTTGCGCTGCGCAACGGACAAGACCGTGATGAAATTTGGATTGCATACAAAGGCATTATTTACGATGTTACCGAAAGCAATTTGTGGCGAGCAGGCAAACACTATGAGCATTTCGCTGGACAAGACCTAACCCACGAATTGCCTGATGCACCGCATACCGAATCGGTATTTAGTAAATTCAAAATAATTGGTAAGCTCGATGCCGCTTAAGACTTTAAATTAAATCTAGTTAGTTGCACAAACGATTTTAATCGTTCAGACACTTCTGCTTTTTTTAATTCCATTAACCTTTCGGGACCAAATTTTTCAACACAAAATGAAGCCATTGCACTGCCATAAATAATTGCACGTTTCATATTTGTAAAACTCACATTTTGCGATTGCGCTAAGTAACCCATAAATCCCCCTGCAAAAGTATCGCCAGCACCTGTTGGGTCAAATACATCTTCTAATGGCAAAGCCGGAGCAAAAAATGTTAAATCTCCTTGAAATAATAATGCACCATGCTCACCCTTTTTTACTACCAAAGTGCGCGGACCCGATTTCATTATTTTTTTTGCAGCCCTAACTAACGAATATTCACCAGTTAATTGCCTTGCTTCTTCATCATTTATTATTAATAAATCGACCATAGTTAAAACTTTATCCAAAGCCGGACGCGAAACATCCATCCAATAATTCATCGTATCCATCGCAATTAATTTAGGTTGCGCCTTTAATTGCTCAATAACTTTTATTTGAAGCGAAGGTTCTATATTGCCCAACATTAAAAAATCAGGCTTGCGCGATTTCTCTGGCAAAACTGGATTAAAATCTGCTAACACATTTAAATCTGTGCGTAAAGTATCACGTGTATTCATATCCAAGTGATATTTCCCCGACCAGAAAAATGATTTCTTACCCTTCATTATCTGAACACCATCAGTATTAATACCTTTTTTATTAAATTCAGCTAAAGTGGCTGCCGGAAAATCGCTGCCTATTACTGAAATCAATTTTATTTTTTTATAAAAATAGGATGCCGATAAACCAATGTAAGTGGCAGAACCACCAATAACTTTATCTTTTTTTCCAAATGGCGTTTCTATTGCGTCAAATGCTACTGTTCCTACTACTAAAATGCTCATTGTTTGAATTTTGCTGCAAAGAAAACACATCTGATGATACTAATTTGCTATTCACCCAATTTTGTATGGAATTTTCAATCTTTAGCTACAATTGACACACTATTTTTAAAAATTTGCAGTAAATAACCATTCCCGATATCACTTTTTCATGCCAAATTGATAATCACTTGAAAAAAATATCCACCCATTTATAATTAAATTTTCGAAAATGCTTTGCATTATGGAATTAAGCAAATAAATTTGCAGCCCGTTTCAAAAGAAACATTCCTCAATAGCTCAGCTGGTTAGAGCGACTGACTGTTAATCAGTAGGTCCCTGGTTCGAGTCCAGGTTGGGGAGCAAACCTCGCAGCAATGCGGGGTTTTGCTTTTTAGCAAACGTTAAAACACACTTTCTCATTTCTAAATTGTTTGTTTGTTTTCAACCATCCTAAATTTAAAGGCACTAATAATTCGTATTAGCAAAATAAATTGTGAGGTAAAGTACTTTTAAAATCAAAACCAAAATTCCTATCTTGCACCTCATTTTATAACACACACTGTATCAGCAACTAATGAAGCGAATTTTACTTGCAGTTACGCTTATTACAACCTTAACTCAATTAAAGGCACAAATTATTGCCTCTGATGACACTTCCATTTGTGTTGGTGGTACAGCTATGCTAGTTGTTTACTCAGCACCTAGTTATGGCACTTCAAGCTATACTTTCGAAACATTCCCGTTTGCGCCAGAAACGTATGCAGGCACAATGCCAGTGCAGGCCTCAGGTTTGGGACTTTCAGACGACAGCTATTCTACATCTGTTGCAATAGGATTTTCGTTCTGCTTTTTAGGTAGTACCTATACTAATTGCTATATTGGCTCTAACGGTTGGGTTAGTTTTGGCGGCGCTGGCGCATTAACATTAACCTATACATCAGCTACAATTCCGAGCGCAGCAGCAGGCGTTCCGAAAAATTGTATTATGGGTCCATGGCAAGACTGGCACCCTGGCTTGTGCGTTCCTGCCGGCAGTTGCATAAAATATCAAACCATTGGCACCGCACCAAATAGAAAATTTGTAGTTAGCTACGACAACGTGCCTATGTTTAGTTGCACAGGCTTGTTGGGTAAATTCCAAATCGTATTAAACGAAACTACTAACGTAATAGAAAATCACCTTTCTAATAAACCTAATTGCCCAGCATGGGCTGGTGGAACTGCCACTCAAGGGGTTCAGAATCTTGCTGGGACATTGGCTTTTACAGCTCCTGGACGAAATTCCACAGCTTGGACAACATCTAACGAGAGTACTAGATTTGTGCCCAGCGGAATTATTTGGTACAACGCAGCAGGCGCAATTGTTGGATATGGCGATACCATTTTTGTGAGTCCAACCACCACAACAACCTACACAGCTTCGCTTGAATCTTGTGATGGAACTGATTACGAAGAAGACGTAACAGTTACTGTTGTTAACGTTGACCCAAGTTTTAGCTACGATTTATTTTATTGCACAGATGGATTTGCCACACCAACCATTACTGGCGACCCAGGTGGAACCTTTACAGCCGTGCCAGCCGGTTGCGTAATTGACCCTGTTACTGGTGTTATCGACTTAGCTGCATCCATTCCTGCATCTTATTCTATCACCTATAGCATAGGCGGGTTATGTCCAGAATCAGCCTCCGATTTAGTTACAATTATTACCGATCCTGACGCATCATTTGCTTATGATGCTTTAAGTTATTGCCCAACAGGCACCACATTGCCTACCTTTATCACAACTGCAAGTGGAACATTTGCAGCATCGCCTGCTGGATTATCTGTAGACCCAATTACAGGTGAAATCGATTTGTCTACCGGAACAGTCGGCACAACATATACCATAACCTATACAGTTGGAACACTTTGCGTAAGCACTTACAGTGTTTTAGTTACAATTGCGCCTATCGATGATCCATCTTTTGCTTATGCAGCACTTAGTTACTGCCCAACAGGAACTGCCACACCAACAACAATTGCGTCACCTGGCGGAACTTTTACTGTAACGCCGCCAGGATTAATTGTCGACCCGCTTACAGGCATAATAGACCTAACATCTGGCACTATTGGCACAACTTACACCATAACCTACACCACACCTTTAGGGCCATGCACTGATGCATCCACTACAACCGTAACCATCGATCCGCTTGATGACCCTGCGTTTGGATATTCTGCTACAAGCTATTGCCCGTCAGGCACCTTGCTGCCAAGTTTTGTTACAACTCCAGGTGGAACATTTACTATTTCACCACCCACAATGGGAATTAATGCAACCACTGGTATGGTAAATTTAGCAACTGGAGATGTGGGTACAACCTATACAATTACTTACACTACTGCTGTAGGTCCATGCGCAAATAGCTCAACGGTTTCTATTACTATCGACCCACTTGATGACGCTTCGTTTGCATACGATGGTGTTGCTTTTTGCAATTATGGCACTGCTGCAATTTTAACGCTTGCAAGCCCAGGAGGAACCTTTACTGTTTCACCTGCTACCCTTTCCGTAAATGCGGCTTCTGGTCTTATTGATCTTAACACAGGTGTTCCAGGAAGTTTTTACACGATTACCTATACTACACCTGCTGGTTTATGCAGCAGTTCGTCAAGTATTGTTATTGAAATATTACCGCTAACTGATGCATCTTTTACCTACGACAAGGCAGCTTATTGCGCTATAGGCACTGTTTTACCAAATTTTATCCTAAACCCAGGTGGCTCATTTACTGCTGACCCAGGCATAAGTATAAACGGAACAACAGGTGAAATAAATCTCATAGCGTGCACACCAGGCGGGCCTTATGTTGTTTCGTATACAAGTCCTGGTTGTCCAGCAACACAAACTTTTTTAATTAGTATAAATCCGCTGCCATCACCAACCATCACCGTGCCTGATGTGGTTTGTTTAGAAGGGGATCCTGTGCTAATAGTTGGAGATCCAACCGGTGGGGCATATAGTGGAGAAGGAGTGATTGGCGATGAATTTGATCCAGGTTTAATCGCCGACGCTGGAATTTATGATGCAACTTATACTTATACTGATGTAAATGGTTGCACCAACACGGCAACTGGGTATATAGAAGTAATTCAAAATGCTGTTGATGCAGGGTTAGATCAGTTTATAGAAGAATACACCACTACAATTTTAACGGCAACAGGTGGCGCAACATTTTTATGGGAACCACCAGCGGGGCTAAGTTGTATTGATTGCTCAACGCCAGTTTTTGATTCATTATTATCGAACACATATACCGTTACTTCATGGGATATTTATGGATGCACAGCAAACGATAGCGTTACAATTACTGTTGTGCCTGTGTTTAATGCTGCAGTATTTATTCCAAATACATTTACACCTAACGGTGATAACATTAACGATTACTTTTTTGCTTTTGGCTCCGACCTTGAAGCAATAGTTAGCATGCATATTTACGACCGTTGGGGTGAATTGATTTATACCGCCGAAAACCTATCTGCAACAGACCCTTCTAAGGGTTGGGACGGATTATATAACGGCGAGCCAGTAAATCAAGGCGTGTATGTGTATGTTGTTGAAGTAATGCTCGAAGCAAATGTCAAGCAACAATTGCAAGGAAACATCACTTTGATTCGATAAATAATCTCAACTTCTTGGAATTAAGTTATTGAGCTTTTTTTTGGGATGATATTACTATTCCAACAATACCAATATTTTATAGCTCCTAATCAGCATTTAGGCAGTATTATCATCACCAAAAAACTGCTTTTACAGTTAGTTCTAATATTTTGCGGCTTGCTTTTGTTTAATTTGAGGTAAAATCACCATTTCAAATTAGTAAACCCCAAAGGCAACTGTTAAATTTGCACACTTTATCTAATTTTAATCAATGGAAAAGAAACAACCACAAAAAATCAGTATCACCACAGTAGACGGACAACCGTTTAAAGTACCAGTTGAAGGTTCTTTAGGTTTGATGGCATTGGGATATAAAGGATTAATTGCATGGCGTCAAGTACGCAGGCAATACCAGAAAGCGCGTGAAGCCAATAATCCACAGGCCGACAATACTCAAACAGAAAATCAATAAAAACAAAACTGATTGCCACTTAAGGTAATCTTGAAATGCGTGCTAAAAACACGCCATCCTTATCATAATCATGGGTAAAAGAATAGCAAAAAAAGTACTCCTCATCGGCTGGGATGCCGCAGACTGGAAAGTAATTAGTCCGTTAATGGACGCAGGACACATGCCAACTTTAGAGAAATTGGTTAACGGCGGCGTAATGGGAAATTTCGCAACGCTAGATCCACCATTATCTCCAACACTTTGGACCTCAATTGCAACTGGAAAACGACCTTATAAACATGGCATCATCGGATTTACCGAGCCTGATCCATCAGGAAAAGGCATAAGACCAGTTTATATTACTTCACGAAAAGTAAAGGCAATTTGGAATATCTTTAATCAACATAACATGAAAAGCCATGTTGTGGGTTGGTGGCCTTCGCATCCTGCAGAGCCAATTAATGGTACAATGATTTCCAATCTTTATCAGCGTGCATCTAAGCCAATTAATGAAGCATGGCCTATGTTAGATGGAACTATTCATCCGCCAGAAAAAACTGAATTTTATAAAAAGTTACGTATTCATCCGGGTGAATTAACCGGAGCGCATATTTTACCATTTATTCCAGACGCATCAAAAATTGATCAGGAAAAAGATAAGCGTTTGGGTATGTTAACAAAAGTAATTGCCGACTGCTCAACTATACACGCTGCAGCAACTTATATTTTGGAAAATGAAGAGTGGGACTTCGTTGGCGTTTATTATGATGCAATCGACCACTTTTGCCACGGCTTCATGAAATTCCATCCTCCACAAATGCCGATGGTACCAGACGATTTATTTAATCTATATAAGGACGTAGTAATTAGTGGTTACAAATATCACGATATGATGTTGGAAAGATTACTTCAACTTGCAGGTCCTGATACAACTGTGATGCTAATTTCTGACCACGGCTTCCATCCCGACCATTTACGTCCGATAGAATTACCTAAAGAACCTGCTGCACCAGCATTGGAGCATAGCCCTTACGGAATTTTCGTATTAAACGGACCAGGCATTAAAAAAGATGAACGTATTTATGGTGCTTCCATATTAGATGTAACACCAACTATTTTAACGATGTTCGGTTTCCCAATTGGCGCCGATATGGATGGCAATGTTTTGGTTAATGCATTTGAAGAAGCAATTATTCCTGATAAAATTGATAGTTGGGACGACATTCCTGGTAACACAGGTGAGCATCCAAAAGATAAGCAGGAAGATCCATATGCAGCAGCCGAAGCAATGGAGCAACTTATTGAACTAGGATACATTGAACGCCCAAGCGAAAATATTGAAAAGGCAATTAAGCAAACTGTAAACGAAAATAATTATTACCTCTCACGCTCTTACATAAATGGCAGAAAATATACGGAAGCCATCGAAATATTGAGCAGGTTATTTGAAGAAAATCCAACTACTACTCGTTACGGTATGCGATTAGCACATGCCTATCAATCAACTAATAAAGTTGACGAAACGCGTGATGTATTATCTAAATTAAAAAATGTTCAAAAAGGTCGTGAATCTATTTCCATGAAAATTATGGAAGGCAATTTATTGCTAATTGAAAATCGCCCGAAAGATGCAATGACATTATTCGAACAAATTGAAAAAGAAATGCCCGATATTGCAAAAGTAAATATGCAATTAGGTCGCTGTTATCTTGCATTAAAACGTTGGAAAAAAGCTGAAACAGCATTCTTAAACGAATTAGCTCACGACCCAGGAAACGCCGCTGCGCATCATGGATACGGCGTTACATTAATGCGTAGAAAAAAATATGATGAAGCAATTGATTGTTTCTTAAACGCGGTTGGATTAACTTATTTCTTCCCATTTGCGCATTATCATTTAGGTGAAGCATTATTTTATATTGGCGAATACGAACGCAGTGCTGAAGCATTTGAAGTATGTTTAAAAATGGCTCCGGGAATAAATAAAGCAAGACAAATGCTAAGCACAATTTATACAGAGCATTTAAAGAAACCGGAAATTGCACTAGACCATAAATCAAAAATTAAAGACCACATAAAAGGTGATATCGTAATTGTATCTGGCCTTCCTCGTTCTGGCACAAGCATGATGATGCAAATGTTAGATAAAGGCGGAATTGATATATTTACTGATGGCGTTCGCAAGCCTGACGAAAATAATCCAAAAGGATATTACGAGCACGAAATGGTTAAATCGTTAGCAAGAAATAAAAACTGGGTTAAAGATGCAATGGGTAAAGGTGTAAAAGTAATTAGTCAATTATTATTCGAATTACCTGCTAACTATCATTACAAAATTATTTTCATGGAGCGCGATTTGGATGAAGTAATTCAAAGTCAACACAAAATGTTGGTGCGCGACGGCAAAGCAAAAGAAGATGCACTAAACATTCGTGTCTTAAACGTATTTAAGCAAAATCTTGAGCGCGTTCACAATTGGGTTCCTAAACAAAATAACATGGAAGTAATTTTTGTTCCACACCGCGATATGATAAACAATCCGAAAGCGGAATTACTAAAAGTGAATGCATTTTTAGGTAATTCGTTAAATGTAGATGAGATGGTAAAAGTGGTAGACAAAAACTTACATCGCGAAAAAAAGTAAATCATTGTTTATTAAAATTTAAAAACCTTAACAAAATTTAGGTTTTCCAATCGCAATAAATAGTATCTTAGTATCAAAATTTAAATAAAATATGAAAAGTAATTTACTCAATTCAAAAAGAATGATGCACTATGCGGCAAGTGCTGCTGCCTTCCTTACATTAAACAATGCTAATGGCGCTGTAGTTTATACCGACTTAGATCCAGATTTAGCAATCGGTGGCGAAGGAGGAGAAATTTCAGTCGATATTAATAGTGATGGCGACGACGATTTCACATTCTTTTTATATTCAGTTTCCGGAGTAGGCACCTATTATGGTATTAATTTTACCTATGATGTAAAAATTGCAGGTGCTGCTGCGCTTAATGGTAACGAATTTGTTGGCAGCATTGTAACAAATAGCGGATATAGTGGCGTTTATTCCCCGATTTTACCTACTGGGGAAGGTATAAACATCGATGACGCCTTTGCAGAAGGATCTGCTTCGTTGGCTGTAAATTTAGCAGTTTCGGTTTCAGGGTTCCCCTACTATGGCTATCAAGGTGGTAACTGGTCAGATGCTAACATGGCATTTATGGGCTTCCGGTTAAACATCGACAAAGATCATTATTATGGCTGGATGCGTATTTCTGTTTCTGTTGATGCAACGGTTATTACCATTCACGATTATGCGTATGAAGATGTTGCAAATCAGTCTATTTTCACAGGACAAACGGCAACAGCTATAGCTGATAACTCATTAATTGATTCAAAAATTTATAGTAACGAAGGAACTATTTTTGTTAACCTCCCTTCAACAGCGAGTAATTCAGCAACTGCATCAATTATCGACTTATCGGGTAAATTAGTTAAAACTGAAACGCTTCAAAACAGCACTAACGCTTTGGATTGCAGCGATTTACCTAGCGGTAACTATGTAGTAAAGGTAACAGATGGCGATATGAGTGTAAAAAAACAAATCAATCTGATAAAGTAATCACAAATGTTTTTAGCGAATATTTTTAAAAAAATAGCATAATTTGGGTTTTAGGGCAGCTGTAATCAAAAATAATTGTTACATTCGCCCTAGATTTTTTAAAACAATCTGCAGATATGAAAAAACTCTACAAAAACAACAAAGCTGGCAAACTAGCAGCTTATTCAGCAATGGCCGGTGCCTTCGTAGCAGCCGGTTCAGATGCAAACGCTACTGTCGTTTATAACGACATTACCGATGTAACCTTTGGTATAAGTGAATTTTATGCACTTGACGTTGATGACAACGGTGCTTTTGACTTCCTAATGCAAGGTGTAACTAACACTTCTAACTGGACTTTCGCTTCAGTTGTTGGAAACTTTAGTTCATATGGCTACGGTGGACCTTCAAACATGATTGTTGGTTACACAGGTGCTATTTTACCTTACGGTAGTGCATTAAACGCAGGTGACGAAGTTGGATCTGATAACGGATTCATTTCTAACACTTACAACCGTGCTTGGTTAGCTTCTGTTTACAGCGGTGTAACTTACGGACCATTCGCAGATGTTACTGATAAGTACATGGGCGTTATGTTCGACATCGATGGTGATATTCACTACGGATGGGTACGTTTAGATGTATCGGTTAACCCTATCAGCGTAACTGTAAAAGATTATGCTTATGATGATGTTGCAGACTTCGCAATTGAAGCTGGTGCTACTTCAGGTGGTGGTGTTGCTATCGAGACTTTAACTGAAGGTCAGGTATCAGCTTACAGCTTTGGTAATACAATCAACGTTATTGTTAAAGATATCAATGCAGGTGTTAACACCGTGAATGTGTTCGATATTGATGGCAAAGTTGTTTACACTTCAGGTGTTAACGGTAACAACATGTCAATTAACCTTGACAATGCTGCTACAGGCTTATATACTGTGCAATTAACAGGCGCTAATAACGCTGTTTACACTAAATCTTTATACGTTCAGAATTAATTTTCTAGTGTAATATTTTTCAAACCTCCGGTTGTAACCGGAGGTTTTTTTATAAAAAAGTTGTCATTTTTATTCCCAAATCTTTGAAATCAATAATTTTTACTACATTCGCTTTATAATTTACTAACCTTTAATCTGTAAAAATGAAAAGAACGCTTACCACAAAAGAAAAAGTGATAAAAAAACTTGCTTCGTATTCAGCGCTAGCAGGTGCATTTGTTTTGGCTAACACAGGAGCAAATGCTCAAGTTGCTTATACTGACGTTAATCCCGATGAAACCTACAGCGGTGATGGTGAATTCTACGAACTTGACCTTAATGGCGATGGAGATGTAGATTTCATGTTTAAAGTTGCTGATTTTACTTACCCCGGATTTTTCTACTCAATTGCTGACCCCACAGTTACTTGGGCTGGATTGATTAAAAATGTTCGTATATACTCATACAATGGCTCAGTTGGAGGCGAAAGCGGATCAAGTGGATCATTGTTGCCTTATGCCTTAAATGCAGGTGCAGATATCAATTCTGACATGCAATTTAACACTAGTGCTTCTTATGGCAATCAAATAATGGCATTTTATGTTGGCGTTATTGATTACCCTGGTGTTGGTAGCACCTACGCTTTTGTAACTGCTGGTAACTGGCCTGGAAAAGACGAAAAATTTATTGCGTTAAAATTAAAAGATGGTGGTGACGACTTTTATGGCTGGGCTAGATTAAGTGTTGATGATGGCAGCGGTGAATTTACCATTTTTGACTATGCATATAAAACAACTGCAGACGCTTCAATTGAAGCAGGTGAAGTTGCAGGCGTAGCTATTCATACAGTAATTCAAAATAACCAAATGAGTGCTTATGGTTATGGCAATACAATTAATATAGTTGTAAATGACCTTAAATCAACAGGTGCTAAAGTAAAAGTATTTAATATTGAAGGGCAAGTTGTTTACCAAAATGAATTAAACTTCAGCGGTATGCAAATAACGCTCAACAATGCTGCTAGCGGTGCTTATACTGTTCAGGTAGTAACTGAAGAAAATGCAGTATTTACAAGAACTGTAAATATTCAACAATAATTTTATTCAATTTGAATTGAAACCTCCGCTAAAAACGGAGGTTTTTTTTATCGGTCAACTTTATTTTATGCGGAGTAATACATTTAATCCCCAATTTATCAATAGACATTAGTAAATGAACCAAACTATTTATTTAGTTGGGTTTAACATGAATAACAAACAATCTGAAAACCGTATGTTATTGGCTTGAAATATTCGATTGTAT